>APMI01002657.1_pt1 | contig 10258 bp, 6 predicted proteins | sample 667938 | NCBI WGS metagenome assembly APMI01 (sample SAMN01084076, study PRJNA167559) | wastewater metagenome | biome: Wastewater | place: Denmark: Ejby Moelle, Odense | collected 2011-11-28
AGCGCCGCGACGGCCGCCGGGCCGAGAACCGGATCTTCGGCGCCGCGATGCAGGCCCGTCTTGTTCTCCACCGCCATGCCGAGTTCACCGGCAATCGCGGCGAGGTCGCCGCCCTTGCGCACGCGCTCGGCCAGTTCCTCGGCTTTCTTGCCAAGAGCCAGGCGCTGCTGCTCGGCGGTCCAGTCCGCGACGACGCGGTCGCGCACTTCGTCGAGCGTGCGGTCGCGATCCGGGATCACGTCGAGCACTTCATACCAGGCATAGCCTTCGCGTCCGACGTTGAGCGGCTGGGTTTCCATGCCCACATCCGTCTTGAACACTTCACCGAGCAGCGCCGCCTTTTCCGGCAGACCGGGCACTTCCTCGCCCTTCTGGTCGTTGCCTTGGGCGTCGATGGCGTCGATCGTCACGGCCTTCAGGTTGTTCTTGGCTGCGGCGTCGGCAAGGCTGAGGCCTTCGGCGCGGCTGTCCTCGATACGGTCGTGCACGCCGACGATACCGTCGGCGGCCTCGGAGAGCGCAAGCTCGGTGCGCAGCTCCTCCTTCACTTCATCGAAGGTCTTGAGGGTTTCCGGGCGGATGTTCGTCACACGCAGGATGATCGGGCCGAAGGTGCCGTCGATGACCGGCGTCGTACCGCCATCTTGCGCAACGGCAAAGGCCGGCGCGGCCAGCTTCTGGTCCGGCACGTTGGTTTCGGTGAACTCGCCGAGCAGGACGTCGGCTGCCGTCTTGCCCTGTTCGGCGACGATCGCGTCGAAGGTCGTGCCGGCGGCAAGCTTTGCAGCGGCGGCATCCGCGGCAGCGCGATCGGCAAAGGTCAGCTGCTCGATGGTGCGCGTTGCCGGCGTGCGGTACCTTTCCTTGTTCTTCTCGTAATCGGCCTGAAGCGCGTCGTCGGTGATCGCGGCCGTATCCGCGATATCCTTCGGCTCCAGCGCGACATAGACGATCTTGCGGTATTCCGGCGCGCGGTATTTTGCCTTGTTCGTTTCGAACCAGGGGGCGAGCACGTCGTCGCCCGGTGCCTTGACGGGGTCGATATTGGCATTGCTGAGCAGCAGGAAGTCGATGCTGCGCGCTTCGTTGCGATACTGGCGCAGCGCATCGATCAGAACGTCAGGCGCCTTGTAGCCGTCGGAGACAGCCTCCACGACCTGCGTGCGGATCGCGACCTGGCTGCGGTTGGCGATATAGTCGTTCTCGCGCAGGCCCGCATTGCGCAGGATCGCGGAGAAGGCCGTGCGGTCGAACTGACCGTTGACGCCGCGGAAGGCCGGGTCGTCGGCGATCAACTGGGCGAGGCGGCCTTCCGAGAGGCCCAGATTCATGTCCTGCGAGAGCTGGTCGAGGGCCGCGCCGGCAACGAGTTCGGCGAAGACCTGGTTCTCGATGCCGAAGGCGCGGGCCTGCTCGGCATTCAGCCGCATGCCGAGGCGCTGCGACATAGCGCCGACCTGGCGTTCATAGGCAAGACGAAAATCGGTCGGGGAAACTTTTACGTCGCCGACGGTAATGACCGCGTTCGAGGCACCCGTGACAAGAGAACTCGAAACGCCCCAGACAGCGAAGGAACCGACCAATACGATCAGCAGGGCTTTTGCCACCCAGGTCTGGGAGGCGCGTCTCAGGGATTCGAGCATCGTCTAAATTTCCTCATATACGCGGCCAAGCGGCCGGAGATCGTCTCTTAACGGAAAGTTTGCGGGAATTGAAGTCCGCAGCATGCTTGCAATGCTCTGCAAAATCCCGGCGTGCCGCAAACGGGTCACCCAAGGTCGATTTCTTTTGCCGGCGAAACAAATTTTTATGAAATTATTGGCAGAATCCGGCCCAATTCCGCTGTCACAATTTGAAAATTCGTGATCCGATGCGGGATCATTCCGGTGAGTCTTTCGTCGGCGGGCATGTAAGGAGGTAAAGAGGTGGAATCCACGGTCGTCATGATCAACCTTTTCGGCGCGGTCGCGCTGCTCCTGTTCGGTCTTGCGCAGGTGAAGGACGGCATGACGCGGGCCTTCGGGGCCAAGCTGCGCTCCGGGCTGGCACTCGGCACGCGCGGGCCTTTCCGCTCTTTCTTCGGCGGTTTCGTCGCCACGGTCGCGCTGCAGAGTTCCACCGCCACGGCGCTGATGATCGCCTCCTTCGTGGAGAAGAACCTCGTTCGGGCGCGTATGGCGCAGATCGTGCTGCTCGGCGCCAATGTCGGCACGGCCGTCACCGCCTGGCTGGTGGCGACCGGCATCGAATCGGTCTCGCCGCTCGTCATTCTCGTCGGCGTCGTGTTCTACAAGTCGAGCAGCTCGACCTCCCGGCAGGGGCTGGGCTCTGCGCTCGTCGGCATCGGCCTGATGCTGCTGTCCCTCCATCTGCTGAGCCTTGCCACGGAGCCGATGCGCCAGTCTCCGGCGCTTGCCGCCTTCCTGAAGTTGCTTGACGGTGCATGGCCGGCGGCGCTCGCCTTTTCGACCGTGCTCGCCATCATCTCCTCTTCGAGCCTTGCGGTCGTCGTGCTGATCCTGTCGCTGACGGCCATGGGCATTCTTTCACCGGCGCTGACGGTCATCCTCGTGCTGGGCGCCAATCTGGGCGGCGCTGTGCCACCCGTCATCGCGACATTGAAGGCTGCGGCATCCGCGCGGCGCGTGACGCTGGGCAATCTTCTGGTGCGTGGTGTCGGGTGCCTTGTCGTGCTTCCGTTCGCCGCGCAGGTTGCCGAACTCCTGGCGCGGCTGCCGATTCCCGCAGCAAAGCTGCCGGTGGATGTCCATCTCGCCTTCAACATCACGGTCGCTCTGGTCATGTGGCCGCTGTCCGGCGCGCTGTCGCGACTCATGGAAAAGCTCGTGCCGGAGGAAAAGCAGCCGGAGAGCGGGCCGAAATATCTCGACGATTCGGCGCTTGCGAGCCCCGTCGTGGCGCTATCCGGCGCGACGCGCGAGGTGCTGCGCGTCGGCGATCTCATCGAGGCCATGCTGATCCGCACCATGCGCGCCTTCAACGACAACAACCTCGCGCCGATGGCCGATATCGGCGAGCTGGAACGGCAGGTCGATGCGTTGCAGCAGGAGGTGAAGATCTACCTTTCGCGCCTCGGCCGGCAGGGCGTCACCGGCGAATGCGCGGCGCGCTCGATCGTCATCATCGACTATGCCATCAATCTCGAGCATGTCGGCGACATCATCGAGAAGGGCCTTCAGGAACAGGTGCGCAAGAAGATCGTCAACGGCCTGAAGTTCTCCGAGGATGGCTACAAGGAACTCGCAAATCTCTTCAACCTGACCATCGAGAACCTGCGCATCGCCCAGACGATCTTCGTCACACGCGATGCCGGCCTTGCGCGCCAGCTCATGGAGGTGAAGGTCGATGTGCGGCGCATGGAGAAGCAGTCCTCCGAGCGGCATCTGGAACGCCTGCGGGACGGCCGCCTCGACAGCCTGCAGACGAGCTCGCTGCATCTCGACATGCTGCGCGACCTGAAGCGTGTCAACGCGCACCTCGTCTCCGTCGCCTATCCGATCCTCGACGAAAATGGCCTCCTGACCGAAAGCCGCCTGCGCAGCAATGCCGGTTGAGACACGGAGAAATCCCTTTGTCTCTTTCCATGGCTTTTTGCTAAGGAACGGCTTCGAATAGGCGTGAACGAGGGATTCCCATGACTGCTGACCGGACGAAACGCAATTGCTTGGCCGTCATTCTTGCAGCCGGCGAGAGCACGCGCATGAAGTCCGCACAGTCGAAGGTGCTGCATCCGGTCGCGGGCCGTCCGATGATCGCGCATGTCGTCGATGCACTTGCGAAGGCCGGTATTTCCGAGATCGCGCTGGTGCTCGGTCGCGATGCCGAAAAGGTCGAGACGGCGGCGAAGAATGCGGCCGTGACGAGTTCCACCCACATCCAGACCGAGCGGCTGGGCACCGCGCATGCGGTTCTCGCTGCGCGGGAAGTCATCGCCAGGGGCTATGACGATATACTGGTCGTGTTCGGTGATACGCCGCTGATCACGGAAGCGCCGCTGATTGCCGCGCGCGAAGGCCTTTCGAATGGAGCGGATGTCGTCGTCATCGGCTTCCGCACGGCGGACCCGACCGGCTATGGCCGCCTGATCACGGAAAACGGCGAACTGCTCGCAATCCGCGAGCACAAGGACGCCAGCGAAGCCGAACGCGCCATCACCTATTGCAACGGCGGCTTGATGGCGATCGACGGCCGCAAGGCGCTCGGCCTGATCGACCGGATCGGCAATGCGAATGCCAAGGGGGAATATTACCTCACCGATATCGTCGAGGTCGTCCGCGCGGCAGGCGGCAGGGCGATTGCCGTCGAGGCCCCGGAAGAGGAGCTGACCGGCTGCAACACGCGCGCCGAGCTTGCCGTGATCGAGCGCCTCTGGCAGCTGCGCCGCCGCCACGAGATGATGATCGACGGCGTTTCGATGATCGCGCCGGAAACCGTCTTCCTGTCCTTCGACACGAGGATCGGCCGTGATGTGACGATCGAGCCGAATGTCGTCTTCGGTCCCGGCGTGACGGTGGAGAGCGGCGCGCTCATCCATTCCTTCTCCCATATCGAAGGCGCGCATGTTTCGGTAGATGCCGAGGTCGGCCCCTATGCCCGCCTGCGGCCGGGTGCGAATCTCGGGGAGGGCGCCAAGGTCGGCAACTTCACCGAGATCAAGAAGGCGGAGATCGGCCCGGGCGCCAAGGTCAACCATCTCAGCTATATCGGCGACGCCTTTATCGGTGCGCATACGAATGTCGGCGCGGGCACGATCACCTGCAACTATGACGGCATCAACAAGTTCGTGACGCGTATCGGCGAAAACGCCTTCATCGGCTCCAACACGGCGCTCGTCGCGCCCGTCAACGTCGGCAACGGGGCCTATGTCGCCTCCGGCAGTGTCATTACGGTCGATGTTCCCGACGACGCCGTGGCCTTCGGCCGCGCCCGCCAGGAAAACAAGGAAGGCCGGGCCGTGCTGATACGCGAACGCAACCAGGCCATCAAGAACGCGAAGAAGAAAGCGGCCGAATAAACAAGGCATTGGGCGCGCCCACATTAACGCTTGCAATTGAAAGTGAGCGGCGCCGTGTTGCTTCGCTACGAAAAAACTCTACGAAGAGCGCAACCAAGCATTTCGAAAGAGCGGAGCGGTCCATGTGCGGAATTGTCGGTATCGTTGGAAACCAGCCTGTTGCGGGCCGGCTTGTCGATGCCCTGAAGCGCCTCGAATACCGAGGCTATGATTCCGCCGGTGTCGCCACCATCGTCGAAGGCAAGCTTGCCCGCCGCCGGGCCGAGGGCAAGCTGTTCAACCTTGAGAAGCGCTTGTCCGAAGAGCCGCTGGCCGGCACCATCGGCATCGCCCATACGCGCTGGGCAACGCACGGCGCTCCCACGGAAAACAACGCGCACCCGCATTTCGTCGAGGGCGTTGCCGTCGTGCACAATGGCATCATCGAGAATTTCTCCGAGCTGAAGGATGAGCTTTCGGCAGCCGGTGCGACCTTCGTGACGCAGACCGATACGGAAGTCGTCGCGCAACTCGTCGCGAAGTTCCGCCGCGACGGCCTTGGCCGCCGCGAGGCAATGCACGCCATGCTGCGCCGCGTCACCGGGGCCTATGCGCTCGCCGTTATCTTCGAGGAAGACCCGTCCACCATCCTGGCTGCCCGCAACGGCCCGCCGCTCGCCATCGGCCATGGCCGGGGCGAGATGTTCCTCGGTTCCGACGCCATCGCGCTTGCCCCCTTCACCAACGAGATCAGCTATCTCGTCGATGGCGACTGGGCCGTGATCGGCCGCGACGGCGCCTTCATCTTCGATATGGACGGCAACCGCGTCGAACGCCCGAAGCAGGTTTCTTCGGCCGCCGCCTATCTCATCGACAAGGGCAATCACCGGCACTTCATGGAAAAGGAAATCCATGAGCAGCCGGAGGCGATTTCCCACGCCCTCAGCCACTATGTCGACTTCCTCGCGCATACGGTGCGCCCGGTCGCGGCCGATATCGATTTCGCCAAGGTTCCGAGCCTTGCCATCTCCGCCTGCGGCACGGCCTATCTCGCCGGCCTCGTCGGCAAATACTGGTTCGAGCGTTATGCCCGCCTGCCGGTCGAGATCGATGTCGCCTCCGAATTCCGCTACCGCGAAATCCCGCTGAACCCGGCTTCCGCCGCGCTCTTCATCTCGCAGTCCGGCGAAACCGCCGATACGCTTGCTTCGCTGCGCTACTGCAAGGAGAACGGCCTGAAGATCGGCGCGGTGGTCAATGCGAAGGAATCGACCATCGCCCGCGAATCGGACGCCGTCTTCCCGATCCTCGCCGGTCCGGAAATCGGCGTCGCCTCCACCAAGGCCTTCACCTGCCAGCTTGCTGTGCTCGCGGCGCTCGCCATCGGCGCAGGCCGCGCACGCGGCACGATCAGCGAGGCCGAGGAGAAGGAACTGGTGCGCAACCTCGCCGAGATGCCGCGCATCATGGCAAGCGTGCTCAACACCATCCAGCCGGCCATCGAGCAGCTTTCGCGCGATCTCTCCAAGTGCAAGGACGTGCTCTATCTCGGGCGCGGCACCAGCTATCCGCTTGCCATGGAAGGCGCGCTGAAGCTCAAGGAAATCTCCTATATCCACGCCGAGGGCTATGCCGCCGGTGAACTGAAACACGGCCCGATCGCTCTGATCGACGAGAACATGCCCGTCATCGTCATCGCCCCGCATGATCGCTTCTTCGAGAAGACCGTGTCGAACATGCAGGAAGTGGCGGCCCGCGGAGGCCGCATCATCTTCATCACCGACGAGAAGGGGGCGGCGGCCTCCAAGCTGCCGACGATGAAGACCATCGTGCTGCCGAATGTCGACGAGATCATCGCGCCGATGATCTATTCGCTGCCGATCCAGCTTCTCGCCTACCACACGGCCGTCTTCATGGGCACGGACGTGGACCAGCCGCGCAACCTCGCCAAATCGGTGACCGTCGAATGATCGTCCGGCCGGAACGCGAAGAGGATATCGATGCCATCCGCGCGCTGACGGAAACGGCGTTCAAGACCGCGCCGCATGCCGATGGCACGGAGCATCTTATCATCGACCGCCTGCGCGCGGCCGGCGCGCTCACGCTGTCGCTGGTGGCGGAAGCCGGTGGGGCCATTGTCGGCCACGTTGCCTTTTCCCCAGTGGCGCTTTCGGATGGCAGCGAGGACTGGTACGGCCTCGGCCCGATTTCGGTCGATCCGGCCCGGCAGGGCGAAGGCATCGGCGGCAAGCTGATCCGGGAAGGGCTCGAGCGGCTGAAGGCCCTCGGCGCGACGGGCTGCGTGCTGCTCGGCGATCCCGTCTATTACAGCCGTTTCGGCTTCGAGCCGGACCCCAAACTGACGCTCGACGGCGTGCCGCCGGAGTATTTCATGCGTGTAGCGTTTTCTCCGGTTTACGGAGAGGGAACCGTTTCCTATCATCCGGGTTTCTACGGCTGAGCGGCCTCCCGCGCTCGCCCCAAACTGGACAGCCGATGACCGACCTCGTCCCGAGACAGTCGCTTGCCATGCGGCTGCGCAACAATTTCCTGACCGGCCTCGTCATCTGCGCGCCGATCGCCATTACCATATGGCTGACCTGGACCTTCATCCGCTGGGCTGACAGCTGGGTGAAGCCCTATATTCCGGCGCATTACAATCCGGAGAATTATTTCCAGTTCGCCATTCCCGGTTTCGGCCTGCTGACCGCGCTGGTGCTGATCACGCTGGTCGGCTTTCTCGGCAAGAACCTCATCGGCCGCACGGTGGTGGAGTTCGGCGATTCGCTCTTCAACCGCACGCCGCTGGTGCGCACGGTGCACAAGAGCCTGAAGCAGATCTTCGAGACGGTGCTGAAGGACAAGGGCAATTCCTTCAATAAGGCCGCGATGATCGAATATCCGAGCCCCGGCCTCTGGTCCGTCGTCTTCGTGGCGACGGATGCGCGCGGCGAGATCGCGACGAAGTTCCAGTCCATGGGCAAGGACATGGTCGCCTGCTTCCTGCCGCCGACGCCGTTCCCGACCGCCGGCTTTCTCGTCTACGTTCCGCGCGAAAAACTCGTGCCGCTCGACATGAGCGCCGAGGATGCCGCCAAGCTCATCATCTCGGTCGGCCTCGTGACGCCGCCGGAAAAGACGTTGCAACTCCTCGAAAGCGAGGAGCAGCGCAAGGCCAAGGCGAAAGCAAGGAAAAAGGGATAGGGCGAGCCGTCCCGGGAACCGAGACGGCACGAAACAGCCTATTCCTTCGCAGCGGCGTTGTGTTCGTCCAGAATGATCTGGTCGGTGGAAGCAGGAAGGCGGGACTGCTTTTCGGTGGTCACGACGCTTGCGGTCGTGATCGTCTTGTCGACCGTGGCTTGTGCCGAGGCCTTGCTGTGCCATGCGCAATCCGCAAGGGCTGCGGATGCCGAAAGGCCAAGGATGGCTGCGACTGCGAGAACTGTCTTCATGGCATTTCTCCTCCTTCGCGGGTGAGGACAAGTATGCCTTCACGCGCGGTCTCGGCGAAATCACGATTTTGTGGGCTTATCCGGCGCGCAGGAACCGGATCGCCTCGTCGCGGCGGTAGAGATAGAGCAGGGTGCGGATCGCTTCGCCCCGCTCACCCGTCAGCTCCGGGTCGCGCTCCAGAAGGTAGGCGGCGTCCTTGCGGGCGATTTCGAGAAGATCGCCATGCGCCTCCAGGCTCGCCACAAGAAAGCCGGGCGTGCCGGCCTGCCTTGTGCCGAGAAGCTCGCCTTCGCCGCGCAGCTTCAGGTCCTCCTCCGCGATGCGGAAACCGTCCTCCGTCTCGCGCAGGATGGAAAGGCGCGCCCGTCCGTTCTCGCTGAGCGGCCCCTTGTAAAGCAGGATGCAGCTCGACGCCTCCGCGCCGCGCCCGACGCGCCCGCGCAACTGGTGAAGCTGGGCAAGGCCGAAGCGCTCGGCATGTTCGATGACCATGATGGAGGCGTCCGGCACATCGACACCGACTTCCACGACGGTCGTCGCCACCAGAAGCCGCGTCTCGCCGGTCTTGAAGGCCAGCATGGCGGCGTCCTTCTCCGGCCCGCTCATGCGGCCATGGACGAGGCCGGCGGCGGGGCCGAAGATGCCGGTAAGCGTCGCATGCCGCTCCTCGACGGACATCAGTTCGCTCTCTTCCGTTTCCTCGACCAGCGGGCAGATCCAATAGGCCTTCTTGCCCTCGGCAAGCGCAGCGCGCAGGCGCTCGACGATATCGCCCACACGCTCCTGCGGCACGACGACGGTCTGGATCGGCTTGCGCCCGGCAGGCTTTTCCGTGAGCTTGGAAACATCCATGTCGCCGAAGGCGGCGAGGACGAGGGTGCGCGGAATGGGCGTCGCCGTCATGACGAGCATATGGGGTGAAATACCCTTGGCCGTCAGCCGCAGGCGCTGATGCACGCCGAAACGGTGCTGCTCGTCCACCACGGCGAGCACGAGGTTCTTGTAGGCGACATTGTCCTGGAAGAGCGCATGGGTGCCGATGACGATCTGCGTCTCGCCCGAGGCGATGCGTTCGAGGATGGCGTCGCGCTCGCGGCCCTTGGTGCGGCCGGTCAGCACGTCGATGGTCACGCCGGCCGGCGCGGCCATGCGGGCGAGGGTCGTGAAATGCTGCCGGGCGAGGATTTCCGTCGGGGCCATCAGCACGGCCTGTCCACCGGATTCGATGGCCGCCAGCATCGCCATCAGCGCCACCGCCGTCTTGCCCGCGCCGACATCGCCCTGAAGAAGCCGCAGCATGCGCTGCTCGCCGGCCATGTCCTTCAGCACCTCGGCGATGGCTGTCTGCTGGCTGTTCGTGAGCGAAAAGGGCAAGGCGTCGCTGACCGGGCGGCTCAGCGCCCCGGTCGCGATCACCGGCCGGCCGGCGACCTTGCGCAGGCGCTGGCGCACGAGGGCGAGCGATATCTGGCCCGCGAGGAATTCGTCATAGGCAAGACGCCTGCGGGCGGGGGCCTGCGGGTCTAGGTCCGTCTCGTCGCGCGGATCGTGCATGCGGTGGAAGGCGTCGAAGGCGGAGGCAAAGCCCTGCCGCTGCATCAAGGTTGCGTCGATCCATTCCGGCAGGTGCGGCACGCGGGCGAGCGCCGCTTCCACCGACTTGCGCAGCACGCGCGAGGTGAGGCCGGCGGTAAGGCCATGCACCGGCTCGACCAGCGGCACGCTATCGGCCTCGCCGAGCCGCGCCATGTAGTCGGGATGCACCATGGAGGGGCGGGCGTGGAACCC
>APMI01013614.1_pt1 | contig 10246 bp, 9 predicted proteins | sample 667938 | NCBI WGS metagenome assembly APMI01 (sample SAMN01084076, study PRJNA167559) | wastewater metagenome | biome: Wastewater | place: Denmark: Ejby Moelle, Odense | collected 2011-11-28
ACGCGTGAGGATGCGCTTGCCCGCTCCGCCCGCGTCCAGATCGACACGCCCTCGCTCTCCGGCTCCATCAACCTGACCGGCGCCCGCTTCGACGACCTCAAGCTCAAGGAATTCCACGAGACCGTCGACAAGACGAGCCCGATCATCACGCTTCTGAGCCCGGCCGAAACCGAACATGGCTACTTCGCCGAATTCGGCTATGTCGGCAGCGAGGCGACCGGCACCGTGCCCGGCCCGCAGACCGTCTGGACGCAGCAGGGCGACGGCAAGCTGACGCAGACGACCCCGGTGACGCTGACCTATACCAACGACAGGGGCGTCACCTTCCTGCGCACCATCTCGGTCGACGAACACTATATGTTCGCCATCACCGACAGCATCCAGAATACCACGGACGCCGCGATCGCGATCTCGCCCTACGGCCGCACGGCACGCTTCTTCAAGCCGACGACCCCGTCCGTCTACGTGCTGCACGAAGGCTTCATCGGCGTGCTCGGCGATCTCGGCCTGCACGAGGTGAAGTACAAGGAAACCGAAAGCGACACGACCGTCGCGCCCGGCAAGGCGACCGGCGGCTGGCTCGGCATCACCGACAAGTACTGGGCGACTGCCCTCGTGCCGCCGCAGGCAAGCCCCTACGAGACGCGCTTCTCCTACTTCACCGACGGCCGCCCGCGCTATCAGGCCGACTATCGCCAGGACGACATCACCATCGCACCCGGCCAGACGGTCGAGGTCAAGAACCTGTTCTTCGGCGGCGCCAAGGAAGTGCCGATCATCGACCAGTACAAGAAGACCTATGCCATTCCGCAGTTCGACCTGATGATCGACTGGGGCTGGTTCTGGTTCTTCACCAAGCCGATGTTCCAGCTGATGGACTTCATCTATCGCTACTTCGGCAATTTCGGCATCGCGATCCTGATCACCACGATCATCGTCAAGGGCCTCTTCTTCCCGCTTGCCAACAAGCAGTACGCCTCCATGGCGAACATGAAGAAGATGCAGCCGAAGATGGAAGAGCTGAAGGCCAAGCACGGCGACGACCGCATGGCGCTGCAGCAGGCCATGATGCAGCTCTACAAGGAGGAGAAGATCAATCCGCTGGCGGGTTGCTGGCCGATCCTCCTGCAGATTCCGGTCTTCTTCGCGCTCTACAAGGTGATCTACGTCACGATCGAAATGCGCCATGCGCCGTTCTTCGGCTGGATCCAGGACCTTTCCGCGCCCGATCCGACGTCGCTCTTCAATCTGTTCGGCCTGCTGCCCTTCGAGGTGCCGCACATGCTGATGATCGGCGTCTGGCCGCTGATCATGGGTGTCACCATGTTCCTGCAGATGCGCATGAACCCAACGCCGCCGGATCCGACCCAGGCGATGATCTTCACCTGGATGCCGCTGGTCTTCACCTTCATGCTGGCGACCTTCCCGGCCGGCCTCGTGATCTACTGGGCCTGGAACAACACGCTCTCGATCATCCAGCAGGCGATTATCATGAAGCGCCATGGCGTCAAGATCGAGCTGTTCGACAACCTGAAGGGCCTGTTCGGCAAGAAACCGAAACCATCCTGAGGCGGCTCCAGATGGCAGACACGAAACCCCGGCCCAGCGCCGGGGTTTTCTTTTGGCCCCATGCCTTCGCTTGACTTTCGCGGCCAAAACCGGGAAGCCGGGGGCTGGACAGAAAAGGCAGGACCAATGACCGAGACGACGTCGCAGGACGACAAGCCGATGTTCGGCAGGCCGTGGATCTTCATCCGCGGCGTGCCGGCGATGAAATTCCTGCCGCCGGAAGGCCCGCCGGAAATCGCCTTTGCCGGCCGCTCGAATGTCGGCAAGTCGTCGCTGATCAATGCGCTGGTTGGCCACAAGGGCCTTGCCCGCACCTCCAACACGCCCGGCCGCACGCAGGAACTCAACTACTTCGTGCCGGACGGCTTTTCGGGCTCTGCGGACGATCTGCCGCCGATGGCGCTGGTCGATATGCCCGGCTACGGCTATGCGCAGGCCCCGAAGGAACAGGTCGACGCCTGGACGAAGCTCGTCTTCGACTACCTGCGCGGCCGCTCCACGCTGAAGCGCGTCTATGTGCTGATCGACAGCCGCCACGGCATCAAGAAGAACGACGACGAAGTCTTCTCGCTGCTCGACAAGGCGGCGGTTTCCTACCAGGTCGTGCTGACCAAGACCGACAAGATCAAGGAAGCCGGCGTGCCGCGCCTTGTCGCGGAAACCCTGCAGAAGATCGCCAAGCACCCCGCCGCCTATCCCGAAGTGCTCGCCACCTCATCGGAGAAGGGCCGTGGCCTCGACGAACTGCGCAACGCCATCCTCACCGCCATCGCGCCGAGATAAGTACGGCAGCCGGGGCAAGCCCGCCCGAGAATATCGGAAATCTGCCCGGCTCAATCGAGCCGCGCGGCAACCGGCTCCACGGCCTTTTCGGTAGATTTAACCCTTACGGACAGCTTTCCGCCCCCGGCGATGCGGTCGTGCATCCCCGCGGGGACGACCAGCCCGTCCTTGCCTTTTTCCGACAGCACACCGAGCGAGACGGGGGCCTTGCCCTCCTCGGTCAGCCAGACCTCCAGCACATCCCCGCCGGCACGCGGCCCGAGCAGCGCGCTCATCGAGAAGGCAAGGCCGGTGGCAACAGCGAGCGAGGCGAAGGCAAGGACGCGCCAGAGCATCAGCGAATGCCAGCACCCGCCGGCAACCTTGCCGGAAAGCACCGCGTCGGGCGTCGTGGCGGCAAGGACATGCCGGCCGGCGACCTGACGGTACGGCGGCAGTTTCGGCCCCTCGTGCTCGTCATCGAGCGTCGAGAGATTCTCCCTCCAGCGACTGACCATGGCGGCGAACTGGCGATCCTGCACGAGCCGCGCCTCGACCTTGCGGCGCTCCTCGGCGGAAAGGGCGCCAAGCACGTATTCGCCGGCGATCACCTCGTCGCAGCAGGGTTCCCTCATCTCTCGTCCGGACGCCGTCATCGGCTCATGCACTCTCTTCGTTCGACGAATTGCCGCGGGGCGCAACCCCGCTTGTCTTCTATATAGGCACGCGTTTGCGCTTTTGCTCGTGCAAATGCGCCGGGCGTCATTCTATTCCTCAAGGCCCGCCTTACCAACCGTCCGAGGCCTTTTTCCTCCATCCGGCATCAATGTGGCGGGCGGATCATTCCATCGTCACAAAACATGCGTTAAACAGGCCCCCGTCCAATTCCACGAGGCCGCCATGTCCCTATCCGAAAGCGAAACCCAAGCCCGCCTTCTCGCCCAGGCCCTGCCCTACATGCAGCGCTACGAGAACAAGACCATCGTGGTGAAATACGGTGGCCACGCCATGGGCAATGCGGAACTGGGCAAGGCTTTTGCGAGCGACATCGCGCTTCTCAAGCAGTCCGGCGTCAACCCCATCGTCGTGCATGGCGGCGGCCCGCAGATCGGCGCGATGCTGACCAAGATGGGCATCGAATCCAAGTTCGAGGGGGGCCTGCGCGTCACCGATCAGAAGACGGTCGAGATCGTCGAGATGGTGCTGGCCGGCTCGATCAACAAGGAGATCGTCGCCCTCATCAACCAGACGGGCGAATGGGCGATCGGCCTGTGCGGCAAGGACGGCAACATGGTCTTCGCCGAGAAGGCCAACAAGACCGTCGTCGATCCGGACAGCAATATCGAGCGCATCCTCGACCTCGGCTTTGTCGGTGAAGTCGTCGAAGTCGACCGCACGCTGATCGACCTGCTGGCAAAATCCGAGATGATCCCGGTCATCGCCCCGGTCGCGCCCGGTCGCGACGGCCACACCTACAACATCAATGCCGACACCTTCGCCGGGGCCATTGCCGGCGCGCTGAATGCGACGCGCCTTCTCTTCCTGACGGACGTGCCGGGCGTGCTCGACAGACAAGGCCAGCTCATCAAGGAGCTTTCCGTCGCCGAGGCCCGCGCGCTCATCAAGGACGGCACGATTTCCGGCGGCATGATCCCGAAGGTCGAGACCTGCATCGACGCCATCAAGGCGGGCGTGCAGGGCGTCGTCATCCTCAACGGCAAGACGGCGCATTCGGTGCTGCTCGAACTCTTCACCGAGCATGGTGCCGGCACCCTGCTGGTGCCCTGATCCCTACAGGAAAAGAAGGCCGAGGATGCCGCAGACGATCAGCAGGCATCCCGCCACTTCCGTGCGGTTCACCCGCTCGTGGAAGAGGAAATACGAGGCCATGAAGGTGAAGACCAGCTCGATCTGGCCGAGCGCCCGTACATAGGCGACCTGCTGGAGGCTCATCGCCGTGAACCAGCAGGCAGAGCCGAGCACGCCGGCAATGCCGACAAGGGCGGATGAACGCCAGCTTCTGAGCACCTGCACGATCTCGTTCTTGTCCTTCCACGCCATCCAGACCAGCATGAAGGCGGTCTGGAACGTGGTGACGCAGGCGAGCGTGACGGCCGCGTTCATGATCGGCCCCGGGCCGTCGAGCGAGAGAGACGCGCTGCGGTAGGCGACCGCCGAGACGCCGAAGACCGCACCCGAGGCGATGCCGATCAGAGCGGTGCGGCCAGTCAGCGCCGCGAAGGTGTTGCGCCAGGAGAGCGGCGTACGGGCCACCGAGATCAGCATCACCCCGAGAACGCCGACGATGATGGCGACGACCGCACCGAAGGTGATGCGCTCGCCGAGCAGCACGAAGCCGAAGATCGCCGCCTGTACCGGCTCGGTCTTGGAATAGGCGGTGCCGACGGCGAAGTTGCGCAGCGAGAACAGGTAGACCAGCAGCATGGTCGCGAAGATCTGCGCAAGCCCGCCGATCACCGCCCAGAAGGCGAAGGTTCCGTTGAGCGTCGGGAAGGCGAGGCCGACGCCCCAGTGCAGGACCGACACATACAGGATCGCCAGCGGGAAGCCGTAGCCGAAGCGCACGAAGCTCGCCCCGCGCGTGCCGAGCGAGCCCTGAAGATGCTTCTGCAGGGCCGAGCGCAGGTTCTGCAGGAAGGCGGCGGCGATGGTGATGGGGATCCAGAGTTCCATGCCAGCCCGCTAGCATGGCGGTCCGCGCAAATCCATCGCCCGCGGCAACCCTTCATGGAAAATTCCGTTTGCCTCCTCGTTTGCCCGTGCCATAAGACGGGCCATGAGCGATCTTCCGAACAAAGCCGATTTTTCCCACGTGCGTGACTGGGTCTTCGACCTCGACAACACGCTCTACCCGCACCACATCGATCTCTTCGCCCAGATCGACAAGAACATGACGGCTTATGTCTCGGCCCTGCTGGGCCTGTCGCGCGAAGACGCGCGGGCGCTGCAGAAGCAATATTACTTCGATCACGGCACCACGCTGAAGGGGCTGATGATCCACCACCACATCGATCCGTCGGACTTCCTCGAAAAGGCGCATTCGATCAATTACGGCGTGCTGTCGCCGGACCTGCCGCTCGGCGAGGCGATCCAGGCGCTGCCGGGCCGCAAGTTCATCTTCACCAATGGCAGCGTGAAACATGCCGAGATGGCGGCCAAGGCCCTTGGCATCTTCCACCATTTCGACGACGTCTTCGATATCGTCGCCGCGGAATATGTGCCTAAGCCGGCGGGCGCGACCTATGACAAGTTCATGGCGCTGCACCGGGTCGACACGGCTCATGCGGTGATGTTCGAGGACCTGCCGCGCAACCTCGTCGTGCCGAAGGCACTCGGCATGAAGACCGTGCTGCTCACCCCGCGCGATGCCAGCCACGAATTCGTCGATGCCTGGGAAAAGCGCACGCAAGAGGACGAGCATATCGACTATGCGACGTCGGACCTGACGGGCTTCCTCAACGCCCTTCTCTAGCGCGATTCCGCGGCCCCATTCCCGACACGGAAAAAACCCTTTCCGGTCATAAGGTTGAATTACCAATTTGTAACTGGCGCCAGCCGGCGTTCCCCCTATCCTGCCCCTCAAGGGACGATGATGGATGAAAGGAACGACCATGGCTAAAAAGGAACTCCTTCTCGGCGCCGTCGCCGCCAGCCTTCTTCTTTCGGGCCTCAGTGCCCCCGCTTTCGCCGCCAAGGGCGAGGGCAAGCACCACAAGCGCCATGCCGCTATGATCGAGCGTCTCGACGCCGACAAGGACGGCAAGGTTTCGCTCGACGAATTCAAGACCAACGTTTCCGCCGCCTTCAAGGCCTTCGATGCCGATGGCAACGGCCAGGTGACGAAGGATGAGATCAAGGCCCGTCATGCCGCGTTCAAGGATGCCCGCAAGGCCGTTCGCGATGCCGCGGAAGCCGACAAGGGCAAGGCCCGCGAGGCGCTGCGCGCCGGCGGTCCCTACATGCTGCCGGGCGCCGGCAAGATGTTCGAAAAGGCCGATACCGACAGGAACGGCTCGCTTTCCGAAGCCGAAGTGCTGGCCTCGGCGGAGAAGATCTTCGAGCGCCGCGACCGCAACAAGGACGGCGTGCTCGACACCGCGGACGCCCGTTTCGGCAATGGACATCACGGCAAGGGCAGCGAGCAGCGCGCCGAGCGCATGCTGAACCGGCTCGACACCGACAAGGACGGCAAGGTCTCGCAGGCCGAGATGCTCGCCCGCGCCAACCAAGCCTTCGAGCGCTTCGATACGGACAGGAACGGCGTGGTGACGAAGGCGGAAGTCGACGCCAAGCGCGAAGCCTTCCGCGATGCCCGCAAGGCCTTCCGCGCGGTCAAATCGACCGAAGGCGAGGCAAGGGACGCCGCTCGGGCGGCGCTTCGCGAGGCACGCATGGACCGCATGGGCCTGCGCATGTTCGAACGCGCCGATGTCGACAGGAACGGCTCGCTCACCCGGGCCGAAATGGAAACGGCCGCCAATGCGATGTTCAAGAAGCGCGACCGCAACGGCGATGGCTTCATCACCATCGACGAGATGGGCAAGCGGCGCGACCAGTAAGTCTTCCCGCAGCACGTCCAACTGGAACGCCCCGGCCATGCCGGGGCGTCTTTTGTCGATCAGCCGTGCGCGGCGACCGCCGCGTGTTCCGCTTCCAGCGCTTCGTAGAACTTCACGATGATGTCCCACGCCTCGTCGGCGGTCTCGACGAACTGCATCAGCTCGACATCGCCCGGCGAGATCGTGCCGAAGGCGGCGAGCGCGTCGAAATCGATGATCTTGTGCCAGAACTCCTTGCCGAAGAGGATCAGCGGCACCAGCGCCATGCGGCCGGTCTGCATCAGCGTCACCGTCTCGAACAGTTCGTCCAGCGTGCCGAAGCCGCCGGGGAAGACCGTGACGGCCTTGGCGCGCAGCAGGAAATGCATCTTGCGGATCGCGAAATAGTGGAAATTGAAGCTGAGCTCCGGCGTGACATAGGGGTTCGGCGCCTGCTCGTGCGGCAGGACGATATTGAGGCCGATCGACGGCGCGCCGACATCGGCGGCCCCGCGATTGCCCGCCTCCATGACGCCCGGCCCGCCGCCGGTGACGACGACATATTCCTTGAAGCCGAGTTCGGCCGACCGTTCCGAGCACATGCGCGCGAACTTGCGGGCCTCCTCGTAATAGACCGAGGCGGCCTCGAGATTTTCACGCTGCGTCTCGTTGCGCGCCGCCCAGGCCTCCTGGCCGGGCGCGGGGATGCGCGCGCCGCCGAACATGACGACGGTGGACTTGATGCCGCGCTCAGCCAGCATCATCTCGACCTTCATCAGTTCGAGCTGCAGGCGGACGGGGCGCAGCTCCTCGCGGCAGAGGAAATCGTCGTCGGCATAGGCGAGGCGATAGGCCGGATGGGCCGTCTGCGCCGTCTGCGGGACCACGGCGGCGCGGTGCTTGTCCTGCGCGCTGTCGGCCAACGGATCCCATACGCCATCCTTGCGGCGCAGGCTCTTCTTCTTCAGTCTCGCCATGTCGTTTTCCTGCTTTCAACACTCACGGGATTACCACTTCGCCCGTGCGACAGTATCTGCCGGAAAGGGGCTTCATCTTTCCCGGCAGTTGCTCTAGAGCATTTTGCTGATTGATGAAATCGACCTTCCGGCATCCCGATAATCGAAAATAAGCCTCGAAGTTTAAGGAATTCCGATGAACACGTCCAACCTTGCCGCCCTTTCCCAAACCATCGACCGTGCCTTCGAGGAACGGGACGGCATCAACACGTCCACGCGCGGCGAAGTGCGCGATGCGGTTGAGACCGCCCTCAATCTGCTCGACAGCGGCAAGGTGCGCGTCGCCGAGCGTGGCGAGGACGGCAACTGGACGGTCAACCAGTGGCTCAAGAAGGCCGTGCTGCTCTCCTTCCGCCTCAACCCGATGGAAATCGTCAAGGGCGGCCCGGGCGAATCGGCCTGGTGGGACAAGGTGCCCTCCAAGTTCGACGGCTGGAGCGTCAACGAATTCGAGAAGGCCGGCTTCCGCGCCGTGCCGAACTGCATCGTGCGCCGCTCGGCCTATATCGCGCCCAACGCCATCCTGATGCCCTCCTTCGTCAATCTCGGCGCCTATGTCGGCGAGGGCACGATGGTCGATACCTGGGCGACGGTCGGCTCCTGCGCGCAGATCGGCAAGCATGTGCATCTTTCGGGCGGCGTCGGCATCGGCGGCGTGCTGGAGCCGATGCAGGCCGGCCCGACGATCATCGAGGACAATTGCTTCATCGGCGCCCGCTCGGAAGTCGTGGAAGGCTGCATCGTGCGCGAAGGCTCCGTGCTCGGCATGGGCGTCTTCATCGGCAAGTCGACCCGCATCGTCGACCGCACGACCGGCGAGATCATGTATGGCGAAGTGCCGCCCTATTCGGTCGTCGTCGCCGGCTCGATGCCCTCTTCCGGCATCATGGGCAACGGCCAGGCCGCCCCCAACCTCTACTGCGCCGTCATCGTCAAGCGCGTCGACGCCCAGACCCGCTCCAAGACCGGCATCAACGAACTGCTGCGGGACTGATCCATGGCAGCCGTGGAAGGGCAGAGGCCGAACCTCACCTGGCTCTTCTTCGGCTGGTCCGGCCGGCTGAGCCGGGCGCCCTTCGCGCTCGGCTGGGCCTTCTGGCTCATGCTGCTTTCGGCAGCGCTCGCCCGCATCATGATCGTGCCGAAGGAGGATCCCTCCTTCCTCCTGTGGGCCTTCGTGTTCTTCGGCGTCGCCATCGCCTCGACGATCTCCTCCATCATGATGACGATCAAGCGGCTGCACGACATGAACCTGCCGGTGCTGCTGATCGCCTGCCTCTTCGTTCCTGCCGTGTCCTTCTTCGCGCTCTTCGTCTTCCTCGTCTGGCCGGGCACGCCCGGCCCGAACGATTATGGCCGCCGGCCGGACTGGCCGAAGGACTGATCGCCCCCTTCGGCCACCCGTGACAGGCCCCGGCCGATCGGCTACACCTCGATTCCCTCCCTTTCAGGTGCCGTGACGCATGCCCATGACCTCTGCCGATCCGATCGAAAACCTCGCAACGCTCATCCGCTGCCCCTCCGTGACGCCCGCCGAGGGTGGTGCGCTGACGGCGCTCGCCGCCATGCTGGAGCCGCTCGGCTTTACGGTGGAGCGCATGATCGCCCGCGAGCCGGGCATGCCCGATATCGAGAACCTCTATGCCCGCATCGGCACCGATGGCCCGCACCTGATGTTCGCCGGCCATACGGATGTCGTACCGGTCGGCGACGAGGCCGCCTGGACCCATGCGCCCTTCGGCGCGGAGATTTCCGGCGGCGAGATGTTCGGCCGCGGCGCCGTCGACATGAAGGGCGGCATCGCCTGCTTCGTCGCCGCCGTCGCCCGCCAGATCGAAAAGCACGGCCCGCCGAAGGGCTCTCTCTCCTTCCTGATCACCGGCGACGAGGAAGGCCCGGCCGTCAACGGCACGATCAAGCTGCTGGAATGGGCGGCGACACGCGGTGAGCGCTGGGATGCCTGCCTCGTTGGCGAGCCGACCAACCCGGACCAGCTCGGCGACATGATCAAGATCGGCCGGCGCGGCTCCGTTTCCGGCACGCTCACTGTGCACGGCGTGCAGGGCCATGCCGCCTATCCGCATCTGGCAGACAATGCGGTGCGCGGCGTTCTCGCCCTCACCGACGCGCTGATGCATCCGCCTTTCGATGCCGGCACCGAGAATTTCCAGCCGTCGAACCTCGAAGTCACAACCATCGACATCGGCAACCCCGCCACCAACGTCGTGCCCGGCAAGGCGGTCGCGCGCTTCAACATTCGCTTCAACGACAGCTGGACGGCCGAGACCGTGATGGCCGAGATCATCCGCCGCCTCGACGCTGCGGCGGGCGGCGAACGGG
>APMI01013764.1_pt1 | contig 10246 bp, 9 predicted proteins | sample 667938 | NCBI WGS metagenome assembly APMI01 (sample SAMN01084076, study PRJNA167559) | wastewater metagenome | biome: Wastewater | place: Denmark: Ejby Moelle, Odense | collected 2011-11-28
CGCCGCTTGTTGGATGCAGGCTACGTTGTGGTGATGTCATGAATTACGGAAGTCTCAATAACTACGAATACATGCAAAGCTCACGAGATGTCTTGCCGATCTCGAATGTCCTCGTACTGGACGCGAGGCAAAGAAGCGCATTAGCGGTTACCCGATCCCTTGGCCGAACGAGTGGCCTGCGGGTGTTTGCCGCCGACGATTCAAAGAGGGCTCTCGCTGGAAAGTCCCGCTTCTGCTTTTCCTATCATCGACATCCTCCGATTTCGTCGGGGCTGCGTCCGTTTGCCGTATGGTTGATAAGGTTTGTGCAGACTAACAGGATTGATGTGGTGATTCCGATCACGGACCTCAGTACACAGGCGGTCCTTGCTTTGCGGGATGATCTTAGACCATGCACAGTTCCATTCGCAGCTGAGCAAACCGTGATGTCTGTGGCAAACAAGTGGACCCTATTGGGTATAGCGTCTCGGATCGGCGTTCCCTGTCCGCGATCTATTCATGTTCAGAGAGGAAACGAGGTTCCGGACAGCCTCCCGTTTCCTTTCCCTGTCGTACTGAAGCCCGAGCTATCGCAGATTCCAGTTGCGGGCGGATGGCTCCGAACCTCTGTACGCATCGCCCGGGTCCCAGCCGAGCTTGGTCAGATCGCCTCGCATGAAGAGGCCTTCCGAGAGCACCCGTTTATCATTCAGGAGTACATCGACGGCCACGGAGCAGGGATCTTCGCCTTATACGACAGAGGGCGTCCGGCGACGTTCTTTTCCCACAAGAGAATCCGCGAGAAGCCACCAAGCGGAGGTGTTAGTGTCGTTTCCGAAAGCGCTCCGCTCGACCCACAGATACTTGACCTTACCCGCAAGCTTCTCGATGAGGTCGACTGGCATGGGGTCGCAATGGTTGAGTATCGTGTTAGCGAATCGGGCGTCGCGTACCTGATGGAGGTCAACACCCGATTCTGGGGATCTCTTCAACTCGCCATCGATTCCGGCGTCGATTTCCCAGCCTTGCTTATACGCCTTTGTCGAGGCGAAGCAGTAATACAGGCGAACTACAAGCAGGGCCAACGGCTACGTTGGCTGCTTGGAGACTTGGACAATCTGATAATCACCCTCCGGGACAGAGGGACCTTTTCGCTCCTCCAGAAAGCGCAGGCAATCCTGCGCTTCATGACTCCACATCCAATAGCGACTCGGCACGAGGTGAACCGGTGGAACGACCTTGGGCCGGCTCTCTATGAGCTTAGAGAGTACGTTCAAGCACTGATTGCCAACTCATTTCAACGGGGAAGAAGCCGTTCATAAAGGGCCGCGTACTCGCCAATTGTATGGTCGATATCGAATCGCCTACGTGCGCTCTCCGAAGCTCTGCGCCCCAACTGTTCCCTAAGCCCCTCGTCGTCAACCAAACGGTCAATAGCCGTTGCTAGCGCGTGGGGATCCCTGGCGGGCACGACGATTCCGTCAGCGCCATCAGTCACGATCTCCTCTGGCCCGCCGCACCGTGTTACCACGACCGGCAAGCCTGTCGCCATGGCCTCAACGGTTGCAATCGAAAATCCCTCTGACAACGACGACAGAACAAACATGTCCAATTGGCCCAGAAAACGCCCACTATCCTCGACGAATCCGATGAAATGAACGCGGCTGCTCAGACCGGATGTTGCGAGTTGCGCCCGCAACTCTGCCATGAGTCCAGCATGCATGTCACCAGCAACCAAAATATGGACGTTCTTGCGCCGATTCCTCAGCGCCAATGCAGCCTCTATGAGAACTCCGTACCCCTTTGCCGGCCTGACGTTACCCAGGCAGCCAATCAGGAAACTCTCAGCTGACAGCCCAAGCTCGACTCGCAAGTCGGTCAACGTGCCACGACCGTATCGACATGACTCAATGCCGTTATAAATAACCTGCGATTTGTCTTCCTCCAGCAGCCCTTGATTCCGGATCTGCTCGCGTAGATTGTTTGATACTGCGACAAACCTCTCGACCCCCGAACGCATTGCCATCAGCTTAAGCCATCGGAGCCGTTCGTTTGGAGAAACGTCCACCGTCCCATGAAACGTCGCGACGACCGGCCTGCGCGTGATCGCTCCGGTCATTCCGCAGTACACGTTTGCACCGAGGAGATGCGACTGGATCAAGTCCACGTTCTCCTGTCGAACTATGTCTACGAGGCCCTTTAGAAACCGCCAGTTCAGTGATCCCTTCGAATCGAGCGGTCGAAACATCAGTCCTCTTCGCGTCAGTTCCTGCTCGACCCAGCCCCCCTTTCCCGCAACCGTCAAAGACGCGAATCCACGCTTGCGGAGCCGATCTGCCAACTCGACGAAAACCGTCTCAGCTCCTCCCGGTCCGCCGGTATCTATTACGTGCAGAACCTTCTTCATCGTGTAGTCAACTCGATACCCGCTTCCTAACCTACTCTGTTGAACGCGCGGCCATGTCGCGCAACCGCGCAAGCTTGGCGAGGTAACATGGCGGGATAAGCTCATGCGTAGGAATTGTCACAAGCCGCTCAACGAATCTATGCGCGTTGGGGAAATCTTGGCCTTCGAAGATCTCTCCGAGTTCCGGAATCCTATTCAGCGCCGACGGGTACATCCCGCTTAATCCCAAGCCGTGTTCCTGCGACCACTGCAGAACACGCCGCTTTTCATCTTGGTTCTTGACGAACCAAGGAAACCGCAACGGAATGACATCGCCACGCAACTTCTTCAGTCGAAGCAGCGCCGATATCGCGTTACCATTCTCCTTTCTCGCCTGATTCGACGATTCGAGTCTGTTCTGCCAGCCGCAGAGCAGCCCCCCCTGCACGTTCGACAACCGAGCTACCGGAAAATCGTGCTCGAAATGGGTCTCCCCGAGTCGGAGCTGCGGAATCCCTGACGGAATCCAATACAAATATGGGCGAATAAATATCGACAGCAAGATCGCCTTGACGAACTCGACAGCGTTCTCGCTCCAACTTAACTCCCTCAAGCCGCCAAATCGTGAGGCGATACGCTCGGCGATCGAATCGTTGTTTGTCAGGATCACGCCCCCCGATCCGCAGGTCACGTTCTTTCCTCGCCCAAGGCTGAAAAAACCAACGTCACCGATAGTCCCAAGTAGCTTCCCGCCTCGGCGAACCCCCAAAGCCTGCGCAGCATCTTCGACAAGGAAAGCCCCGCAACTGCGGGCTACTTTGCCGACCATATCCGTGTCTTCCGGGTAACCAAGCAGGTGACTCGCGACTACACAAAGGGTCGCCGGATTCGCCGCCCGTGCTAGATCGCTTTCTTCGAACCCGAATGAATCCTGAGAGACATCAACAAGCTTTGGATCGAGCCCTGCCTTGACAACCGCAGAAGGCACCGAGTAGCAGGTGTATGCGGGTATGAGGACTTCACCTCGAGTTGGTTTTGTGGCATGCAAAGCCTCAAGCGCCAGAAGAAGCGCCGCTTTTCCCGAACTAACGAGAAAGACATGCTTAATACCAAAGTACTCCCGCAATTCCTCTCTTCGCTTGCGCACGGCGTTGCCGCACCCAATGAGGGCAAGGGCCGCCTCAAGCAAAGCTCGAACGGGAATCAAGGCCGCTGATGGCGAGTAGATTGTTCCTATCTTCAAGCTAACGAATACCCATCCGCGCACAGCCCCTGCTCGCACAGGCAGATCCGTAGTCAAACTGCACATTCACAACCACGGCATCATCCCACGGTTGGGCAGCATTCATGATCGAAAGACTCTGAGCCGCCTTCAATTGGTCAGTTCCTTCGCAATCGTCTGTCTTTGGCACAATAACCATTGTTTCCTAATCCATCGCATGGAAGGACGTTCAACCACCTTGGCCAGCAAAGTGGCAAGTACTAGGCTTACCAGCGCGGCGACGACAATTGACAACGTGGAGCTCAGGCCACAGTCGTGTTCAAGATGCCAAATGACAATAAAGCCAATCGACTCGTGGATCAAATAGAGCGAGTAGGAAATCAGTCCAAGAAACGCGAAGACCGGATTGTTAAGCCACTTTGCCTTCCGATAGACAAAGAGAAGGAATACGACCGCACAGAACACGGCGACCAAGGCAAACGTCGGTCCGCGAACGAACCAGATCGTGACCAATGCCAATCCAATCAGAAAGTGGTCAAGTATTGCACGCGAGCGCTCCTTGTAGATCCGATAAAACTGAATCCCCATAGCAAAGAAGGGTATGTGCTGGACCATCAAGAACTGCGCCAACGTCCATGACAAAGGGGTTCCTCTCCTGTCGGAGACCTCAAACACCACGCTGACAAGTAACCACAGGAGAACTATCCATCTGATTCTGGGCAACTGACGAAGCTTGAACCAGAAGAGGATCTGAATATAGAAGTACATTTCAATCTGAAGCGTCCAATAGGCCCCATCGAGGTGTCTGACATGAAACGCCTGCTGAAACATCGTCAAATTGACAAGCAGTTCCCATGGCTCGATCTGCTGGCCCTTCAAGCCCATCGAGTAGACGAAGGCTGCGGTTACTGCGACGGATGCCCAGTAGGCCGGGTAGAGCCGCGAGAATCGAGAAACAATGAAATCTGACGCAGCACGCGCATTCTCCAAGGTCATGAATATCACGAATCCGCTGATCATGAAGAACAAGTAAACAGAGTAGTCCCCCTCCGGAAACTCGAATGAAGGCGGATTTGTATGCCCGATATTGATCCCGTACAGCGTGGTGTAATGAAAAACCATCACACCGAATGCGGCCAATCCCCGCAACGCATCAAGTTCACCCAAGCGATCGCGCCGAGGTTCGTTGTTCACCTTACACGTCCCCGTCTTACCCACGAGTGATTCCCAATTCATCGGCTCAATGGCTGTGTGCCTCTGTTATCTTCATCTGATCTGGCGGTCCAGTGAATCCACCAATCGTTCAGTGGGCGGATAGACCTCCCGTACAGATTGACAGATCCGCTTTGAGGGGCCGATGCGACATTTCACAACGGATCGCCGTTACTGTCTGAATGTCCATCCTACCCCGTGATGTATGTCACGGCTTCGTTCGTTTGCGCGAGCACTGGGCCTCGTGCATCAAGTTCGGGGTTGGAAGCCCCGCGGAGGGTTTGGCCCTCCCTGAGATTCGACAAAGAGCTCCACGGAGGAAACACAACTGAGTGCTTTGTCAATAGGTCGTCCGCCCAGTTTCTTGTCAGCCGTCCGACCGATCCGAATTTCTTAGCCGACTCGACCTTTCGTGGCCAGGCGTGACCCTATACTTGACAGTAGCTCGCTCTGGATCCGATACCAGCCCCAAGCGGAGCGTACGATTCGCTCGATCGAAACGAGCGACATCAATTGGCATCAAGACTGGGATTGGAGCAGCACAATGACCGACACTCGTATTGAAACCGTACGTTTCTCAGAAAAGATCAGAAATGCTCTCCGCAGGCGGTGGCTGCATTACGGGCTCCGCAACATCTCGAACAATGACAACCACCAAGGTCTGGAGCGTTTGTATCGTCTTAATGATCCGTGGCACCTCGATTCGCATCGCGAACATATCCGATTCGCCCTGACGAATCGAGAGATTGCCCACGCATTTGGAAAAGTTGGCAAGTTGTTGGAGATCGGTTCTGGAGAAGGCTATCAAAGCGCCTACCTTCGCAGGCTTTGCGATGAACTGTGGGGCGTAGAGATCAGCAAGACCGCCGTTGCGCGTGCCAAAACCCGATTGCCTGATGCGAAGTTCTTTGTGGGAGATGTCAATTCGCAACTGTGGTCACAGGAAGCCAAGCGATTTGATCTGGTGGTCGCCTGCGAAGTTCTTTACTACATCTCGGATATCAAAGCGACCTTGGACACTATGAATCGACTTGGGAAGGCGTGCTTCGTGAGCTTCTTCTCTCCCGAGGCGTACAAACTTACGGAGTTGATCGAAGCGATCCCCAACGTCCAAAAAAAATGGATTGCGCACGATCGGACCACTTGGCTCCTCGCCTATTGGACCAATGAGTAGCCGGATCGCGTAACGGACTTGTGACGTATCGCCACATACCTCATATGCGTAGGACACGCAATGAGCCTGCCTGCGGCATCAAGCACGGGCAAGTATTGTTTCGACCGTATCATCATGTTCGCCCGATCAGTACTTTGACGCCCGTCTTCCAGGTTGCAAGACGAAAGGGTCGATGACGCAACGCTTTCGCGATGCATGAAAATGTCTCTGCTTTGCCTAGTCCCAGACGGGAGCTGCACACCGCCTTGCCCGCATAGAGGCTCGCCCACATCTCGTTAACGAGGGCTGCGCTGGCCAAGTCAGGATAGATCTCCAAGAACTTCCGACGCACCGTCTCCGAGTCATCGAAAAATCGCAGTTCGTTCTTTGGGTTCGATACCTGCCCCTCCCACCTGCGGTAACGGTACGTAACTTCGTTCAAATACTGAAACTGGTACTTCACAGATAGCCTCAGCCATAGGTCGTAGTCTGCGCATGTTCGCAGGCGCTCATCGTAAAGTTCGTCCTCAAAGCACTCGCGCCGAATCATCGACGCACTTCCGGTCACGAAGTTCTGCAGCAGGAGTCTCTGAGTTATCCAGCCGCTGTGCCGCTCGGTTCGATACGTGCTGATCTCATTTCCCCGTTCATCGACAAACACGGTGTTCGTGTAAACGACGCCGAGTTCCTCGCGCCCCTCGAAGCACGGCACCTGCAACTCCAGCTTCCTCGGTACCCATAGGTCGTCCGCATCACATAGGGCAATCAGTTCACCCCGAGATGCCCGGATGCCCGTATTCCTCGCTCCGGATTCGCCGCGGTTCGGTTGATGGTGGTACACGAATCGACTGTCGGCACGGAACTCCTCGAGGACCTCCCGCGTATTGTCGGCGGATCCATCATCGACAACTTGAACCTCAAGGTTGGAATAGGTCTGACTCAAGACGGACCGAATGGCTTCCGGAAGGAATCGAGCCATGTTGTAGGACGGTATGATGACACTTACCAACGGTGCAAAACCCATCACTCTCCTCCAATGCACCGGCCAAATTCAATGCTGGGCACGAAGTCGCGGATTGCCATCGGGGAGTCTGGCAACACGCTCACACGCAACGGCCGTCCTAGTCTCACTTCAGCAGTCCGCGCGGTCCATTCAGAAATAGAGGCGCTCATTCAGCCAGAACTCCTATCCAGAAACCTCCCAACGCGCAGATCAGTGTCATGGCTTTGTAGAAGACCCGCCTCCTCCGCGCAGCCCTGACACCAAGTCCCACCACTACGGCCGGTATCGCACCGAGCGCGATCATCTCTGCGAACGCCGGTAACTCTCGGAAGACGTGGTTCGCGAGCAGTCCAATCCAGCCGGCAAGGACGCCAAGGCTGATGTACCAGCCAAACGTCGCCCAGATCCGCAGCTGGATGCGTCTCCGCGCCTTCTCACGGCTTAGATATACCCGGTCGTCGTCGACCCTAGCAAGAAATGGCGGGAAGATCGATTCGATGCTTGGCGGAGCGTTCGCTTTGAATCGTTCCGAATCCATCGAAGGCAACTCGGCGATGAGCTGTCCTATGCATGAGGCGCGCACGTCTCGCTCCATAGTCAGCTCGGAAAGTAGTTCCTCGAACTCATCGAGCGACAACCGAGAGTTCTGGGATCCGGACTCATGGAAGTCATATGGATGGAACACGAAACCCAGGACCGCGCTTTCGTCACCCAGTTCCCTTGCTTCGTCAATCGCTTTCCGTATGCCCGGGATCTCTACTGTCATCGGCGCCAGACGTATGCCCGCTTCCCCGTGCGGCGCAGGTCCATACCTATGTGCGGAAAGCACTCTCATTCCAACTTTTTTCATTGCCTCGAGCGTGTTCGAATCATAGGTGTTCCACGGCGGAACAAGAATCAATGGCTCCCTGCCAGCCAAGCGGAGGAGAATCTCTCTACCCATTCTGAGTGTCTCGGCTTGCTGGCCTGCAGTAAGCCTCGAGAACTCGCTAGGGATAGGAGGAGGAGACAAATCGTTTGCCCGATGGTGGCATCCATGGAGCGCTATTTCGATTGTCCCCTGTTGGACTCCTGTCCGCAGCATTTCTGCTCTCTCCTCATCCAATTCGACATTGGCGTCGCCACCCGTGGGAGCGGGGTAGGCACTCGTTATCGCGGGGACAACCGCGAACGTGCATGACAGTCCCAAACGCCGCAACAGATCAATGAGCCCTCGGTCGACATCGAAAGCGCTTCGTGCCGAGTAGTCGTCATACCTTAAGAATACATGGATCATTCTTCCAATGACTCCTGCATCAAGTCGTACAAACGCGCTACCAATCCAAATCCGCTTCGTTCAACGGTGTATACCCAGCGCAGTCAACCCGTCCTTCCAACACGCTCAGTCTACACGACGCCGCATCTCGCTGACGCAACGCAACCGCTGCACCGCAAACAAGCCCGTCTCCCGACGGCAGAACAAACATCGACCATGCCCCACACTGCCGTAGAACCGAGCGCAAGGTTAACCTGTCAGTCGCCAACCCGACCTGGGGTTCTTAAGGAGCTGAAAGACCAGTGCTTTCTGATCGTTAGTGAGGATTGGCAACAGCATGAACACGCCAAGAAACACCGCCGACACCAGACATTTCCACGCGATTGCCCATACGAGATCTGCGGGAGACAACCATGTGCCTACGAAGTAAAGCACCACTGCCAACCCCAACAGCGTCACCACCCTGCCCCATTGGAGCTCCATGTCGAAGTGCTTCCTTGAGGCGACGTCCACCCAGACGAACCTCACCAAGAATGCGATCACCGTTGCGGTGGCCGCGCCAATCCCGCCGAACTCCGGAATCAACAACATGTACCCGATCGTGATCACAGCCGCCGCCACGAACGCTCCATACGTAAGTTGAATGGTCCTTCCTGCCAGAAGGACCCCGAAACTGCAGAAACCACCCCACACCTGAACCAGATAGGCGAGAACGACGATCGGAATGATCTGGGCTGCCGGCCAGAAGTCTTTCGCAGACATCAGCTTGAGGAACTCCGACGCAAACAACGACATCCCAAAACCCAGGTAGATCAATATGAAGTTCAGCATCAGGAACGTCCCCTGGAACACCTTCTTTCCATCGGGACGGCCATGGATCTGGTACTTCTGCACATCCCAGACGTTGCAGAACGGGGACCAGACCAGTCCTCCAAGAATGAAGCCGAATTTGTATGCGAGCGCATAGACTCCAAGCTCATGCAAGTCGCTGAACACCCGAAGGAAGTAACGGTCCCCGAAGTTAAGGTAGAACGTCCCTATGTCGGCCACCATGAGCGGAAAACTGAACGCCACGAGCTTCTGCGCCATTCCAGAATCAGGTCTGGCGACCCTTGTCGATTGCAAAGTGAACGCTATGAGAATCGTCGAGTAAAGAAGCGAACTAATCAGTGATCCGTATACGACCCCTTCGACATGAAGGCCTTGAATCACAATGAAGTAGACGTTGAGCGATACCTGCAAGCAAAGCTTCGTCACGCTGAACGCAAAGAACAACCACGGCCGCTGCTGCGCTCGAACAAGGACCATCGGAACCTCAGACAGCGCCTGAAGAACCATGAGCACCGCAAACATGCGAACGAAATGTGCATAATCAGATGATCCGAAAACGATCGAACTCAGTGGGGCCGCGATCAATATGATGCCTAAGGCGCCGATCCCAAACGTCGTTCCGTGAACCGCCATCGCCGTAGTAACGACGGCATTCTTTGCAGCCACCCCAGTCTCTTGCTCGTAGCTTCGAAAAATAGCCTCGCCGATACGCAAACCAAAAATGATTGCCGCCAGGTCAATCGTCGTAGTGAGAAGTTCGAGCACGCCGTAATCGGCCGGCGTCAAGTACCTTGTGTAGATTGGAAGCATGACGATGCTGGTCATCCACCGCAGTATGTTGCTCAGCGCGTAGATGCCGCCGTGGCTGATAGTCTTGCTTAGGGTTGACATGGTTTTCACTTCAATTGTGGTGACTCGCGAGTGCGAGTGGATTCGTCGCTACCTTGTTGAGCCGGTTCTTGGTAGAAGCCCCCGCTGCTACCGAACCTAAAGACCGGAAATGGTCTCATTGAAATGCCAGACTTGCCATTGTCTTGATCACGTTGAGCTCGTATGACTGCAATCGCCACCGACGAGAAATGGTGTTAGGGTGGCGCAACGGAACTGCGCAGCATGGCTCCGGCTCAATACCGACCACCGACTGCTATTGAGGTTTCCGTAATACATGACAACCGACAGCGCCCTCATGCGTTGTACCAATACTT
>APMI01021086.1_pt1 | contig 10246 bp, 14 predicted proteins | sample 667938 | NCBI WGS metagenome assembly APMI01 (sample SAMN01084076, study PRJNA167559) | wastewater metagenome | biome: Wastewater | place: Denmark: Ejby Moelle, Odense | collected 2011-11-28
TAAAAGAATTTTTCTACTACATTTAGTAGTCTTTTTTGAGTTGAAAAACAAGGGAGAGTGTCTGGAAAACGTCTCAGAGCGTTGATTTTTTGGGGGAAATGATGGGGGTGCTGATCAAAAACCACGAATCAGCGCAGGGATAATTTCCCGGTTCGCCCAGGCGGGGTGCGGGATGCGGGTTCGGGAGGGGGCCGCGAGGGTTTGATCAAAACTGCACCTGGGGCGGTGCAGAATGATCAGGGAACGGGCGGAAACGCGCGCCATTGCTGGGATTCTGAGCAGGCAGGCCGGCGCGCGAGCGGGGTAACGGACGGGCGGTGCGCGTGTTGCGGAAAAACTACGGCGGAAGGACCGCGAGGGGGCAAATCGGACTGCACCCCCCAAAAAAACGAGTTCACACCCTCTGGCCGTCGAGGTTCACACCCAGTTCACACCCTGAGTTCACACCCTTTGCCACGATTGGAGCGGGCATCGGTAAGGCACCTCACTTCCCACCAGGCCTGATAGCCGGATGCGTTGTAACGGCGGTGCCAAATGTCGAGCAAAAAATAGGCGGGGAGGCGAAGACGGGCTTCATCGGCGCTCAGCTGCCGGTGCCCGCGAGTGCCACAACGTCCGAGATCATCTTCGAGTCTAACGCTCCCACCAATCGGGCCTGGCGGTAGATGAGCATACTCATCTTCGCCTTACGAGTTGGCGTTGCCGTCAAGCCCTGATCCGCAAGGGCCTGATCCAACCCGACCAAGACAGCTTCCATTGTCGCTTCATCGAGAAACCGGGGCGACAGACTAAGGATCGCCGCAACCCCGCGTTCGGCAATCGAGTCCAGCGCCTCCATGGCGACTGTCGTATGTGTGCCTTCGGTGATTACCGTCTCGGGGATCACTGCGATGACCTCTTCCCACGCTGCCGTGAAGCTGTCGCCTCGGAGGCCATGAGCCTTCGCTACTTCGGAAAGCAGAATCTCGGCTGCCGCAACCTGGTTCCGCTCGTCACCCAATCGCTTTCCGGAGGCTAGGTAGTAGCCGTCGATACCGACGGCAGAGACTGCCTCGAGATACCGAGCATCCGGGGCGCTACTACCTGCCTCGTAACCCACCTGGGCCCGGCGGCTGACACCTCCAGCCTTCGCCATCTCCTCCTGAGTCAAGCCAAGTCGTAGCCGTTCGCTCTTGAGCCGCTGTGAAAAGTTCACTGAAAACCTCTTGACGTGCGCAAAATTTAGCGCAAAATGTTTATGTGCGCAAAAAACTGCGCAAAACCGAATTTACTCACTCTTAAGTATAGGAGGAACCATGGACAACAAGCGTTTGCGGACGCCCGAGGAAGTCCGCAAGGAGTTCAGCAGGAAAGGAATCAGCGTCGCCGGCTGGGCACGTCAATACGGCCTGAATCCGTCGGTTGTCCGCTCTGTTCTGTCTGGCGGCAGAAAGTGCCAGTTCGGGCAAAGCCATAAGGCCGCCGTGTTGCTGGGCCTTAAAGAGGGCGAAATCGTTGAGGATCAGGGCCATGACAACGTCTGAGCGTTCCCGGAAGGGGCCGACCCTTGTGGATTGCCCGTCCCCCAACGAGATCGCTGACAAGCTGCTGTCTGTGGGCAACAAGCGCAGCGAGGCGTATCGGCGTGGGCTGGTCGATGTGCTTGCCTTCCGCCTCAATGGGACGCGTATCCAGTGCCCCTATCAACCCGGCACGCCGGAGTTCGACGCCTACTTCGCGGGTAACGACCGTGGTCACTTCCAGTGGCGCTTGATGGTGGATGGCGAATGGAAACCGAACTGATGTGGCTATCGGTTTCTGAACTCGCTGAGTTGGCTGAAATCGCGTCACAGAACGCTCGAAGCGCCATGAAAAAGTGCTTTGAAACGGAAGGCTCCACTTGGCGTGGTGCTCGCCTCACCGTAAGGATGGCTGATGCAGCTGGCGGCCCTGGTGGGAAGGCTTACCAAGTCCAGGCGAACAGCCTGCCTCTCGAGCTGTACCAGAAGTTCCGCGACCAGAACCCGGCGCTCTTCAAGCCCGTGCAGCTCCCGGCCACGACGCAGACGGTGAATCCGGATGTCGACCTATCGCGCGTCTCGATGCTGGTCAATCACCGGCAAGAGGCGGAGTGGAAGGCCGAACTCATCGAGCCGGCGCTGAAATGGCGACCCAGTTCGACCGCACGCGCTGCTGTGCTCCGGCAACTGGCGGACCAAACCCACATCCGGCCGACCGATGGCAAACCAATGACCTTCAGCGTCGACACGCTCCGCAAGTTCTGCACTGACTTCGAGGCCGGTGGCGTGGTGGCGCTGATGCGAAAAACCCGCACCAAGGAAGCCGCGCACCGTTACCTGGTCAATCGGAAGTGGGATGACACCTGCCCGCTGGACGTTTCGGAGAAGACCCGGATCGCCCAGGCTGTGGAGCAGTACGTGGTCGATCTGTGGGCGAACGGGGTGCCGAGCCGGGACAAGGCGCGCCACTTGGCAAGCGCGCGGCTGTTTGAGCTGTGCCGTGCTGCTGGTTGGTTGGAGGCGACGCTGGAAGCCTGCGACGTGGGGCAATACCTCGTTGAGCGTAATCAGGATGTCCGCGCGCTGGCGATCAAGAACAGGGATGCGAAGCGGCACTTCGACCAGTTCAAGCCCCGCGTGGCGCGGGAGCGGAATTTCTTCCCCGGCGAAGCGATTGTCGGCGACGTGCACCCGGTGGATATCTTGCTGGTGCGGCCGGATGGCAGCACCTACACGCCGCGGATGATCGCGTGGTACTGCCTCGGCACGAACCGGGTGTTCTACACGCTGCTGCATCCGGGGCCGCGCCAGTCGGTGACGCAAGCCGACATCGCCCGTTCGTTCTTCGCACTGTGCCAGGCGTGGGGCATCCCCCGGAAGCTCTACCTGGACAACGGCAGCGAATACAAATGGGACGAGATGATGGGCGCCTTCCGGGCTTTTGCGCTGTGGGTGCGGGAGCTGGAGGTGAAGGTGGAGGCAATCAAGGAGCTGGAAGCGCGCTTTGCTGCAGAGGATGCAGGCGAGGCGTTACCGGCCCCGGACGACGCGGCAGAGGCCGTTACTGGCGATCACCAGGCCATTGTGCGGGCGAAGCCTTACAACGCGCCGGCCAAGCCGATTGAAGGGGCGTTCAGCGCCCTGGGCAAGGTGCTTTCAATGGTGCCGGGCTACATCGGCGGGGACCGGATGAACAAGCTGCTCTCGAAAGTGGGCCGGCAGCCGGACACGTTTCCGGGCGACTGCGAAGCGTTCGACAAGGTGTTTGCCGATGCCGTCGAGACTTTCCACAACACGCCCCAGCGGGGTTTTCTGAATGGCCTGTCGCCGAATCGGAAGGCGGCGTCAGTGAAGCACTACACCAAGACGCAGGCCGATGAGATGGTGTTCCGGATGGCCTTTGCGGAGGAGCTGACGCCCAAGGTGCAGAACCAGGGCATTCAGGTTGGCGGGCGTTGGTACTACGACGATGCGCTGCTGCCGCACATGCAGCGCCGCGTGACGGTGCGCTTTGCGAAGTGGGCACCGGATGCGGTGATCCTGGTCCGGGATCGGGCGCTGCCGGGGTTGCCCCTGTATGCGTTGGTGCGGGAGCGGCAGCTGTTCGGGATGTTCGACCCGGCCGGCGCCATTGAGGCGTCACGTCGCGAAAGCGTGCAGAACCGCCATTACCGGGAACTCCGGAAGGGGATCGGCAAGCTGGACATGGTGGAGGAGATGCGCCGGAGCAATCAGGTGCATCGGGAGATTGCCGCTCAGGTAGCCCCGTTCGAGCCGGAAGTGCGTCACATCGGCATGAGTAGCGAGCTTGGCGCGTTGCAGGCCCAGTTGGCCGCGCCGAATCCGAATCCGGTTGAGCGGATAGGTGCTGGTGAAGTCGTGGATGCGAAAGGGGAAGTGAAGAAGCTGCGCAGCCGCGAGGAAATCCTGAGGGCACGGCAGGCCGAGCGTGACGCGGCGCCGAAGGTGCCCGAGTACAACGTGAAGATGGGGCCTCGCGTCACCGAAGACCCATTGAAGAAAAGCAACATGGAAATGGCTGAACGGGCCATGGAAGCGGCCCGTCAGCGTAGGCGATCGGACAGGTAAGCAGCCCGTCCGATAACCGTGCCACGCCGGTGGCACGAACAACAAGTAGGAGTCGTTAGCATGACTGAAAAAGTAACGGAAGCGCAAGACAAGATTGACCGCATACGGGCGGAGGGCATTGTCGAGAGCGTAGGCGGCCACCTCTCCGGGGGCGTGCGTATTACCCGCCTTTCGGTGGAAACCGGGATTCCTACGGAACGGCTGAAGCTGCTATTGGAAGAAAAGAACATCCGGCCGCTCGCCATGCAAGAGTGGTTTGCGGGGCCCGAGGCTCAACGCGCGTTGCTGGCGTTGGAGGCATGGCTGCGGGAAGAGGATGAGGCGGCCGCTCAGGTAGGTTCAGGCCACGCGAACACCGAGATGATGCGGCAGGTGTACGGAATCCTGGACGTTGCGCATCGGAGCCGCTCGCTGGTGGCGATCACCGGGCCGTATGGCGTAGGCAAGACTTACGCTGCGCAAGCCTATGCACGGGACAACCCGCGCAGGCCGAACGAGCCCGGCGCCGTGTGGTTCGAGTTCCCGCCGGGGACCAAGGGCGACGCGGGCGTTCTGGACGCCATCCTTTACGCGCTTGACCCCTACAACCATCCGAGCGGAACCGTGATCGCGAAGCTGGACCGCGTGCTGACATTGCTTAAACGGGGGGATTTCCTGATTGCGGACGAGTGCGGCATTCCCGCCGAGAAGGGCACGGGCCTTCGGTTCTTCGGGTACATCCACGAGCGGGCGCATATCCCGGTTGCGATGATCGGGAACCCTTCGTTTCACGCGGCGGTGTGGGGCAAGCGCAACGACTACGATGCACTGGCGAGCCGGACGCGCCACACGTCCCTTGAAGGGTCGAGCGCGGGCGACGTGGAGGCATTCATGGATTGGCGCAAGCTGAGTGGCCGGCGACTCAATGACACGATCCTTGCTGTGGTGCGCCAGCCCGGCCGCGATGGTGGCCTGCGTGCCGCCGTGGCGATTCTGGATGAGCTGAAGGTGCGAGACATGGAAGTCACGTACGAAAACTTCCTGTCGATTGCCAAGCAATTGGGGAGGCTGGGCTGATGAACCCGCGAGACACGATGCTGGAGATTATTCCCCTCGGGATGGCGCGTCTTTCCGAGCGCGGGTTCTCGGTGACCCTCGACTCCCTGATCTATCACGTGGCGGGGCAGGACTCGCTGGAGAGCTGTACCGACCTGGAGCTTTTTGCCCTGGTGCGTGCGTTGCACGGCCATGACGCCTTTGTTGATGTCAAGGCGACGGCCTCGACTGGACCGAACGTGGTGCAGATCATGACGGTGAGCGCACGCGAAATGCTTCAACTGAACAACCAGGACGCGGGCTGGTTGTTCTATCGACTCGAGTACTTCAGCGAGCCACGGGCCCTGGCGTGCGCAGACAAGGCCGGACTTCTGGAAGCGTGGCTGCGCATGCTTCGGCTGTGGGAAGCCTCGAAGTTCCCCGGTATCGACAACCTGAGCGCCAGCCAGGCGCGTCAGGTCCGGTAAGGGAGGGCAGGACATGACGACGAGAAAAACCATGATCGCGATGGTGCACATCGCCAAGGCCCGGCTGGGCATGGACGATGAGACCTATCGGGCGTGGCTGGAGAAGACGACCGGCAAGCGCAGCAGCTCGGCACTCTCGCATGGCCAGCTCGGGCAGCTGGTGAGCGCCCTGCGCGCGGAAGGCCTGCTTGATGAGGCACCGGCGACGGCCAAGGTGATTGCCGGCAAGGGCGCCAACCGCCCGACCGATGCACAGTGGAAGACCGCCCGCGGGCTGGCGAAGAAGATCGGGCTGGATGGCGGGCTTGATGGCGAGGCGTTCGCGAGCTTCGTCAAGCGAATCGCCAAGGTGGACAACCCGCGCTTCCTCACCAAGGCCAGCATGGCAAATGTATTGATCGGGCTTGAGAAATGGCACCAGCAGCGCACCGAGAAGGCTGCGCAAGAATCTGCAGAAAGGAATTGAAGCATGACGACGGAAGTTAAATTTGAGACTCTGGCAGAGGCCTTCAAGGCCATCGAGACGGCACAAAAGGCGGGGCAGGCCCTGCGCGCCTTCGGGCGGATCGCGATGCCGGATAGCCTTCGCGCCGATGAGGCCCTGATGGGGGTGAGCCGCTCGGAGGTCGCGAGCGTATTTGCGTTCTTCGGGGAATTGATCGACGAGAACGCCGCACGGGCTCATGAGCTGATCGGTCGTGTTGGTATTGATGCAGACAAGGTGCTTGCTGACCTTCGGAGGGCCGCGTGATGGCTCGGCGAGGGAATGAGGGAGGCGCAGCAGGCTATGCCCACCTGAGCGAACTGGCAGCGGAGACGCTGCGCAGCGGCGAGCGGATCAATCGCAATCGGGAGCGCAGCGGGATGGTGTCGGTGCTCGATGAGGCCCAGGAGGTGCACGCCGCCTTCGCGGCAGTAGCGGCCTTGGCCGAGAGCGCTCTCGAGAAGGATATCGAGCAGCTGCGAGGCGGCGATCTGGCCGCCTTGCTGCGGGTGATCAACGGACGCCTTGGGCGGGCTATCGATATCGCCTACGCGGCTTCGGCCGGCGAGTCCGGCGCAGTGGTCACGCTACGAGATTGAACGAGATTGCAGCAGAACACTCTGGGGCGCTTCGGCGCCCTTTTTATTGGTTTTTACGAAACGCGATTACAGGCCCGTAGCGCGTTTTTTTCTGGTTGCCGCTATGTCGTCACGTGCCGGTAGGTGATCGTTGAAACTAACGGGGTTGTTGGGGCTGTGCCAGTGCGCCCCAGGGTGAAGAGAGCGGCATGCCGTCCCTTCATACACGCCTGCCACGCCAGGGGAACACCACATGAGCGTGGAGGCTGATTTCACGCCTCGTACTCGACTCGACAGTAAGCCGGCGTTGCCCGTCCCGCGCGAATATCAATGACAACGCCCCAAAACACACCGCATGGTGGGGCGTTGCCAAGCGGGCAATCAAGCATCTGGATGAAGCTCCGCCCAAGCCATCATCCCGTCTTCCCATCCGGTTTCATACGCCTGGAACTTCGGTGACCCCTGCCTGTACGGGGTTGGCCATTCCTGCCCTGCGGTGCACAGGGTGACGGCGGAAGAAAGGCCAAGCCGGTATTCGGCAGGCCGGACACCAAAATAGGTGCGCCCGGCCTGTTCGATACGCCGCGCGAATTCAGCCCTGATGGTCTCAGGTTGCCTATCCGTCAGTCCGGTGCTGCGGGAGGCCCAGCCCAGATCGCCGGTCTTTCCCATCGCTACTTGTATTGCGCTCACCGACATCGTTGCCTCGATTCTTGCTCGTAGGGTGTTGGCACTGCCCTGCCGGCACTATGCCGATACCCTTCGGCCTCTTGGGCGTGGCTGAAATACTTCATTCTTGTGCCTAGCTAACAAATGTGAGCGTGAGCATGTATTTACGTATGCCTCCCGGCCATCGTCTCCCGGAAGTAATTAAGCAGATGGTTCGATCGATTGGCGAGACGGAAACCATTGCGGTAATGAATGCACTCGGTGGCCGGCGCGTGAGCATCCCCGCAACGGAAAAGGCCCAGGTTTTCCATGAGCTGGCCGCGATTGTGGGTGAGGAAAAAACGCGATTGCTCTGCAAAGAGCTTGGCCGGGTCGTCATCTATATTCCGAAGCTTGCTGGCATCGAGCGGGATAGCCGCAATGCAGCGATTCGCCAGCGTTTTGACGAACTGACGAAAGAGCTTTCGGCCAAAAAAGCAGTCGACTTGCTTGTAGCTGCGTTCGACCTGAGTAACCGAACGATTGAAACAATTGTGAATAGTTAGCCCTACTAAAGCCAATCGAAGGAATCCACGTGACCCCACTTCAAGAACTGAAGCAACAAGAAGAAGCCCTTCGCAGCGCGGAAAATGCGCTCGAGTCCGAGCTGAGAGCCTATGAGGTTCTGCTGAGCCGCACCAAAGAAGCAGAGGCGGCTTACGAGGGGTTTGCCCGGTCGCTCAACAATCCCTCTTATGGGAAGGTGATTGGCATCGAAAGCAAAGTCGAAGGTCTCAAGGCGGAGGCCGAGCGCTTGCGTGCAAAACTTTCCGCCACCGAGAACCGCGCCAAGGCGCTGCGGAAAACCATTGATGCTCTGAAGGAAAGCATCGCCGCTGCTCAGCCTGGTGCCGTGCTTGAGCTGCGCCAGAATGAATACTGCGAGCAACACGCGAAGCTCGCCGAGCTGACGGGGAACGCGGGGGCACTTGAGGACGAACTCAAGGCCGCCCAGCAAGAGCTGAATAAGGCTCAGCTCGCCCTGGCCGCGGCGAAGGCCGAGAAGCGCAAGGCCTTGTGCGTTGCCGACGTAGCCGCCGCCACGAAAACCGAGGCCGCCGCCCAGTCGCGCGTTGGCGACTTCCTGACCCTCATCGGAAATATCGAGGCGGAGAAAGGCAAGCTGAGTGCCGAACGTGAGCGGCTGGGTAAAAGCCTGGCACAGGCGGAAACTGCCCTGTGGTCGATACGGGCAAGTTTGATGCTCGAAGAACTCCGCCACTCGCCGGACTTCGTGAGCGTCTCCGCCGCCCTCTCGCGCCTTTACATCGCGACGGGTAAGACCGGCCAAAGTTACAGCGCTCCCCCCGTTTCCGCCTTCATTGGCAACGTGTTCGGCGAGTTGGTTGACGCGGAGCGGAGAGTTTCCATCGGCCAGGAATTGGCTGCTGAGTTCGGCATTTTTCAATGAAGATGCCGGATTCACTTCTTAGCTACTGAAGGGAGATCCAAGCATGACGAACCCTCTCGCATCCCTTTCGGTCGGCCTTGCCGTTCTCACTCTGCGCGTCCTTCCGGGAAGCCCACGTATTCGCATCATCCCCGCCGGCAACTTCGACGCACCGCGCGGTGCGATGGGCGGGGCAGGGCCGTGGAACCTGACCGCTGCCGCTGCCGCCCGGATCATCGCCCTGAATGCCGCTCGGCAGGCCGATATCCTGGTCGACTACGAACACCAGTGGCTCAGCAGCAAGGACAACGGCAAGGAAGTTCCGGCAGCAGGTTGGATCAACCCGCGTTCTCTCGTGTGGGTTGAGTCGGGTCTCGAGCCCGGACTGTACGGCGAAGTCAAGTGGACGGCCAAGGCCGCGGAAATGATTGCGGCTGACCAGTACCGTTACTTGTCGCCGGTTTTCACGTACGAAAAGGCGACGGGCGAGCCGAGCGACCTGCTGAATGTGGCGTTGACCAACTTCCCCGCAATCGATGCATCAACGGCCGCCGCGCTTACTGCACAAGCGCCGGCGCTCGGCGGCCCCTCGTTGTCGCTCGCGGAACAGCACTCCATCGAAGTCTTCAACCGCTCCTTCGCGGCGCTGGGTGTGCTCCATCCGGACACCGAGCGGGCGATCGCAGCCACCGGCGTTTCCCGGACAGCTTATCTGGCATCGATAGGCGTCGTGACGCCATAGTTTTCAGAGGGCCGGAGCGCCGCTGAGCGCCTGAGCCCCACCTTCATAACGCAGGTGCGACCATGCAGAAAATCAGAAAAGCCCTTCAGGAGAGCCGCGCGGCGCTGGAGAAAGTCCAGCGGGTCGGCAGCGTTGAGCGGGCGCCGAGGGAGGTCACGGTGAACTTCGAGCCCGCCTGCGCCCGGGAGCTGGCCTTGATCGACGACGCCTTGGCAGAGCTGGACAGGGCCGAACGGCTGATGCCCGCCGTTAAGCACGAGGGTGACGAAGTGGCCGGCGAAAGTAACCGCTCCGCCGCCGCGGATTAACGGGGAGGAGCTGACATGGCCGACAAAAACCTTGCGCTGCGGCTGCTGATCACCGCCAAGGATGAGGCCTCGGGCGTCCTCAGCTCCATGCAGGCCAAAGCAGCCGCGGTGGCCTCAGCGATCGCCGCCTACTTTGCCGCCGACATGCTCGGCGGCGCCATCAAGGGCGCGGCCGACTTCGAGGCTGCGCTCTCCCGCGTGGCCGCCGCCACCGGCGCCACCGGCGACGAACTCGCGCAGCTCAAGAAGGCCGCCGAGGACGCCGCAGCCGGCTCCGCATTCACCCAGGTCGAGGCCGCCCAGGGCCTCGAGAACCTCTCGAAGGCCGGCCTCAATGCCCGCGAGGCCATCGCCGCGCTGCCGGGCGTCATGGCCCTGGCCGCCGCCGGCGACATCGAGCTGTCGCAGTCGGCCGAGATCGTCACCCGCACCGTGGCCGGCATGGG
>APMI01036303.1_pt1 | contig 10245 bp, 9 predicted proteins | sample 667938 | NCBI WGS metagenome assembly APMI01 (sample SAMN01084076, study PRJNA167559) | wastewater metagenome | biome: Wastewater | place: Denmark: Ejby Moelle, Odense | collected 2011-11-28
TCGAACCCGCGACCTCCGCCGTGACAGGGCGGCATTCTAACCAACTGAACTACCGATCCGTTTACCAGTTAGGGCTGCAAAGATAAGCGCAAATTTCTGATTTCTGCAAATGAAAATTTCAATTTTTCTAAATAGTATATGGCGCCAAAAAACAGCCTTTGCGGGCAACAAAAAGCCCACGATGATTCATCGCGGGCTTTTCTATTATAATACGAGGAAGTTACCGTTTATAAACTTTAATTACTTCGGTGTTGAACTTGTCCACATACTTAACAAAGTATAAGGCCTGTGGCAGTTGTGTAAGATCAACGACCGCCTTCTTATCTATTATGGCAACGTAGTTTATGATCTTGCCGTTAATATCTGTAAGTACCAGTGTTGCGTCGGGGTATTGAGGCCCGTCGACGGTAACGGTAAGCATATCGCCGGTTGGGTTAGGATATGCAGAAACGGAGAGCCTGCTGTTAGCCGGAAGATTGTTCACATCAACAGGGAAGTCGGTACGGAATGGGGTATCGACCCACAGGGAATGGTGGTCCATATCGCATTTGGTACGAACGTGGAAATAATAGTCAGTATTAGGCGTGAGGCCTGTAGCGGTATAGCCGGGGAAGCCTGTGGAATTTGTTTGTTCACCGAACAATACAATCGGGTTTTGATCTACAACCACTTCGTACCCGGTGTTACCCAGTACAACCGACCATGCAAAGGTGGCGGTGGTTTGCGTATAGCCCGTCTCGTGAACGTTCTTAGGCTTCTTACACGTTGGGTCGACAGTAGTAAATGTCTCTGTGCTCCATGGCGAGTAGTTACCGCTATCGCAATCCGTTCGCACATGTACATAATATACACTACCTGAGAGCATACCGCCGGCTATTGCATTGGTAGCCGTGGTAAATGTACCTGCAGCAGGAGGGGTAAATGACTGCGTTACAGAATATTGGTAACCAACGGCCCCGGCAACAGGATCCCAGGTGACATAAGCAGAGTTGGAGGTAACGTTGTTGATAGCCAGATTGAGTGGCTGTGTGCACCTTGGCGGAGTAGTAAATGATACGGTGACCCAAGGCGATTTATTACACTGGCTGCATTTGCTCCTTATGTGGTAATAATAAGTTGTGCCTGCCAGCAAGCCGGTAAATGTTTTGGTAATATTTTGCGTGAGGGCACCATTACCTACGGGTGGAGCAGCGGTAAGGTCCAGCACCCACTCATAATCTGTTACTCCGGTGGCCGACCAGTTGACCGTAGCACCTGCAGTATTTACGTTAGTGTAAACGCTTGAAACGTACAACAGAGGGGGATTACATGGAGGCGCTGTGGTAAATGTAACCGTTTGCCATGCTGAGTAATTGCCCATACCACAATCGGTACGCACATGCACGAAATACTGGGTTAAGGGCGACAAGCCTACCGCAGTTACATAGTTATTGGGGACCGGTGTACCCGCGATAGTAGGCGTAAGGTTAACCTGGTCAACTATATATTCGTAACCCGCAACACCATTTGGTAAAAATGTAGGCGCTGCCCAACTGATATCGGCGCTGAAGCTACTGATACAGGTTGTTGTGATGCCGGTCGGATCGGGACAAGTGGGCAGCCACCTGTAAACCATGCCCGATTGAGGATCAGTGTTAATATTATTTTGGGAAGTAACTGTGCTAACCGTTGTTGGATTGGTAGCCGCTTGTACTGACATGAAGTTATTGGCGGCGGTCGGAATGCCTGTAAGGCCGATTGAAGCTGATGCATTTGCATATATACTACCGCCTGCAGGCACTGTGTAAGCGAAGTCGATGACATTGTAGGACTCATAAAGCTTCATTTCCATTGAAAGCGAAGCAGTAGTGGGTGTGGCGTTGGTAGGGAAGATAACGCTCTGCCACTCTACAACAAATATCCTGTTAGGAGCTGCGCCCAGTGTCTCATATTTAATAGGATTGGCCGTGTTCAGTTTCAGATCATCCCACAGCGGTGCCATTATCGGCCTGTTGGCACCACCATTTCCAAGCAAGTCATTACCAGGAATTGCAGTAGCGAAGTTTGAGAAACTTGCAATACCGTTTGTGCTGATATTAATGCTCGTAAACGGGGTGGGCATGCTATTATATATGAAAGGAAATAATGGGATATTATTTACCCAACCTTCATCATTTGTGCCCACAATAACACCGTTGGTAGCCGTAGCTGAGGAAGCGGTGTAAGGAAGTACTGTATCTACAAATGAATAAAACATCTGGGCACGTAAACCAGTGGATATCAATGAGAAGAAAACAATAAAGATCAAAAGGTATCTTTTCTTCATAATTTTTTTATTTATCGAAATAACATTTGGGTACTAAAATACTAAATAAAGCAATATAGCAAGTAGAAATTTCGGCTCAAATCAATTAAGCCGCAACCTAATACCCGCCGTCAATAAACATATTCTTTATTGCCATGCAAAAGAATACACTTCCTTAATATTAAAGGACGTATTTGTAGCCGAAAAGGTTAGGTATCAGCACATCTTTTTTGACCGAAATTGACCTGAAAGCACATTTCTTATTAATAGTTAGCATTTTTTAGATATTTTTATGTTTCCGAAGCGGGAATAAATAATACTTACGTTTATGGCATTTTGTTTGCTAGTACAGTATTACTATAATATTTTTACAACATTAAAAAACCAAAACAGATGAAAAAACAATCCATTTTATTTTTGGCTGGTGGCCTTTTGGCACTGGCTTCGTGCAACAACGGTGCGGGAAATGCAGGTATGACTCAAGCCCAGGTAGACTCGGCGGTGAATGCGAAGGTAGCGGAAATGACCGTGCAGATGCAGGCTAAGAACGATTCTTTGATCAACTCTGTAGCGCAGATGAAAGCTGACTCGATGATAGCTGCAATGAAAGGCGCTACCAGCAGTACTACTACTACTACTCATTCAACAACGAAGCACAACACTACTACTGCTCCGGCCCAGCCAGCGCAACCAGCACAGCCTGCAACCGTTGGCAATGGTAAACCTGATATGAAAGGTAATACCAATAATAATACCAATGCCAAGGACAATAAAACCACCGGCAATGGTAAGCCTTCAATGAAATAAAAAAGCAATACCTAAAAAATAAAAAAACCGTGACATGTCACGGTTTTTTTATTTTCTCCAGATTTAAAAAGCGATGTTTTTCGACACAGGCATTGCTGCCTGGTATGCCTTCGGACGCAATGGATGCGCTTCCGGCAACTAAAAACTCCCTCAAACCTAATCTACCGCCTTAGGCGGTAGATTAATAGGAATAATAAAAAAGGTGGGTGCTTTGGCACCCACCTTTAATAAATTACAACACAATTATTTAGTTCCTGTAAAGGTACATGTGTTTGTAGTAGAAGGAGTGCTAATACTGTAAGTTAAAGTGATTGTATTGTCAGTTAAGCTACCAGTACCGGTATAGTTTGTGGTAACTGCAGCAGTTTGTGAACCTGTAAAAGAGAAAGTACTTTTACCTGTCATGGTACCTACCGCAGTAAAGCCCTGACCATAGATGTTTGACAATGTCAATTTTATTGCATCTGAATTAGCAGTTAAAGTTAAGGCATAAGCATCAGATCCAACAGTGCAACTTTCTGTACCGTTATATACACCTATAAACTTATCGCGGCTAAGTGTAGCGCAATTTGTTCCTTCATAACCTGTAGCACATGAGCACGAGCCGTCAGTACTGTTACAAGTACCACCGTTTTTACAAACTACATCTTTACACTTGTCTTTGTTGCACGAAGTGTAAGTGATTGCGCTGAAAGCGCCGATAGTTAACATAGTAGTTAACGCAATTTGACGAAATAATTTCATAGACATCTATTTTTTTGATTAATGGTTCAAATCCTGTGCCAAAGATACAATCCTCAGGTACATCAAACAAGTTCTTTCGGTAAATTTCGAATAAAAAGCAATAAAACATTGTGTGTATATAACTGATTAACAGGATCAATAGTGACGATTTAATATTTCAAAACTTCTCTTTTAAAAGAAATTCCGGCATAAAACATATAATTTGATGCAATACAACAAACGCCCACAATCTATACACAAAACGTATTTTTGTGGGGAATGGGGTATAAAAGGATCATTGTTGCTTTGTTTTTTGCGTTTTGCTTTAATGATAGCCCGGCTGCCAGCTACACATATGATTATAATAGCAACTGCAGCAAGGCATATGGATATTTCATGGCCCTGCGATTTACCGAAGGCAATAATATACTGGTACAGGAGATGAAGGCCAACCCCTACAACCTGATGGCAACCTACCTGGGCAACTATGAAGACTGCCTGACACTGCTCTTCAACGGCGATAAGAAAGACTATGAACAGCGCAGCATACACCTGGAAGAACGACTGGACCTCCTTGACAAAGGGAGCGACAAAGACCCCTGGTACCGCCTGTGTAAAGCAGGAGTGATATTGCACTGGGCGCTTGTAGATATTAGAATGGGCGAAAGCCTGAAGGCTGCAGGCCAGTTCCGTAAATCATACCTCTTATTGAAGGAGAACCGGGACAAGTTCCCCACATTTGACTATAATAATGTATTCCTGGGCCTGGAGCAGGCGGCGCTGGGCGCCATACCGGAAGACTATAAATGGATAGCATCGATGTTCGGGATGAAGGGCGATGTGAAAAAAGGGGTAGGCCTGTTATCTGCATTTATCACAAAACACGGAGAGGGACTGCTGAAAAACGAAGCAGTTGCCTATTACTGCTACCTGAGATTTTACCTGATGTCGCAGCACGAGGAAGTATGGAACTTCATCAATAGCGATCAGTTCAGTACCCAGAACAATCTTTTGAATGGTTTTGTAAAAGCCAACCTGGCACTAAACTACCGTAAGGCCGATATGGCATTGCAAGTACTGAAAGGTGTCCAGGGCAGCACACACGCGGCACGCTACCCCATTTTTGACTATGAGACCGGCAATGCCCTATTTTATAAGCTTGACCCTACTTGCATTACATATTACCAACGTTTTCTGAACAAATACCGTGGCAGCCTGTTTGTAAAAGATACCTGGCAAAAGTTATCGCTGATCTATTACCTGCAGCAAGACAAGAAACAGGCTGAATATTGCAGGCAGGCGGTGCTGAAACAAGGCAGCACGCAGGTGGATGCCGACAAACAGGCATTAAGAGCCTGCAAGAATGAGCCATGGCCAAACATGAGCCTGCTCCAGGCCAGGCTGCTTACGGATGGTGGCTTTTACACCCAGGCATTTGATAAGATAGGAACACGTAAAGAAACAGACTACCCATCGGTAAGCGATAAATTGGAATATTTGTTCCGCCTGGGCCGCATATATGATGAGCTGAACGATGATGCGCGGGCATTGCAATATTACCAGTCGGCAATAAACATGGGTAAAGAACGCCCGGAACATTTTGCGGCACGCTCAGCATTGCAAATGGGTTTTTTATATGAACGAAAGAAGAGAACGAACGAGGCCCTTTCCAGCTACCAGTTAGCCCTCAGCATGCGGGGACATGATTACCAGGCATCAATAGACCAGCAGGCGAAAGCGGGTATCAACAGATTGTCGGTGAAATAAATAATTTAGGTGGGATGATTACTTGCGCAACAATTTATAGATCTTAATAGCGCTCATAAGCAGGATAACGAAGAGTAATAGTCCCACAATTCCCCATAACCAACTCATGCTGTTCTTTACAACCACAAGCATTACAATGGCTATTAGAAAAATGGTAGCTACTTCATTCCATATGCGCAGCTTTTGCGAACTGTATTTAAATATGCCCCTGGATTGCTGTTTGTATATAGCCTGTAGCGTAAGGAAATATGCATACAAACCGACAACAAAGCACAACTTGACCAACAGCCAGTCCGGCAAATTGAAACGATAGAACAAGTACCAGACCCATGGGCCAAAAATAAGCGTAAGTATGGCGGATGGCCATGTAATACCCATCCAGAGGCGCCTGATCATGATGCCAAACTGCTTTTGCAGGATAGATCTTTCCGGCTCGGGTTTATCATTCGCTTCGGTATTGTAAATAAACAGGCGCACGATGTAGAACATACCCGCGAACCAGGTAACAATGAAAATGATATGCAGCGCTAGTATATACGGACTCATATGAAGCGGCAAAGCTATTGTAATAACATTTCTTTTTCACCCTTGCTGATGGAATTGTACCAGCCTGCAACTGTTTTCACCCATGAGGCTTGTACGTTGATGCAGGGTATATATGTATATTGCTCCCCACCCACCTGCATGAAGGTTTCTTTGCCCCGTTCCGCCAACTCCTCCAAAGTTTCCAGGCAATCGCTAACGAAGGCGGGGCTGACAATGAGCAACTTTTTCTTTCCTTCAGCGGGCAGTTCTGCCAGGCGGAAGTCGGTATAGGGTCTAAGCCATTGGGTGCGGCCCAGGCGCGACTGGAATGAGATACTGTATTTGTCTTTGGGAATGTTCAATAGCTCCACTACCCTTCTTGTGGTCTCGAAACACTGGTGACGGTAGCACGTTTTGTGGGCTTCACTGTTGGTAGTACAGCAGTCGGCCGAACCCAAACAATGGCTGCCTGTGGGATCTACTTTTACCAGTTGCCGCTCTGGGATGCCGTGATAGCTAAACAGGAGGTGATCGTAATCGCCATCGGTGTAAGGCCTGATGCTTTCAGCAAGCGCATCCAGGTAGCCTGCCTCTTTATAGAAGGGCTTGATCGTAGAAATATTAAATGAATACCTGCCTTTTTTATGTACCTCCCGGGCACATACCACGGCAGTTTCATAACTGGCCATGGCATAATGCGGGTAAAGGGGCAGGAGTATTACCTGGTTCACTTCCGGGTGTTCTTTCGCAATAGCGTCAAATGCATCTTTTGTAGAAGGGCTGCCATAGCGCATGGCGATCTCTATCGGAACATCGATCTCCTTTTGCAGGGCCAGTTTTAGCTGCCGTGTGAGCGAAACCAGGGGTGAACCTTCTTTGGTCCAGATGGTTTGGTAGGCCTCAGCCGACTTAGGTGCCCGGAAGGGAGCGATCACCGTATTTACAAGGAAAAACCTCGACAAATAGGATATATCCAGCACCCGCTCATCCATCAGGAATTCTCTCAGGTATCTTCTTACATCAGCCACAGCTGTTGAATCCGGGGATCCAAGGTTCATCAATACCAAGGCAGGCTTTACTTTTTCAGGCATAACAATTTAGTGAATCTTTCTATCTGTAATTGCCCTGCAAAGAAAGCAAACATTCTGCCTGCAAGCCGTAACAATGATAAAAATCATTCTTTAAAATGACGAAGGTATGACACAAACATTACCTGTTCCCAAGGTCTTGAAATACCTTTGCCCTGTACTTCTTTGACCCCCATGTATAGCAATAAGAACAATAGCGAAATAGCCCGGTTTACAGTAGTTGGGATCAACTATAAAAAGACGGATGCCGCCATCCGCGGGCAGTTCGCCATTAATAATGAGCAGTACGGGCAAATTCTCACCATTGCCCCTCAAAAAGGGATAAACGAGTTATTCATTCTTTCCACCTGCAACCGCACCGAGATATATGCCATAGCCCCGGGTGTACAACAACTTACGGAGCTGCTTTGTTCGCAAACGGAAGGTGATGTTGATACATTTAATGAACTGGCCTATGTAAAATCCGGGGCAGATGCTGTGCAGCATCTATTCGAGGTGAGTGCAGGCCTCGACTCGCAGATACTGGGCGATTATGAAATACTGGGGCAAATAAAGAAAGCAGCGAAATTTGCCAAAGAGCATGGTTTCATAGGCACTTTTATTGAGCGCCTCGTTAATTCTATACTGCAGTCATCTAAAGCAATTAAGACAGGTACCCAACTAAGTGGCGGTACCGTATCGGTATCATTTGCTGCAGTGCAATACATAAAAGAGAATATCAGCAACATAAAGGATAAGAATATACTACTGCTGGGCACGGGCAAAATAGGGCGCAATACCTGCAAGAACCTCGTCGACTACCTGCAGACAAAGAACATTACGCTTATCAACCGTACCGAGGACAAAGCACAGCAACTGGCAAGTGAACTGGGCTTGAGTACCGCCCCGATCAGCGAATTGAATGCAGAATTATCCAAAGCAGACATTATACTGGTATCGACAAATGCTGAAGAACCTGTGATTCTCAGCTCGCAATTGCAGGATGCAGGCAACAAACTCATTATAGACCTATCCATACCCTGCAATGTAGAGGCGGCGGCGGGAAAGCTGGAGCACATTACACTGGTAGATGTAGATGCGCTCTCGAAAATAAAAGATGAGACCTTGCAAAAACGTAAAGATGAAGTGCCTAAAGCACTGAACATAATAGAAGAGCATTATAAAGATTTCATAGACTGGTACGATATGCGGAAGCATGTGCCTGTGCTGCGCGAAGTGAAGAACAAGCTGCAGGAGCTGGATAATAACAGCGAATCGAAAGAGAAGATACAGAAGGTGATCAACGGCCTTGCCATCAAAATGCGCAAAGAGCTGACACCGGGCTGCCAATACATACAGGCGATCAATGAGTTTATCGCTTAAGCAATGAAAAAAATAATTAGAATAGGTACAAGGGACAGCCAGCTGGCTGTGTGGCAGGCCACACTGGTACAGGGCCTGCTGAAACAGCATGGCTACGATGCCGAGCTGGTGTATATAAAAAGCGAGGGTGATACCGATCTTGTAACCCCGCTGTACGAAATAGGCGTACAGGGCATTTTTACACGCGCACTGGATATCGCATTGCTCAACGGGCAGATAGATATCGCGGTGCACTCTATGAAGGACGTACCGACAGTACCTGCAAAAGGGATAGTACCTGCTGCAGTATTACCACGGGCTTCATATAAAGACATATTGGTACCGAAAGAGCATGCAGATTTCCTGGATGATCTGCAATCAATAGCAACAATAGCAACAAGCAGTACCAGGCGTAAGGCACAATGGCTGAACAGGTACCCCAATCATAGTATCGATAACCTTAGAGGTAACGTGAATACCCGCCTGCAAAAGGTGAAAGACAATAACTGGCAAGGGGCAATATTCGCAGCTGCCGGGCTGGAACGCATAGACCTGCGCCCGGAAAACGCGGTGGACCTTGACTGGATGTTACCTGCGCCTGCACAGGGAGCAATAATGGTAGTCTGCAAGGATGGAGATGAGTACTCGCTGGAAGCATGTAAGAACTTTCACGATGAGGATACCGCTTTGTGCACACAAATAGAACGCGATTTTTTGCGGGCATTGATGGGCGGCTGCTCCACTCCTATAAGCGGATTGGCTGAAATAAAAGGCAGCAATGTGCAGTTCCGGGGCAATATACTGACGCCGGACGGCTGGCTGAAAAAAGAGGTGAGCCTGCTGGCAATAAAAACCAATGCAAAGGAAATGGGGAAAATAGCTGCCGAAACAATTATTGCGAATGGCGGGCAGGAGATACTAGACCAGCTACGAAATGCATAACAGGCCATACATATTGAGTACCGCGCTATTGCCGGAAACGCTGACCAATAAGATTGGCGCTTCGGGAATAGATGTGGATATGCTGGCCTTTATTGAAATTGAGCAAAACAAAAATGCTGAAACTACGGCGGCAATAAACAGCCTGGCACAGGAAAATATATATGCTGTCTTCACAAGCTCGAACGCCGTAGCCGCAGTGTCACAATTGATCAACAGCAAACCGGATTGGAAAATATTTTGCGTAGGTAAAGCTACTGCCGAACTGGCGAATAGCTGTTTTGATAATTCTGTCATCGGCATTGCCAACGATGCAGCGGCATTAGCAGCATTAATACTGCAACATAAAGAAATAAGCGAGGTAGTGTTCTTTTGCGGTGATATGAGGCGGGAAGAACTGCCACAGATCTTGCAGCAAAAGGCTGTGAAGATAAAGGAGCTGCCTGTGTACAGGACAACTTTAACGCCGGAAAAAGTAACACACCCTTATGATGCCATATTATTTTTCAGCCCCAGTGCAGCAGAAAGTTTTTTTTCGCTGAACAATATAGGAGCTGAGACTGTTCTGTTTGCGATTGGCAATACAACCACCACAGCATTGAGAACTAAAACGGCAAATACCATCATAATAGGCAGGCAACCGGGGAAGGAGCAGCTTATTAACGAAATGATACGATACTTTACAGCAATAAATAAAACGATTCAATGAGCCTGAAGAACGACTTACTGTTAAGAGCACTTAAAGGAGAAAATGTAGAAAGCCCGCCGGCA
>APMI01034611.1_pt1 | contig 10243 bp, 10 predicted proteins | sample 667938 | NCBI WGS metagenome assembly APMI01 (sample SAMN01084076, study PRJNA167559) | wastewater metagenome | biome: Wastewater | place: Denmark: Ejby Moelle, Odense | collected 2011-11-28
GGGTGCGCCATTCTCGAACAAAAGAGAGAACCGCAGGCGCGCGGATGCCCGGCCCCTCGGACGCGGCCCTCGCCAGGACGGCTTTTGAGCCGCTGATACGGATTTCTTCCTTCGTTACCCGCACCTCGTCTATCAGCAGGCGAGCGTATGCCTGCCGCAGGTCCGAGTCTCCGCCGTACAGCTTCTCATGGAGGAGGCGGGCGATCCGGTCGATCTTTTCGCGCGTGATGGCAGGGGCGGCTGAAGTGATCTGCCTTTGGAGGTCGGCGATTTCCTTTGCCGTTTCGTCCCGCTTGAGCTTCAGGGCGATGAGCCGCTCCCGCATCGCCGGGTCTTCCGCCTCCATGATGCCCCTCTCGACCAGTGCGAGGAGCTTGGTGATTCCGGCCTTGGCGTCCGTGTTAGAATGGCGGAGGCGGGTGAGCTGCTCTTTGTCCTGGTTACCTCGCTCGGCCGACGAGCGGACGTACGCCTGGAGCAATTCGCCGAGGCGATCGGGCTGAAGGATCCGTTTGGCGACTTCGCCGATGACAATGTCGTCGAGCTTTTCCATGGGCATACGCAGCCCCTCGCAGGAAATCGGGCCTTCCTTCAGCTTTTTCGAGCAGCAGTAATAGCGGTAGAGTCCCCCCTTGCCCGTGTTCTGGATTAGGGCCGCGCCACAATGTCCGCAACGCGCGATGCCCGCGAGCAAGGTGGGGCTGCTCACGACACGTGGAGGCGTGCGCCGCGGGGCACGGCTCTGCAGTAGGCCTTGGACCGCATTGAACGTCTCTTCCGACATGATGGCCGGCACGTGCATTGCCACCCATTCGGAAGGGGGACGAGCTCCACCGTTCCGGCTGTCTCGCTTATTGAAATAGTGCTGGCCGTAATAAGCTGTATTCGTCAGGATATCATGGACGCTACCGGTGGAAAAACGGACGCCCCGTCGATTGTAGCCTTTCTCGTTGAGCCAAGTCGCGATTGCCTTTACACCCAGCGGGCGACCGTCGGCCCCCATAGCCATGTTGAATATAATTCGGACGACCGAAGCCTCAGCGTCATCGATAACCAACACTTTCTTGTCTTTGTTACCGCGGCGCTCAGCTACCTCGGTCGCGTAACCAAACGGCGGAACGGCGCCATTCCAGAACCCTTGCCGGGCGTTTTCGCACATGGCGCGATGTACATGCTTGGCATTCTCACGCGACTGATGCTCGTCGAAAATGTTGAACATCTTTCGGATAAAGTCGCCGCTGCCATCCTGACCAACATCCTGCGTGATCGAAATGAGCCGCACGCCACACTTGGCAAGCTGCCGGACATAAAACTCCGAGTGCATAGCGTCGCGGCTGAAGCGGCTGAGCGAATGCACGATCAGGACATCGAAGGGCTTCTCGCGGCTTTTCGCCTTCAGAAGCATCTCCTGAAAGACAGGACGATCATCTTCGAGCGCTGATGCGCCAGGCTCCTCGAAGATTTCGGCGACCTGCCAGCCCTGACGATCGCAATAGTTCCGACACTGGTTGATCTGGTCTGGCAGCGAGAGGTCATGTTCGGCTTGGCGGGCCGTCGAAACTCGGGCGTAGATGGCGGCGCGTTCCATTTGTTTCATCCTCGAATGCCCATTTTACTGCCGGGCAAGTCAGAACGCAGCAAGACAACGACGTGCCGCGCATCGGCCGTCTATTCCTCGTCGCGTAAGATCGCGTCGATATCGGCGGCAAGATAGGCCCGCAAGATTGAGATCTCCGCAGATGTCGGGAGCAATCGGGCAGGCAGGTCGAAGACGACAATAGGCGGGTCGTTATCGGCTCCCTTGTCGGTCGAGCGCGCGGCTTCGGCAGGCGGCTCGGAAGAGCTCGCACCGACAGCCATGACCCGTGCTCGACGTGAGCGCACCACTGAAACCGCCTCCGTCCCGACACGGAAGCAGAGACGCCGCTCGCAGTCGTCCCATCGGGTCGTGCATCTTTCCCACCAATTCGTGCACCTTCTTGAGCGCCCGAAAATCAGGCTTTAACTGGGTGTCCTCTCATGGGGACGACCTTGGACCGCCAAGCGAATATATTGATCTACTGCACGGCCCGGCCGCGGTGCTTACCGCTCCCAGCCGACATCCCGCCGCGCGCGACCCGCGGTCCGAACTGGGCTTTGTGGAGCTTTGGAGACGTCGCGGTCGGGGCCGGCTGTGTTGGCTGGTTCCGTACCCCGGTTGCAAAGCAAGTCGAGAACCTCAATCCCAGCGCCATTATACAGCTGCCGGCGAATTGCGGACACGACCGCATTGCCGAGGCGCCGCTCGATTTGTTGGTCTATCGGCTCGGCTCTGTTGTCGGGAACGCTAGTCTCGCCTCGTGCAAGGATGAGGTGAGCGTATTTCGCCGCGAGACGGCGCGCACCGCTATCGAGCTGAGCAATAAGGTCGACGTCGTTCCGGCGTTTCCGGACCTCGTCGGCGCGATGCTCCTCATACAAACTAAGCAGTGCACGCCGTCGGCCCTCGCCGTCGGCTGCGCGTTCAAGCTTCGCGTGATAGGCGACTGCTCTGGCCCTCTCCCGACTGGGCAGCGCCATCATCGCCACGCCGCCCAATATCAGCGCAAAGCCGAGTCCACCGCCGGCAAGAACGACACCGGCGGCGACTGCCTTGAAGGCGAACTTCCGCATCGAGGGCGTTCCGAGCAAATTGGCAGCGAGGAAAGCGCGGCCAACACGCGCCCGGCGTATACGATCGCGTCGACGGTATTCCGCCCTGATCGCATCCCGGCGCGACTTGAGTGTCTCACGAGTTTCCGCTGCAACCCGCTTTTTTGCCGCCGCTCGGTCGCCCGCGAGGCGTTTGCGCATGACCTTGTCGCCGTCCATCTCAGCTTCCTCAACGAAGAAGCGCAGTTCTTGTGCGACGGCGAGTTTCGCGCCGGCGGCGGCGGCTGTGAGACCCGTGGCCTTTGCGTCGGTGAGGGCGGGCAAGTTCGGAAACAGCTTTTGCATCTCGCGCTCCGGCAAAAGGAGTGGCGTGCCGGCCGCCTTAGCGTGTTGGCGGAGCAGTCGACCGAGAGGCGCTGCATAAGCGGTGCGGTCGTGCACGACCATCACCGCCCTGTCGCCGGCAGCCAGCCGCATTCCCATGGCGGCGAGCTTGCGCTCGAACGCTTGCGGACCATCGTTCGCAGAGGTCCATGCCCGATAGATCTCCCTCCCGAGGACAAGTGCGTCGACCTTCAAGCGAGCTGCCTGTTGCCGGCTGCCCGTGTCAAGGCGATCGCCAGCTCGGACTGCTTCATGCTCGCGAAGTCTATCGGCGTCGACCTGCAAGCCCTGGGCCTGCAGAATCTCGATGACCTCGATCATGCGTGGCCCAGGGGTAATGGGCTCGCCGAACTGAAGCTCAAGACGGCGGCTGACCAATTCGTCTTGAAGAAAATTATCATTGCTTTTGACGGCGCGCCCTGTGGTCGGATCGACGATAGGCCACAGGACATGGAAATGGTCCGGCCGGTCGCCTTTGGAGTGCTGCACGACAAACCGTGGCATTGTCGACGCTATTCCAAACGCTTCCTCGATCAGCTGCAGGGCATGCGCCAGTTCTGCGTCGCTCAATGTATGAGCCGGGCTGATCTTAGTGTGGACGAGGTCGCGCGTCGTCCGCAAATTCGTCCTGGCGATTGCGGCGAAAACCCTGGTCGCTTCGAGCAGGTCCAGGGGAGAATTACGCACAAATTCTGCGCGAACGAGCACCCGCTTGTTGTTGTCGGTGTTGAGGAGGTGGGCCGCCTGGCCGTCGAGCGCGATAAATTGTGTTCGGCTGATCATTGCGCCGCTCCGACCAAAAGCGATGTGACCGCGCGTAGGCAAGCTGCGTGCTCAGAGTCGAGCTGTGCGATCGCTGTCCGCAAGCCGTTTGCAGGTGCGCCTCCGTTCAAGTGGCGCGCTATCTGGTTGAGGTTGGAGCCCTGCCGCCCGAGTTCGGCCAGCAATTGGCGGAGTTCAGCTGCGTGGAGGACCCGGCGACGCACGGGCATCATGTTCGCGGCCGCCCCAAGTCCTTTCAGCACGAGGACCCGCGCGTATGGAGCCGCATCCATCCCGTGCGCCGCTGCGGTCTCCGCGAGCAGCTTGGCGCTTTCTGGGTCGAGCCGGAAGCCGATCACCGGCGAGGGTGGCTTAGCCATGATGTTCGTCCTGGCGGATAACGATCGGCATCAAGCAGATCGTCGGGGGTCCACGGGGGCAGCAGCCCCCTGGCCAGAACCGTGTGGTGTTAACACGGGGTCACTGGCTGTACGTATTACAGCTGAAAATCAACAGATTATGCAATGTATAAAAACGTACAATAACGTCCAATATATTTCAATTAAATCCAAAAATATCAAAGATCACGTATTTTGTCGTGTCTTGATGCAATTGTACGCTTCTTGACAGTTTTTGAAATTGTTTCCCCTCCGATAAACATATAAAGTGGTGATGACAATGACAGACGAAAGAAAGAATCCAGAATTGGTCGATGCCTTATCGCAGCCAGGAAAGGCGGACCGGCGATCCAAGCGTAAGGTGGTGTTCAAATATTTGTCGGACATCATCTCTTCGCGAGAAGATGTTGGGAAGGCGTGGGAAGAAATCTCAATAGATATATTTAAAAAGGAACGCATTCTCATCAAGCCTAAAACTATCGCTAGCTATGTTTCAAAGCTGCGACCGCCTCGGCGGGCGGCGGCGTTGGCAGACAAGGCGCCGTCCAAGTCGTCGACGGGAATTCAAGCGATTCCCGCCCGTCCTACGCAATCCGCTCCGTCTGAAACGCAGGTTAAGGGCGAAATCCGCGCGGTTACGCCGCGCCGGCCGCGTTGAACAAGCTCGGTCGAAATCTCATCAGAAAGGGACCAGCAATGACCATGCAGAAAAAATTGATGTCCTCGACCTCGATGCCGCTCAAGGTCGTCGCCATGGTGCTCGAAGGCAAGGGCGGGGTCGGCAAGAGCGTGTCCAACCAGGCGGCGACAGCCGCTCTCGCGTTAGACGGTTCGCGTGTCCACGTGGCCGAGAGCGATCTGACCAATTCGACCATGGCGATGATTCATGGGGCGGGTCAAACAACTCTGGTGGATGCCGACGCGGTCGACCTCGAAGGCTACTTGTATGACCTGGCGGAACGAGCAGCGGCCGGCGAATTCGAACATGTGGCTCTCGATACCGGCGCCCGCGATGAAGTAAACTTCCGCCCGTTCGTCGCGGAATATTCCAAGGAAATCTTCGCCAAATTCGGGATGCGCCTCTGCGTCATCCGTCCGGTGACGCTGTCGCATTTCGTCCAAAGCAATGTTCTGACTTTTGTAAAGGAATGCAAAACCGACGAGATGGGCGTCGTCATCCTTCGAAACCTGTCTCAGGGTCGCACCGTCGCCCACTTCAAACAGTGGGAAGATACAGAATCGACGAAAGCGCTACTCAGAACCCCAGGGGTTGAACTCTGCGACCTCAGAGACGCTGGCGTCCAACATTCTGACAATGCGACGTCGCTCGGTATGAGCCTGGTGGATGCGGCCATGGCCGACTTTTCCCGCATGGGCGAGGACGAGGAATTCGCCAGAACAATCGTCCCTCGACCCGTGCAGCTTTTCCTGCAGAAATGGCTCGAGCGTCAGGCGATTTCGCTGCGCGCCGCCATTTTCGCTAGCCTCGGACGTCATGAATGACGCTCGAAGAGCTGCGGCGCCGCTTTCGAGAAGCGGTCGCAACCGCCACGCCAGACGAGTATATCTTTGCGGAAGATCGCGGCGAGTTCGACCGGCTGCGCGTGAGAAGGCTTCGAAACCGATTTGCGATAGCCAACCTGCTCGGCGTGGTATTGGTCGTCGCCGCGGTGCATCTTGTTGGCGTGGAAATCATCGGGCCCGAGGACGTCACGATACTGCGGCAAACGAAGAAAGTAGTTCCAAACGCGGAACTGTGGGCCGACGGTCGTGCTAACCTTCTGCTTCGGGCAGATGACCGAATCGTCACTCTTCTACGCCAACTTCGTGACGCGCCCGACCCGCCGGTATTGGACGAGTGGGTATCCAGGTTCTCCGGCGCGGCGGCGCCTTTGTCTCGAATTACGCGTGAGGAAGCCCTGATTCAGCTGGCGATACGGCTAAATCGTTTTGACCCTGGGTCGCGGATGTCCGTCGTAGAGCATTTGCTGTCTTTGGGCGTTCTGCTGAATGACCCTGGTGTCTTAGATTCGGTGCGCGAGTTTGCAGAGTTGCCGAAGCCCATCAGAGACTCAATCGTCGAAAGTGGAAAGAAGCATCGTGACCTGCGTAGCTCTTTGCAAAAAGAACGCGACGAAATCGATCGCTTAAACAACGAGATTCAACACAGTGTCATTAAGGTACAACGTGAACGATCAGTACTGGAGCAGACGTGGCATGCCGCAGCTGCTGGTCGGCAGCGCTGTTTTGCCGTAACGCAGCAGGCTGCGATGTGCCTAGGAGCGATGTTGGCGAAATAACAATCGCGGGCAGTGCGTAGTGTCCGTTCTCGCTCTCTTCGTTCCGACAAACGCCGAGCTTATCTAGCGCGAGTCCCATATTCGGAGTTGGCTTTCGCGTAGTCCGCGTACTGACGGAGCGCGAGTATGCTTAAGCGATCACGCTCATCAATATCTCCATGCTTCTCGTATATTTTGAAGAGGTGCATCCACATTGAGTTGGGACCTTTGATAGGACCCGCAAACGATAGAGCTCGGAAACGTAGCCATTGGGCGGCCATTCCGGGTGTAACAGGGATGCGGTCATACGAAAATTGATAAGTGCCCGAACGATCGACTTCTCCGGGATGGACACTCCTCGTGCCGTCTTCTGCAATCCGGATGAGGCCTGTTTTGATATCGTGAAGCAAAGCCACCCAGTCCAACACGCCTCTTGAACGCTGGAAGTCGGTGAAATATTCCGCAACGTTAATGCCGGTGCTTTCCGTGATTGCGTAAAGATCGATCATTTCGAGCGGCGCGTGAGCCTGCTGTTGATACATGAGCGATAGGTGCTCATCTGCGGTCTTTGGATTAAATCCCTTGGAGCGTTCCTCCTGGTTGAAAATATCCACAACAAAGCTGCCGTTTTGGCAAATCTGATTCCACGTAATTCCTAAAACGTACTGCCGTCGCAATAGTACGTCGAAATGTACCTTGATCACCTTGTCACAAAGCGCTGCATACCGTGGCGCGAAGCGATCAAGAAACTCTTTTTTGCTGGGCAACCCGAGCGATGCTCGCAATGCAGGAGCGATCTTATGCTTGCGGATGGTGTCGTATGGCCATACGGACTTGATCTTTGCGCCCTTGTATTCGAGACGTGCGAAGAATTCGCTCTCGTTCAACCCGCTCTGTTGCGTGTCGCGCACGAGATTGGGCGCTACGTGACCTTGCGCGATACCACGACCGCACATCTCGATGTATACAGCGTGGAGCTGCAGGAAATTCGCAACTGATTCCAGGCCAATGCGCTGCGCGTGTTGAGAGCAATCGCTCTTCTGATGCGCGGGATTTTTGACCGGGACGGCGGTCGGATGCCAGCGGCGCGGTAGGGCTCGCCCTGCCGCGTAGCGCAATTTCATCGTCGCTTCCAGCGTTCGTGATCCGCGTGCGAGTCCCGTGAAGCGACCATCTGCCTGCGCCACACCAGTGTTTTCTGGCAGCGTCAGCATGGCGTTGAACTGAGAAATTGCTACCGCCTCGACTGTAGCTCGTTTCACAAAATGCGCGTGGCGTGTGGTCAAGCCCCCGTCGATGAGAAAGTCGTCACCATCTGGATCGCGAGCGACAAAGATGCGTCGATCGCTCTGCGAACGATCAAGGACTGACGCGGTTTCTGCTGTCGACCAATGCTTTTCTTCCGGGTACCTCGCCCAGACGCCGCGTCTCTCAAGCGCCTCTATTGCGCGAGCGGTCGGCCAAGTCTCGATCGTGAAAGGTATCGCCCCAGCATTAAGATGCAATGCGATCTTGCCGACCGGAAGCGCATGGCCATTGCCTATGTTGCGATATTCGTACGGATCAACAGGCAAGTGCGTATGCAGCAGGTGGATCATTTCGTTACGAACCGACATAAAGATTGATTCCTATGAGCAGCAAGGGAAGCTGAATTCTACGTGCCGATTGACGGTAATCAGCCGACAACGAACAGCCAGAGTTGGCCTTCGAATATCGGAAAATGCTAGACATGATAGTTCACGCGAGACGAATTTAGCTGAAACGCAATCCTCCAGCTCCAGCGAATAAATCGATATCATTGGGTCCGCGACAACTTGGCTCAAAACCAACCCTCTGCGGTTCCTTTCCATTGGTGACCAGCCGATGCGCGTGTCGAATGTCGGCTTTGCTGATGCACCCCTGTTGCGCCGAGACAGCGCTGGCGATCGCGAGGCCGAAAAATTAATCGTGCCTGCCTCGGGCTGGCGCCGTGCATCAGCTCCAAAATTTCAGGGCCGACCTGCGGGTCCAACGGCGCATTCGTCTTGGCGAGGGTCGGCAAATTGAATGCGAAGGATTGCATTCCGGCCTGCGCCATCCGGCGGCTCGATCGTCAGAACGAGAAACCGGTCAAGCAGCGATGGTTTCAGGCCCGACACATCGTTGGCGGTGGCGATCCAGAATGCCATGTCCGCTCTGACCGGCGCTTCTGCAATGTAAGCGTCGACGAAGGCTCTTGCATTCTCGGGTTCGGGAAGCGTGTGGAACATGTCGAGTGGATCGCCGTGATCGTTCCAGAGCGCCTTGTCGATCTCGTCGACGAATACCAGCGGCGAGGCAGACGTATATTCGATCAGCGTGCGCGCCAGCAGTCCGGCTCGACAACCGCGCCAACTCAGTGAATGTCCGATCAGCACACCAGGGTCGTCCGCGCAATTCATGGGAAAGTCGATAAACGGGACGGCAAGGGCTTCGGCAAGTTATCGCGCGAAGAAACTCTTGCCGATACCGGGCGGCCCCAGAAGCAGGATCGGCGGAAGGGCGAGCGGCGAACTACCCAAGAATGACAAGTTCGCGGCGCGGATGACAGCACCTATCGCATCCGCAAAATTCGGCGCAGCGGTCGCAAGCGCCTGGAGCCTGATGAGAATAGCGGCGTCTACAAGCAACAGATTTCGGCAACCGAGACGAGGGTCGACCGCTAGACTGTGAAGAAATCTGAAGCGATAGTCTTCATTGGCGCTGCCGCAGGGGGGAAACTCCAGATCAATGCCGGCGCGCCGAAGAATGGATTCGATCTGGGCAGGGTCGAAAATCTGAATCGTAGACATGCGGGATCTTTTCTTGTTGATTGACGATGTGCATCGGTAAGTGGTAGGCGCCGGTTCGGGCGGGGTCGATTAGCTGTTGTCGACCAGCGGCTTGAGGTTCCGCGTTATGAAAGAAGCAGGCGGTTCCCGCAGCGTCATTTCTCGCGCGTTGACTAGATCGTGCTGCACACTTTCAAACGCATTTTCGCTCAAACGCCCCGAAAAAGTTTCGTGCAGGAGAAACAAGGAGGCGGTCGCCACAACATCGTCGAGACAATAGTCGGCTATCTCTTGGAACCGCCCCTCGTCTGCTAGATCTGCAACCTTCGAACCGTCCATGCCTGCGGTCTTGGAACCGATACCAAAGAAACGGACGGCCTGGTCCAGCGTCATCCGCGACCTGCTGCGGCCGGCCAAAAGATCGCAGAGATCGACATGGTGCTCGGAATACGGACGAAAATTGAAATGAGCCATGTGCCAGCAGCCTTGGCGAAAAAGCATGGCGCGAGCGCGTACGACTGGAAGATCGAAGCTGAGCGAATTGTAGCCGACCAGGGCAGGAGTAGTCCGGCGTACATAGTCGACGAACTTACCGACCAGCTCCTTCTCGGTCTGATTACCGATGTGCAAAGCCGCCATTTCCAAAATGGACCATGTTTGCGAATGCCCGTCGTAGGTCAGCGTGGTCGCGGCGATCGCGACGATCTTATGAAAAGCCAACTTCGGAAATTCGTCTCCGATCACAGCCTTGACCGCGTTGGCATCGCCAGGCGTCAGTTTATATGCGCGCGAAACCGCGTCTTGGTCGAGCACGGTCTCAATGTCGAATACGATACGGGGCTGGGTCATTGTAGGATCTCGTTCTTTAGGGATCGCCAAAGTGGATCAACAGACCAGGGAAAAACGGCGAGCCAATCCGCGTTGACGGGAGGATTATTGCTGGAAGCAAGGCAGGCGTGGCAAAGCCGCGCCCGCCGGGGTGGCCAAGAGTCGGTTCGTT
>APMI01055257.1_pt1 | contig 10240 bp, 13 predicted proteins | sample 667938 | NCBI WGS metagenome assembly APMI01 (sample SAMN01084076, study PRJNA167559) | wastewater metagenome | biome: Wastewater | place: Denmark: Ejby Moelle, Odense | collected 2011-11-28
ATCCCCTAAAAGAGACGTTACCGATACTTCTTATAAAACAAATATTTATACTGGTCTACCAGAAACAGAAATAAAAAACGGTGTTAGTGGTTAGCCACTAACACCGTTTCGAGTAACTAGGATCGTCAGTTCTTGAGGGCTTCGGCACCGCCAACAACTTCGAGAATCTCCGTTGTGATTGCCGCTTGTCGCTCTCGGTTAGCCGTCAAGGTGAGATTGTGGATCATCTTGCCAGCATTATCGGTCGCCGAAGTCATCGCCGTCATTCTCGCGCCAAACTCAGAAGCGGTCGCTTCAAGCATAGACTGCCAAACAAGAGTCTGGAAATATCGAGGCAGAAGCGTCTCAAGGAGTCCAGCTGGTGAAGGCTCAAACTCGAAAGGAATTCCTGTAGTCGTCTGCTCTTCTGTCACCGGTGCTTCGATTGGCAGAAGTTGTACGACCTGAGGGACCTGTCTGATTGCGGAGTAGAACTTCGAGTAACAGACGTAGATCGCATCGACCTCTCCTGACTCGAACATCTCTCGTGCCTTCTTGCTTACAGTGATAGCGTCTTCAAGTCGTGCTCCAGCAGAAGGAACTGTAAGAGTTGCAACGACGTTGTAGTTTCGCTTACTGAAGAACTGTGTTCCTTTCTTTCCAACCGTATAGAGCTGAACATCAGCATCACAATCGCGGATGAACTCAGCTGATTTTCGGATCAATGCTGTGTTATAAGCACCAGCAAGACCACGGTCAGAAGTGAGCAAGATGACACAGATGCGCTTGATCGGGCGCTTCTCCATGAGCGGATGGGATGGAAGTTCACCTGCCGAGGCAAGAGACTCCATCAATCCTTTCATTCGCTCTGCATATGGACGCGCGTCAAGCACACGGTCGGTTGCCTTTTTAAGACGAGCCGCCGCAACCAGCTTCATCGCTTTCGTGATTTGCTGGATGTTTTTTGCCGCTTTAATGCGTCCACGTATCTGCTTAAGGGTTGCCATAGACTGCTAAGAACTTATCCTTTAAACTGTGCTGCAAACTCGTTGACAGCCTTTTTGAGAGTGTCTTCGATGTCATCAGAGAGTTTCTTCGTTGCCCTCAGTTTCTCGACGACGTCTGGATACTTCTCATGAACGTGCTTGAGCAATCCAGCTTCGAACGCCTTGACTTCGTCGTTCTTGATGTTATCGAGTACACCCATACCACCTGCATAGATGGCGATGACCTGATCAAGAGCATCCATTGGCGAAGCAAGATCCTGCTTGAGCAACTCGGTAAGCCTTTGGCCTCGAACCAGCTGTCTCTGAGTTGCAACGTCAAGGTCCGAAGCAAACTGCGAGAACGCAGCGACGTCGCGGTATTGAGCCATTTCTAGCTTCAACTTACCGGCAACTTTCTTCATCGCGCCGACTTGTGCGTTTCCACCAACACGGCTAACTGAGATACCGACGTTAACTGCTGGGCGTACACCAGCAAAGAAGAGGTCTGGCTCAAGATAGATCTGACCGTCCGTGATCGAAATAACGTTGGTCGGAATATATGCCGAAACGTCGCCGCTCTGTGTCTCGATGATCGGGAGAGCCGTTAATGAACCGCCACCCTTTTCGTCTGAAAGCTTTGCGGCGCGCTCCAATAGGCGGCTGTGCAGATAGAAAACGTCTCCAGGATAAGCTTCACGTCCTGGTGGGCGGCGAAGAAGCAATGATAGAGCTCGGTAAGCCTGAGCGTGCTTCGACAGGTCATCATAAATGACCAACGCGTGCATGCCGTTATCACGGAAATACTCGCCGATTGCCGCACCTGCGAACGGTGCAAGATATTGCATCGCGTTCGAGTCAGAAGCAGTAGCAACCACGATTGTCGTGTATTCCATGGCGCCGTACTCGGTAAGAGTCTGAACAACGCGAGCAACGTTGGACATCTTTTGACCGCAAGCAACATAGATACAGTAAACCGGGCTTTGGCCGGGTTGGTGGGTGTATTTCTGGTTTAGGATCGTGTCAACGCAGATCGAAGACTTTCCTGTTTGTCGGTCACCAATAACGAGTTCTCGTTGGCCCCGGCCAATCGGAATCATCGCATCGATTGCCTTAATACCGGTCTGAAGCGGCTCGGTAACGGGCTGTCGATCGACAACGCCTGGAGCGATAGTCTCAAGTCTCTGGAACTGTTCGCTATGGATTTCGCCTTTGTTATCAATTGGCTCACCTAGAGCGTTGACAACTCGTCCGAGCATTCCCTTTCCAACCGGAATTTCGATGATTCGACCTGATTGGCGAACCGTATCGCCTTCTTTGATCTGGGTGTCATCACCAATGAGAACTGCACCAATTGAGTCCTCTTCAAGGTTGAGGGCAAGGCCCATAACGCCATGAGGGAACTCTAGAAGTTCTCCCATTTTGCACTGGGACAAGCCGTAGATGCGGGCGATACCGTCTCCAACTTGGAGAACAGTGCCTACATTTTCGGTCTCTATCTTGCGATCGTACTGCTCAAGTTCACGTCGCAGGATGTCGGTAATTTCTTCGGGTCTAATGCTGGCCATAGGGGTCTCAGATATTGGATTAAACTTGTTTTAATAGGTCGTAGCGCAGGCGCTCGCGCATCTTTTCGATAGCACCGAGTGCTGATCCATCCAGAACGAAATTCTCATAGGTGACCTTCACACCACCGATCAGTGTTGTGTCGATCTTAAACTCGGCTTCCACAGTCTTTCCGAGGGACTTCATCAAAGCAGCTATCAGGCTCTTCTTCTGTGCTTCATCAATTAGGACAGCCGAGTGGATCGTTGCATAAACAATTCCGGCGTCGTTGCGTCTTAGCGCGACGTAGGCATGAAAAATAGCTTCTAGCTCAGCCTCACGTCCCTTATCGAGAATCACTCGTAGAGCTTGCATCGTAAGGGATGTGACTCGGTCCGAGAAGATCTTTGTAAGAATCTTAGCCTTCTCTTCCCGGCTCATGTATGGCGCCAGAATGAAATGCTTGAAGGTCGGATCGAGCTTCATCTGCTTAACGATGATGTCCAAATCCTCTTCGACGCCACGCACAAGGTCGGCACCCTTTGCTGCTCCAAAAAGAGCTTTCGCATATCTTCGGGCTACGCGACCGTCTTGCATTTAGCGAGCCACCTCAACTTGGCTGATAAAATCTTCGACGAGCTTGCGATTGCGCTCGGTGTTCATGTTCTCAGCAATCACCTTCTCGGCGGCGCTAAGAGCTAGATCGACGACTTGAGTTCGAATGCTGGTCAGAACTCGATTTCTTTCAGCTTCGATCTCTTGAGTAGCACGGGCGACTAGTTCATCAGCTCTTTGAGCGGCTTCACTCATGAGGGTTTGCCGCAAAGCCTGAGCTTCTTTGATCTGAGCTTCGATCTTCTGTCGAGCATCAGCTTCAGTCTCAACCAGCCGAGCTTCGTATTCACTGCGCATTTTTTGCATCTGAACCTTAAGGTCTTCTGCTTCGCCGAATGTTTGCTCTAAAGTGCTGTTCCTCTCACCGATGGCGTCAGCCAGCGGCTTGATAAAGAAGATGTTGACCAGCGGGAAAATGATGAGAAATACACCGAAGGTCGCAACCGTCTTTCCAAGATCAACCGGCACGCCGTACTGATGCGAAATCTGTTCAAATACCTCTTGGTAGTTCTTCGACACATAGCTGCCGCCGAACATAAGGACCAAGCCCAAGACGGTTCGAACTGGGAGATTATTGAAGATCAGCTCAAATGGGCCGCTCTTCGTTTCGTGGTGCGATTCGCTCATGTTTTTTACAGGTTGATCAGCCCTATCCAGGGCTGATCAAGACGATTTTGCCGTTATTACTTGGTGACGGAGCCGAGGATAACGAAGGTCAAGAGGAGCATGACAACTTCGATAAATGCCATGCCGATAAGCATTGCAGTCTGCATCTTACCAATAGCCTCTGGCTGGCGCGACATACCTTGCATAGCCGAGAAGCCGATCAGACCGAGGCCGATAGCAATTCCCAAAACAGCGATTCCAATTCCAATTGCGTTCATTTCTTTATTAGGTTCTCCTAGTTGTTTACTTATTCAGTTAAAAAATCTTAGTGAATCATTGCCTCTGCAATCTTCCCGCTTTCCCATCGCTCTTTCTCGTCTGCGCTTTCGTGGTCAACTTCAGGCTCATCATGATGGGTAACTAGCGAAATGTAAACGCTTAGCAGAAGCGTAAAAATGAGTGCCTGAACCACGCAGGTAAGCAGCTTGATAGGAATGAGGAACGCTCCGAACGGAACATAGATCCCCTCGCCCAATTTATTCATGGCAGATGCTGCAAGGTGACCGCCTTCAATATTTCCGTAAAGCCTAAGCGAGAGGCTGACGTTTTTTAGAACCTCGGAAACGATCTCGATCAGGAAGATTAATGGGTTGATAAGGATTGCCAGGAGAACGTTTCCTAGATTTGGTCCACCAAAGTGCCGAAGGTGACCGAAGAAGCCGTTTGTCTTGATTCCCTCATATTGAACGTAACCAATAGCGATTAAAGCCATGCCAAGGTTAAATCCAACATCGGCAGTCGGGGCAGCAGGGAAAAATAGCGAGCAGACATTAGATGCAAATATGACCATCCAGAAGGTCATAAGGATCGAAACGTATTTGCGTCCATGACTACCGATGGTTCCAACGCACATTTTTTCGATGAACAGATAGAGTTGCTCAAAGCAATTGAGAATAGGATTCTTAAAAACTCGAAGATTCATCCCCTTCTTTGCGTATGCCATCAGACAAAAGATGACAATCAACACAAAAATGGCGTATGTAAGGATTCCAACGAACCCAACGTGCTCCTCACCCTTTTCCGCACTCGCAATAAAGGGCGCCAAATTACCTGCTAGGAATTCCATACGAGACCAAGACGTGGATCTTAACGCCTAAGCGCTACCCACCCAATGGTCAGGGAGTATACCAGCCCTATTGCGCATAAAAAAGCATTGAGCGCTATGTTTCCGAGCGGCTTTATTACTAAATAGCCGACGCCATAGACAGGAACCTTTGCGGCGATTGCAAAAACCACCAAACATCCAATCAAGCCCGATGCTTTCTCATCTTGCATTGCTCTGCCGGTGAAGTGGGTAGCCAAGTAAAGAAGCCCCATATTGAAGCTTGCAAAGACCAAACCCACAATGCCGCCCGACAATCCAGTTGATCCTGCAAGACCATAACAAAGGGCTAGAAACACCCCAGCAAAACCTGCCATCAGATACTTCATCGAGTCTGAACTTTATTGAGTGTTTTAACTGCCATCCATAGGCCAAGACACATTCCTACGATACATCCGAGGGCCTTACCGTTGGTCCCAGCTTTTTGTGTCATGTCGTAGAGGTGTCCGATACCTATCCCCAGAAGCGGTAGTCCCATCAAAACATAAGCTACAGATAAGCCAAGACCAAGACCTTTCATCGCATCGTTGTCTCGCTTTTCTTCAAGAGCCTTTGCTTTAAACGGGTTTATCGGGGGATTCCAATCTGGAACTGGTGGCAACTCAGTCGAACCCGAACTGGAGAGTTGACGCTTCTTCGCATCAACTTCATCGTCTCGAAGTTCGGGAAGTTGGATCTCAGATAACTCCTCTTTTAGCTTTCGAATTCGGCTTGATAGATCACTTTCTGGCTCTTCGGACATAAAGATAGAGTACCGAGAAAAAAGAAAACCCGCGAGACAAAGTCTCGCAGGTCTTCTCTTGACGGTCACTGTACGCTTAGGCTTCGCCGCGCATGTGGCCGAAAGTCGGCTCGAATGGAATCAAACCAAGTCGCGTTGCTGCGCGGAAGGCTTGAACCCGGTTGCTCACTTCGAGCTTGTCGTATATGTTCGCAAGGTGAAAATCAACGGTCCTCTTGGAAACGACCAAGACATCTGCTGCTTCCTTGCTGCTGTGACCCTGAGCGATAAGGCTCAGAACCTGAATCTCCCTATTGGTTAACCGAACCGCTCTATGTGCGTGTTCTGGTCTAGACGTAACTTGTATTGGCATTACCCACCCCTCACTTTTCTAACCGCCTGAGTAATGTTTTCCATGTCCGTCGTCGTTTTTAACATGGGTTTATCCACTTTCTTGTCTAAACGTCCAAACCCCAGCTGTCGTGATGCACGTTTAAGAATTTCCTAAACGAATCGTAGCCTAATTGGCAGTTTTGATTAAGCGTTTTCAACACGCGTTTCGTTTGTTGCTCCTAATTTAGCCCCGCTCTGTCGTCACAAAAGAACCCTAGCCCCTTCCACTACACCGCAAACCATCGCCTCGCCGACTTTTCCAGTTAACTTTTTGTATCCAGCCAGGGTCGCAGATTCGAAATCAGCCACCTGGTCTTTGTCAACAAGTGCAACACATGCGCCTCCAAAACCGGCTCCCGTCATTCGAGCACCAACGCATCCAGGTGCATCCCATGCAGCCTCAGCCATTTTGTCCAGTTCATCACAACTGACCTCATAGTCATATTGCAAACTGACGTGACTCGCTTTCATCAATTCGCCAATCAATTCCAAATCGTTCGCCTCTAGCGCGGCTTTGAAAGCCACGCAACGATCATTTTCTGTAATCACATGCTTGGCTCGTCGGTACGTCACTTCGCTGAGCTTGTCTTTATGCTCATCAAGCATAGAGATCGTGGCGTCACGCAAGGCTTTCACCCCCATGATTGCCGCAGCTTCCTCGCATTGGCTCCTGCGTTCGTTATAAGCCGAAGTCGTCAAAGCTCGCTCTTTCTTTGTGTCGCACAAGACGATTCGAAGATTGGAAGAGATCGAGGCATATTCAATTTCTAGACTACGAGTGTCGAGAAACATCGCTCGGTTTTCATGACCCATTGCACTTGCCATCTGGTCCATGATCCCGCTGTTAACACCGACGAACTGGTTTTCGCAGACCTTACCAAGCTTGGCTAAATCAGAGTTGGAATACCCCATGCTGTTGAGGTGATTCCAAGTCACTCCAAATGCCATTTCGAGCGCAGCGCTGCTGCTAACGCCACTACCCATAGGAATCGTGCTGCTCACAACGGCCCTGAGGTTGACAGGTGATCTGCCGTCTTGTCGCAATGCCCAAGCCATTCCTGCCGGATACTTTGCCCATCCGTTAAGCTGCTTTGGTTCTATGTTTGCGGCATCAAAGAGCTCGCCCTCGTTGACCTGTGCTGACCAAAGCTCGGTCTCGCCGTCAGTCGGGGCAGCCGCCAGGACGGTAACCCGGTCGATCGCTGCGGACGGGGCAGCCGCCAGGACGGTAACCCGGTCGATCGCTGCGGGAAAAACGAATCCGTCGTTATAGTCGGTATGTTCGCCAATTAGGTTCACGCGTCCAGGTGCGATGGCGATAACGGTCGGTTCGAAGCCAAATCGTTGTCGAAATAGGCTGGCGATTTGCTCAGAAGGCATGAAAACGGTTTACCTCAGAGGCGGCTCCCCAGCAATTGTCCAATGCTGGAAGCCGCAATATGTTGTGTTGTGTTATTTCCCGTCTGAGATAGTGTAGTAGACGTATTGTCCTTTGTCGTTTCTCCCGGACACTGTTATCTTCCCGGACACTGATTCCTTTTGGAATCGAATATCCTTGGTCACTCCTTACTTCTTCATCAAATCTAGGGCTTTCTGACACTGATAACCATCTAGAACAATCTCCCCTTTCTCACTATGGACATTCAAATTCTTGGCGGTTGTGTGAGTGTCAATGAGCACAACTGATAGCTCCGAAAGATTAAGATTCTTTACTTCTGCGTTGTCCGAGGGTTTCTGCAGCTTTGGCTTATCTTCTTTCGCCGTATCATTCGCTCTTGAAACGCCTGCTTTGTACTCAACAATTTTGCCGTTGGCATCCTTTATTGGCTCCAGTTTAAGTGATCTAGACTTCATCCCTTCGATCGCTTTGACTCGCGCCAAGTAAGCAGTTACGCTCTCCTTTCGATCAAGTTTGATGTAGTATTTATTGCCAGCGATGACTTGCGAGATCACTTTATCTAGGTGACCATTCTTCATGTCGGCGAGCGACTGGTTCCGATTCTTATCATTTTGGGTTTTCGCGATCGCTGCCAACCTAACTCGGCGGGCTTTCGTCTTGTTTTCAGAACCACTGCCCCCAGCAGCCAGAGTGTTAGCTTTCGAATTGATCGCCGCAGATTCTGTTTTCTTTTCAGCCGTCTGAGCTGAAACCAAGCGGGTCGGCACGATGAGTAACGCGCCAAGGACGAAGAGGCCGATCACGGATTGCGATCGAAGTGGTGGATGGATAGTCTTCATAGCTATTAGCCTTCGCTTTAACTGACTTTTGCCCACCCAAGGGGTGCCAGCCATGGAATAGGCACCTGCTTGGTTTGGGCTAGTTGTGGCAAGCGCCACTAACATCCCACCGTACTGATGGGATGAGAGATGCTTTGACCGAAGCGCGCGTTGGTCGCAATCCATCTCTATCTGCGCCATGTATTCGCGAATCGCGAACCACATGGGCAATACGAACCAGAACAAGCACATCGTAAAGAAGACAAGAATCCCAAAAAACGGATCTAGCCTCGCGCGATGGGCTTCTTCATGAGCAATCGCCATGTTGAGCTCTTCTTGGCGATTGGGGCGGAAGAGAACTTCTGGCAACAAAATAAGGCCTCTCCAAAAACCGATGACAAACGGGACCGATATCTGTTCTGATGCTCTTATATGTTTGTCGATTGACCTATCAGAATGGGCTAAAAGCAACAACTTGATGAATCTCGACACTCCAAGAACAAAGAGCCCAAACATCGGAACAACCCAAACCAGAAACCAAGTTGGTGTTGAATGCGGCTCGACGATTACAGGCATCGGCGTAAGTGCTAGAGTCTCTATTTGTAATGTGTTCTGCGGGGCAGTCGGCAAAATCGGAGCTTGCCACTCGAAAGTAAGCGCTACCAAGAACCTCAAGATCGCCAATCGCCACACCCAACTCTTTGTCGAGCTGGGCATGCGTGAAAAGACAGCGCAGACAAGTGCCGCGATCACCAACCCGATAACCCCTTGAACGGTAGCAAATAGCATGCGATCCCATAGCTCAGTCATTCGTTACCTCTCAGCTGCTCCAGCAACTCGGCTAGTTCCTTCTGGTCCGCCTCAGATAACTTCTGTTGCTCTACCAAATAGCTCACGAGCGGAGTCAACGACCCGCCCAAAGCTTGGTTAACAAAGGTATGAATGGCCGATCTCTCAACTGCGTCGGGCTTTTCCGTTGCGATATAGAGAAAGCCGTCCGAACTATCTGTTCGGACAAGGAGCCCTTTCTTTCGGAGACGCTCCATCATCTGCTGAGTGGTTGTTCGTACAAGCCCCAGAGGTTCCCCGTACCCTTCGTGGGCTGCGCGAACGGTGATCGGGCCGTTCTCAGCAATATAGCGAAGAAGCCGTAATTCAGATGAGCCGATTGATGTTTCCATAGTTGACGACGCCTGTCGTCAACTATCATACGACAACTGTCGTCAAAAATGATCCCAAATTTTGTTTTTCTTCTAGAGGGAACATAAAATGGTCGCGGTAACCTTTATCAGATGCTCTCCGAGACAACCATCAAGATCGTTCTCTGGGTTGCATCGGCGGTCAGTTTGCTCTTCGTCATTCGGTCAATGGGAGAGTCGATGAAGACTCGGCGAGAGTCTGGTCATGTACTCATGCGAAAGCATGCCGGGCTAGCTGGTCTCATTCCGGCGATTCTCTTCTGCTCCTCATTTGCGGTCGAACCTTTGATGAAGGCAAGCGAATCAAACTCACTGCCAACATGCTGGGCACGAGTCCGCACAATATCTACGGCATGCCTCATGTATGCCCAAGATTCTGATGGTCGATTTCCTGCCGCAGAAGGTTGGACGACCGCTCTTGCCGGATATTCGCAGACGTTGAACACCAAATGCCCCGCTGCAAAAAGTCCAGCTGGCTATCTGATTAACTCGGGGATTGCAAGCCAAACAAATGAAGAAATCGAAAAGCCATCCGAAACGGTTTCGTTCTTTGAAGGCGTTGGAACGCTAGAAGGTACCGCTGGAACTCAAGAAAACCTTTCAAAAGAAAACCGCCATGGAGACGCGCTGATCTTCGCGACGTGTGATGGTGCAGCTCGCCCGAAGACAAAGAAACGTCAGGCAAGGCTGCTCTGGATTCCGAAAAAGCACGCCGAAGACGCGACGAAATCGCTACCCCAATCGGAATAGGACTTCGCCGGCATGAGGGACATATAGAATCCCTTCCTCTTCTTTGTTCATGAAATCTTCTGGATTGATT
>APMI01002680.1_pt1 | contig 10239 bp, 11 predicted proteins | sample 667938 | NCBI WGS metagenome assembly APMI01 (sample SAMN01084076, study PRJNA167559) | wastewater metagenome | biome: Wastewater | place: Denmark: Ejby Moelle, Odense | collected 2011-11-28
CGAGGGCGGCCATCGTCGAGATATTGACCGTGTGAGCACGGTCCCCGCCGGTGCCGACGATGTCGATGCTGGGGTGCGGAGCGTCAAACCGAGTTGCGTGCGCCAACATCTCGTCAGCGAGGCCGCGCATTTCGTCAACGGTCTCGCCCTTGGCACGCAATGAGGTCAAAAAACCAGCTACCTGCACCGAGGACGCGTCCCCCGACATGATTTGGCGCATCGCCCACGTGCAGTCGTCGCGGGACAGGTCGGTGCCAGCAATGAGGTCGGAGAGCAAGCTCGGCCAGTCTCGTGGGTGTTCGCCGACCATCACGACGGCGATTACGACGCGCGAGCGGCGCGGGAGCGGCCCAACTCGGCAACGGCAGCAGCGAGGGCCACCGGGTCCAGGGGCTGCGGGACGACGGCGTCAGCCTGCGACCACGACGCGATCCAGCCATCTTGGACACGCCCGGTCAACACGAGGACGGGCGGGCATTCGAAGATTTCGTTCTTGAGCTGACGACAGAGCCCCATGCCGCCCAGGGGCGTGGCCTCACCGTCGAGAATGAAAAGGTCGAAACCCCCCGCGTCGGCGGCGTCCACGACCGCCTGGTGAGTTGCGCACTCGTGCCATTGCACGACCTCGACGTCACGAGCAGGTCGACGACCGACGCCAACGCGCACCGCATCCCGAACGGTCACGTCGTCGCTATAAAGAAGTACGGACAACTGCCGAACCTGTGCTTGGTGAGCGGGCGCGGCGGGCGCGGCGGAAGCGTGCGATGACGTCATGGGCACATGCTATCGACCCGCCAGTGTCTTCCCAGCGAACCCGCCGGTCCCCTGCGCGGTCCACTCATATCCCCTCCGATCCCCCGGGACCACCACTCCGGGCGTCGGCTCCGGACACGAGATGGCGCTCAGGTCAGGTAGGGCACACCCGGGTTCCGTGCTCAACGTGACTCATGTCATGCCTCATCCACGCAATAAACCGACTCCGTGTCAGAAAAAACGGGGGGTCGGTCACACGGGCTCCCCCTGGACACGCCATAATGTCGCGCGTGGCGACAGCATCGGCGATCTCAGCGCACCCAGTCAGCACCGGGCACGGACCGGCGACCCGACCCAACATGGTTCAGGTCGGCACCATGGTCTGGCTCTCGAGCGAACTCATGTTCTTCGCGGGACTGTTCGCGGTCTATTTCCAGCTCCGTGCGGTCTCGCATGAGCTGTGGGCCGAGCAAACCGCGAAACTCAATGTCACCTTCGCGGTGTGCAACACCCTCGTCCTGGTCATCTCCTCGGTCTGGTGTCAGATCGGCGTCATGAAGGCAGAGCGCGGCCAGGTGGCTCGCACCGGCAAGCTCTCCCAGATCGGCACCTGGGGCATGCGCGAGTGGTACGTCCTGACCTACATCTTCGGCTCGATCTTCATCGCCGGTCAGGTCTACGAGTACGCCAAGCTCGTCAGTGAGAGCGTGACGCTCTCCAGCGACCGCTATGGCTCGGTGTTCTACATGGCGACCGGCTTCCACGGCCTGCACGTAACCGGCGGTCTCATCGCCTTCCTGCTCATCATCGGCCGCACGTTTATGACGCGGCGTTACACGCACACCCAGGCAGTGGGTGCGGTCGTGACCTCCTACTACTGGCACTTCGTCGACGTGGTGTGGATCGCGCTGTTCGCGGTCATCTACCTGCTCAAGTGATTGCCGCCTCCGGACTCGTGTCAATGACGACCAACAACGACAGGACTGCATCGTGAACGCCTTGGCCGCACGCCGCCGGCACCCCGCCGCCATCGCCCTCCTTCTCGTCCTCGGGCTGGCGCTCGTGGGCGCGGCATACTCCCTGTTTGCGCCCAAGCCGGCCCAAGCTGCCGCCACCGCAGTATCAGCTGATGCCATCAACGAGGGCCGCCAGCTGTTCCTCTCCAACTGCGCGTCCTGCCACGGACTGTCCGCAGAAGGCACGAAGTCGGGTCCGACGCTCATCGGTGTCGGTGCCGCGTCGGTCGACTTCCAGGTCGGCACGGGCCGTATGCCGTTGTCCGCCCCGAACGTGCAGGCCCCCCGCGGCGAGCGCGTGATGTACGACGAGAAGCAGATCGCCGCCATGGCGGCATACGTCGCGTCTCTGGCCCCCGGCCCCGCGATTCCGGACGAGAAGGTCTCCAGCGGCGAAGGCGGCGATGCTGCCCTCGGTGGCGAGCTCTTCCGCGTCAACTGCGCTATGTGTCACAACGTCTCCGGTGCTGGTGGCGCACTGACCCGCGGCAAGTACGCACCCCCGGTGCAAGGCGTCGAGGGCAAGTACATCGTCGAAGCCATGCTGACCGGCCCGCAGTCGATGCCTGTCTTCGATGACAAGAACATCAACGAAGAAGGCAAAGCCTCCATCGTCAACTACCTCAAGACATTCGAGTCGCAGCCCAACGTGGGCGGTATGAACCTCGGCAACCTGGGTCCGGTGTCGGAAGGTCTGTTTATCTGGATCTTCGGTCTGGCCTTAATGATCGGCACCGCTTTCTGGCTTGGCCAGAAGGCAGCCTGACCCCGTCCGCCTGAATCCGCACGAACCGACAGGATCGATGACCGAATGAGCGACATGGGCCTCCCGGCCACGTTCGAGAATCCCGGACTTCCGCCACACGTTCACCGTGCGGCTGACGACGACCCTCGCGCTGCCAAGCGTGCCGAGCGACAGGTGGCGGCATTGTTCACCCTGTCCATCATCGGCACTCTCGGGTTCATCGTGAGCTACTTCGCGGTGCCCAACGACACCACCGTCTTCATCCCGTTTATCGGCAAGACGATCCTGCTCAACATCTTGCTGGGTGTGACCCTCGCGGTCTCTCTTCTCGGCATTGGGTTCGGGGCGGTCCACTGGGCCAAGACGCTCATGTCCGATGAGGAAGTCATCGAAGAGCGTCACCCTATCGCCTCCAGCGACGAGGACCGCGCCAAGGCTGTCGGCATTCTCAACGCTGGCGCGGAGCAGGCACAGTTGAAGCGTCGCCCGATCCTCAAGGCGACCGGGGCCACCGCGATGGGGCTGTTCGCCCTCCCGCTCGGTGTTCAACTGGCCGGCTCGATGGGTAACCCCACCAAGGCGCTCGAAGAGTCCAAGGAGACCATCTGGGATGTGCCCGAGGGCGGTAAGCCAATCCGCTTGGTTCGGGACGTCGAGCGCACGCCGATCAAGGCGTCCGACGTGGCGATCGGCTCCGTTTTCCACATCCTTCCCGAGACCATCAAGGACTCGAAGCATGTGCTGGCCGACAAGGCTAAGGCCGCAGTCCTGCTGATGCGCCTGCACCCGTCGTCGTTCGCCAACGACAGCCTGGGTGAGAAGGCCAAGTCGTGGGGTTACGAAGGCATCGTCGCCTATTCCAAGATCTGCACCCACGTCGGTTGCCCGGTCGGTCTTTACGAGCAGCAGACCCACCACCTGCTGTGCCCGTGCCACCAGTCGACCTTCGACGTGACCCGGGACTGCAACGTGATCTTCGGTCCGGCCAAGCGGGCTCTCCCGCAGTTGAAGATCACCGTTGACGACGAGGGTTACCTCGTTGCCCCGCAAGGATTCGTGGAGCCTGTCGGCCCGAGCTACTGGGAGCGCAAGAAGTGACCACTGCAGCCAGCCCCCGCGCCGCCGACCTTCGCGCTGGCGACGCCAAAGCCGCCCCGTTGGGCGCACCCAAGACAGCCGCCGGCAAGGTCGCCGTCTGGGCCGACGAGCGCACCGGGATTGCCAAGGGTGCCTCCGTGATGCTCAAGAAGGTCTTCCCAGACCACTGGAGCTTCATGCTCGGCGAGGTGGCCATGTACTCCATGATCATCTGCCTGCTCACGGGTGTGTTCTTGACGTTCTGGTTCGTCCCAAGCATGGGTGAGGTCGCCTACCAGGGCAGCTACCTCCCGCTCAAGGGCATCACGATGTCCGAGGCGTACTCATCGACGTTGGCGATCTCCTTCGACGTCCGTGGCGGTCTGCTCATCCGGCAGATCCACCACTGGGCCGCGCTGATGTTCGTCGTGTCGCTGTCGGTGCACATGTTCCGCGTCTTCTTCACCGGCGCCTTCCGCAAGCCCCGTGAGATCAACTGGGTCATCGGCACCATCCTGTCGATGCTCGCGCTCATCGAAGGCTTCGCTGGTTACTCACTCCCCGACGACCTGCTCTCGGGCACCGGTATCCGCGCCGCTGAAGGCTTCATGCGGTCGATCCCGATCGTCGGTTCCTGGGTGTCCTACATCGTCTTCGGCGGGGCCTTCCCGGGCGAGGCGATCATCCCTCGGCTCTACTCGGTGCACATCCTGTTGCTCCCGGCGATCTTGGTCGGGCTCTTTGCAGCCCACCTCATCCTCGTCATGGTGCACAAGCACACCCAGTACCCCGGCCCCGGCCGCACCGAAAACAACGTCGTCGGCTTCCCGCTGATGCCGGTCTACACGGCCAAGGCTGGTGGCTTCTTCTTCCTGGTCTTCGGCCTGCTGACACTCATCTCGGCGCTGGTCACGATCAACCCGATCTGGGCATACGGCCCCTACGACCCGTCGCCCGTCACCGCCGGTTCACAGCCTGACTGGTATATGGGCTTCGCCGACGGTGCGCTCCGATTGCTGCCAGGGTGGCTCGAGTTCGAGATCTTTGGTTTCACGCTGAGCCTGAACGTCTTCCTCGGCGCGATCCTGCTGATCCCGGTCATGTACACGATCACCGGTGCCTACCCGTTCATCGAGCGGTGGGTCACTGGCGACAACCGTGAGCACCACCTCCTCGACCGTCCCCGCAACGCCCCCACGCGCACCGCGCTGGGTGTCGCGGCGATCACGGCATACATCATCTTGTTCCTCGCCGCAGGCAACGACATCATGGCTATCCGCCTGCAGATGTCGATCAACGACATCACCGAGGCTCTTCGCGTGCTGTTCTTCGTTGCACCGGTCCTCGCGTACTGGGTGACCAAGCGGATCTGTTTGTCGCTGCAGCGCCACGACCGCGACACCGTCCTGCACGGGCGCGAGTCCGGCACGCTGGTGCGCACCGCCGAGGGCAAGTACTACGAGGTGCACGAGGACCTGGACCCGTACACCCGCTGGAAGCTCGTGTCGTTCGAGTCCCCTGCGCCGATTGCCATAGGCAGCGGCAAGGACGCCAACGGTGTGTCGAGCAAGGCCGCCAAGAAGGAACGCCGCCGAGCCAAGCTGTCGCGCTTCTACTTCAAGGACCGCGTCGAGCCCGTGACGCCGGCCGAGTTGGCCGCCGCTCACCACCACGGCGAGCACGAAGCCATCGAGGCCCCGAGCGCCGCGCCGCAGGCAGTCAAGCGCGCTAAGCAGGACTAAGCGACTGAGCGCCCGCAATCCACGTGAGGTCCCTCCCCATCCGGGGAGGGACCTCTCTGGTGTGCTGGCGAATGTGGTTCGGAGCGGGTCGTTCTGGTGAACTGATTAGACGGCGAGGAGGGCTGCCAAGCGCGCCGCACCCCTAGGCGGATCGATGTCCACCTCAAGGACCTTGGTTCGGTGAGTCGCCCCACTGACGAGGTCGACCTCGCGACGGCGCACCCCAAAGGCATCCGCCACGGCCACCAGGACGGCTTCGGTTGCCGCGCCATCGACTGCACGTGCCGTCACAGCCACGACGAGGCTCCGCTGGTCGCCGTCACCGTAGGAACCGCCTACGCGCGTCCGTGAGGCTGCGGGGCGGACGCGAACGCTCACGCGCACGGCATACGCTCCTGCGGGCGTCCTAGGGGCCCTAACGGGCCCGATTCAACGATGAGCGCTCCCTGCACGGGGTCCAGAGTGAGCTCTCCGCCGTATGGAAGGACGTACTGCGGGCTTGTGTGCCCAAACTCCACCCCTATAACGAGGGGTATGCCGGGTGCGTAGCGGTCGATCGCCGCGACGATCGCATCGCGTTGGTCGTCCCGATAGGCCGCTCTGGCGTGCACGCCGGGGTCGTGGCCGAGCTCGTAGGCAACCGGACGGGCGACGACCACCGCTGCGGCGGCGGCGAGCAGACCCCGCTCCCCCAGCACCGTCATCATCCGCCACACCTGCGCGGCGTCAGGGTGTTCCTCAGAGGTCTCCAGCAAGAGCACACACCCTTCGTATGCCGCCACCGGCCGGACGTGGTGACCGACGGCCAGGATCCACTGCAGCACTTCGAGATTGCCGCCCCAGGTCACTCCGGTCACGGGGGCGTCAGCATTGAGCCAGGTCCAGCCGTGCGGGGTTGGTTCGTTGTCGGGGAGCTGGGTGAGGCTGCGCGGGTCATCCCACGAGAGGCCGAAGTCCCGACTCTCCGCGAGGGGTGTGACCACGGGCGAGCCACCGAACAGCGCAGCGCGCAGACTCGCCAGATGAGTCGGGTCTGGCGCGGGGCCGCTGAGATGAACTTGGGTCGAGCCTCCGTGCCAGGAGGCTATCCCGTTGTGCCACAACCAGTTGAGCAGGTTGGTGTTGTCGCTGTAGCCGAAGAACGGCTTGGGGTGGGCGCGCACGACCGCCCCGTCCAGGTGCGGGATGACCGTGATCTGGTCATCCCCTCCGATCGAGGCCATCACGGCGCTGACCGATCTCCCGCTCGGCACGGTGCCGGCATGAGGGGACGCTGGCGCATAGCTCAAGCCAATCACATGGCAGGCTTGCTGGATGGACGACGACGCAGCGTTGACCCTCTCCGAGGCGGAGTTCGAGCAGGCCGTCGAGGAGTCGCTGGCGAGCATTCCTGCCCCCCTGCGTCAGGCGTTGCGGAATGTCGCGATCTTCGTCGAAGCCGAGCCCGAGGAAGGCGACGAAGAACTCCTCGGCTATTACGACGGCATACCGCTGACTGAGCGCGACGATGGGTGGGCGGGGTCGCTACCCGACCGAATCGTGCTCTTCCAGGGGCCCCTCCAACGCATGTGTCGCACCGTGGATGAACTCCGCGAGGAGATCGCGATCACCGTGGTGCACGAGATCGCCCACTATTTCGGCATCGATGACGACCGGCTGCACGAACTCGGCTGGGGCTAAGCCAGCGCGCGGGCTCACTCGCGACGGCGGCAACGGCAGCGGGAACAACGACGGAGGCCACCAGCGTGCGCCGGTGGCCTCCGTCGGTTGGTCTAGCGTCAATCAGTTGGCGTGTTCGCCGCGGTAGTGCTCGAACACCCACCCGACGAGGGCCCAACCGGCAATGACGACGCCGATCATGAAAAGCCACCAGCCGACGGCCAGGCCTGCGAAGAGGATCGCGCAGGACAGGCCGAGCCAGAGGGGCCACCACGAGTAAGGAGTGAAGAAACCGTACTCGCCAGCGTTGTCAGTAATCTCGCCGACGGGGTCGTCTTCGGGGGCGTTAGTGAACTTCTTCTCGGTCACGCCGAGGTACCAGCCCGCGAGCGCCATCATGAAGGCGGTGAGGAGCAACGCAATGGGCCCAGCCAACTCAGCCCAGTTGTTCCAAATCCCATAGAGAGGGACCATCGCAAGGCAGAACACGAACAAGGACCAGAAGACCCGGGTCATGACCTTCATGGGTCAGTGCTCCTTATCCATCGTGGTGGACCCGACCTCGGCGGGTCCCATGACCTTGGTCAACGTCGACTGGTCAGGCGCAGGTCCGGACGATGCCGCCTGGGGGTGGTGCAGGTCGAAGGCGGGTCGCTCAGAGCGGATCCGGGGCAGCCTGTCGAAGTTGTGCCGCGGCGGCGGGCACGAGGTCGCCCACTCCAGGGAGTTGCCGTAACCCCACGGGTCGTCGACCGTCACGAGCGGAGCCGTGCGCCAGGTCTTCCAGACGTTGTAGAGGAACGGGATCATCGACGCTCCGAGGATGACCGATCCGACCGTCGAGATGACGTTGCCGGTCGTGAAGCCTTCTTCGGGCAGGTAGTCGGCGTAGCGGCGGGCCATGCCCTGGATGCCGAGAAGGTGCTGCACGAGGAAGGTCGTGTGGAAGCCGACGAACAGCATCCAGAAGTGCACCTTGCCGAGCGTCTCATCGAGCATGCGACCGGTGAGCTTCGGCCACCAGAAGTAGTAGCCCGCGAACATCGCGAACACGACGGTGCCGAAGATCGTGTAGTGGAAGTGCGCGACGATGAAGTAGGTGTCAGAGATGTGGAAGTCGATCGCCGGGCTGGCCATCATGACGCCGGTCAAGCCACCAAACAGGAAGGTGGTCAAAAACCCGAGGGCCCAGATCATCGGCGTCTGGAAGGTCAATGACCCGCCCCACATCGTGCCGATCCAGTTGAAGAACTTCACGCCTGTCGGCACCGCGATGAGCATCGTCATAATCGCAAAGAACGGCAGCAAGACTTGGCCTGTCACATACATGTGGTGCGCCCACACGGCAACCGACAGGGCCGCGATCGAGACGGTCGCGAAGATGAGGGTCTTGTATCCGAAAATCGGCTTGCGCGAGAAGACCGGGAAGATCTCGCTGATCACGCCGAAGAAGGGCAAGGCGAGAACGTAGACCTCCGGGTGCCCGAAGAACCAGAACAGGTGCTGCCAGAGCATGGCACCGCCGGCCTCGGCATCAAAGATGTGCATCCCGAAGCGGCGGTCGCCACCAAGGCCGAAGAGCGCGGCAGCAAGCACGGGGAAGATGATGAGCGCGAGCAGCGACGTCACGAGGACGGTCCAGGTGAAGACCGGCATACGGAACATCGTCATGCCCGGGGCGCGCATGCAGATGATCGTCGTAATGAAGTTGACCGACCCGAGGATGGTCGCAAAACCGGTCAGGGTCAGGCCGAAGACACCGAGATCGGTGCCCAAGCCTGGCGTGTAGACCGCGTTGGAGAGCGGGACATACATGAACCAGCCAAAGGACGCCGCACCCTGCGGGGTGAGGAAGCCAAGCGCCGCCGTGAGCCCACCGAAGAGGTAAAGGTAGTAGGCGAACATGTTCAGCCGTGGGAAGGCGACGTCAGGTGCACCAATCTGCAGCGGCACGAGCGCGTTCGAGAAGCCAGCGAACAGTGGCGTCGCGAACAGCAGCAGCATGATCAGGCCGTGCATGGTGAACAACTGGTTGAACTGGTCGGGGTTGTCCACGACCTGCAGGCCCGGCATCGTCAACTCGGCGCGGATGACCAGGGCCATCACACCGGCGAGCAAGAAGAAGACGAACGACGTGATGAAGTAGAGGTTGCCGATCTTCTTGTGGTCAGTGGTCGTGGCCCACTTGACGAAGGTCGATCCTGGCGCGTTCCGAGGGTGCCGAACCTTTTGCGGGGTCGACGCCGGCGAAATGGTGGCAGTCATCAGTTGCTCCCCGTGGGGGTCGGGACCATCTTGAGGTCGTTGGGGTCCATGGGCTCACGGTTCAAGGTGTTGGGCAGCTGGCCGACCTGACCGATCGACTTGAGCTCAGCCATATGCGCGTCGTAGTCAGCCTGCGACACAACCTTGACCTTGAACAACATCTGCGAGTGGTAAGCGCCGCACAGCTCGGCGCATTTGCCTTGGAACTCACCGATTTCCGTCGGCGTGATGTGCAGCTTGTTGGTCTTGCCCGGGATCATGTCGAGCTTGACGAGGAAGGCAGGCACCCAGAACGAGTGGATGACGTCGCGCGCATTGAGCACGAACTCGACCCGCTTGTTGACCGGAAGGTAAAGGACAGGCTGGGGGGTGCCGTTGACGCCACCCTTTGCTGCTGGGTTGAGCTCAGAGTGGACACCGGACTCGTAGACATTGGAGTCGACGTAGTTGAAGTCCCAGCTCCACTGCTTGCCCACAACGTTGATCGTGACGTCAGGTTTCTGCGACTTGGTGTCCATGATGGCGGCCTCGTCACGGGCGGTGTAGTAGAAGATCACCGCGACCATGAGGACCGGAACCACCGTATAGAGCAGCTCGATCGGCACGTTGTAGCGCAGCTGCGGGGGCAACTCTGGGTCACCCTTCTTGCGCTTGTAGGCGATCATGCACCAGATGGTGAGTCCCCACACGATGAGACCGACCGCCATCGCGGCGATCCAGATCCCCACCCAGAGCGAGGTAATGCGCCCCGTCTCGGTCGTGATTTGACCACCGGAGGAGCTCGCGGGCAACCAGCCCGTCGAAGCACTGCTGGTGACGTTGGCGCAACTTGACAGGGCGAGCATGGCGAAAACCGCCAGCCCAGTAAGGGTCAGACCCCGCCGACGTGGGGCGGGGGCGTTAGCGTGCTTACGCAACGGGCACCTTCCGGGTCCAGAGTTACTGCTGCTGTGACGGGGACACCCTACCGCGCAGAAAGCGG
>APMI01016842.1_pt1 | contig 10239 bp, 10 predicted proteins | sample 667938 | NCBI WGS metagenome assembly APMI01 (sample SAMN01084076, study PRJNA167559) | wastewater metagenome | biome: Wastewater | place: Denmark: Ejby Moelle, Odense | collected 2011-11-28
CACAAAATCAGAGGAACAGGCAGTACACCATCCACCTGAGCAGTAACCTACCGCACTGACTCCCACTAGCAAGCAGAACAGGGCGAGCAATATTTTACTCATCGCTTTGTTTTTATTTGAATTTTAATCTAACCTTAGATACGCGAGTAATATAATTTATTTAATGCAAAACTCGTCTAAATTAAGTATAGTATAGCATAAAGTGGTCAGATATTGTTGCAAAGTAAAGCTATCGCTTTATGTTTTATTGTTGATTGTAACGGTCATAATTTTTATGTTGATAATTGGTAACATTATTTAAAATTTGAATATAAAGTAACGCCCTAGTTTTAGTAAATACAAAAAAGTATAATACCACAAATAATATGTTAAATAATAAAGAATTCATAATGATCATATCTTCACATTCTTCGCTGCACTATCGAGTGCAAGACTAAAATTGTTGGTGTTGGCCTATAAAGCCCAGTCACATTGTTTGTACTTGCTTGAGGATTCACACTCGTAATTATACTTGAATCCATTGTAGTACGATCTGATGTACCAACCCTCGTAAGAATCGTAGAAGTATTCGTTTATCACATTATTGTTTCTCACATAGAATCCTTTCTTTGTATTTTGGATAAAATAGGCCTAATGTCTGCCTTATTTGTGTTTGGTATGGAAGATTTTATCCTTAGGATCGTAGAATACTCGTACTGCTTCAAGGCAACGCTTGCCGTATAAGACTTCGTCTTTGTACGTGCGCTTGCATTATGAGCAGTGAGCTTTTAGTTGCTCGAGGTCAATCATTGTTTGAATATTTGATTATTCTTAGGATATAAATTAATTTTCTGACAACTGCAGTATTTAAAATCTTCAATAATACTAATAAAGATTAATTTATCACTACCAAAATAATTTTTTAAAAGATTAAGTTAGTTGATAAAGCACATAAATTATAGACAGTAGAAATAGTGTGTCACAGATCATCAGCATCACAGCCAGTTTTCCATCTTTTCATTAATTTTTAATAATCGCATTCGAACTGTCCTTTACCCAACATCTTATTCACATAGTTATGCTGTCTGCACATCCATAAATTAATCTATTTGTGATCATTGTAGTTTGGAGGGTCTGCATTAATATATGTGAGTTACCTCGTTAGACATCTTTCTGGAAATGACCACGGCAGTGCTTGCATGGGTATAGCTGTTTGAAGCCTGTGATCAAGCCATTCATTGCTTATTTATCTGGCTATGAAGGGTTCTCCGGGTAGTATGCTGCAAATGTGTGCAGCAATGCCCATGAAAATCTACCTAACTCTTGTTTGTCTAATGGACACTCGACTTATAAAGCACTGCTGAGATTTCTTCTTAGGTTGCCGAATGGACTATCTTTGCAAATTGGTTGATTACAATCGTCGTCGTTCGACATGAGCCTCAATTATGACAAACTTATAATTGTAAGTAAAATTTAGCAAAATTAATATCCATAAAATGTAGTGTTAAATTTATGAGCTCAGATTTACTTGCTGTAATAAAAAATCATGAAAATATTTCACTTATTATTTATTTCAACTCCCTCAAAGAAGGATCTAAATTTATGTCCTAGCTGTTGAGTTAAGAATATTCATTATTTTAATCTGATTAATTCATGTCAAGTTTAGGCTTTTTATTTAGTTTTTTATTAATTTTATCTTATACTGAAATGCCATTGGTATATTTTTACGGTGGAACCTGAATAATCAATTAACCTATTTTAATATTGTTTATGCATGTTGTTTTTGATGAATTTTTGTGGTCTCTAAAGATAAAATCATCGTATTCATTACTAACATTTTTAATCTCTTTATTGAGTTACTCAATGTTCTTGTGTATAGGTTTAATTAATAAACTGCTGTTACTCTTACTCGCATGAAGCACTACTTTTGACTTAACCCACGCACTATCTTTACATTATCGTACATCAGCTGTAATACCCATCATTTTCTTTATTGATTTCTGCCGATGTTGATTAGATGATATTAATTTCCGTACATTTTCCTTATTATTTTAGTTCATGCTCTTGTATTGTTTAAACAGCAGTTAATTATCTCTGTGCAGGGAAGATAGTTTCTGGTTTGTAGGTGAAGCTACCATGAAATTATTTTATTTATGTTGTGAAAATTATGTTTTTGGTAATTTTTGCATCTGTTTACGATTCTGTGTCTTCGGAATACTGTTAGTTGGTATAAGATGCACGAATTCAAACCCTATTTTGCCACATTTCGCACATTTGACCCACCCGCAAAGCTATGACTCCATTTCCACAATAACTCCCACCAAGCAACAATTCATGACAGGAATTCGATGCCCATCTATAATATTTAAACTGTTTACTTATGAAGTATAGTAAGATTGGGTAATTAGTGATCACATTTTCACATACCCAAATATTATTACTGCTGATCTGTTATTTTTTAGACTATTAACACAGTTATGGGAACAATTTGCGTAACAAAGCAAGGTAAAATTATATTTTTTAACAAGTTGCAGGCGATGACAAGTCTGAATTAGTCTGTTGATGTGATTGGATAGGGCGATAGTTGTTGGATAATTCGATATTTAGACTGCCTGACAATGGTAGACTTTATTGCAGGTCTGTTATATTGTTATGTGTACTTTTATTGTTATGTGTACTTTTGGAGTCTGTGAAACTGATGGATGGGTACATTTTACTACCAATAATTTCGTCTTTCATTTCTAGACTGGTCATCTTTAATATTCGATATTCTATAATTCCAAAAATAATAACATTTCGTATTCATATCTAATTAGCTAAACAGTAAAGATACAATTTCATTATTTTCTTTTGCTATTTTGACAATAATTACATCAATTTTTATAGACTAGTCGATTTAACATTATTCGATATAATAAAGTAGCATGATTGAGAAATTAAAAATATATTGTTATAACATGAAGATCCATATCTTAGCATTATTCTTGGCATTCTTGTTAGTGTCAACCTACGCCGCTGAAGGAGCCAGAGACGACGACGATGATGATGATGATGAAGACATCACTACTCTCACATTCCTAGTTGAATATGATCCTGAACCTGACAATGACTTTATTGAAATTGGACTCACCGTCGAAGCTAGAGACTCCAGTCTCAAGAGTGCCATTGAGAAAGTCACTGATGTTGTTGATCAAATCGAAGATATTGCTGAAGCTTTTTGTGAAGCCAACCCCGAAGAAGGAGTTGACTGTTAAGATATTGTCGATGTCGAAGATTTCGAGATCAGCGCTGAGTACACTACCCGCAGAAAAGAACTCGCTTTCCAAGGTACATATTAGCAACATTATAGATTTCGTTGTCACACACGACGTTACAATTGAAGTCGAGAACACCGACAAAATCGGAGAGCTCGGTGATAAACTTCTTAAAGTCTCTAACACCAAGATTGACTCTTTCGATTGGGAATCCGAAGAGGAAGATGACGATGAGGAATAAGCCATTGAAGCAGGCAAATAAAAAGCAGAATAAATGTGCTATCACCTTGGCATGAAACTCCACAGAATTGTCTCAGTTGAGGACGTCGAATAAGACGAAGATGAAGAAGCTGCTGCTGATGATGAGGAAGGCGATGATGAGGATGACGAGGATGATTAAGATGATGGACCACTTGTCTACAGATTCGAAGTCTAGTGCAAACTTGATGCCGAAACTGCCGCCAAGAAGGCAAGAGAAGAAGAAGAGGAAGATAAACAAGAGGCTGCTGAAGAAGCTGAAGAAAAGAAGAAATAGGAAGCTGAAGAGGCTGAAAGAGAAGAAAAGAAGAAACAAAAGGCCGGCAAGAAAGAACCAGCACCAGCTGCAGCTGACAAGAAGAAGAAACCAGCAAAATGATTTAACTGTATCATCAAATCTTGTGTCTATAAACAATAAGAAACATCTATCTAAAATTCCGAATTATAAAAAGTGACCTAGTTGCATAATTTAGCCGTGTTATAATACTTCTTTTCAATTTAAAATCTATGAAGTTCCTTGTACTGGCACCATCGCTACTTTTTATCTTAATAAACTGCCAGCCGCGAATGGCTTTGGTCGAGTGTGGCGAGTCTAAGGTATCTAACAGGGATCATTTTTGCATTCAGCCTAACTATATCGAAGGCTGTGTCGAGTATGAGTCAAAAAATAAATGTTTCAAATGTTAGCCAGGTATAAAAAATCATATCCGCAGGTTACGAAGTCAATAAAAATGGAGGGTGTGATGGTCAGCAATTTTTACCTAAAAAAGATAAACTGGTCGGCTGTTTAAGACGAGACAATACTGACTTCTCACAGTGCAATAACTGCGCCAATGGTAAAATAACACTCATGTAGGATATATTCGCAGAAATGGAAAGTGCATCAAAGGTGTAAAGGATTGTGCTAAGTATTCTTCCAACAATACATGTAAGCAGTGCCAAAAAGATTACACACTCGTGCTGAATTAATGTCGATATAATGTCATGCTAGGATGTAAGAAAATTAATCCTGACCATGAATGTTAGGCCTGTGAACAACCATTTACTTTAAATGGGTCTAGCTGTTTCATAGAAAACTGTAAAACTTTCAATGATTATGGTTGTGTGACTTGTTAATGTGGTTACTTTCTCTTACCAAACAGAACATGCAAAATGTTTTAACAGGGCTGTCTTCGTTATGAAAAGGGAAAATGTATAAACTGTGTTGAACACTACAAACTGAAAGGAGGAATATGCTAGATCGAAGGGTGTGTGCAGTATAAGGACCATCTTTGCAGGTAATGCAAGCCACCGTATAAAAGTGAGCATGGTGGGTGCTCGTTCTAAAATTGCATCGACTGGATGAACGATATGTGTCTTTCCTGTCGAGAAGGATTTCGAAATGAGAATGGTGTATGTCGAAAATAATAGATTAAAGTGTGTTCAAGTTGAACCCAGTGATATTGATAATATATTCTGTCTGTAATTCACATTAGTATATAAGAGAGCAATGGCTATGATCCCCTCGCTCTATGAGCGAAACCAAGAAGCCACTGTCTACGCCGGTAACCTTGACGCCAAAGTTAATTAAAACATTCTTTGGGAACTATTTATTCAGTGTGGACCTGTCGTCAATGTGCATATCCCTAGAGACAAAATATCAAACTAGCATCAAGGATTCGGCTTTATCGAATTCAAGAGTTAAGAGGATGCAGATTACTCTATTAAAATTATGCACATGATAAAGTTGTACGGCAAGCCAATCAAAGTCAATAAAGCCTCTCAAGATAAAAGAGCACAAGATGTTGGAGCCAATTTGTTCATCGGCAACTTAGATCCTTAAGTGGACTAAAAAATACTCTACGACACTTTTAGTAATTTCGGTACCATCGTCAGCACGAAAATTAATAGAGATCCTGAGGACGGGACAAGTAAAGGTCATGGATTTGTCAGCTATGATAATTTCAATTCATCGGACTTAGCGATTTCGCAAATGAATGGACAATTTTTCTCTGGTAGACAAGTTCGCGTTGAGTATGCTGTTAAAAAAGATGCGAAAGGGGCAGAAAAACATGGAACATTTGCCTAGCGTTTGTTAGCATAAAATAAGCCAAACAGTTCAAGCAAAATGCCACCATTACTTTTGCACAACCCGCCAGCTCCATTCGTTAGCGCGAACGACAAATTTTCAAAGACTTCAGCACCACCATAAATACCACTAGCGAAAGGTGGAATTACTCCAAATTTGCTCCCTCCGCCTAAGCCATTACTGGGTCAATTAAACAGTTCAATTCCGAACATAAAACTGCCATCGATGCCGCCATTGCCAAATTTACCTAATCTACCTAATCTGCCTCCACCGCCATCAATAAACTGATTAATATTTTAATTTTATTTAACTTCAATGCAGAAATATATACTAAAAAATAGTAATTTTATCAACAGACAATATATATAGTTTAGATTTGCATTAGTTTGTATTTATATGGCAAAATGTGTTAATAATTATATTGCAAACATTACATAGAACCAATAAAGTTAATGCTCGCAAGTGCTATCGATCTAACTGCAAAGAAATCACACTACGGTGTTGATGGTACTGGCCGTGATTCCTATATTAACTTTGACAACGGAGGCAACTATCGCGGCTATCGATTGGAAGGACTAGGCAAATTTTAGGTCGGTACCTTCAAACAAAAATCAATCAGTAAAAGGAAATCATACACTGGTATCGAAGGCAAACCTCTGCATTATGTCGGGGATGGCACTGGTAGAGATTTCTATGTTATGTAAATACTTAGCTTATTGTAGATCTAACTAAGGTGGTATTGCTGAAAGAGCAACTAATAGAAAATTCAACTTTTTGTAGTCTCTTAGAGCACCTATTCCAAGACATGAAGTTAAGAAAGATGACGTCTTTACAAAAACAAACGATAGCTGGAGGTCAAAAGGTTCTAAAAATTCAAGCCAGCAATCATTCTATCAAACTAAACTAGATAGAAGACTTTCCTAGCCTAAAAGATTTGAAGACCCATATAAAGCGATGAGAACCACATTTAGGAGTTCGCTTGGGTTTAAGAATTGATAAACTATATAATTTTAATAAACAAATATAAATCTAAGTTATATTATAATAATATAAATGTCGTCCATCAAGTAATAATCATCACCAGCCTCCCCTTCCAAGAACTCCATAGATATTTATCTTGATGACACTCTGGAGACACTAACATTCTAAAAATAAGCATTATAAATAAAGTTAAAGCATAACATCGCAGAGCTATCAAATAAAAATACTTATCTAAGCACAATTTTAAAGTAATTATGTTTGAAAGAGTATGAAAGTATGAAGGAAGATTGCGAGGTTATTAAGGAAATTATACGAGTATGCAAAAATATGGAGGATGATTTAAATGGGTTAGATATTCTCGAGAAAAAGACTTAGATATTGAAGGCACAAGTTATGGCTATAGCTTACAGATTTAATTAAGTTTAAGAACTCAAAAGTAAGAAATAAACAGAAAAATAGCCCAAAAAATAAGAGACAATTAAATAGTAAATTAAATGATCAAAAGAAATGCTCACTTTATCAAAAATGATCTTTACTTTTAACCTATTTTTTAATCAAATTTTTTAGAAATAAAAAGTATTAATATTATCAATCTTTATCGCTTTAATTCATGTTTATTTCTTCTTGAACCGCATCAACAGTTTACTGCTTTTGACGTTCGCTGCTTCATCATTTTTATGAGGTAATTTACCCGACATTTTATTAGTATTACTTTTTAATGTTTTCATTATCTATGCGAATCTTTACTCATTCTTGTGTTTTTACTCTACTACTAATTGCTTTTTCTATGAAGGAATCTATAATATTGAAGTAGTTTAAGATTTCTTTGAAGTCTACGGATTATTTTTCGATACACTTAGTTTACTCAATTTTTTATTCGAACCAAATTTTGTCAATAAATTTACCTTTAACTCCTTTCGAACTGGACTTTTAATGCTGAATCTATCGACTAACGATTTTTTGCCTTTCATTTTAGTTGTACCTTGCTTACTAATAAAATTAGCTCTCTACTGTTTGTGTTATTTTTCGATGAAAACTTATGACTACTTATCTTTTATTTATTAATTATGATCATAATTCTCCTACTGATTATTTTGCTAATCTTAATCAAATTAATGATCAAATTAATTAACATTAGAATTTTCAATATTTTTGCATTATTCAAGTACTGAATTAGTCTGACTTGTCTCTTAGTTCTTATAATTATGATCGAGTACATTCTAATTATCTATCTTATCATCTGCTTATGGAAATTGCACCCCAATGTTTTCATTCATATTTTATTATTTTTATATGACATGTTTCTAATTAAGCTCAATGTTTTATTTCACTTCATCGTATGAGTGTTGAATTATTTAGGGTGGACTCACTTATTTTTGCATAAAATGAACCGTATTTTGATTATTATTTTTATGTTAGTATTTGGCTTTGGGGAAAGGGTTCGGAGAACGAAAAGAAAAACTACTACGTTTTGAACATATCGAATATTTTGGTGAAAAGTATTGTTATCGCTGTCTGTAAGGGACATAATTCAGGTTTTCACCGAAGTTTAATGGCTCTTAGCTTGTAAGTACTCTTTTCATATTAGACAACTCTAAATGATTATAGAGCAATAAATAATAACAAAGCAAAATATGTAAAATCAAACCATTAAACTAGATTTTAGTGATGAATAAACAAAGGATAATTTTTTGCGGTATTCTGAGAACGACAAAGGCTCTTAATCTTTGACGAAATGTTCCTGCAGGGACCTCAGCGACTCCATTACATTAGCCTGATGCTAACTTTAGTTTACAATTGTAGGATCTTGTGGTTCGTTGAGATTGGCATTAAGATCAAAGAACATAATAGATGTGATAATTTTAACCAACTTTTCTTTCTTCTTCTCTTTATTTACTCTAAAATTAAAATAATTTTACTCTAAGAATTGAATTTACTGAGTAATGTCATTAATACTCGTTAGCATCTAATTGTTTTATTTACGCAGCAGCTCAATCTCTGACTTCGCTGATGGTAGTGCTGGTATGCTACCCGACTTGACATTGATGTTGTTATGGCTTTGATGAACAAGCTGAATACGAGAGTCTACATTTGGCTATGAGGGATTCATAACTTATTTAGAAGCCATTTAGTCTTCCTTGCCGTCTTCGCCTGACTTACGTTTGATTTTGTGTAGTAAATCCATTCTACCTTCTTGAAAGTACTTGTGCTTAAAGATAGGAATTTCCTTTTCCTTGCGAATTTTATGGAAATCGTACATATTTAGCTGTCTCACAAACGACGAAAACTTGCTATGTTTGAAGTATTTCGGCAATATTTATTTCGAGAACTTATCCTTATCTTTCACAATAAAACAATTGCCTTGGTCAGTCCATTCCACAATACTGCTATTCCTCCGATCCTAATATAATTTCAATGTGTACTTCCAATATTTTGTATGTCTTCATAATAAAATTGGATATTTAAAGTTTACGATGCGATCTTTTCTTAATAAGTTGCTGAGATGCGCCTTACACTACATTAGCACTGGCAATCTGGTCATCATCATTGTCTTGTTATTAATTTGCATTATCATTATCATTTTAGTTTTAGTTGTCCATTGAACCTGCCTCCATTTGTTATTGTTCCCCTTCAATTTATTATTCTAGTTTTATGCTATTCTTGTCTGATTCTGACATGCTCGGTTTGTGTATTAATATAAATATATAAAGATTAAGTTTAAATGCAAATTATTAACAAAATTATCAAATAATTTGGAAAAGATAACTTGAATTTTAAACTTAACTACTAAGATGAGACAATGCTTAACTTCAATAAAAATAATCTCAATCTCATAAATTATTTAATTTTCAGTATTTACACTTTAACTTCTATCTATTTTACTAAATTGAATAATATTTTATCGATGCAGATAATCCCAAAACTTCTCATAACACTAATTCTGTTGACTCAACTCAGTTTAGCCCTGCACATCAAGTACGTGCACCATGCATCACTAGCACCTAAACTGCACAGAGATCATCAGCATAACGGCAGAACTTAACCCAAGCTGCTTCTGGATATTGTGCCAGCATAACACTTGTTGTTCCAGGATGTGCAAGTATGGAATTAGAGTGCTGTTCTACCTTATAGTATCAGTCATGTCGGCAATTACGATATTAATAATATTGCTGTGTTTTCGCCTGCCAATATACAACCTGTATCATTGACATCTGCGTCACCTGGTTCACAAGCTTCCACATTATCAGCCACTCTTCCTAATCCATCTACTTCTGCTCCCTTAGTGCCAACTCCTACTCTAGCACAAGTAAAACGGCCAGTACTAGTCCCAACCACAGCAGTCCAACCTAACGGCGAAATTACCCGAGGATTTGTTCCAGTCAGTCTTAACTGTGATCCTCTCTATCACTCAGCTGCTGCAGTCACGAAGCCTAGTCAAGATCAAGAATGATTATTTAAATTATTTTTGTATCGAGTCATTTGCTAATTTGTTACATCTCAATATTCATAATATGTAGATTTAGATTTAGATATAGACCGCCTTGAGATAGCAAAGTTCAATAAAAATATTACAATATTAATAAATTTGATTATGGACGAAATTTACCTTACCCCACGAATATTCTGTCTCTCCCAGCCTCTGGATCAGCTTTTCATGAGGATATGTAACGATTAGCGCATTTTTCTAATTTTGTTCCA
>APMI01000869.1_pt1 | contig 10238 bp, 7 predicted proteins | sample 667938 | NCBI WGS metagenome assembly APMI01 (sample SAMN01084076, study PRJNA167559) | wastewater metagenome | biome: Wastewater | place: Denmark: Ejby Moelle, Odense | collected 2011-11-28
AAGATCAGGAACGAGTAGCCGATCCAGCGCGGTGGCATGCCGTGCTCTTCGAGCAGGGCAAGCGCCGCGACAAATGCGATGAACCCGCCGGTGTATAACAGGTAATAACGCTGCAGCCTGGTCAACCCGCCCGGCATCGCTGCGTCTTAGTGACTGCGGCGCAGGAAGGTGGCTGCCTGCGACTCCTCGACCAGCTTGCCGGCGGTGGTGAGGTCCCGACCCGCCGCCCGCACCAGCATCATCTGAAAGAGCCGCGCCAGCATCAGCGTATTGGCCATCGTGTCGCGCCGCTCGTTGCCGGCAATGCCGAATGTTTCCAGCCAGTCGTCGAGCGGCACCGTGACTTCGGATTTTTCGTTGAAGAGCGATGGAAGCAACCAGGCCAGGTCGATCCACTGCGGCTGAAAATCGACCCCCAGGCGCTCCTTGAACGCCCGTGCCAGGAAACTGCTGACGAAAGGACCGTGGTAAGTGACCAGCGGCGCCTTGGCGGTATAGGTCAAAAATGCCATCAATTGGCGGTCGACCGCAGCAGCGTCGACTTCCTCCGACGCTTCGCCGTCGAGATCGAGCGCAAAGGCATCGTCGGGCACGATGGCCCCCTTGCGCAAGCCGACTGCGGCAATACCCAACAGACCGTCCTCGGCGGCGCGCGGCCCGGATGTCGCGATGTCGATCACCACGTAGCGGGTATGGAAATGCGGCTCTTCCAGATTGGGCGCCTTGCTGGCGCGCCAGCCTTCGAGCGCCAGGCGAACGTCCTCGGGCAGGTTGGCCGGCGAACCGGCACCGCCCTTGAAGAGGAATTTCTTGAGTCCGAATACCATCACTGCACCTGGTAATCGAGTTTGAGGCGAGTCTGAATCTTGCGCGCCTGGCGGAAGGATTCCTTGAGGATGCGACGATCGAGTTCGTTCAAACTGTCCGGATTGATCAGGTTGTCGCCCTGACGCCCCGGCTCGCCTTCGAGATACTGGTGGCGCAGACGGAGCAACTGGATGAAGTCGAGGCCTTCGAGGACGGCGTTGATTTCCTCGTCGCGGATCGACAGGCGCTTGGCGGCCAGACGCAGGCGCTGCACCGAGTTGGTGTTATGCACACCGGCCGCCAGCGCATAGATGCGGGCGACATCGACGAAGATGCGCGAGCCGTATTTCTTGAGGTCGATCTTGCCCGGCTGGTCCGGTTCCAGGTCGGTCAGGAAGTCGCGAATCTTGCCCAGCGGCGGTTCGACGTCCAGCGCGTTCTTCGCCATGCAGCGCAGGAACATCGGATTCGCCGTCGTCTGCACCAGCAGATGGCGGCGCATCGTATCGGCGAGTTCGGCCTTGCCGAACAGCGAACGGAAATCGAAGAAGATCGTCGCATTGAGCAGGGCGTCCGGATGCGGCATGCGTATCCACTGCGAGAACTGCTCCTTCCATTCGTTCAGCGTCAGACACCACTGCGGGTTGCTGGCCATGATGTTGCCCTTGCACAAGGGGAAACCGCAGCGGTCGAGATCCTTGTTGGTATCGAGGGCGAAGGCCAAAAAGCGCTGTTTGAGGGCGTCGACCGCAGCAGGGTCGGCGCAGGCGAAGACGATGCCGTTATCCTGGTCGGTACTGAAGGTCTGTTCGTCGCGACCTTCCGAGCCGAAGGCCAGCCAGGCCCACTCGATGCCATCGAAATTGTGGTTGGCGAGATTGAGCTGGATCACCCGGCGGGTAATCGCATCGTTCAGGGCCGAAATGAACTGCGTCAGCTGTTCGGCACCGATACCTTGCGCCAGCATGTTGAACGACAGCTGGCGTACATCGGCTGCCGACTGCTGGAGCGCCTCGACATTCTCCGCCGACTCGATGGTCTGGCGAATCTGGCGCAGGCCAACGCGCTGCAGGGCAAAGAGATCGCGCTCGGAAACGACGCCGGTCAGCCGGCCTTCGGCATCGGTAACGAGCACGTGGCGAATGCCGTTGGTGGCCATCGCCAACATGGCGTCGTAGGCGGTCGCGTTTTCTTCGAGCATGTACGGCGTCGGCGACATCGCCTGACTGATCGGCGCCGTATGCGGCAGGTCGGCCAGCACGACTCGATCGAGCAGGTCGGAACGGGTGAATACGCCAAGCGGCCTGCGGTCTTCACCGGCGATGACCAGCGAGCCGACACGTGCTTTGGACATGCCCTCGAGCGCCGCGCGCAAGGGGGTATCCGGCAGTACCGTGACCGGCGAGCGCGAACCCACGCCGGAGAGCGGCGAATTGAGCGTCTGCTGCTCGCTGGCGCGCTGGGCGAACTGCTGTTGCAGTTGCACCCGCGACTGATTGAGCAGGCTGGCGATATATTGCGTGCAGAACAGGTTGAACTCGCGGCTGGTCGCCATCAGCGTCATGAAATCTTCGGCCGGCAACTGGTAGCAGAAGGTGTCCTCGACCGCCGTATAGGTGTTGGTCGACGGGCGACCGGCCGTCACGGCGCCGATCGGGAAGCTCTCGCCGGAACCGAGACTGAGGATCGAATACTCGGTGACCGTCACTTCGCCGGCCTGACGGGCCTGCACCTTGCCGGTTTCGATCAGGTAGAAGTAGCGGACATTGCCCGAATCCGGGCCGAGGATTTCGCTGCCCGCCGCGTGAAACACCAGCTTTGCCTTGTCAGCGAAAAGCTGTAGCGCCTCCGGCTTCATCTTGTTGAACGGTGCGTGCAGCTTCAGAAAACTCTGCGTGCTCCCGGCGACCCGGCGGCTCCCCTGCTGCCGCAATTCCATTTCCGCTGCGCCAACGGCTTGTTCTTCGGTGCTCACGACAACCTCATTTTCTTCAAAGGGCATAGTTTAACTTGAGACGCTGTTGCAGTCTCCTTGCCTGCTTCAGCGACTCCTTCAATATTGCCCGGTCGACTTCGTTCAAATCGGGCAGCCGAACGCCGTTGCCACCATTTTTGCTGCTAGCGACCTGGTGTGTCAGACGTATCCGCAAAACATGCGAAAAAGCGGCGTCGACCGCAGCAATCTCGTCCTTGTGCAAACCGACCGCGGGGCCGGCGTCGAAGAGGCGGGCGCTGGTATTGACCGAGCGGGCGCCACTGGAGAGGGCGAAGATACGGGCGGCATCGACAAATATCCGGCTGCCGAACTTCTTGAGATCGACCTCGTTCCCGTCGTCGCCCTCGCCCACGACATCGCCGAGAAAACTCAATGGCGCCGGGGCCTGCAGCGCATTGGCCGCCATCAGGTGCAGGAAGGCCGGTGTCTCGACCGTCAGCGAAAGCAGCAGGCTGCGCAGACTTTCAGCAAGATCGATATCGCCATGCAGTGGCCGCAGATCGAAGAAGATGGAAGCATTGAGCAGCGCTTGCGGCTCGGGCCGGCGCACCCATTCGAAAAAGCGGTTGCGCCACTCGTCGAGCGACAGGCACCAGTCCGGATTGCCGGCCATGATGCCGCCGCTGCACAGGGTAAAACCGCAGCCCGCCAACTGCCGATTGACGTCCTGGGCGAACGGCAGGAAGAGTTCGCGCAGTGCATCGGCTTCCTGCGGGCTGGCAGCACTGAAGATCAGGCCATTGTCCTGATCGGTGACGAAGGTCTGTTCGTGACGCCCTTCCGAACCGAGCGCCAGCCAGCACCAGGAAACGGCCGGCAAACGATGGCGTTTTGCCGTCAGCTCGATGATGCGTAACGACAGCCGGTCGTTGAAGGCAGAGACGAGTCGTGTCAACAGACGGCCACTGAGGCCGCGCACGGCCAGATCGCGCAGGAACTCGTCGATGCGCCCGGCCAGTCGCGGTGCGTCGTCCAGGGCGGCGAGCGAATTCAGGTCGGTTTCTAGCCCCAGTTGCCGCCGGCAGGGCAGAACTCCTTCAAGGGACCAGGGCACGTCAGTACTTCACCCGGGCGAAATAGGTTTTCTCGGAGGCTTCCAGCGCCTGGCGCACGGTAACGATCCCCTTTTCTTCTAGCAGTGGAATCATCTTGATGAAGACTTCGCCGGTCGCCAGTGAATCTTCGAGCGCGTTGTGGCGGCTGTCGATATGGATACCCAACCGCTCCAGGATCACGTCCAGCTTGTGCGATTCCTGATTCGGGTGGACCACGGCCGATAGCAGCAGGGTGTCGAGCACCGGCTGCGAGAACCGGATACCGGTACGTTCCTCCTTGAGTTGCAGGAAACGCATGTCGAAGGCCGCGTTATGGGCGATCAGCACCGTGTCTTCGCAGAATTCGTGGAACGCCGGCAGCACCGCATCGATGTTCGGCTGGCCGCGTACCATGTCCTCGGTGATGCCGTGGATGGGAATCGATTCCGGCTTCAGCGGACATTCCGGATCGACAAGCTGGTCGAAGACTTCCTGGCGCAGCAGGCGGTTATTGACGATGCGCGCCGCGCCGATCTGGATGATTTCGTCGCCGTTGGACGGCTCCAGCCCGGTGGTTTCGGTATCGAAAACGGTGTAGGTCAATTCGCTGAGCTTGCGGTCGAGGTCGATCGACTGGTCTTCGAAATTGAACAGGTCGAAGTCGTAATACTCCGGCCGCCCATTGCCGCGCGCCCGCTCTTCGTCCTGGACGACCTCGGGCGTCGCCACCGGCAGCACGAAACGGAAATAGGCCCGGTGCGCCGCCTTCTCGCGCTGGTACCAGATCTCGCCGCCGTGGCGGTCGATGACATCGCGCAGCGTCAGCGGCGAGCTTTCGCCGGCGACCTGCATCGATTCCATTTCCCAAGTATAGAAAGTCTCGGAAGACATTGCCGGGCCGGCCCAGATCAGGTCGAGGTAGGCGAGCTTGCCTTCGGACGTCAGGCGGAAACGCAACTCGCGCGGTTCGTAGTGATCCTGCAGACGGGAAGCCAGGAAGACCAGCGCGAAGACCAGCGAGAAACTGTCGGCCTTGACCCACAAGGCATCGTCCAGCTCTTCGGTCTTGATCGGCAGCTTCAGTTTGTCTTCGATGCGGCGCTGGGCGGCGGCGATCACGTCGATGCCGAGAATGTCTTCGAGCGGCCAGCGCGTCTTCATCGAATCCGAGAACTGCGCCATCGTCTGGTCGACGCTATGGCTGCGCTTGGCGACTTCTTCCTCGATCACACGCAGGAAGCGCTCGCGCAGCTCGGGCTCCATGTCGGGGTAATCGATCAGGTTGGTTACCGCCGCCCGGATGTTGCCCAGCGCCGAACGGCTGCCTTCGGTCATCGTGTGCAGCAACTGGTCGCGGTGCGCCTCCTGCTCGATGCTGCGAGTGATATTTTCGACCGTCAGCACGTAGCCGGACATTGCCGCCTCGCCCTCGCCCGGCGCGCCCAGCACCGGCACCATCTGCACCCGCAGGAGCTGGCCGCCGCGCGTGGTGGTGATGAAATTGGCCAACGCCGTCTTGCCGGCCGACAGGCGCTGACGCATGACTTCCTGCGCATGCTGCACCTGGTTCTTTTCAAGAATGGAGAAGATCGAACGGCCAAGGCCGATCAGCGCGCCGCCGGAAACCGAGGTCGGCCCCTGGGCCAGCGCCTTGAACTGCAAGCGCGCACGGTTGTTGTAAAGAAGGATGCGGCCGTCGAGATTGCAGACGACGACGGCCTGGGCCAGTTCGGACATCAAGGCTGCCAGACGGTTCTTTTCCTCTTCCACAGAAGCCTTGGCCTTGGCGATCTGCGCCTCGACGTCGTCCATCAGAGCATCACGCTGCTGCGCCAGATCGTTGGCGGCACGCGCCAGTTGCTGAACCTCGGGCGGTCCTTCGGCGGTGACCCGGAAATTGCGGTTGGCGCCCAGCATCAGGCGCAGGGTTTCCGCCATGCGTAGCAGGCCTTCGACATACTGCTTGAAGAGTTTGTGCAGAACCAGCACACCAATCACGAAGCCGAATATCGTCATCATGGTGCCGACCGGCAAACGGGACAGCAGCAACCCCGTCAGCATTTCGCGCTCGGCATCCTTCATGTCGAGCCAGACCAGCAGCGAGGTAACGACGAACGGGCCGGTCATCAATAGACCGAGCACGATCACGGCGAGAATAAAGCGGTGTTTTGCCTTCATGGCGACCATCCGATTTGAAATTCGGGCATTTGCGGCCGTCGACCGCAACAGGGGTTGAAATTCAGCGAGCCAGCATGTCCTTGACCTTGGCGAGCAGCTCCTTGGTCGAGAACGGCTTGGTGACATAGGCATCGGCGCCCAGCGCCAACCCCTTGGCCACTTCGGTATCGCGCCCCTTGGCGGTCAGCATGACGATCAGCAGGCCGGCACGGGCCGGGTCGGCACGCAACGCTTCGCAGACTTCGAAGCCTGACTTCTTCGGCATCATCACGTCGAGCAGAATCAGATCGGGGGCAAAACTCGCCGCCTTGGCCAGGGCCTCCTCGCCATCGCCGGCGACGGCAACCTCGAAGCCCTCCTTCTTCATCAGGAACTCGAGTGAAATGACGATGTTCGGTTCATCGTCCACGATCAGTACTTTACGCGCCATCTTATTTGTCTCCCTTATTTTTCGGACACCGGAAAAGGCACTGTGAAGATGAATTTTGCGCCCGCGCCCGGCCGGCTTTCAACCCACAGATTACCACCAAAATATTCAACGATCTGCCGGCTGATCGGCAGTCCCAGCCCAGTTCCCTGGGGCTTGTCGGTCATCGTGTTTCCACCCTGACGGAATTTTTCGAAAATGACAGTGCATTCTTCCGCGGTCAGTCCCGGACCGTTGTCGCCCACCTCGACCCGCACTTCGCTGTCATTGGACGCCACACGCACGTGTACGCGACCCGTTTCACCGGGTACGAATTTCACGGCGTTGGACAACAGGTTGATCATCACCTGCGTCAGGCGGTCGCGGTCGGCCTGCACCACAGGCACCTCGGGCGGGATGTCGCCCTCCAGCGCAACGCCTTTCTCGCGAAACAGCTGCCCGAGCGACACCATCGCATCGCGCGCCACTTCGCCGATATCGACGGCACCGCTCGTCCATTCGGCACGGCCGGATTCTAGTTTGGCCATGTCGAGAATCTGGTTGATCAGGCGCGTCAGCCGCTCCGCCTCGCTGACGATGATGCCGACGAAACGCGTCCGGTCGGCAAGCTCCATCTCCGGGTCGTCGTGCAACATTTCCGATAGCGCCCGAATCGATGTCAGCGGCGTCCGCAACTCGTGGGTCACCGTCGAAATGAAATCGTCCTTCATGCGGTCGAGTTCGCGCAGGCGTTCGTTGGCTTCGCGCAGGTCGGCGGTCGCCGCTTCGAGCTCGCGCGACTTGGTCTCCAGCTCGCGGCTATAGGCCCGCACCTGGGTTGCCTCGTCGAGAATGTCGAGCACCTCTTCGAGCCCGAGATCCTCCTCGCGCGCCACCGAGGCCACCATGACCCGCGCGCTGGCCGATCCGATCGCACCCGACAACTGAGCCTCGGCGAAACGCACGAAACTGGCATCGGCCGGCAGGGATTGCCAGTTCGCGACGCCCTGTGTCGCGGCATGGGCGGCGAGTTGCTGGTGCGCCCGTTGCGGACCGAGAAATCGTTCGAGCAGTCCGACCAGTTCGTCGACCGAAGCGGTGCCGCGCCACAGACGGGCATCGGTGTCGCGCCCGGCATGACGGAAGACATCGACAAAACGCTCGGCCTGCCCGGCCTCGACGGCGTCCGGCCTGGAATAAAGCGACACCAGCACGTACAAGGCAATATTGACCAGCAGGCTCCACCACAGGCTGTGCGAAATCTCGTCGAGCCCGGAAAGGCCGAACAAAGCCTGCGCCTTGAGGGCGCCGATTCCCCAAAATCCCTGCTCGACGAAGCCATTGGCGATCCACCCCGACTTGGCGAACGAAGGCAACAGCAGCGTATACAGCCACACTGCGAAACCGCCGAGCAGCCCGGCCACGGCACCGGCTCGCGTGCCCTGTTTCCAGTACATGCCGCCGAACATGGCTGGCGCGAACTGGGCGACGGCAGCAAAGGAAATCAGCCCGATGCCGACCAGCGCATACGCCTCGCCGGCTGCCCGGAAATAGATGTAGCCGAGCAGCAGGATGAGGACGATCGCCGCGCGCCGGATGCGCAACAACAGACCCGACAGATCGCGGCGCTCGCCGACGCCGAACCAGTGTGCTCGCAATAGCCAGGGCATGACCAGATCGTTGCAGACCATGGTCGACAAGGCAATGGTTTCGACGATGACCATGCCGGTCGCCGCTGACAGACCGCCGATGAATACCAAGAGGGCCAGCGATTCCGCGCCGCGCGACAGCGGCAACGTCAGCACGAAGGTATCGGGATTCATGCCCTGCCCAGAAAAATGCAGCAATCCGCCAAGCGCCAGCGGCAGGACGAACAAATTGATCGCCACCAGGTAGAGTGGAAACAGCCAGACCGCCCGTTTCACATGGGCTTCGTCGACGTTTTCCACGACGATGATCTGGAACTGGCGGGGAAGAAAAATGATCGCCAGTCCGGAGAGCAGGATCAAGGCGGTCCAGGTGCCGGCCCGGCTGGAATCCAGTTGCAGCAGGCGCACCATGTCGGGGTGGTCCGTAATCTGCCGGAAAAGATCGGACAAGCCTCCGAACATACCGTAGGTCACGAACACGCCGACCGCCAAAAATGCTACCAGCTTGACCACCGACTCGAAAGCCACGGCGGCGACCATCCCTTCATGGCGCTCGGTCGCATCGAGGTGGCGGGTACCGAAGAGAATGGTGAATAGCGCCAGCAATGCGGCAATGATGAAGGTGGAGTCGATCACGCCCGACTGGAAGCCTCCGCCAGAATTCTGGAAAAGAACCTCCAGGCTGGCCGAAACCGCTTTCAGTTGTAGCGCGATGTAGGGCACGACACCGACCACGGCGATCACGGTCACCAGACCGGCCAGCAATTGGCTCTTGCCATAGCGCGAGGCGATGAAGTCGGCGATCGAGGTGATCCGTTGCGCCTTGCTGATGCGGATCATCTTGATGACGATGCCGACACACAGCAGCATCAGCGTCGGCCCGATATAGATCGTCAGGAAAGACAAGCCGCCCGAGGTGGCTCGCCCGACGCTGCCGTAGAAAGTCCAGGATGTGCAGTAGACCGCCAGCGACAATGCATACACATTGGCCGAGATGATCGACTTGCCGGCATCGGCCCGCGCGTCACCGAAGCGCGCAACCGCGAACAGCAGCCCAAGGTAGGCCGCCGACAGGAAAAGGACAAACCCGGGCGACAGCAACTAGCGCCCTCGTCGTTCGGCGACCACGGCGGCCAACCCGATCAACAACGTCCACACACCGAACAGATAGAGGTAGGACGCGGGAATACCGGCCACTTCACCGTTCGGCAAACTGAGCATGGGAAAGGTGAGCAAGGGAATGCCGAGCAGGCCAATTGCCGCCAGGCGTTGCCGCAGCGAGGTATTGCGCCTCATGCCCTGCTCCCCGAAAAGAAAACGGCCGGCACGCCGAGCGTGCCAGCCGTTGTTGGCATGCAGTCCGATGCGACTACACGGAAGGCCACCTTATGGGCGACCATTGTCTCCTCCTTGCCATTATTTTTGGGAGGCGGCGTGGCAAGCGCGCCACCTCCTTGCAACGATTCCGAAACCGGATACTGGCGGCGCCAGAATCCGGGCCTGCATCAACCCTTGAGTTGCTCCAGGATCGCCGGGTTTTCCAGCGTCGAGGTGTCTTGCGTGAGCTCTTCGCCCTTGGCCAGACCGCGCAGCAGGCGACGCATGATCTTGCCGGAACGGGTCTTCGGCAGGTTGTCGCCGAAACGGATGTCCTTCGGCTTGGCGATCGGGCCGATTTCCTTGCCCACCCAGTCGGACAGCTCCTTGATGATCTTCTTGGCGGCTTCCGGATCGGTCGGACGAGCACCCTTGAGCACCACGAAGGCGACGATGGCTTCACCGGTCAGGTCATCCGGGCGGCCGACGACGGCAGCTTCGGCAACCAGCGGGTTGGCAACCAGCGCGGATTCGATTTCCATCGTACCCATGCGGTGACCGGAAACGTTCAGCACGTCGTCGATACGGCCGGTGATGGTGAAGTAACCGGTTTCGGCATCACGGATCGCGCCGTCGCCCGCCAGGTAGTACTTGCCCTGGAAGTCAGCCGGGTAGTAGGACTTGACGAAGCGCTCGTCGTCGTTCCAGATCGTGCGGATCATCGACGGCCACGGCTTCTTGCAGACCAGGATACCGCCCTGGCCCCACGGCAGATCGGCGCCGGTCTCATCGACCACGGCGAACTGGATGCCCGGGAACGGCAGGGTGCAGGAACCCGGAACCAGCGGCGT
>APMI01012179.1_pt1 | contig 10238 bp, 4 predicted proteins | sample 667938 | NCBI WGS metagenome assembly APMI01 (sample SAMN01084076, study PRJNA167559) | wastewater metagenome | biome: Wastewater | place: Denmark: Ejby Moelle, Odense | collected 2011-11-28
TCGATCATTTCTTCTCTTCTCTAAAGGGAAGCACTCGATAGAAAGCATATAACCAGTTTTTAAATTTAGAATCAGTATCAAAATTGCATATCGGAATTGCAAATTCAGTGTGTTAGCTAAAACCGTGTTTAACTTTTATTATTAAATAGAGGCTAGACGAGCTCAAGGAATCCTCGGTCAACTTACTTCGAACTTCTCGTTATTCATACTCTGCTGTTTAAATTTATTATTTAAGTTCACTCTTCCAACCTTTCTTGGTTGATCTTTTATGCTCGACTAGTACACTAAACCACGTCCAGATGTAACGAATGTTCTGCCGTTAAATTTTGATGCTGGCTGATTCATCTTCTTGCTCACGATAGGAGTATATTCCCAATTAGTTAATAATCGCGTACCTCTTCTCCCAGTATCCCCAATGCTTCGACTTCTTGTAAATCTTGCCATGAATAAAGGTATTTGCCTTTGTCATTTTGGGTTCAGGAGCTGAACTTCCCATATTGCTTCTCGTTCTCTTCCTTTTTTAAATGCTTTGCTTTCGATTATGACTATCATCTCGACTCAAACTTCTTTCATTTTTAATCGTATCATTACTTTTTTGCTCTGTCTTGATCATTTTCTTGAAGTAAAAAGCATTTGGGGCTTTTTAGGGTGCTTGCCATTCAGTCACTGAGTTTATGCCCATGGACTTAAGTTTTTTAATAACGATCTTAACAAAAGTATAGTAAGGTAATGGAAATTCTCCATATATAGTTTTTCTTTTGAGACCAAGCAATAATTATTCACCCATTCCCTTGATCGTCAACTTCAAAGTATTACACTTAGGCAATTCATCTTCGATGGGATAAATTTTAATTTTGGAGATATTCTTAATTTAAATCGGCACTTCTTAAATGGTTATTGCGATTTCAGAGATGCGGAAACTAACTTTTTTATATTTATTCTTCTCTATTTGCAGTAGTCCTTCTGACTCCATTGTTTTGCCCTTATGCACACTTGTAGACTTTTGCTCTTTTTTCTGATCGGTATCAATGTTTTCTGACAAATTATCTTTATTTGTGTTCATTTAGGATATTGGAGATATGACAATGTGTGGCTTTGCGGGCATAGATTGGCTCCATTCTTTTAACGAGTAATCCTAAGTTTAGAGGATAAAGTTGCTCTTATAACTATCATCATTCGCTTTGTTTTGATCCTAATAAGGCAAACTGTTCTATTTCACTCTTGGAGATTGTTGAAGTGAACAGAAATAAGGCAACTGTTGTTCCTGATCAGCTTATGAATCTATTGCGAAGGAGACGAAGACATTTCTCAAGTTCACTTGCATTTTCTTGTCTTCATAATTCTACTAGGCATTGATAGACTCTCGTTTGGTGGTTATAGAGTTGAAGTTATCGAATGAGTCCGCGGTGAATGATACCGGTCTCTTTTATATTGTACCATTCTTTATTTAGTTATTTCGTTGCTGGAACTTGATTTTCTAAGTTTGAGTATATTTTAAAGCAGTCACGCTTCCTTATTGGTGTTTATGGAGAGGAGGGCATCGCTAATTTGTAAAGTTGGCTTCAGGCGAGTACAACAATGATTTAACTTTGCTCATATAATTAATTAGGTAGCTTGATCAAAATTCGACCACAAAATGGTTACGTTTCTGATGATGTCACCTGATCAATATTTACAATTTCCTAAATAACGAATAAAGATTCCGATAATTCTATTATCTTAATAATGCATAAAGTAATATAATACTGATGACACATGAGATTATATTATTTTATCGAATGCAGTAACAAGTATTGCCCAAGAGACAGCAGCCTCTCAAGATGACTAACGGATCCAGCTCATCCTTCATGTGCTCCAAGTTCACCAATTTAGGCATTATCGGCTCAGGGTCCTATGGTGAGGTCTACAAGGTGCGCCACAAAGAGACCGACAAAATCTACGCTCTCAAGATTTATAAAAACATCTTCCAAAACCGCATTCTTGCCCTGCGGACACTCAGGGAAGTCATGATCTTGCGCAGAATAAAAAACTAACGAATTGTCAAGATCTATGACATCATTCCTCCAAATTTGGATAATTTTAACACCATTGCTGTCGTACTTTAGTACCTGCCCTTTGACCTTAAGAAATTATGTGAGAAGTTTGTCAGTCTCAAGGACGAGCACATTCCTAAAATCATTTATCAGTTACTAGTTGGTCTCAAATATTTACGGCATGTGCGTATCCTTCATAGAGACTTGAAACCCGAAAACATTCTATCAGATTTAAACTTCAACATTAAAATCTGCGATTTTGGATTGGCCAGGCCAACAATATACGAGCAACCTTCTTTTACTGAAGTGTCTTAAGTAATGACGAACAAGCAGCCGTACAATTCAGGAGCTTCAATGTGTGGTACATTTTCTCCTCACCCGACCAAGGCCTCACGATATATGACCTGCCATGTTGTCAGCAGGTGGTACCGCGCACCTGAGCTTATATTAATGCAGACTAAATATGATTCCTCAATATAAATGTGGTCGGTCGGGTGCATCCTTGGCTAACTAATATCTGAACATTAGAAAAACAAAAAAGTTGGGGCAGGATTCAGAAGCAGGAAACCACTATTTGAAGGCAAAGCTTGCTTTCCTTTATCTCCTCCTAAAAAGGAATTTGTAAACTTATACAAATTAAAAAATGGATTTCCACATAGCTAAGATGACCAAATGTAATTATTTCTTGATTTAGATCAAAAATATTGCAAGTTATTGGCAGTCCAACGGAAGAGGAAGTGAATTTCATTTAAGAGGATCTGGCTTCTAATTACATTAAATCATTGCCAAAATACCCTAAAAAAAAAGCGAGCGAAATATTTGAATACTGCAAACCATAATGGGAAGATTTCCTTGATAAAACATTACTGTTTGACCCGAGAAAAAGAATGACTATAGATTAAGCCTTGAAGCATCCACTATTTGATGGAATTAGAAACTAAAAAGATTATTAATTTTCGGGAACATAAAATTTTGAGCTAATCCTTCCGTCAGATATGTCAATGGAGGAAATAAAAGAGAAACTTACACAATAAATTTTAATATATCAAAATGGCGTTAACATGACAGATGATGAATAGATTAATTGATTGATTGATGTCTATGATATTGTTTATTAAATAAATCAAATTTGGATCATCTTATTGACAATCATTTGACTTATGAGCTTTAGTAATTTTGCACCTTATTGATCAGCTTTTCAGCATTCAGTTTCGCTGATCGAATTTTCTGTTTCAGTCTGAGATTGTCTTCAAGCAGAAGCTTTAGATTGTGATCTTTATCGGCCAGGTCGATTGATAGACTATCCCTCTATTTAAGCAGTTTCTACAAAATTTGCCCACATTCTTTACCGAGATTACATTTATCTTTTAAATGCTTATTTTACTGTTGGATAGTAATAAGCTTATACTTCAGCTTATTTTTCTGTTCAAGCAATAACGATATGCCTTGTGTTAGCTCTTCATATCTGTCATCCATCATTACCCTCTTATGTTATCGCAATCGATTTCTCCAAATTTGTAGACCCTGCTTCATACCTTTTTTGATGTTGCTACTCAGTGCTGATAATGCCATTTTGACTCCTTCATCATTTTTATGAGCATACTCATCATTTACGTCTTTTAGTTACTGGCAGTAGACTTTTGAATCTTTTACATCTCTCTTGTACTCTTTTAGTAGTCGACCCAAGTCTCGATATCTTTCAAGCATATTTCCTCTTGATTATTTTTAGAGGATGGCGTTGAATTGAGGATCTTTACTTCTCCACCTGTTCCAATACCTTCCAAGTCCCTGAGCTATGTTAATGACTTTTGAAAGTGACCTCCTTATTTTGCCTTTGAGCACAAGATACTGCTTCCAACTATTCCAAGCCCTAACTAAATACTGCTTCGTGCCCCAGGTCTTAATTCTACTAACTATTGATTTTATGCTTTTGATATCCTTTTAGTTGCTCTTGGTGAGATACTCTTTTATTTATTAAGGATCGTACCCTTCCTTCACGAGATTGTTAGTGGCCGCGTTTATCTCAGTGTAACCTTCGCTCGTTATTGTATCAGCTGCTTTCTTTATATAAACCGGGTTCCAGTAAGCAAATTCGCGCACATTCGCAAAGTACTTTCTTAAAGCCGTTATTTATAATCCTTTTAAGATATTTGCAAGGTAATGATGTCGGGGAATAAGCCAAGCATGCCACTTGCTCATGATTTTACGTTTTATTAAGTGACACTTAGTAACCTTATTCATCACTAAATGACGAAGAATCCTTTTGCGCTCATAATTTAGCTTGCCACTTTATTACGATCCTACATTTAATATTTTGTGTAGGCCAAACCGAAGATACTGCTCAGTTATATTATTAACGATTCCTTGTACTTTGCTTACCAAAGTATAGTGCTACTGCCTATATATTTTTAAAGCCCAGAATACATCATACTTTAAGTCTCTCTCAAATTTTTATTTTTTGAATTTTAAATAAGCCCTTTTAGTTTTCTTGTAAAAGATAAGCCATTTAAGACCATTCATTGATGTTCTTAGTAATCTTTCATGGTACTTCTCCATGAAGGGATTGATTTTAAATCTTTAAATGTAAATCTTTTAAGTCAATTCAGTTTTAAATGCCATAAAACATGCAGCTAATATCTTTCTTCGCTTCATTCTTAGTCTTTCTTGAGCTATCAGTGTACTTTTTTGTTTGCACTAGTCAACAACATCTTCCCTTGTCTCAATCATAACATTTGACTCGTGATCAAGTTTTTCAGATTGCATCTTTCTAATATTGCAGCGCCATAGCAGTATGCAATCTTTCATGCACAGTTTAGCCTTTCTCTATAAGATTTCAGCACAAAGATACTGACTTTTTAGTTGGGAATCCATTTTTCGTTGCATTTTCACTACTTCAAGATAAGATGGATGAACTAGATTCCTTTGAAGAACTCTGTTTATTCCATTTGCAAGTCCTTTCACACTTTTATATTATCTCTTCCATGCATTAAAAATACCTCTTAAGTAGGACAATTTTTAATTTTTGTGATGATTTAATTCGTAAGATCTGAGAATGCTTTCAAATTTGTTTAGATAATAGCTATAGAAATCGTGCTTTTATTAATGTATTTTAGTAGATTATTCAAGCCTTTTTTAAATATCACCCCTTCCCTTTTAGCTTTTTTACTAGAACGCTTTTTTCTTTTTATTGATTTTACTTAATTATTATTTAATTTATATAATTGCATTCTCATACTTAATGGCACTGGCTCCTCTCCAGAAGATCATCCTATTTTTCTGAGCTATAAATTATGAGAAATGAATTAAAACTCTTTATGCATAAATTTTCTATTGAACATTTTCTCTATAACTTTGAAAATATCTCTTCATTAATTTACATTAATTGTTTTTTTACTTTAATTTCATATTTCTGTCTTCAAAATTCACGAATCTACTGAATATTTTGGTAAGACTGTCCTATAGTTTTCTTTTCTGTTCCTATAAATTTGAATTGTTTTAATTTTTCGAGACCAATACTGCTTCATTGTTGACTATCTTTTTGTTAATTTGTTTAATTTTCTCAGTGCAGCTTTTCTTCTCAAGAGCAACAAAAGCACAGGCCATTCTGTAAAACATCAAAATATTCTACGATTGACCCATATTTTTAAACGAACTCTTATGAACATTGAGCATGCCCTTTAGAGCAAAAAAGGCTTGCTATTGCAGTTTTTTACTTTTTAGTTTCAAAAAAGATGATTCGGCTTTATTTAACCTAAGCTCTTTAGACTTATCTTTGGCAAATAATTGAATTTCCGAGAATCCTTTATGCATTCCAAACAAGTTTAAGATGGAGACAAATCGATGAAATATATACTCGCGATAGAGCTTGATAATCCTTTTGCGTAAATAAGTATTATACACTAACCTCTATTGCTATTTGACACACTGGCTAAAGATAATATCAATTTTTTTCGAGGCCATCAAGCCCAAATCTTATATGCATTTTTTTAGCCTGTCTCTGAAGCTAGTGGACTTCTCATTGATGGCTTACATTTTGTTATTAAGATCAGTCAGCACCTGATGCATTTCCTTCTTTTCAAAATATTGCACACATTTGCGAAATTAATTCATCACGAGCACTTTGAGTTTAGCTTATTTTTTAAGTGATAAATGTAATATCGTTGATGATCTTTGACGCAAGAAAAGCATCGTATTTCGCCACTTATTTAAAGCTGGTTTTAACTTACTATTCATCATGAATACTCTAAACACCTTCAAAGAGATTTCTAAATAACAGGGTACGTACTTTTGGACTGTTATGATATTATTCCTGTCACTTTTTTATGCTAGTTTTTGAGTATCGTAAACATATTTTTTGCTTCCTCTATTTAATTACGAGATTTATCTATTGATAAAGCTTTAACATTTGCCCAGTATTTTGTAAAATAGTTTCTAAGTTTAATTTTCTATAGCCTAAATGCAAGTGCAGTTAGTGCTTTCCCTTTTCTTTTTTCATAGTTAATGCGGCTTGTAATCTTATTTCTAAGCTTGATGTTGTAAATAATATTTTGAACCGATGCTAACTAATGCTTGGGGACCTCCAATCTCCATTTGCGAAACATACGGCTGAGTTACCTAATTTACATGATACCTACTTCGTTGTTATGTACTAGTTAAGAAGTACGTTTGCTAATATTAATCTGCTCTCGATCTTAGCCTGGTTCTTCCATTTTTGAAAAGCTATTCTCTTAGCATTGTTAGGCACTAGTTTGAGGAGAATAGTCTCTAGTTTACTTTGTATTTAATACTGTGCACGATAATTTTGTCGCCATCTGCTAAACCCATAATGCAGATCTTTTCGACAAACCTTATTACCTATTATTGTCAAATATTTGCCCTTCTAGTATAAGTGAAAAAGCCCGAGATTTTTATCATAGGTAGTCTCGATCATCTTATTTAGAACTCGTAATTTTCTGAAAGACTACACATCTAATCTGGCAGCTTCAGATACAAGGCTTCTTAGAGCTTACTTCGGAAATACTTGATGGTGCCATAAACGAAAGACTCTCTTAGTCTCAAGGCTGTTTTTGAAATTCGCAATTTTAAGACAGTTACTAAATATTTTTATGCCTAGTCTCGTCTTCTTGTTGATCACCAACTACTCTCGAATGAACTATGAGTAATTCCGAATTCTTCTTAAGAATACATTATGGATCAAAATCAAAGCAGAGCGATGCTTAAATTTGGCTAAGCTGCTTTCCGATAATTTTTACTCAGCTGTCAATTTCAATAATATTTTCTCAAGTTCTCGCACTCTCTCTTCGTGGGATTTCTCCTCAGAGCTGCTGAGTTACTTGAAGTACTTACGTTATTATTATAAAACTCTTTTGAGTCTTTCATAGTCAAAAATAATTGCTTTCATGCTAGCATTACTTTACTTTTCTAGTCCGATGTCAGTTTCGACCATTTTACATGCTTCGATTTGATCAGTTACAAGCTTAAGTATGCAATCGTAGTCTTGAAGACATATCTCATACTAGCTCTCTAATTTTTTAAATTGAGTGACTTCGACGAGCAAATCTTATTCAATTTTTTTAATGTCAGTTTATAAGAATCCAATGTATGCTAACTTCTTATTTCTTTGAACTCTTGCCTTCTACATGTTGGATTCGAGGTCATGCATTAGGGACATTTTGAGTGCCTACATCTGCTTACTTCTCCTTATTACTGTTGATAAATGTTAGGCTATTTCATCTTTCTTATCCTTCAGTCTATTAAATTACTCACGCAGTGCCTGGTTTCGAACTCCGAGGGTCCTGCGAGCCTAAGCGGTTGTCATTTTAAATTGTAAACGTTAGCACTAATTAATAAATTAGCTTGTATGATATTATAATATACTATTTATTTATATACGCTAAATTCAACTCACAATTATGCACAAATTGTCAACAAATTGTAGATAAATTAATTGATTGTTAGTAGAAAATAGTTATAATAAATTATCACTTTTTAATGCCCAAGATGGCCTTTGCGGCTGCCGGGACATCAATTGTTGGACTGGCTCCTGGAGTAATTTGATCTAAAGTTAGAGTTTCTTCAGTGGAAACTTTAGCCAAGAAAGCAGGGTCAACAAGGAGCTCGATCTGCTGATTGAAATCATCATCTGCAAGACAGCCCTTGAATTCCTCGTTCAGTTTAACCACTGTTTTGAATTTCGATGTAACATACAGTCCTTGGAAGTTATACTAGATGAGGAACTGGTACTGAGAAAATGGTACAAAGTTCACTTTCACAAGAATTGGCACGTTGGAATCAACAACGTTAGCCTTAAGGACTTTGAAACACTTGCTACACTCGTTGTCTGTGAGGCACTTAGGCAAGTATGAGGCTCTGACTCCTTGAACTACTCTATCGCCAAGGTTAACAATGCCCTTGCTGGTGAGAACGGTCTCTTCTGGGATGTACTTCACACAGGTTGATTTTTGAATGGACGACCCTCCAGAACATGTCCATGAAGGTTCAATAGTGCAAGTGCTGCTACATCCATCGCCATCGATGACATTGCCATCATCACACTCAGCCTGATATTTGATTCCGTCTCCGCATTTTTCATTGCAAGCATAAATTTATTGACCAGAAACGTCCAGTTTTTGGACTTCGTAGCCTACAGCACATTGTTGGCATGTAAAGATCTCATCACAAATGATGCAGTTGTCTGTGCACTTTTGGCATGAACTGCCGGGTTCAGTAGGGCTTTGTAAATAAAATCCTGGATCGCAAGGTGAATTCTTTGTACAGTATCCGTTTTGAAGAATAAGTGACACGTCTGAACAAGACAAACAATTGTTTGCTTCAGGTCCTGAGCAGGTGCTGCAGGAGTCATGACATTTGTTGCACTTGTCCCTATTTCCGAAATAGCCGAGATTGCAGACACAATCCAATCCATTGTACTTCGTCTTGAGATCACAAACTTGGCATTGCCCTCCAATTGCATAAAATCCAGTGCTGCATGCGCACTGTTTAGTTGCAGCTGAGTAGTAACTGTTATCTTTGCATGGAGCGCATTTTCCATCGATTAGATACTCACCAATAGTATCACAGACGCAAGACAGACTTCCAGTGTTCCATGTAGATCTTACTGGGCATGTGACTGGTTTCTTGCAAACGTTTGCTTCTAGGTAGTAGCCTCCACTGCAGATACAGTCTCCATTAGAATTAGGGGTAGCTCCGGAAGGACAGTTGTTGACACAAGTGCTACCTTGCTTCTTATAGCCTGGCTGACAAACAAAATCAGAGTAATCATCGCTCAAGTGGCAATTATCTGGTAGAGGTACACAGTCAGCTTTCTAGAAACTGAATATTTGTTTTTTATCATTGCAAATGCATGTTGTTCTTCCAGGATTTGTGCCAGGGCCACTTGGGCATGGTCGGCAAACGCCAGTACCGTTAAAGTGATTTTCTTTGCAGACGCATTTCTGTCCGTTCCATTCCTGGTTCAATCCACATCTATCGACACACATTGGGCCAAGTCTCATGAAACCATACTTGCAGTCACAAGTGTTATCAGGTTTGAGTTCCTCACCAACATCGCATGTGGGAGAGCAAATATTTCCATTTTTATCAAATCCTAGGTCGCAGGCGCAGGTTAAATCATCTTTATCGTGAGCATTGGCTGGACAGGCTTAACAATTCCAGGTCGCAGGGTTGAATATATATTTCGGAGCTACGCATTTGCAACTCGTTCGATCATTGTTCGATTTGGAGTTCGCAGGGCAGGGTTTGCATGCACCGTTTGATAAACCATTACCAGGTTTGCAAATACAGGCATTTCCATTCCATTCTTGATTGAGATTTGTACATTTTGGAGTGCATTTTCCATCGGTTCCTCTGTAAAATCCAAAAATGCAATCACACTTTCCAGCACTATTGTTTGGAATTTCATTGAGTCCACAATTAAGTATGCAAGTTTTACCGGATTCAACATAGTTGCTGTTACAGACGCATTTACCTAGACCAATATCAGGAGTTGAATTTGCTGTGCATGTTAAGCAAGTGAAGCTTACAGGATCGAACAGTTGACTAGGATCAGAACAAATACATTTTGTTTTGAATGTATTAGGGATTGTTCCAGTTGGGCACACTCTGCATTTATCATACTTCGCTGATCCGTCAGCGCAGACGCAGTTGGCTCCGTCCCAGATCTCGCCGGCTCCGCATCGGTACTTG
>APMI01016893.1_pt1 | contig 10235 bp, 9 predicted proteins | sample 667938 | NCBI WGS metagenome assembly APMI01 (sample SAMN01084076, study PRJNA167559) | wastewater metagenome | biome: Wastewater | place: Denmark: Ejby Moelle, Odense | collected 2011-11-28
CCAATGCGATGGCGGCGTCAGGTGCGGATGTCGGCATATGCATAAAGATGCATTAATGCATGAAGGTTCGTCAACGTGAATCTCGTGGCGGACTGGAGTTGGTGTGGAGCGGAATGGGTGGCTATCGAGCGGATAACAACGGAGACGACTGATGAAGAATCGACATTTCGAACTGCTACGCACAAAGATGCGGGACTTTCACCGCCACCATCCGTGGCGACTTCACGGCGGGCTGTTCATTCCTCACGCCTACACGGAGCCACGTTCTCTGTCGTGGTGGGACGATGTTGGCTTTATCTTGAACGGACGTCGCGTGATGGTGTGGTGGCAGCATCCGCGTTCAAGGTTCAGCGATGAGATCGCCAAGCGGGCACAGCAGGAGGCAGGGGTGATGCCGGATGAGCTGCTGTTCCGTGATGAAGAACGACAGTGGAAGCGCGTCGGCCGTTCGAGAAAGCAGGTCGTGGTGCACAGAACCCAATGGTCCTCGGAAGCGCTGAGAGCGTACTTCGACCAGGTCAATGCGATTGAGCAGCGATTGTGGCTCGAAGGGATCGACTACACCGTCGGTGTGAGCATGACGATGAGGCGTTACCGCTGGGGAGTCGGAATGGAGTTGTGTGCTCCCATGGAAGTATGTGGTGTCGATGGTGTTCGCCGCCTTGCCTCTCTTGCAAGGAGGCTCGCCAAGCGGGAAGTGACGGTCGAGGAGGTTTTTCCGGGCTATCGGTATGGCCGAGTTATGTGGCTAGATGAGGCGCGAGATCGCGAGACTGCTCGGTGAGTCTACCGATCAAATGACCGCCATCTGGTGCGTGTCGCTATGACTTTGGTCTATTGAGCATCCTTGCCGGACAAAAACAAGTTCCAGGGAGGGCCGATGGTCGAATTTAGTGAAACTTTCCGCTCAAGAGCCGATGACGTATTGGAAGAGCGCGATGAATCAGTTCGCCATTCCGGATACGGATCGCTTCATTCCGGCGATGCGCGATGAACCCCCAAACCGCCTCGAACACAAATTTCGGACACTCCCATACATTGCCGCAACTCCGACTTCCACTGCCGCGACCGGTGGGGGTCCAGGAGGCTGGCCACTATCTCGAGTGGACGCTGTGGCTGCAGGTCTTAACTTCCGAGCAGTCCGACACCTTCTGGTCGGAATAAGTTTCCACAAGCGTTGATCAACGCGCCGCTGGTCGAGATGCGCAACTATCAGCGCGACGGCATTCGTCAGCGTGCCATCCCACGCGGCCGCGTGACCAGCGAGCCTAGCTCGCAGGGCGGCGGCTGCCCGTTCTGGGCCGGCGCGACCCCCGCCCGCACATTGCGCCGACTGTGCCGCGCTCCGTCGTGGCCGTGGCGTGGCACAGGTATTACGAGCGAGATTTGTCTCCGGTCTGAAGCTGCATGTCGGGTGCACGTTTCCCGTGACGTTGCGCGACGCCGGCGGGCCGTAAGCCGAAGTGCGTGACGGCCTCGAAACCGTTCTAAAAGTACCAAGATTGGAACTGAGGATATCATTCTCGATACTTGCGGGCCGGCTGATTCCAGCCCAGAACCCGCATTTGTCTGGCACGGATACTGCTGGACCCGGCAACGAATCGTCCGAGAGACCTCGCCATGCGTACAAGCCCCCTGTCTTTTCTCCTCGTCGTAGCCCTGTCGCTGACAGCCTGCAATAAGTCCGGCGAGACTCCGCCACCGCAGGTAGCCCCAGAGAAAGTCACGATCGCGCAATTCGGCCACGTGTTCCTGTACCTGCCGCTCTATGTCGCGAGGGCAAAGGGCTTTTTCACGGAGCAGGGCCTCGACGTCTCGCTCGTCGACACCGGAGGCGACGACAAGACCTTTGCGGCGGTTGGCGGCGGCAGTGCGCAGTTCGGCGTCGCTGACCCCGTGTTTGCAGCCATCGCACGCGAGCAAGGCAAAGGTGGAAAGGTGATCGCATCGTTGGTCAACGGCGTGCCGTTCTGGGGCGTCACCTTCCGCAAGGATCTGCAGCCGATTACGAATGCTAAGCAGTTCGCTAATCTGCGCATCGCCACCTACCCCTCGCCATCGACCAACTACGCGGTTATGGCCGACACGCTCAAGCACGCAAAAGTGACCGACGCCACCGTTGTCCAGGGCGCCTTCGGCTCACTTCTGGCAATAGCCAAGGCCAACCAGGCCGACGTCGTTATGGAACTCGAACCAATGGCCTCGATCGCCGTCGCCGACGGTGGCAGCATCGTATATTCGGCAGCGAAGAGCTTCGGCGACTTCGCGTTCACCGGCATCACCACCACCGACGATCTCCTGGCCCGCAAGCCGGCCCAGGCGCAGGCAGTCGTCAACGCGATTGCCAAGGCGATGACGTGGGTGCATTCGGACTTCGAGGGAGCAATTAGCATCGCGAAGGCCGAATTTCCGGAAGTCCCTGAAACCGTGCTGCGATCAGCCCTGCGTCGCCTGCTGGACGAGGGCGTCATCCCGAGTTCACCGGTCGTCGGCGAGAAGGCCTGGGCCAACGCCGTGTCATTGCGCCAGAGCCTGGGTGACTTGAAGGGCAACGCGCCGTTCGCCGACAACGTCGAGATGCGCTTCGCTAGCAAAGTCAAGCAGTGATGCCAGCCAATGCGGTCGCGAGCGCACTGGAGCGTGTCTACGCGGCGCGCTTCTTTCGTCGCCACCCGGTGTTGACGCCCGCCCTGCGCAGTCTTATCGAAGATGTACTCGCTCACCGGTCGCCCCGCTTGCCCGTGTTCATGCTCTGGGGCGTGCACGAGAAGGGCTCAGCAGACGCTCTCGACGACCAGACGATGGATCATCTTTCTGCCCTGCTGGACCGCATGCATATCGTTCTCAGCTCCGAACCGGCGATGACCATTGTTCTGTGCGACAGCCACGCTGCCGTCAACTGCATCGATTCTGATCGCGCAGAGGCATACATGACGGCCGTCGAATCGCGCGCCCAGGCCCGAGGTTGGACTACGCTGCGGCTGTCAAGCCTGTGGCAGGCGGGCGGCCTTCACGCGTCTGATGTCGACACGCTGGCGCCCACGCTGTGTGTCGGTCGGGATGCTCCCCGCCTGCTGGAGTTCGCATCGAAACATTATCGAGGCGCGGGCGCCGCGGAAGGCGCCGCGCGCTACATGGCGGCTCGCCTGCTTGAGCGACCGTTGCTGGCGCAGCGATTCGCCGGTTCGATCCATCTGACCCCGTCTGAGCCGTCACTCGATCCGTTGCAGCCCGAATTGCCGACCTTTAACATCTGGACTTGGCGCAAGGGCCGCTCGGGAAAGCCCTGGTTCACCAAGGAGCCCGCCTGATGTGTGGTATCGCAGGTATTTTCGACTCACGCGGCATTGAATTGACTAGGAGTCTCCTCGATCTGCTGGAGAAAATCGCGTATCGCGGCACTAGCCGCGGCGAGATAGCTGCAGGGCCCGGCTGGGCGCTCGGCGCTAATCGTTTGCCAATAGTAGGTCGTGATACCGGCCGCCAGCCGGCGAGCAGCGCGGATGGTCAGGTGATGGCCGTGTTGAACGGCGAGATATACAACTACACAAGCCTACGACGCGAGCTCGAGGGAGAGGGCTGCCGCTTCGCTACTGATTGCGACACGGAGGTCATCGCCCAAGGCTACCGGCGATGGGGAAGCTCCGTATTTGCCCGCTTGGACGGGATGTTCGCAATCATTGTTGTCGACCTGCGAAACGGTAGCCACATGGTGGCGCGCGATGCGCTTGGCGTCAAGCCGCTTTATCGGATCGCGGGCGAGTTTGGCACCTGCTATGCATCGGAGATTAAGGCGCTAATCGGCTTAGCTGGCGAGATTGAGGGCGTGCGGCCTGGTCATCTGTGGCATAGCCGGCACGGATTGACGCCAATCCGCCCCGTCAGCGTCGCGCCGATGCGATGGCTCCACGACAACCTGAAGGCGCATGCGGAGAAGCTGCGTGCGCTGATCGAGGTGTCGGTGCGCAAGCGTGTTGCTACAGACCTGCCAGTAGCGGTGTTCCTCAGTGGCGGAATCGACAGCAGCGCGGTGATGTATGAGGCGGCGCGAGCCCATCCAGATGTCGTCGGGTTCTCGATTGGCGCGAAGGACAGCCCAGACGTGGCCTCAGCTCAGCGGCTGTGTGCCGAACTAGACCTGCCGCATCGCCATATTTCCGTCACAAAACAGGAACTATTGGATCTTGTACCCGAAGTAATCTCCACGATCGAGAGCTTCGAGCCAAATCACATCCGCGGAGGGACTCTCTCCTATGTTCTGTCGCGCGAGGTGTCGCGTGCCGGTTACCGCGTTGCTCTCTGCGGGGAGGGCGCCGACGAACTGTTCGGCGGTTACGCGGAAATTGCCCGTGCTATCGCCAGTGAGCTGCCCGATAGGGCCGTCGAGGCGATTCTGCAGCGCTTCGTCACCGAATTGAACAGGACGCAGCTGCAGCGTGTGGATCGTACGTCGATGCGATTCGCACTGGAAATGCGTGAGCCGCTCCTCGATGCCGCCATCGTCGCGTTCGCAGCGCAGTTGCCGCTGGCGCAGAAAGTGGCCAAGCGTGCTTCTGACGGCCGTATCGTCAACAAGCGTGTGTTGCGCGAAGCGTATCGTGGCATCTTGCCGGACTGGCTGGTTGACCGCGACAAGGCTGTGCTCAGTTTGGGTGCGGGCTTTGGTAGCAACGGACCCGAAGGCCCGTTCTATTGGCATGCGCTTGAGCTAATGGGCGAGGCGCACTTCGAGCAACTGAGGACGGGCTATCCGGAGTTCATGCTGCGCGACCGCGAGGAGGCATACTACTTCAGTCTATTCCTGAAACGTTTCGGCAACCTGTCGCTGGCCAGGAACCGACCGCTGGTCAATGCCTCAGAAGTCGAGGCATCATGAGCAGCGCGATCGAACTGGACCGGGTGGCATTCGGTTATCTGTCCGAAGCGCCTGAGCGTGCCTTGTTCGCCAATGTTTCGCTGGCGATCGACTACGGACAGATCACCTGCCTCGTGGGCCCCAGTGGTTGTGGCAAGACGACGCTGCTCAACCTTCTCGCTGGCTTCATCATTCCCACGTCTGGTGAGTTGCGATTTTCCGCTGGTCACAGCGGCCGACCGGTCGGATACATATTTCAGAACGACGCGCTGCTGCCTTGGCGCTCCATCCGCGCTAACCTCGGCCTGCCGGCTGAGCTGCAGGGGCGGCCGGCCGCGTCGGACGATGCACGCATCGCGGAGTACCTGGATGCCTTCAATTTGGAGGCGGGCGTGCTACGCCAATTTCCGGAGCACCTTTCGGGAGGGATGCGGCAGCGAATCGCCATCATCCAGGCCCTGCTGGCAGATCCTGACATCCTGCTACTTGACGAGCCCTTCGGCGCGCTCGACTTCTTCACACGGCTTCGCCTCGAAGCCGAGTTCAGGTCACTAATCGATACTCACGGAAAGGCGGCCGTGCTCGTGACGCACGATATCGACGAGGCCATCGCCGTGGGCGACCGTGTCATCGTGATGGGCCGTGCGCAGCGCGGCATCGTCGCCGACATCCGCATCGACTTAGAGGAGCCCGCTCGTCCTGGTCCGGAGGCAGTACGGGGTCATCGCCTGTTCGGCAGGTATTTCACCGCGATCTGGGAAAGTTTGCGCGATGCTGTCTGAGCACGTCGCATCTGCGCGATTCTCGTGGGCCCATTTGCTGCCCGCCGCCCTTCTGATCCTAAGTTGGGAATGGCTCGCGTGGCGCTTTCCGGAGTCGCGCTTTTTCTTCTCTGAGCCGGGCGCTGTCCTGATGGCGCTTTGGTCAGGCGTAGCCTCGGGCGAATTGCTGCGACATGCGGCGGTTACTGGCTTCGAGACTCTGCTGGGTTTCGCGATTGGCACAACTTGCGGTGCAGTAATCGGACTTTCGTTCTGGTATTGGGCGCCCGTAGGTCGCATGGCGCGTCCCTACATCGTTGCCGCTGGTGCAGTTCCGGTCTTCGCCATCGCCCCGATGGTCATTGTCTGGTTCGGCATTGGTATCTTCGCCAAGGTGATGGTCGCGGTGCTTTCGACGCTCTTCGTTGCGATCACGCAGGCCTACCAAGGTGCGACCAACGTCGATCCGCGCTATCTGCGCCTAATGGCCGTGCTCGGCGGCACACGCAAGCAATCATTCATCAAAGTCGTCGCGCCATCGGCGCTGCAGTGGGTGTTGAACTCCATGCGCCTGAATGTCGGGCTCGCGCTTGCGGGCGCGTTTGTCGGCGAATTCATCTCGTCGCAGCAGGGCTTGGGCTGGTATATCCTGCGTGCGGCGTCCTTGTTCGACGTCTCAAGGGTGCTGGCCGGCTGCGTGGTGCTGGCCACGCTGGCGCTGGTGCTGAATGCTGGCGTTGACGCCCTGGAGCGCACTTTGACGAGAAGAAGGAGCGCCTAGTGAAGGCCGCAATGATCGACTCCTTGAAGGAGATTCTCGCGAACAGCCAAGCACAAAGTGCAGAGCTGCGCATTGTCGTACACGAATTCGGACATACGCCGCTCTATGTCCCCTTCTACATGGCGATGGAAGATCTGCGCAGGGCTTGCGTGGATCCGGTCGCGGGAGGCAAATGGCTGTCGATCGAGTATCAGGCCGCCCTGTCCGACAGCAAGGCGCTCGATAACCTGGAACAATCGAGGCATTGGGTTCGGGGTGGCCCGGCGTGCCTTCATCTGGGTCTCTCGGAGATCACGGATCGATTCGAGTGGCCGGTCGCGGGACGACTGGTCGAGCGCCCCTTCGTGAAGCGCCTTCCGCTGTGGGGTGTGGCCCTGGCCAACAACCCCCGGATCAACGCCATCAAGTCGAGGCAGCGCCGCAGCGAGCTCGTGGATTTCTGGCGCCTATTCTCCGGCAAGCTCTCACTGCTCGACCTACACAGTGGCGACCTTAACTCGACACCAGTGCATTCAGGCGGAGAGTTGTCGCTGTCGATCTACGGACCGGGCTCGACGGTCTATCGGCAATTTACGAGTCACCTGACCGAAGTCATCGGCATGGATGCCTTGGACAACGATCTCTTCACCGAAGGGAAGCGCCTGCGCTACGTCACGTTCGAGAACGAGTTCGAGCCCCTGCTTGCCGGTGAGGTCGACTTCGCGCTCACCGTGCAACCCTGGCGCGCGCTGCGTAAAGCAATTGAGCGGCACCGGGAACTTGAGCTCGTCTATACCCACTTGGCGAAGCCGACACCCGTGACGAGCGTGTACCTGCGCCACGATCCCGACGATCACTTCGGCTTCTGGCAGGCTTTCGTCTCCGCCCTGGCGTCAATGATCCACTGGAAGGTCGAGCGCCTGTATGAGTGTGGTCCGAAGGCCATCGAGGAGGCCTATCAAAGCTATCATTGTTCTGGTGGGCGGGAGCACCACGAGAACGAAGAAGATTTCGGCTATGCCATGCGGCTGTTGAGTGATTCGCGGGTTTTCGTCGAGATGGACGGTCTAGAGTTGAGGCAGACGCAGGAGGACAGCCAGGCGCTCGTACGCGCGCGGACCCTGTACTTCGACATCGCAGCCAAGCGTGATACTGCCTACGGTATCTCCATCATGGCGTCACTCGTCCATGAGGTGGGCTTCAACTGGCACGATCAGATACCGATGAACGACCTGGAAGGCGCGGGCGTGCCGGAATTGGAGGCGGTCATTCGCTTCTTCGAGGAACGTGCAAATGCCTGGGGCGTGAGCTTCGATCGCAATGAGGGCCTCAATTCGATCCGCCATCAGTGGTGCCTGCGCAGTCCTCACGCCGCGATTCCGCAGGTTCTGGATGCTGCCGAGAAGATCAACCGCGCGGGCGTGGAACGGCCGGTAGAGGTACCCGGCCACGAGGCCTGGAAAGTACGCCTAGGCGACAACGGCCAGCGCGACCCTGCAAGCGCCGAGACCGGCTTGTTTAAACAAGTCGACTTCGGCCCGTGGGCTCACAGAAATGCACTCGCGCAGGCCTTCAGGCATCTAAACAGCCAGTTCCAGCGCGCAGATCTCATTCCACGCACGATCAAGGCCGACGTGCTGGTACTTCATGCGGCGCCCACGGCGCGCGGCGAGCTGCGCGCGGAAGGCCTGAGCTGGCTCTGGATCGAATACGACCGGGACAACGAGGCGAGGCCCGTTCACCCCAACAATTTCATGGACGGCTCGGATTCTCGCCACGCGCAGGCGTTGTTAAACGCCTGGTACGTCGAGCGCCAGGGAGCGCTGCGGATCGAGCGGATTTTTGAACGCGAAGGCCATGGGGACTTCAACGTGACCGCCGACGGCTCGATGGTTCTCGAGGTGACTTCGGAGGACCGGCGTACCCTCATCACGCAACGCATGCAATCGAATCACGGCCTGCTGTTCACATTCCGCGTCGCCGGGTTGGCTCCCCCGCACGAGAGGCCGACGCTATGAAGGCCCGCATATCCCACGCGATTGTCATTGACAACAACGACCTCCGGCGCGTCGGCTTTGCCGACGAGCTCAGGCGCTGCGCCGTGGAGGTAGATGAGCGCACCGAGGTCATCGACGTGGTCGCTCCCCCCGTGCTGCGTGACGCCCTGTTGCCGCTGGCAACAGGTTTCGCCTACCCCGACTTGCTCCTCCTCGTGCACCTGGGGCCTACGGAAGCGAGATGGCGCTTTCAGCGCAGCGGTAACCAGTACGCGATGGAGATGCTGATGGTGCATAAAGAGCTTCTTAAGAATAAATGCGTGATCGCCTACAGCGGCGGTAACGACCGGCCGCGCGAGTTCGCGGAGACATGCGATGAAGGCTGGCACGAGTTCATCCCCAACGTCCAGCACGCGAGCGGGCTCAACCTGGGGCGTTTCCTGCGTGCCTGGAACCGTCACCCGACCGATCCGCCACCGTTGAAGCGGCTCGCCTCCGGACGCTCGCCAGCGCTGCTGAACTTCATGGGACGCATTGTGGCTTACCAGAACGCCGGCCGCGCGGTGGAGCCCGTCACCCTGGGAATCCAGGAAATCGTGCAACCCGGTAGCTGGGCCAGCTTCTTCAAGACCAATCGCGACGAGCTGTTCGACGAGCTAAACGATCTTGAAGAGAGCGGCCAAGCAGGGTTGCTTCCGCTCGCGACGAAGCTTCAGGCCTGGTTCGACGGTTTGGTTGCGGCCGACATACCTATGTCCTTCGACAAGTGCCTGCACCAGGCTTTGATGGATGCGCAGCCGTGGCCAACAAGGCCCGATCGGCGATGATCGACGCCCTCTCCCAACCCGCCGCATGGCACCGCGAGCGGTCGCACCTCAATCACGACTGGCTTACGGTCAGTTTCCTCACCTTCGTGCAGGCTTGGCGCGACGAGCTGGATCGTGTCGGCGGCGGCGATCCGCTGCCCGTCACTGCCGTGCCGTACCTAGAGGATTGGGGGCAATACCGGCCGCGTCTCGAGGCCCTTATCGCGCACGCCGCGGATGCCCTCGGCCCCGCGCATGCGTTGGCCAATGACCCGACGCTGTCAGACGCCGCGCGCCAACTTGTGGTGCAGGCGGCACATGCCGCATGGCAGCAGAGCTCGGGCGTGACTGAACTGGTCGAGCGGCTGCAATCGCGGGTCGCCCAGACCGACGCCTTGGTGCTGTGTCTGCTCTCGGGCGGGCAGGTGCCAAACGCTGGCACGTTGCTCTACGACAACGGTGTGGCGATCAGCCGCGGTCTGTCGGCGCTCCGTTCGGCGACCGAGGCCACGCGATGAGCTTGGCGAAGGTCCTGGTCATCGACGATCTGTTCGGCCGCGCCCTGCGCGAACGGCGCAACCTGTGCAAGGCCTACCGGCTCGTCGACGTCACGGGCGACGACGATGACGCGCATGTCCCGCAGTTCCCGCCGATCGCGCGGGCCGTGTTTTGCTCAGGCCAGCGTGTCGAGGGTGGCCGGCTGCGCAATTCGGTCGAAGCTGCACTTGAGGTCGTGCGGGCAGGCTGGCCCGACAGCGAAGGCGAGTACTGGGCGCTGTGCCTGCTCGACCTGCGTTTCAACACCGGCGACGAAGGTGGTCGAGGCAACACCAACAACGACGATTTCGGACTCGTCGTGCTTGAGCACCTTAGACGCACTCTGCCGCATCTTCCGGTGGTTATCCTGAGCAGCCGCGATCGTGCCGACGTAATCCAGGCCTGCCGCCAACTGGGCGCCGCCGATTTCATCCAACGCCACGACCAGGGCGACGAGCTGCCCTACGCGGTGCTGGCGCGCAAGCTGCACGAGTACGCGCTGCTCGCCGATGCGCGCGG
>APMI01071032.1_pt1 | contig 10235 bp, 6 predicted proteins | sample 667938 | NCBI WGS metagenome assembly APMI01 (sample SAMN01084076, study PRJNA167559) | wastewater metagenome | biome: Wastewater | place: Denmark: Ejby Moelle, Odense | collected 2011-11-28
CCATTGGCAGCTCAGAATATTCAACAACAAAAACAGAATGGTAATTTATCTTTGAATATGAATTTTATTAACCCTATGTACGGAACTACTGCACCTATGGTCGCACAACAGCAACAACAACAGCAACAGAATCAGCAGCAGTTAGCTAATATGAATTTAATAAATCCGATGTACGGCACAACAGCACAAATGGCAGCCCATAATATTCAGCAGCAACAGTCATATATAAATCCAATGTATGGAACAACAGCCCCTATGGCAGTCCAGAACATCCAACAACAGCAACAGCAATATCAAAACATGAATTTGAACATGATGAACCCAGCCTATAGCACAAATTCTCCGATGCCAACCCAGAACTACCAATCCCAATAATGGTTAATGCAAGGCAGCAATAGCACATCTCAGCCCAATTACACTCAACAGAATTATCAACAGCAACAGCAACATAATAGTATAGGTCAACAGCAACAGAATATAAGTCTGAATACTAAGAATAGTAACAATTTGTCATAATTTGGTAATTTCCAGTCTTCAACTCCTAGTAGTTCCAATAATAATGTAAAATATATATTATATTGTAGGTCGGATGGCTCAATTAAAAAGAAAAAGGACTTATTGATTTCTCAGATTTCGGCAATTAAATCAAAAATAATAACAATAATACTAATACACACAATAATAATAATAAAGTAAGCAATGCGAATAAAGGTAACGGCATCAATATGGATTGGAATTGGTGAAATTTATCACTCATGGTTATGATCTTTAACACTTTTATTATAGTAAATAGAGAATTATGTTATATATAATAAGTACAGATTTATTATAAATATTAAATATATGAATATATGAATATTTAATAATAATTAATTTAGTGATTAGGATTAATGGCTAAAGATAAGAACCATTCATCAAAAAATCAAAACCACAAGAACCATCAAAATGGTATCAAGAAACCAAGAAGACAAAAGTATGCTTCATTGAAGGGAGTCAATCAAAAGTTCTTGAGAAACAGAAGAAGATGTGTTCGTAATGATCCTAACATCAAGAGACCAAAGGCTTTGGAAAAAAGAGTTAAAGCTTTCAAAGCTAAGAATGCTGCATGATCATTCCCTATTATTTAAACATCACTCAATTTATTACTATTTTCACTAATTATTAATCTATTTTCAATCAAGATGACATCATGGACTACAACTATCACAAATAACAAAGTCATTAACATAAATTGATGTGTTATGAAAAAGTATCAATTAATCAATCAGAGGAATCAGAAGAATTTTCTTATTAAATAAGTTCGGCTGATAAATTGAGTTTGTCCATTGAAGTTCTCATTTATATAGAAGATCTCTCAGTTTGATACTATTTCATCATATTTCCAAACCCATTGTCTGCATTCTCATCATTATATTATACTTATTCGTCCATTTTATATTATTAAATAACCTATTTTTATAAATTCCCATTGTTTTTAATAATATTCTTACTCTATTTCTGTCTATTTTTGTTAGCATTAGTATACCCGACACTCAAATAATTAGAAACAAAAAAAGCAAACCCTCTCTGTTTCATATGTGTTAAACTGCCGAAATATGAGCCATACGAATGAATATTCTATCGAAATTTATTTGATTTGTTATGGTTAAGACGAACTACTGGGAATAAGTTTTTAGGGCGCACCACCGACATGAATAATTAGAGTTATTGGTAATTCGAGTGTAAACTGTATGGCACGATCTATAATATATTGACGAATATGTACGAATTAGCGATCGGATAAAGGATAAGAGGCTTGGATATTTGCCCAACCTGTCAGTTTAATAGCGATTGCGCGTTGATCTTATTTTAGTACTTTATCAACATCTCTTCTTTTAATAACTTAAATCCAGCTCCCTTTCTTGCCCATATCCTATTTCTTACAAAACAATTTCTCTACAACATCCTTCTCAAACATCTGCATAACATAATTCATTCTTTCCCTACAAAGGCCAACCCTAACGTGATAATGGAGTGCTAATCCAACAAATGCTTCCTATTTGCCAATAGAATCGGTAACCAGATATATCTTTCTGGTACCAGGTGGCCCATATTCTTAAATAATTTGTTGTATCATCTTAAGCGCATCCGACTATATATACACATATATTAATATATTGAGTACTCGATTGGGGAACATGAATATAGGATCACAATACGTATTATCCAGAAATACTGTATCGATCTAGTACCTGCATCTATATTATGTTAATGTCTATGGAATTATAGTGAATAGTTATGGGGTTGAAGAGAGAACGTGGGAATTAAAACGCATGTCACCCGTGTGAATTATGTATCTGTTGTCGACTGTTTTGAATAGGATTATCACTGAGCCTGCGATATGGTTTGAGTTAAATAATGTTGCTATTAATTATGTGCCTTATGCGGTTATTATACTGTAGGGTTTGTTCAGTTATAGGCCTGTTGTTATTTATGATAGCTTTGGGTATTTAGTCAGTAATATTTTACGGGTTGTTATTGAGCAGTATATCGGACCATAAGCCCAGTTTGTTGTTATGCCCTGGTAATGATCTATATCGAATATAGTATACCTGAATGCCAATGAGTTAGAAAATAGATTGAGTTTGGTTTCTTAAGGCGAAAAGAGTCGACATAGACGCCTCGGATTATTTCCATAAGCGAGCCAAAATTATATAAACTAAATTATAAATCAGTTAATTTACATTAACACATAATAATTATGCAGTATTGTAATTTCTTTATAAAAATGAAGTAATAAGTGAAATAATTGTACACAGATAAATCAAATAGGTCTATGAGTCATTAGCTTATATCCTTTCATAAACGCCTAAAAACGCCCACTTTTGCAGTCCTCCATCTGACTATACAGATGCATCATATACTGCTAAATCCCATATATAGCTCCAGCAATTTGCCCAGCGACCGCACCTACAGTATCACAATCCCCACCCATATTGGCATTCCATAATGCGACTTATTGGAAAGATTTACTATGCCATACTGTATGCAAGGCCATCGACAGAGCATCCATGCAGTAGGAACCTACGTAACCGGGTTGGTCTTATGCTCGGGTTTTACTGTATGTGAAGTTTTAATCTTTCCAGTTCCAGTTTCGGTCCATTTATATGCTTTTGTTATATTTTGTGAACTTTCTGCCGTATTTTTATGATAACTAGTCGAAAAGTTAGGGTGATTACATTTTTGAAAGAGCTAAGGCTTATACAGCTGGGATTGTTTTCTCTTTTTATACGAAATCTTTGCATGCAGCTTATATCACGGATTTCCAGTCATTCTAATCTCCTCTGTTGATCAATCTCACTAATATTAATGCAAGCAGTTTTGAACACTATTTAGCTTAGTCTCCATTATGAGTTGTTCGACTCTGTTTTTATGAAAATTCCATAGCTTATTTTTAGTTATTGACAAAACATATAGGTACTGGAGCTAGTCTCATTAATGACCCATTTCCATTATTAAACTTATCCCCTTAATCAGTATATTCCGTCCTCTAATTTCTGAACTCCCTCATAGAAATCGCAATATTGCCACCAAGCCCAATAGAGTACTTCCTGCCGCCATTATCAAGGCCATGTTCTAGCCACATATGGAACATGAATCTCATATGTTTGGCATTGAATTTATACTAATTGAGCATCAATGAATCAGCCATACATAAAGCCATGCTGCAGTCGTCAGTCCAGATACCGATACGACCTGATCTTGTATCCAGAACTCTTTTTCTTATTTGTTTTATTACATCTTAGAAATCGTAAGCGATCAGGTGACGTCTGTCTTTTACGAATGGGATGAATTATGTTGATGCGCCTAGAGCGTCGCATATTGTCAAGCCTAATAGTGATGCTATGCCTCTTTCTACTTTTATGTCCAAGTTCAAGAATTATTTTATGTTCACTGTTTTTGTTAATGTAGTAGACTTTGTTGATTTTTATTATACCATTTTTATTGATAAGTCATGTTTTTATGAAGATTCAGTTTATTTAATTAAATTCTTTTATAATTATACTTTTCTTTGCTATTCAGATACAACTTTCTCTCCAATATCCTCTCCCTCCTTCTTCATTTCCTCAAATAATGCAGCTAGTTTTTAAGCATAAACTTTCCGATCCTAGTCATCATGCGGAATAATACTGTAAATATTATATGCAGATTAGTGTATTTTTCTTTCCAGCTAATTCTAGAAGTAGTACTCATAATTTTGTAATATTTTGTACTTTATCTGCTATTTAAACGGTTTTGCTGCAGGCGGCACCGGCTCACTTGATGTTGAAGGTTGGTGTTAACCTTGCATACTGTAATATTTATTATTAATTTTTGGGATTCTGTATCGGAATTTATTATATTTTGGTCTCCGGTTATTAATTTATGTCAGAATGCAGCAGAATTAAACACAAATATTCAAGAAATTAAATTAAGTTGAATAAATATCTACTCTTATATATCAAAAAAAAAGTTACGAATTCTTTAAACAGATTTAATCTGAAAAATTAAACTAAGCAGATTGCATATTAATAATAGAACCAATATCATAATTTACAAGACTTAAATATTTACAAACAATAAGATAACAAAATGCACGTGCGCATAAACAAATAATACCATAAAGCTCAATAATAAATGTAGAAAGTACACGCTCCCTAATATGCAGACACAGGCACAAGGCACATCTTCTTACACAGTTCATTTAGTGGATGGCGACTTGATGCATTGGAAAGGTTTGATAACCGGTCCTGCTGATACTCCATATGATAAGGGTATATTCCAAATTGATATATTATTTCCCACTGACTACCCATGGCGAGCTCCAAAAATGAAATTCGATACCAAAATATGGCATCCCAACATCTCATCCAAAAATGGAGCCATCTGTCTATACGAATTAAAAGATGGCTGGTCACCTGCTTTAACTTCAATGTCTATGCTAAAATTGATTATTTAAAGACTGAGAGATGCATTACCTGATGACCCAATGGACACTAAAGTTGCTGATCAATTTAAGAAAGATAAGAAATTGTATTAGAGAATTGCGAGAGAATGGACAGAAAAATATGCCATTGGGCCTATTTAATAGGAAAATCATTAATGAATTAATTTTTAATGACAATTTTGTATAGGTCTTATCTGTATATTGCAGTATATAAAATTTGATTTATAATTTTTGAAACTTTCATACAGGAAATGACATCAACCAGCGACACCCCCTAGAACTAAAACAAGTCAGTCTACCGCACAATTTTCGGAGCAGAAGTACTATGGCCATTGGACTGTCCCGATGACATCCTGGAAAGTGTGATTAAAGAGCTGAAGAATCTTTAAAACGATAAGAAGTATGCAGTTGATAAAGATGGACTTAAGGTACATTATACAATTATGCTAGATTGCCGAAGGATTGAAGAAATATTTAGACACTAATTTCTAGCCTTACTGGCATGTTTTCATGGGTAATAATTTCGGATGTCATGCTATGCATTAAAAAAATCGATTCATCTATTTTTACTATAAGAAAATAGCATTCCTGATATATAAAGCTCAATGATAGATCTGTATAAATATTCAGATTGCCCAATTTATGAATAATTTCCTATATTTGATAATAATAAATATCATCTACCAAATCTATGAAATCCTCATAAAAACAAGAATATACGCATTTCATAAGCATCCCATTTATCCGAGACCAACACAGATACCGCATTGATGATCTGCAGTAACAGATATTCCAGATATTCAAATAGAAGAACTTGCATGGGTACTTGAAATTGAACAGTGTTAATCTGTTGCATTTTACACTGTTTATGTTGAGATTGCCGGATGATGCTACCAAAATGAAGATGTGTCAGTTAATGCAGCAGGATTAAGTATAGTTTAGGAGTATTATGAGGGGGAGGAAAGTTACTACTGGAGATATCAAATATTTTAGTTGGCAAAATAAAGATCATAAATATCCGAATATCACTGTGCTATACTTAGATATTGTCAAAGATGAGACATTCACAAGCCTGGCTACTCTCACAGACAAACTAGTAAAAACCTGTCTGTAGCACAAAATTCTAAATTAACAAGATCTGCCACCCATGTACATTAAATACAATCCTACAAAAAATCAGTACTACAAATAAGACATGCATATAACATTATACTACTGTAACAATATATGGGGCAATGATGATTTCTGGCACTGTTATAGCAAGATCAGAAATATATATCAGGGGAAAACTATGGAAATTGATTATTTTGATATATCTACCAGGCGGCAGTATGATTAAACTAAGTTTTATAAGCCATTGTATCGGCTAGATCTAAGAGAATAGTAGAAGAAGGCTAATAAGAAAAAATATTAGGAAATGTAGGAAATTAATGAAGCAGATTTTATGTGATAATAGTAATTTTTCATTTGTATTTAATATACTTATAGCTTAACTTAATAAAAGACTAATATCTATACATATACTTATAATAACAATAAAAAATGCGAAAACAGAGAGAAATTCCATAATTCACCCATTTCGGCAGCATCCCCTTCATCCGCTTATAACACCGTTAATTACTCTCCTGCATACAATAAAAAATAACATAAATATTCGCATAATAGAAGTTAGATCACACATTAAAACCAAATAATCCCAACTTATTCCATTTAACTTTATCAATGTTAACATTACCTCATTAATCATCACGAGTTAAAACTAAATCTGTACTTCAGTCCTGTTAGTAATAATTTACGGGAATTATGAGAAATTGTAAACTTACTGCTGATCGTATTCGATATTTTACTTACAATAATAAGTATGGCAAAGGTGCTAAATCTGTCAGTGTCATTTATCTGGATATTAAGAAAGATCAATAATTTTAGAAATTAGTTAAACTTAGTGATCGGTACATTCGTGCGTTACTCAAATAATAAATTATTGTCAATCAAGAACTCAAAGATATGCATATCGAATACGATCATAACACAAATTTATTCAAAAATCAAGGACCACACATAACATTGTTCAGGTGTGACAAATTATTAGAATCGCCTGAATTTTTCAAATGTTATTAAAGTATTGTGAATATGTGTTAAGAAAATGTACTAGAGTGTGATTCTATTGATATTTCCACGAGGTTTGACTATGATTAGACTCACTTTTATACACCTTTGTATAGGATTAATCTAAATATGAAGTAGAAGAATGAAAACGAAAAATAGCAGACGTTAATTAAAAAAGAGTAGCCATTGCAGCAAAAAATTGAACAAGAGGAAAAATAGATACCTAATAAATGAAACAAATGATACTATAACTTATTTATTATTTATTTATGTACTATAAACATTTGAAAATATAAAGTATCATTTCATAATCTTCTCAAATTTGTTCAAAATAATGCCAGATATCATCTTGCAATTATTTCCCAATTTTAGTATTTCTTCTGATAACATCACTTAAAGTAGTACCCTTAATTTTCTGCACAACAGAAGCAGGATAAGCCCCTTCATACCAAAATCGATCGCCATCTCTCAAATTTCTAAAAGCCTGTCCCACAATCTGACACCCAAGTTCTCCAAGAATAGCATTTTTAACAGGTTATTATGACAAAATACCAACAAATAGTTATACGTCGTTGAGTTTATTATTATAAATTTTCTTCAATTTGTTTGCTTTTTACATATCTGGTTCAATATCTTAGAATTTTAGTACTTTTTTCAGGCCATATGCTGCACGGGCTTAGTTATAGCTGGGAAGTCCGTGATCTCGGCCTCGTTGGATGTTTAGGGAGAATAAATCCATGCGAGTTTATCGGCTTGATGGGTCAAGAATTAGTAAATTGCGGACTTGATCTGAAAGTTTAATGCTCTTTTATTTTGCTAAAGTTCGAGAAAGACCACGAATTGCATCTTAGATTTTATCTGAGTTGATGTAGTTCGGATTCAAAAATAGGTCATTAAGATGTGTATTTTGATACGACACTCCATCTTTGTTGATGAAAGTATACTGATTCACCAACAAGCTGTGCCCAACTCTGAAAGCTGCAGTCGCAAACTAAGTAGGTATATTAGGATTAACATACGCTTTATAACCATAATACTGGCCAATAATACGATCATACTGATCTCCAATAAGCAAAGGCACAAATTCCTCCATTGTAATCTTCTGCAACAACCCAATAACCCATTGTCTAGCTGATCTGAATATAGCTTAATCGTTCATTTAAGGGTGGATTTGTTTAATTTAATCGCACACTCTGTTATGTTCTCGCATGAAAATTGTGTGATATGATGACAGCATTATGTTTTCATTTGCGCGGATGTCTCCAGCTTGGAATAAACCCATTGTTGGCTCTCTTGGTAACATGTTGTCAACTGATGTTTTTAATTTGCCATCTGCGAACAGACGTAAAGATTTACAAGTTTATTCATCTGATCCGTAAACTTGACTACCATCAATCCAAGCAGTTATCATATTTCGATGCATACGTGCATCTTTCATAACATATCCAGATCGCACAAATCCCATCATAGGTTGATTTTTGAAAAATTTATCATCATAAGGTATCTGAATATCCATTCTTTAATTAGATCCAGATTAAGTTAAATCCAAATCATGATCAACAAATTGACCCCAGAATGTTGTTGCTGATGTTACTTTATTTCTATTTTTTACTATCTGTTCAAGACCTAGGTCTGCGAGTTCGTTACTTAGAGTTCTTGGGTTTGGAAGATTTACCTTTGGTTAATTTATTTTATCGTTGTAATTTGCGGCGCATCTGCGTTAGAGGATTGAGCCTTTTGAGCCCCAGTCTGGGTTTTGTCTGTTGTTGTTTGTGCCATCGAATTCTCTGAAGAATTTACCTAGAGATGCAATCGAATCAACGTCTCTATTGTTATAGTAAGGCTAATATTCAGGCCCAAAACTCGATGCATAACATTTCCCACCAGAATAATCGCCATTATTAGGACACAAACAGAAGCCGTTAACTGTCCTCACTCTGGGTAGCCAACAATTATCATAATTACCATTATTATTATTGTTATTTGAAGGAGTGGTATCAATAGGCACACAGCTATTGCCACTGGTATAAATTCTGCCTTAAGGACACAGACATTCACCATTGATAATTTTCCTCGGATACTGACAATTCGAAGGCGGAGTAGATCCTTTTGGTAGACAGTTCCCAGCTACGAAGACACCGTCGTTAGGGCATTTACATATACCACCGAGATACAAACGAGGTCTAAGACAATCTTTGTTGTTTTATATTTTAGCAGTTGCACCTGTGTTAGAACCGTAGATCAGATCTATATTTGTGAAGGGGGTTGAAGTTGAAGATAGTGCTAGTTTGGGTGCAGGGGCTTGCCATGAAGGGTTAGATTGTGGCTGTGGGGCCTGCCATGAATTTAATGGTGGGTTTGGGTAAGAAGTAGATGATGGTTGTGGGGATTGCCATGAATTGGAGGATGGAACTTGCCATGTATTTGACTGTGGAGTCTGCCAAGTTGAAGAAGAAGACTGCCAAGTAGAAGTAGATTGCCAAGATTGAGGAGTTGAAGGAGAAGGAGAAGGCGAAGTATTGTAAGCTTGTGGAACATCATCAGGAGGTGATACTGATGTGCTAGTTGCTGGGTATTGCCAATTCTATTGATTGTTAAAGTTAGGATTATTGCTCGGATATGACTAGAAAGAAGAACTTCCCGCATCGTTTGAATTCCAACTAGATCTAAGCTGTGGCTGGTACTGTTGTGGAATAGCTTGCGGGTCTGTATAAGTATTTCCACTTCGATAGTCAGAAGAAGGTGGAGATTGGGCTGAGGTGTATTGAGAAGGTATATCTTGCCTAGGATCACGTTGCCATGCTTGGTTTTGAATTGGAACATAAGGATCATAGTTTACAGTTGGAGTCTTATAATTCTGATTTGATGAAGGATTGATCCAGTACGAATCTTGAATTGTCTGATATCGTGGATCAGTGGATTGAAGTACTCGCTGATTTCCGTACGCTGCACCTGCTAGAGTGGCGAGAATGAATGCTCCTTTCAGCATCGAAGGTATTTGATTGTAAAGTATTAAGAATATAGAAGAATTAATATCTTTTTGGATTAAACTCGATTATATAATTAAGAACATTAATTAATTTGAAGCGAAAACTATGCGAATTCCAATATAATAATCGAAAATTATATAGATAAGGGAATGTCTGTTCGAAAGTAGTAACGC
>APMI01035717.1_pt1 | contig 10234 bp, 9 predicted proteins | sample 667938 | NCBI WGS metagenome assembly APMI01 (sample SAMN01084076, study PRJNA167559) | wastewater metagenome | biome: Wastewater | place: Denmark: Ejby Moelle, Odense | collected 2011-11-28
ATACCGAGCCGCTATCCTGTTTGATAAGACCTGCAATAATTTTAATAAGTACCGATTTTCCTGCACCTGATCTGCCTAAGACCACCACATTTTCCCCCTTATGTAATTTAAGATCTACACCGCGCAAAACATGATTATCACCAAACGCTTTGGTAAGATTGCTAATGGAAATAACAACCTCCGTATTATCGCTATGATGAGTTTTTTTCTTCATGGTTACCGAAACCAATTTAAGATTTGTACGATCATGATCTCTTCAAGAAAAATAAAATACATTGAAATAACAACAGACATATTTGCTGCTTTACCCACTCCCTGCGTGCCTTTGGTGGTATTATAGCCCTGATAACAACCTACCACACCTACGGTAAAACCATATACAACCGCTCTTATCATAGATGATGAATAATCCAGTGCGCCGATATTTTGAAAAGCCTTTTGTATAAATTCGGTAAAAGAAGTGAGGTCTGTTTGATTGATATTATAAAAAGAACCCATCATGCATAAAAAACCAAAATAAACAGTTAGCGCTGGTATCATAATTGTTGTAGCAATAATGCGGCTAACTACCAGGTATTTAAAGGGGTTCACTGCAGAAACTTCCATGGCATCAATCTGCTCTGTAACCCGCATGGAACCTAACTCTGCGCCAATACTTGAGCCAACTTTGCCCGCACAAATTATAGAAGTAACCAAGGGCGCTAAAGCTCTTATTAAGGCAATTGTAACCAGTGAAGGCAGCCAGGATGTAGCGCCAAGCTCCTCCAGCGGCCCTCTAGATTGCTTGGTAAACACAAGCCCTGTTATAAGACCCGTTAATGTTATAAGTCCTAGAGATTTATAGCCTACTGCATAGCATTGCCTGATGATTTCTTTGAACTCATAGGGTGGCTTTACCAGCTCTTTAAAAAACTGTCCGATAAACTGGGCTATATTGTAAACAGTAATAAAAAAACCATCTATCCCTTTTGAGATCAGATATTTTTTTCCGGACTTTTTTTGTGATTCATCTGTTTTCAAAATATTCCATTTCTGTAAAAAATAATTTTGAAGATTCAATTATAAGCCGGAATCCTGAGAGGCTTATACTGTTTAAGCGAACAAAGGTAAAGGTTTTGAAAGATTGATTTTTTCTTTATCCGAATTTTTCTGAATTACCGGTTTATCTGTTCAGGATATCACAATTTATTAATACAGGTATTATTTAAAAAATAATAATCTGTCTAAAAAAAGTACATTATCCTGGGCTTTACAAAGCTGCAATTTATAAAACGCAAAGCCCCCGTTAAAAATAACAGGGACTTTTGCATTGTAACTACCAAACCAAACTACTATCTTCTGTAGGGGCGATTGTCATAACTGTTGTTATAATTATCGCTCCTGCTGCTTCTTTTTGCATAACGGTTACCATACCTGTCCTGCGACTCCCACTTTTTAAAAATAGCGGCCACAATCCTGTCTACTTCACGGGAGTTTAACCGGCGGCCGTCTACTTCATCAGTGGCCCAACCCTGCATAATGGTTTTGTCAGTTTTTGCATCTACCATTGTAATGGCAATGGTGCCTTCCCGGGTAGATACCTCGTAATTGTCATATCCCATAAATTGAGATGGATAATATACATTGTAAAACCTGCGGCTGTAAGGGTTGTAAAAAGTTCTGTAGCCACCCCAGGAATACATTGGATCCGACTGAATCCTTGAGCCTCTTTCCACTAATACATCATAGCTTAAAAGAACATCCGGATTACGGCTTGTTTGCTGCCAGCCTCTCGAACGTTCCAGTTCATAACTAAGTGCCTCTTTAACTCTTTGCTCCGCTAAGTCTGTTATTGAGCTTCGTTCATCCTTTTGCGCCCAGGCAAAAGTGCGGTATTGATTAAAATTTACGTTATCGCTTGTTTCTATATGTGCTGTAGGACCACACCCTGCTGATACGATAACAATGATCGCAGATAAACCTAACAGTTTGAATAATCCTTTTTTCATGTCTTTTCATTTATTATATGACGAAAAAACAATACTTAAGATTACAGTAAATTGTAAAAACTTTGTGAAAAATAAAAGGCGGTTAGCAGTTATCGTGTGCAGGTATTGCCAATTGTATACTGTTTATTATCAATCGTTTATTATTTCAGATAATATCTTTTCTCAGGTTAACCCTATTTCAAAATGCCGGGCAGGAATCATAACATCCATAAACCCTTTTTTTACCAGCCTGTTTTTAAAAGCTACCTGTACATCTGGTTCACCGTGAACTAAAAATAATTGTTTTATTTCACGCGGGTTTTGGCAAGCCAGCCATTGGCTCATATCTTCATAATCGCCATGGGCGCTCATGCTGCGGATTTCGCCAATTTCGGCATTCACCTGGTGTTCCACACCAAATATTCCTACTTCTTTTAAACCGGCAAGCAGCCGGCCGCCCAGCGAATTAGGCTCGCAATAACCGGTCATTAAAATAGTATTGCGGGAGTTTTCAATATTATTACTGATATGGTGTTTTACGCGGCCTGCATCTGCCATACCACTTGCAGATATAATCACCATCGGCCCGTTTTGAAAGTTTAAAGATTTAGATTCATCAACCGATTTGATATACCTTAAGCCAGGAAAGGAAAAAGGATCATCATCATTTTTTAAAACATTTTGAATCCTTTTGTTAAAATATTGAGGATAGCGTTTTACCATATCGGTGGCTTCAATACTCAAGGGGCTATCTACAAAAAATGGAATTTTAGGTAAGCGGTTTTCAAGGCTCAGCTGGTTTAAAGCATATAAGATTTCCTGCGTGCGGCCTACGCTAAAAGCAGGCATTATCAATTTTCCTTTTTTATCAATGCATGTTTTATTGATCCAGCTTAGCAATAAATCCGGTGTGCCGCTTACTTCTTCGTGTAAACTATTGCCATAAGTAGATTCCATAATAATATAATCTGCCTGGGGAAAGGTTTCCGGCGAGCGCAAAATAATATCACGGTAACGGCCAAGATCACCACTAAAAGTTAAGCGCGTTTCTTTACCGTCTTCATTAATTTTTAAATGTACACACTGGCTGCCAATAATATGTCCTGCGTCTGTAAACATACATTGTACTCCTTCTAATACATCAAACCATTCACCGTAGGGTTGTGCTACAAAATGGTTAAGGCTTTGTTTTGCGTCTTCAATATTATAGAGAGGTTTTAACAGGTCAGGCGTTGGCCGCAGGTTTTTCCTGGCCATAAACCTTGCATCGCTTTCCTGAATTTCGGCGCTATCCATTAATAAAATAGCCGTAAGATCTTTCGTGGCATCAGTACAAAAAATATCGCCATCAAATCCTTCGGCAACCAGTTTGGGGATCAGCCCGGAGTGATCTATATGCGCGTGAGACAGGATCATTGCATTTACTTCGCTGCTGATAAATCCAAAATCACGGTTAAGAAAATCGGTTTCATCGCCCATGCCCTGGTACATACCACAATCGAGCAATAATTTTTTACCGTTTTTTAGCGTGATTAAATGTTTAGAACCTGTTACTGTTTGCGCCGCGCCATGAAATGCAACTTTCATAAAATCCTTTAGTGTTTATTTATTTTTTTGTAGTTCTTATCACTCCTCTAAAATAGCCAATTGATTCCGCAATGCCTGAAAAAGGATTATCCATATTCCGCTCATGTTCCAGGCTTACCACACCGGCGTAATTTACTTTTCTTAACATTTTTACAAAAGCAGGAAAATCAATAATACCACGGCCTACCTCTACTGAATAACCCTGTTTTGTATTGCCGGTAACATCTTTTAAATGAATGTCAAAAACACGGGTATGATATTTTTGTAAATCAGCTACGGGATCTTTTCCGTTGCGTGTGTCATGGCCAATATCAAGGCACATTCCTATTCTGGGATCAAGATTTTTTACATTATTCCAAACGTCTTCTGCATCAGGGTAAAGTTTTATATCGGGGCCATGAATATGAATAGCATATTTAAAATCGTACTGTTTTACTTTTTCATTTACATAAGGCAGCAATTCATAATCAGGTACGCCCACAATTAATTTTACACCTACTCTTTTGGCATACTCAAAAGCAGTATCTACAGCACCTTTTGTTTTCATATAAATCGGCCCTACCGCATATCCTGTAACGTTTTTGGCTTTTAGTTTTGCATGAAAGACCTCTATTTGTGCTGCATTGCTGGTAAGAGGCAAATGAAAGTCTTTAATACACAAATAATGTACATCTGTACGCTGTAAGGTTTCAAGTGTTTTGTCCAGATCAAATTTTACGAATGTGTAACCCGCCATTCCTACTTTAAACTTTTCATAAGTATCAACAGGTGGTTGTGACTCAGGTTTTTTAGTTTCCTGGGCATAGACTGCAATTGTTGTTATAAACGCCAATAATAATAAACAAGTTCTTTTCATATGTATACTTTTACTATAGCGGTAAAGTTAATAGAAAATTTAAATTAATAAGCAGCTGATTTTACAACGAATAGCTGTAACTGAACACTGCGCACCTCCCATTGTTATAGTTGTATAAAGCACAAATAAAAGACACAACGCTTTTTATACTATTAATATAACTTTGACCTGATAACACCTGTTTTTCTGTCGTTTATTATAGTTTTTCCATGCATCTACACTCTTTTAATAAAAAAATTTTTGACTTTGTAATTTTTAGTAATCTTTTTATTGCAGCTTGTGCACTTGCAATGGTTTCATACACCTGGCATTTATTTTTTAACACTGCGACTCCTTTATATTTTTCAGGATTTATTTTTTTCTCAACATTGGCCAGTTACAGTATTCACTGGTATCTTACCGATGCAGAAACAGAAAGAACTGCTTTCCGGAATTTTTGGCTATCTGCAAACAAAAGAATTCATATTGCTTTCTTTATTATAAGTACTATTGGCAGCAGTTTTTTTTTGTTGCAGGAAATAAAAAACTTCAAGTGGCTGTTACCGGCAATTGTTTTAACCATCATGTATTCTGCGCCAAAATTTCCGCATCCGTTTTTCAAAGCATTACAAAAAATTGTATTGGGCAAAACAATATTGCTGGCCGCAATGTGGATGTATGTTACCTGCGCCTTACCTATACTTATTCATACAGATAAATGGTTACCTGTTCACACCCTATTTTGTATCAACCGTTTTGCGCTGATATTTCCTATCTGTATTCTGTTTGATTTGCGTGATAAGGACTATGATAAAAATGTAGGTATAAAAACCCTTATCACGCATCTGCCTGTTAAAAATATCAAAATTATATTTGTAACAGCACTTATCATTTGCATCTCTTCTTCTTTTGTATATTATAATTATAATCAGGGGATTATTAATGTTATATTCTTAATAATTCCTGCAATTATAACCTGGCTATTATATCCGCCGGCGGTAAAAACAAAGAATGATTATTTATTTTACTTTATCTTAGACGGCTTAATGGCATTAACGCCGATTTTATATTTCGTTTGGATATTTATAGGTTCCTGGTTATAGATATCTAGCACAAAAATTGCACTGTATAAATTATGCATACAACGTTTAATAAAATGATTCATTTTAGCAGGTTAGTGAAGATCAACGGCAGGTTGAGAGAATGTAATTACAGAAAAAATAATAACGCTGGCAGTTATGTTTTTGATGTGGATACTGCTGATGACAGAGGCAATCGTATTTTCTTCAGATTATTAAAAGAAGATAATGAATGGACGCTTACCTCAAAACAGGATTTACCGGCCTGGATTACAGAAAATAAAGAACAACTCATTGTTGAGCTGGAAGAAGGGATTACAAGCTACTAAGTTTTAGCCCGGCCACTTTATAAATATTGGTTTCACTGATAATTAGTAAAACATTAAGATGGCAAAACTTTCTGTTAATATTAATAAAATAGCTACGCTTCGAAATTCGCGCGGTGGCAATAATCCTGAGCTGGTAAGGATGGCTATAGATGCACAGCGGTTTGGTGCCGATGGCATTACGGTTCATCCGCGGCCTGATGAGCGCCATATTCGCTACCAGGATGTGCGCGATTTAAAAAAAATAATTACTACAGAACTTAATATTGAAGGGAACTGCACAGAGCAAAAATTTGTTGATCTTGTTTTGGAAGTAAAACCTAATCAGGTAACATTAGTGCCGGATGCGCTGGGCCAGCTAACATCTGACCATGGCTGGGATACTATAAAAAACAAAACCTATTTGCAGGATATTATTAAAATTTTTAAAAATGCTGGTATAAGGGTTTCTATTTTCGTCGATCCTGATGAAAAAATGGTAGAAGGCGCTGCGCAAACAGGTACCGATCGTATTGAACTTTATACCGAAAGCTATGCCAGACATTATCATATTAATAAAAATGAAGCTGTGGCACCTTATATAAAAGCTGCAGAAAAAGCGCGGCAATTAGGTTTGGGCCTGAATGCCGGTCATGACCTGGACCTGAAAAACCTGCAATTTTTTAGCCAGCAAATACCCTGGCTGGATGAAGTAAGTATTGGCCACGCCCTTATTTGCGATGCTTTATACCTGGGTTTTGAAAATACAATTCAGTTGTATAAAAGACAATTGATGAATGATGGCCTTGTTGCTGCCATTTAAAAAATCCGGCGCATCAAACCTTTTTAATTGTTCGTTCGTCAATATTTTGACAAACAGTAATTAATGAAACAAATTATAGTAACATTTTTATTTTTAGCGGCCTCTGTACTGGCCAAAGCGCAAACCGTTGAAAATATTTTCATCAATTTATATACGGATAGCCTTAAAAAAGGTACCCACAACTATATTAATGTAGATGGCAAAATGAGCAATGGCAGCTGGAAACCTTTAACTGCAAATGAGCTTACTTTTACATCAGACTATGGCACCTTTAAAGGCAATGATCTGATATTACCTGATAACCCCACTGTTAAAAAAATAAATGTAACTGTAGCACTTAAAAGTAATCCGCAAAAGACTGAACGTGTAACCATCTGGATCAAACAAATGCCAGATCCGCTATTGCCGGCAAATGACCAGGACGTTTTAAGAACCAGAAAGAGATTAAGATAAAAACTCCTGCCCTGTTATTGTTTTAATACTTCCGGTACAAAGTTTTTACTTTGCTGAATCGCCTCCATAAGTTGTTCTGTAATTTCCTGTGCAGATGCTTCATAATTAATTTGTAAAGGTGCTTTAAATGTTACGCTTAATAATGTTCCTTTTTTCTTCAATGAAACACCGGTTTTATTAAAAGCCCTGGAAAAACCATTGATCACCACCGGAATAACAATCGGTTTATGATGTTTAATAATTAATGCCGTACCCTTTCTTGCCGGCGCATAGGGTGTGGTAGTACCCTGCGGAAAAGTTATTACCCAATTATTACTTAAGGAGCGTTCTATTTTTCGTGTATCAGAGGGATCAAGACCTGATCTTGTTTCACCGCTTTTTTCATTCCAGGTACGCCGCACTGTCAGCCCGCCGGCTAATAAAAACAAGCGGCTCATCCAGCTGCTTTTCATGGTTTGTTCTGCCGCCACATAATTTACTTTTGTATACGGATTTAAAAAATACCAGGGAACGCCCAGGCGATTTCTCTTCCCCCATTTATAGGCAGAAAAAATATGAAACAAGGTTATAACATCTAAGAAATAGGTTTGATGATTGCTTACAAATAATACATTGGTTTTTGGCAACCCATCCAGGTTTTCTGTGCCTTTAATTCTTAATTTATTAAAAACAGCAATGCCCGGATAAGTAAATAAACCTACAATAAAATGAACAAACTTTCTGACAATATTCCACTCACGTATTTTATTAAGCAGTTGGCTCATGCAATTGTTTAAGGTAATTTTTTTTGAAAAAAGTATTATTAAGGTTTCGTTGTTACAAAAAATATAATAACACAAATATGAAAGTAAGCATTTAATTTATTTCTGCAAACGAAGCCGGAACATAAAATTTTTTCTTATTTGATTGGAGCGGGAAATATACAAATAGTACCGCCCAATCAATTATGTTTCTAATAGCAATATGAAATAAAAAAACTGCCGCAGAAAATCTACGACAGTTTTACTATTTTTTCGGAAAAAAAGTTTATGCTTTCTCTTCTGCTTCTTTGCCATCAGCATCTGTAGCTTTAGCCACAGGCGCGTCTTTCGCTTCTTCAGCAGCAGGTGCTTTTGCTTCTTCTTTCACTTCAGCTTTTGGAGCTTCTGCTTTAGCCGGAGCTTTGGCAGCTTCTTTGCTTTCAGCATCCATTTTCTTCTTTAGGTCTGCAAGAACACCTAAATCACCTAAAGTTGCTTTTTCAACTTTGCTTTGAATGTTCTTAACTACTTTCTTTGTTTTTTCCTGCTCAGCACGCTCTACTTTTCTGGCGGTTTCTTTTTCAGCATACTGCTCTTGTTCCCATACGCGGGCATGAGAAACCACAATGCGCTTTTCGTTGCGGTCAAATTCAATGACCATAAACTCGGCAGTTTCATCCTGGCCTAAAGTTTTACCATCTTTTGTAGTTAAATGGCGGGCCGGTGCAAAACCTTCCAGTCCGTAAGGCAATTGTACTGTTGCGCCTTTATCATCTTTACGTGTAATAGTTCCTTCGTGCAGGCTACCTACAGAAAAAGTATCCTGTAATGTGTTCCAGGGGTCTTCTTCCAATTGCTTGTGACCTAATTGCAGCTTACGGTTTTCTTTATCAATACCCAGGATCATCACATCAATGTTCTGGCCAACCTTAGTATATTCACCGGGATGGTTGAAGCGTTTCAACCAGCTCAGGTCGCTGATGTGGATCATACCGCCAATACCTTGCGCCAGTTCCACAAACACACCGTAGTTCGTAATATTCTTCACTTCGCCGCTATGCTTGCTGCCTTCGGCAAATCTTGTTTCAATATCGTTCCATGGGTCTTCTGTCAATTGCTTGATAGAAAGGCTCATCTTACGGGTATCTTTATCAAGGGTTACAATTTTAGCTTCATGCTCATCATTCAGTTTAAAGAATTCTTTAGCATTGATAGGTGAATTAGCCCAGGTAATTTCACTTACGTGAACCAGGCCTTCAACACCCGGCGTAATTTCCAGGAAGGCGCCGTAGTCTTCAATATTCACTACTTTACCTTTCACTGTTTTACCTTCTTCCAATCCTTCCGGCAATACATCCCAAGGATGTGGCGTTAATTGTTTCAGGCCAAGGCTGATACGTTTTTTCTCATCATCAAAATCAAGTACCACCACGTTGATCTTCTGATCCATTTTCAATACTTCATTCGGATGCGAAATACGTCCCCATGAAATATCGGTAATGTACAGTAAGCCATCTAAGCCGCCCAGATCCATAAAGGCACCAAAGTCTGTAATGTTTTTAACAGTACCTTCCAACACCTGGCCTTTTTCCAATTTACCGATGATCTCGGCACGTTGTGCCTCAATATCGCTTTCAATAAGTGCTTTATGACTTACAACAGCGTTCTTAATAGTTTCGTTGATCTTCACCACTTTAAACTCCATTGTTTTACCAACAAACTGATCGTAATCAGTAACAGGTTTTACATCAATCTGAGAGCCCGGTAAGAATGTTTCCATACCGAAAACATCTACGATTAAGCCACCTTTGGTTTTGCTGGTAACCACGCCCGTAACCACTTCGCCTGTTTTATTAACCTCAACAATTTTTTCCCAGGCACGCGTAGTGCGGGCTTGTTTGCGGCTCAGGTTCAAATGGCCTTCGCGGTCTTCTTTTTCCACAATCATCACTTCCACTTCATCGCCTACTTTAAGGCCTTGCAAATCGCGGAATTCATTTAAAGAAATTAAACCATCACTTTTAAAACCAATGTTTAAAACAACATCTGTATTAGTGAGGCCTACCACAGTACCGTTTACCAGTTCGCCATCATTTAACTGCTTAAATGTGTTTTCATACACACGATCGTACTTTTCTTTTTCTTCTTTAGTGTAAGAAGTAACATTGCGTTTGTCCACGCTCCAGTCAAAATCATCATGCGCCGTTTCAATTACCGGCTCTTCAACTTTGGCTTCTTTTACAGGAGCTTCAGTTTTTGGTTCTTCAACAGGTGCAGCAGTTGGCTGTGCCTCCTCAATTGGTTTTTCACCGGTAGTGTCACCGGTTTCAGTACCGCCTTGCGGCATTTCGGCAGCAGAAGCTGCCTCAACAGGTGCAGTGGTTGTCGCTGTAGAAGCTTCCTCTACCGGCTCAGCGGCAGCACCAGCGTTCTCCTGTGCATCAG
>APMI01008636.1_pt1 | contig 10232 bp, 10 predicted proteins | sample 667938 | NCBI WGS metagenome assembly APMI01 (sample SAMN01084076, study PRJNA167559) | wastewater metagenome | biome: Wastewater | place: Denmark: Ejby Moelle, Odense | collected 2011-11-28
CGGGCAAGAGCGGCTTGGTCGTTTTCGTGCGCAGCGGGACGCACTCCGAGCTGTTCTCGTAGGGATAGACAGGGAAAACGGAAAAAATCAGGCGCTAAGCAAAGAGGTGTCGATTGGCATCATACCTACCTGTCAGATTGGGTTATACCCTAACCTGATGTCAGAACGTAATGACTCAATACGTCAGGATAGGGTTGGTATTGGAATTACTTGACACATGCCTTGGACGGTCGTAGAGTCTATCCTGACACATCTTGCTAAAGAGGACACATTTTGCAAGGTCAACGCATAGGTTATGTCCGCGTCAGCAGTTTCGAGCAGAATCCAGAACGTCAGCTCGATCAGGTCCAGGTAGACAGGCTGTTTACTGACAAGGCCTCCGGCAAAGACACACAGCGGCCACAACTCGATGCTTTGCTGTCGTTCGCCCGCGAAGGCGACATCGTGGTCGTGCACAGCATGGACCGTCTGGCACGCAACTTGGACGATCTGCGCCGGCTAGTGCAGACATTGACCAAGCGCGGGATACGCATCGAATTCATCAAGGAAAGTCTAAGTTTCACCGGCGAAGACTCGCCAATGGCGAACCTGCTGCTGTCGGTCATGGGGGCGTTCGCAGAGTTTGAGCGGGCTTTGATCGGGGAGCGGCAGCGTGAAGGGATCGCATTGGCCAAGCAGCGAGGAGCCTACAGAGGTCGCAAGAAAGCGCTGGTGAACGACCAAGTTGTTGAGCTGCGCCGCCGCGCTGGTGCCGGCGAGCCAAAAGCCACACTTGCGCGCGAGTTCGGCATCAGTCGAGAGACCCTGTATCAATACCTGAAAGTGCAAGCAGCGGCTTAACCCGGTTTTCCGTTCCGTTCCACTGCACCTCAAACTCCCATCTACTGCCGGCTCGGACTACAACGCGTACCCGGATAAAAGAGTGCTTGTCAACCTACCTTTTAGTTGGTAGACTATTTGAGTCATCTCTTTTGCCGTTACGCGGCTTTGAAAGGAACAATCATGAGCACCACCCTCAACGGCATCAATGTCGACGCCTTGCAGCAATTCGCCCAACATGTGGTCAGCAATCCGGACAAGGGCACGGCGCGCTTCAACGTGCTGACCAAATGGGAACACCAGACCCGTAGCGTGGCTACTGTCAGCCGTTACGAGCTGGGCGGCGAGCAACATGCGCGCCACTTTGAAATAGCTTCCGACGAGCCGACCGAACTGCTGGGCCAGAACACCGCGCCCAATCCGCAAGAACTACTGATGGCGGCTCTCAACGCCTGCCTGTCGGTCGGCTATGCGGCCAACGCGGCTGCCATGGGCATTACTATCCATAGCCTTGAAATCGAAACCGAAGGCGAACTCGATCTGCGCGGCTTCCTGGGCCTGGACCCGGCCGTCAATCCGGGCTACGACGAAGTCAAGTACGTGGTGCGCCTACAAACCGACGCGCCGCGCGAACGGGTGGAAGAACTGCACCAGGTCGTCACCCGCACATCGGTCAACCTGGCCAACTTCTCCAAGGCGATCCGCATGGTCTCCAAGCTCGAGGTTCTTGAGGCATAATTACCGGCCGGCGCCTGAGGCGCCTCCGTTCATCTAGGGCCTGTTCTCAATTGCTGAATCATCGACATGCCAAATGGAAGCTGTGTCAAAAAAATTGTTTACGGTCAATGACATAGCAAGGAGGCTGTTCACAGCGGTCTGAATCTGCTTATATCCTGATTTTTCGGCTGAGCTCAGGATGGATCGGAAGATGCTGCGTGACGACCAGTGGGCGCGCATTGAACAACTCTTGCCCGGCAAGGCGACCGACCGTGGTGTTACGGCCAAGGACAATCGGCGCTTCGTGGAAGCGGTGCTGTGGATCATGCGCACGGGCAGTCCGTGGCGCGATCTCCCGGAGGAACTGGGGCATTGGCACCGGACCTTCGTTCGCTTCTCGCGCTGGCGCGAGAAAGGGGTGTGGGAGCGGGTTGCCACAGCGCTGCGTAGCGAGGCCGACATGGAATATCTGTTCCTCGACTCGACCATCGTGCGAGCCCACCAACACGCTGCCGGCGCCCAAAAAAAGCGGGCGACCCGCAAATCGGCCGCTCGCGGGGCGGATTGACCACCAAGCTGCATGTGGCGGTGGATTCCCTGGGCAATCCGGTGCGAGTCATTCTCACGGCAGGTCAGATCTCCGATATCGGACAAGCGGGCGCACTCATCAAAGATCAGCCCGCCGAGTTCATTGTGGCCGACAAGGGCTACGACTCGGATGCCTTTGTCGAAACCATCACGGCGCAAGGCAGCCAGGCGGTCATTCCACCTCGCGCCAACCGACTCAACCCGCGTACCTTCGATCGCCATATCTACAAGGACCGCAATCTGATCGAGCGCTTCTTCTGTCGGATCAAGCAATTCAGACGTATCGCTACGCGCTACGACAAACTCGCCCAGTCATTCCTGTCCTTCGTTCATCTCGCTTGCGCTTTCGTCTGGTTGGCGTAATTGAGAACAGGCCCTAGCAGCCATCAATGCCGATAGCTGTGTTACCAAACTGGTTACCAGGTTCGGCCACCGCCGGACGCTGGTTACCGGCGCAGGAGTCAGCCATGTCAGTCAGTACCCGGGACGCTCTCATGAAGAGCGCGGAAATCCACTTGCGTACCAAGGGCTACGCAGCGTTCAGCTACGCCGACCTGGCCGAAGAAATCGGTATCCGCAAGGCTAGCATCCACCACCATTTTCCTACCAAGGAAAGCTTGGGCCAGGCGCTGATCGCCCAGTATGTCGAGGGTTTTACGGCAACACTGCGCGCGCTCGATGAAGCACATCCTGATCCAATGGTGCGACTGCGCGAGTTTTCGTTGCTGTTCCAGCGCAGCATCCATGACCGCCTGCTGCCGTTGTGCGGCGCACTGGCCGCCGAAATGGCCGCCTTGCCGGAGTCGATCCAGGAACTCGGCCGCGCCCTGTTGGCGCAACAATTGAGGTGGTTGGAAAAGACCTTGGTGGAGGGTGCCAAGGTGCACGGCTGGAAACAGGCCGCGCCGCCCGCGCTGCGCGCGCGCATGCTGCTGAGTGCTCTCGAAGGCGCCAGCTTTATAGACTGGGCGCTGGGACCGTCTGCGGAGCCGCTAGCCACATTCAACTGCCTGCTCGACACGCTTTCCTAAAAATACTAGGCGCGCCGCCGCTGACGGCGCGCTTTCCCCTCCCAACCGGGCGACCGGCCCGCCACATTTCCTCGCAGTCACGCGTTACAACAACCTAACCTCAAACCATGCTTGCTTTGCCTACCTACTAGTAGGTATAATGGATTCACCCTGGAGAATTCTCCTAACACTGCGAGGACATTATGGAAAACTGGAAACAAACCCGCCAAGAAATCACCACCCGCGCCATCGAATTGAATGGCTTGATCCCTGACACTATGAAAGCGGTGGGCATACTCGGTTCCGCCGGCGCCAAGACCAATTTCCTCGACGCCAAGACTCGCGAACTCATTGCGCTGTCGGTGGCTGTAACCACTCGGTGCGATGGCTGTATCGCGTTCCACGCGGCTGAGGCCAAAAAACTGGGCGTCACCGCCGAGGAGCTGGCCGAAGCGCTGGGCATGGCAATCAATCTCAACGCCGGCGCCGCCGTTGTGTACAGCACCCACGTGATGGATGCGTTCGACAAAGCGTAAGTCCCCTTGTTACCGGTGCGGCACGCCAATCGCGCCGCACCGGCCTTTTATAAAAGCGACTTCATGAATACTTCTACAAAACCGTTGGTGGTCGAGGTCTGGTCCGATTTCGTGTGTCCTTGGTGCTGGATCGCAAAACGCCGCTTCGACAAGGCATTGGCCGCGTTCGAACATCGCGACCTGGTGCAGGTGAACCTGCGCGCCTACCGCATCGCTGCCAACTACCAGCCCGAATCGTTTGCCGCCGCGTTGCTGAGGAAATTCCGCGATCCGGCCGCCGCACAGGGCATGATGGACGCGGTGCGCCAGCATGGCGCCGCCGAAGGGCTGGACTACCGCTTCGACACCATGCAGTTCGGCGACACCATTGACGCCCATATGCTGGTCAAAGCCGTGGAAGACGAAGCGCTGCAAAAGCTGCTGGTCGAAGCGCTATACGAGCAGAGCGTGACCCATGGCGCGTCGCTGTTCGATCGGTCATCGCTGGCACAGATCGCGACCCAGGCCGGCGTTTCGGCGCAACTGGTCCAGGATGCATGGGCCGCGCCTGGCTTGCGTCAACTGGTGCAGCGCGACGAACGCACCGCAGCGAACGTCGCCTCCGGCGTGCCGCTGTTCCTGTTCGGCGACGGCAGCCACGTTTCCGGCGCCCAACCCCAGAATGTTTTTGCCGAAGCGCTCGACCGGTTGTACCACCGGTCGCAGGCGGCGGTGCCGGATTTGTCGGGACAGGTGTGCGGGCTGGACGGCTGCTCGATCTGAGCGAAACGCAAAAAGATAAGGGCACGCGGCGTTTGGCGCGTGCCCTTATCACATCTCGACTAATCTCAACTAATGGTTACCGATTATTTACCCAGCTTACGCGATGCCATGATACCGCCATCCACATCCCACACTGCGCCGGTCACCCACGACGCCTTGTCGGACAGCAGGAAGACGATCGTTTCCGCGACATCGCGCGGCGTGCCGTTGCGGCCCAGCGGGTGGAAGTCGTTGAAGTCTTTTAGCGCATTGTCAAGCTGATCGCCGGGGATGAAACGTTCGAAGATGCGCGTTTCCACCATGCCGGGTGCCACCGAGTTGATGCGAATGCCATTTTTGGCCAGCTCGGCGGACACGTGACGGGTCAGCGAATCGAGCCCGATCTTGGCCATCGAGTAGGCCGATGCCTGCACCGTCTCGATCGCCTGGCGGGCGGCGACGGCCGTGACGTTGACGATCGCGCCTGGTTTTCCCAGTGCAACCAGGTTGGCCGCCACGTGCTGGGTGATGAAGAACAGCGAACGGTTGAGATCCAGGAAGTTGTCGTAGTCCTCGATCGAGTGCTCGAGGAAGGCCTTGGGGTAATAGATACCGGCCGAATTGACCAGCAGGTCGATGTCGGCATGGTCTCTGGCCAGGCGCTCGATCAGCGTGCGCACGCTGGCGGCTTTCGACAGGTCGGCGCTCAGGGCAAAGGCCTTGTCTTCACCTGCTATGGCTGCCAATTGCTGTCGTGCCGCTTCCGCTTTTTCGGCGCGGTTACCGACCACGACGACCGACCCGCCCTGTTCTGCCACCATCACGGCGGCCTCCAGGCCGATGCCGCTGGTGCCGCCCACGACCAGCAGTTTGCGGCCGTTGAAATTGTCTGTTTGCATGTTGGTGCCCATGATCGATTCCTTTAAAGAGGTGATGTAATGCCGATTGAACTGCGAGGGACGCCGGCGCGCGCGCCGGCGTAAAAGCTCGGTGCGATCAGTTTTGCTGCGCAACCTGGTAGGTCGGGTAGTCGGTGTAGCCCTGCGACAACGCGCCCGTCACGCCGTAATAGGTGGCGCGGTCGCTATCGGCCAGCGGCCAGCCTTGTTGCATGCGCTCGACCAAGTCGGGATTGGAGATGTACGGCATGCCGAACGCGATCAGATCGAGGTCGCCTTTTTCCAGTTCGGACTGTGCCAGCGAATGGGTAAAGCCGCCGGCGCCGACCAGCGTGCCACGGTAGGCTTTGCGGAACTGTGCACCGAAGCCTTCTGGCACTTCCGCTGCGGTGATGTTCGGCTGGTAGTTGAGGTGGACATAGGCCAGGTTGCGTGTGCTCAACTCGGCAGCCACGCTGGACCATACTTGTGCTTCGTCGGCATATGGACGCATGTCATAGAGCCGGCCGTAGGGCGAAAAGCGCACCGCGACCTTGTGGCTGCCGATGGCTGCGGCCAGGGCGTCAAGCGTCTCCAGCAGGAAGCGCTGGCGGTTGGCCACCGTGCCACCGTACTGGTCAGTGCGAGTATTCACAGCGCTGCTGAGGAACTGGTCGAACAGGAAGCCGTTGGCCGCCATCACCTCAACGCCGTCGAAGCCGGCCTCGATGGCCACCCGCGCAGCGTGGACGAAGTCGCCGGTCACGCGGGCGATCTCTTCCACCGTCAGCGCGCGCGGTACGCTTGGCAGCACCGGTCCGGCCTCGCCCGGGGCGGTCCAGGCGAACACGGTCGTGTTTTCGGCAGCGACGTTGCTGGGACCTACCGGCGCCACATTCCCGGGCTGGAGCGAAACATGCGACATCCGGCCCACGTGCCACAGTTGTGCAAAGATCTTGCCGCCCTTGGCGTGCACGGCTTCGGTCACCTTGCGCCATCCGGCCAGTTGCACGTCCGTATGGATGCCAGGCGTGTACAGGTAGCCGCGCGCGTCGTCGGACACGGGCAGTCCTTCGGTCACGATCAGGCCGGCCGAGGCACGTTGGGCATAGTACAGCGCTGTCAATTCGTCGGGGATATTTTGCAGGGTACGGGTACGGGTCATGGGCGCCATAACGACGCGGTTGGCCAGAGCAATTCCGGAGAGATTGTAGGATTCGAACAGATTCATGGAGTACCTCGCAGAGTATCGAAAGCGCCGCAGCGCGAATGGAATGCCCGGTAAATCACCAAGCTCAAAGGCAGTCTACCTTCTAGTAGGTTGTTAGTCAAGCGGGATCTCGGCGACCGCCAGAGCTCCGTATGGAGGACAGTTGGGAACATTTTCCCTTCCTTACTAGAGTGAAGAGATACGAGAATCAAGTTCGCTGGTAAATAGTGACTATCATAGACAGTCGCGTCTGCTGCAAATCGTGATCAAGGTTTACGCGAGTGCGAAGCCCCACCGAGATGGCAAAACCCTGTATGAATACTTGAAGGTGGCGCCAATCCTTAACCCCGGTTTTCCGTTCCACTGCACCTCTCCCCCAACATGCCACGTCGTACCATGCTTTCTGACACGGAACGCGGCAGCCTGCTCATGCTGCCAGAATGTCAGGATGACCTAATCCAGCAGTACAGCTTTACGGATGCCGATCTGGCATTGATCCGGCAGCGCCGGGGCGCCTCCAATCGTCTTGGCTTCGCTGTACAAATGTGCTTGCTGCGCTACCCGGGCTACGCGCTGACCAGCGACACGATGCTGCCTGATGCGGTGATACGATGGATTGCTAAGCAGGTCGGCAGCGATCCGGTGGCCTGGCCGGAATATGGTGGTCGGGAGAAGACGCGCAACGAGCACCTACACGAACTGCGTGCCTATCTAGGGCTGTCCGTATTCGCACTGTCGGATTTTCGCAAACTGGTGCATTGCCTGTCTGACCTCGCCATGCAGACCGACAAGGCAATGATCCTCGCAGCGCACTCCCTCGAAACGCTGCGTCAGAAACGCATCATCCTGCCGGCGCTGACCGTTATCGAGCGGGCCTGCGCCGAGGCAGTGACGAGGGCGAACCGACGAATCTATCGCACGCTGATCGAGCCGCTGGAAAGCCACCATCGGCGTTCTCTGGATAACCTGCTCAACGTGGCGCCCGACATGAGCATCACCTGGCTTGTTTGGCTGCGCCAGTCGCCGCTCAAGCCCAACTCTCGCTACATGCGTGAGCACATCGAGCGGCTCAAAGTTTTCCAGTCCCTGTCTCTGCCGGAGGGCTTCGGCCGTCAGATCCACCAGAACCGGCTGCTGAAGATGGCGCGCGAGGGGGCGCAGATGACGCCGCGCGACCTGGCCAAGTTCGAGGACGAGCGACGGTACGCGACATTGGCGGCGCTGGCCATCGAGGGCATGGCCACTGTGACGGACGAGCTGGTCGACCTGCACGACCGGATCATGATTAAACTGTTCAGCGCGGCCAAGAACAAGCATAAACAGGACTTCCAGAAGCAGGGCAAGGCGATCAATGACAAGGTGCGCCTGTACTCAAAGGTGGGGCGCGCCCTTGTCGAGGCCAAGGAATCGGGTGGAGACCCGTATGCCGCGATCGAGGCGATCCTTCCATGGTCGGACTTCGCCCAGAGTGTCACCGAGGCGAGCCAACTGGCACAGCCAGAATCGTTCGATTATCTTTCTCTAGTCGGCGACCAGTACAGCACCTTGCGCCGCTACACACCCGAGTTTCTGAATGTCCTCAAGTTAGATGCCGCCCCGGCCACGCAAGCGATCTTGGACGCGATCGATGTGCTGCGCGAGATGAACACGACCGGCGCGCGCAAAGTGCCGGATGATGCGCCGATCACCTTCGTCAAGCCGCGCTGGAAGCCGCTCGTCATCACCGACGAGGGGCTTGATCGCCGCTTCTACGAAATCTGCGTTCTGTCGGAACTGAAGAACTCGTTGCGCTCCGGGGACATCTGGGTGCAGGGATCGCGCCAGTTCCGCGACTTCGAAGACTACCTGCTGCCGGCTGCAAAATTTGGTGCGATGAAGACTGCGCGCGAGCTGCCTATCGCGGTCATTCAGGATTGCGACCAATATTTGAATGACCGCCTACTGCTGCTCGAACAGCAGCTAGCCAGAGTCAACCGCTTGGCACTTACCAATAAGCTGCCTGACGCGATCATCACCGAGACGGGGCTGCGGATTAGCCCGCATGACGCTGTAGTGCCCGACCAGGCGCAGGCGTTGATCGATCTCACCACCAGCCTGCTGCCGCGTATCAAGATCACCGAGCTTTTAATGGACGTAGATGACTGGACCGGGTTCACCCGCCATTTCGTCCACCTCAAGAGCGGCGTGCAGGCCAAGGACCGAACGCTGCTGATGTCGGCGATCTTGGCCGACGCGATCAACCTTGGCTTGACCAAGATGGCTGAATCGAGTCCAGGCGCGACGTATGCAAAGCTGTCGTGGTTGCAGGCCTGGCACATTCGGGACGAAACCTATTCGGCGGGCCTAGCCGATCTCGTCAACGCCCAGCTCAAGCATACTTTCGCCGAGAACTGGGGCGACGGCACCACATCGTCGTCGGACGGCCAGCGCTTCCGCACTGGCGGCCGGGCAGAGAGCACGGGCCACATCAACCCGAAATACGGTGCCGAGCCGGGTAAGCTGTTTTACACCCATATCTCCGACCAATACGCCCCGTTCAGTACCAAGGTGGTCAACGTTGGCGTTCGCGATTCGACCTATGTCCTAGACGGCTTGCTGTATCACGAATCAGATCTGCGCATCGAGGAACACTACACCGACACTGCGGGCTTTACTGACCACGTATTCGCGCTGATGCATCTGCTGGGTTTTCGTTTCGCGCCCCGTATCCGCGACCTGGGCGACACCAAGCTGTACGTCCCCGGCAAGGCGGGGGATCACCCGGCGCTGCGGTCGATGATCGGCGGCAGCTCGAACATTAAGCACCTGCGGGCGCACTGGGACGACGTGCTGCGCCTTGCAGCCTCAATAAAGCACGGCACCGTCACGGCCTCGCTCATGCTACGCAAGCTTGGCAGCTACCCGCGCCAGAACGGTCTGGCGATCGCGCTGCGCGAGCTGGGCCGCATCGAGCGCACGTTGTTTATCCTGGACTGGCTCCAGAACGTCGAACTGCGCCAACGCGTGCACGCCGGGCTGAACAAGGGAGAAGCGCGCAATGCCTTGGCCCGAGCCGTCTTTATTCATCGGCTTGGCGAGATCCGCGATCGGACCTTCGAGCAGCAGCGGTACCGCGCCAGTGGCCTGAACCTGGTGACGGCCGCCATCGTACTGTGGAACACGGTCTATCTGGATCGGGCGACGCAGGCTTTGCGAGAGACTGGCAGGCTACCCGACGCCGGCATGCTGCAATTCCTGTCTCCGTTGGGCTGGGAGCACATCAACCTGACAGGCGATTACGTTTGGCGGCAGAGCAGAAAGGTCGATGAAAGCAAGTATCGGCCGTTACGGGACTTCAAAGATGGGTAGCGCTTAGCGCCCGATTTTTTCCGTTTTCCCTATTCTCCCCTACTACCGCACAACCAAGCTCTGGCTCGTCGAATGCTGCGCCGCTCTCCGCTGGAAACACACCGCCCACTCAAGAGAGTGCAGCCCCACAACGTCGATTCATGGACAAGATTTCGGACGGAGTAGGGGTGGCCGCTGGTCATGCTGTGCTGGGTGCAGTCGATGCCGTCAAGTCCGCTGGTCAGCGTGGCAGTGAAGCCATGCGCGGTGCCAGCAGCTCGGTTGGCGGCGTCATCGCAGGTTCGGTTGCAGCAGCAGCAGGTGCAGCCGAAGCCCTAGCCCGCACCGCTCCGATGGTTGGACGGGAGGGTGTCGCAGCCTTCCGGGAGGGTGCTGACGCCCGAAT
>APMI01033718.1_pt1 | contig 10232 bp, 10 predicted proteins | sample 667938 | NCBI WGS metagenome assembly APMI01 (sample SAMN01084076, study PRJNA167559) | wastewater metagenome | biome: Wastewater | place: Denmark: Ejby Moelle, Odense | collected 2011-11-28
GAAACTGTATCTTAAAGCTTAGAACATTAAATTCCCAGACTTTCTCTCACTCTTTTCATCGTTTCCGTAGCAATCACTCTCGTTTTTGCTGCACCTTCCTGAAGTTTTGCTTCCAGTTCCTCAAGATTGTTCATATAATAAGAAAAAAGTTCTCTTTCTTTTTCAAATCTTGTTAAAATAAGATCCAGAAGTTCTTTTTTCGCATGACCGTAACCAAAGTTTCCGGCTAAATATTTCGCTCTTAATTCTTCAGTTTGTTCCGGAGTAGCAATTAACTGATAGATGGCAAAAGTTTTATCCGTTTCCGGATCTTTTGGCTCTTCAAGTGTTTTAGAGTCAGATTCAATGCTCATCACCTGCTTTTTCAATTCCTTTTCAGGCAGGAAAATATTAATAATGTTTCCTCGCGATTTAGACATTTTGTGTCCGTCAACTCCGGGAACGTACTTTGTATTTTCCTGAAGCTCAGATTGTGGCAAAACAAAAACTTCACCCATCTGATTATTAAATCTGGAAGCTACATCACGCGCAATTTCCAAATGCTGAAGTTGGTCTTTTCCTACCGGAACAATCTCCGCATCGTATAATAAAATATCTGCAGCCATTAAAATAGGGTACGTAAACAAACCTGCATTCACATCCTGCAAACGGTCTGCTTTATCCTTGAATGAGTGCGCCAAAGTTAATCTCTGATAAGGAAAAAAACATGATAAATGCCAAGAAAGTTCACAGGTTTCAGGGATGTCGCTCTGTCTGTAAAAAAATGTTTTTTCGGTATCTAATCCACAAGCAAGCCAAGCCGCAGCAATCTCGTAGGTATTCTGTTTCAGTTCTTTCGCGTCTTTAATCTGCGTTAAGGAATGCAGATTCGCGATGAATAAAAATGATTCGTTTCCTTCCTGTTTCGATAATTCTATCGCAGGAATAATTGCACCCAACAAGTTTCCCAAGTGTGGTGTTCCGGTGGCTTGAACGCCGGTAAGAATTCTTGACATTGTTTAAAATTTATATTTAAAAATTAATGAACTGCAAATTTAATTAATTCTCCCTCAGATTCCATGAATTTACAGAGATGTTTATGTTTTATTGTTTGTGGTATTCGTGAAAATATTAGTGTTATTTTGTGTTTGGGAAATTTAAACGCAAAGATTTTATTCAAAAGCTATTATTTTTAGAAGGCAAAGGCAAATAAATTTGCTGCACGAAGCTTGAAAACGGAGCTTCATCAAATCAACTTGTTGATGCTTCTTTGCACACTTAGAAAAGTATATTATCAAATTAAAAACTTTGCGTTAAAAATCTGCAAGAAAAAAATATTAAGGAATTAAAATCTTATCTCCTCCAAATTTCGGTTCAACTCCTAAAAGAAGATCAAGATACGCTTTTGCTTTCGCCAGATATTCTCTCAGGTTCGTCTTCAGACCGGCATATTTATTAACATCCGGAGCATTGTAACCGAAAGCTTCCATGCCGTTTTGTTGGGCTAAAAATACCGCCCTTTCATTATGGAATTTCTGTGAAACAATAATTAATTGATTTTGCCCGAAAATCTCCTTCGCGCGTACAACAGAATCCAGTGTTCTGAAACCGGCAAAATCAAGAAAAATATTATCCTTTGGAACTCCGTATTCCATCAATGCCATTTGCATATCTTCAGGTTCATTATAGTTTTTCTGGCTGTTATCACCGCTTACAATAATGTATTTTACCTTTCCGCTTTTATAAAGATCTGCTGCCGCCTGAATTCTGTTATAAAAATAAGCATTCGGTTTTCCGTTGCTCAGTGTTTTTCCTGTTCCCAGAAGCAATGCCGTTTTCATATTCGGAACCTCTGAGATATTGTATGATATATAGGCTTCGCTGTCTTTTTTAATGCTGTAATTCGCCCAGGCAATAAAAATAATTCCTGCCACAAAAAGAAGCAGGAAAATTTTAAAAATGTTTTTAATTAATTTTTTCATCAACAGTATATTCTTTTAAAATTCCAGACCGTTCGGAAATGCTTTTTTTCTGAAAATCAATAATAAAGCAGCTCCCACTGTAATTGCCGAATCGGCTACGTTGAAAATATATTTAAAAAATTCTATATGTTTTCCTCCGATTAAAGGCCAGCTTTCAGGAACGTTCCAGTCTACCAGCGGAAAATGCAGCATATCAACTACACAGCCTTTCATGAAAGTAGAATATCCTTCCCCGAAACTGGTGAATTTCGAAATTCCTCCGTATCCGATCCATCTGTTGATGCTCTCATCATAAACTGTTCCGCTGTCGAAAATAAGTCCGTAAAACATTCCGTCTATTAAATTTCCGATTGCTCCGGCAAAAATCATTGCCATCGGAATCAGAAGATAATTGGATTCTCCCCGCTGTAACCATTTTTTAAACAAATAGATCATTCCGCCGATCAGGATAATTCTTACCAGAACCAGAAAATATTTTCCGATAATGCCTCCGAAATGAAGTCCGTAAGCCATTCCAGGGTTTTCTACAAACGTTAATTTAAACCCCGGAAGTACAGAAATACTGTCATCAAGATTAAAGTGCGTTTTTACATAAATTTTTGAAGCCTGATCTATTAATAAAATAAGCAAGGTTACAAATGCTATCTTCTTCATTATAATCCTTTTGGTTTGTAAGGTTTTCCTATCTTTTCGTTTCTTTTGTCAACGATCTTCTTTACCGTTTTCTCGTTGTGATGGGTATTCTTGGTATGGAATTTTTCGAACTTAATGTTCATTTCTTTCAAAACACTTTTCAGGGCAGTAAGTTCCATTGCGTTTTTGGTGTGGACTATTATGGATTCCATTTTTTTAATTTAAATTTTACTTTTTAGACAGTTCATCGAGTCTTTTTCTGTCTTTTGCCGACAGATCATTCACTCCGTTTTTTCCCATCTTGCTCAGAAGACGGTCGATCTCTTTTTCCCTTTCCCGTTTATCAGAATTAAACTGATCGTCAATCGTATAATTGCGCTTTTCATCCGGAAAGAACCTGTTTTTAATCCGGTCTCTGTTGAAAAATGCCAATACGACGGCAACGATAATTCCTAAAATTAATAATTCGCTCATGGGTAGATATTAAAAATTAGGTTTATAAAGTATTCCTCGAAATACGATATAAACCCAAATTTATTGTAGCTAACCTTGTGGTTATTTCTGCATATTTTTCGCTTCGATGCTCAGCGTAGCGTGAGGAACCGCCAACAGTCTTTCCTTCGGAATAAGTTTACCCGTTACTCTGCATACACCGTAAGTTTTGTTTTCAATTCTTATCAAAGCGTTCTTCAGGTCACGTACGAATTTCTCCTGTCTTCCTGCCAAAATAGAATTCTGTTCTTTACTCAACGTTTCAGCACCTTCCTCAAATGCTTTGAAAGTAGGGGAAGTATCATCCGTACCGTTATTCTGGTCGTTGATAAAACTTTCTCTGATCAGTTGTAAATCCTTTTCAGCCTTTTCTATTTTTTCCTTAATGATTGCTTTAAACTCTTGTAAATCAGCATCACTGTATCTTACTCTTTCGTCTGACATGTTCGTTTCTCTTTTTTAATAAAATTATGAAATTGAATTTGAAAAACAATAACTATAAGTTAATTTTTTTCAATATTTATCTTAAAATTAACCTCATCTATTTCGATTTCGTTAAAATTTGAAAGTGAAGATACAATTTCTATTTTATTTGACAAGACTTCGGATGAAATATATTCTTCATTTTTCTTGATGTCATCAATGAAAGGAGCGTTTTCTTCCAAAGAGATCGTAATTCTGTCCGTCAAATCGAAATCCTTCTCTTTTCGCAGGTTCTGAACTCTGTTGATGAATTCTCTTGCGATACCTTCAGATTTTAATTCATCTGTTAGCGTCAAATCTAATGCCACAGTGGTTTTTCCGTCGGAAGTTACCGTCCATCCCGGAATATCTTTTGTGGAAATTTCCACATCTTCCGGTGTAATTTCGTAACCCTGCACATCAATTTTTCCTTCTTTTTCCAAAGTGGAGATCTGTTCTGCGGTGAAATTGGTAATTTCTCCACCCACCGTTTTCATATCTTTTCCTAATTTGGGACCTAAAGCTTTGAAGTTCGGTTTGATCTGTTTTATAATTAGGTGAGACGCTTCTTCAGCATTAATTAACTGTAATTCTTTAACGTTTACTTCCTGCTTAATTAAATCTGCAACCGCGGAAATCTGCTCTTCCGTTTTCTTATCCAAAACAGGAATCAACACTCTTTGAAGAGGTTGTCTTACTTTTAAACTTTCTGCACGTCTGATGGAAAGAACTAAACTTGTTATCGTCTGTGCTAAATGTGTTTTTTCAACCAAATCTGCATCAATTAAACTTTCATCAGCAACAGGGAAATCCGTTAAGTGGATCGATTCCGCAGTTTCTTTTCCTGTTACTTTATTTAAATCCTGATACAACTGATCCATAAAGAATGGAGCGATTGGCGCAGATAATTTAGCAACCGTTTCAAGACACGTATATAAAGTCTGGTAAGCTGAGATTTTATCTTCAGAATAATCTCCTTTCCAGAAACGTCTTCTGCAAAGTCTTACGTACCAGTTGGATAAATTGTCATTTACAAAAGTATTGATCGCTCTTGCTACTCTTGTTGGTTCGTAATCTTCGTAGAATGCTTTAACTTCCTTAATTAACAAATTCAGTTCAGAAAGAATCCATCGGTCGATTTCCGGTCTGTTTTCTACTTCTTTTTCAGAATAATTAAATCCGTCCACATTCGCATACAATGCAAAGAATGAATACGTATTGTACAGTGTTCCGAAGAATTTTCTTCTCACTTCATCAATTCCTTCGATGTCGAATTTCAGGTTTTCCCAAGGATTCGCATTGGAAATCATGTACCAACGTGTTGCATCCGGACCGTAAACCGCTAAAGTTTCAAACGGATCTACCGCGTTTCCTTTGGATTTTGACATTTTCAGCCCGTTTTTGTCCAAAACAAGTCCGTTACTCATCACATTTTTATAAGCAACAGAATCAAAAACCGCTGTTCCGATTGCATGAAGCGTGTAGAACCATCCTCTTGTCTGGTCAACACCTTCCGCAATGAAATCTGCAGGGAACGCTTTATTATTATCAATTAATTCTTTATTTTCAAAAGGATAATGCAACTGCGCATAAGGCATTGAACCGGAGTCGAACCAAACGTCGATCAGGTCGCTCTCACGCTTCATTGCTTTTCCTGAATCTGAAACCAGAACGATTTTGTCTACAATATTTTTATGCAGATCCACAGACGCATAATTATTTTCAGACATATCTCCGATGATGAAATCCTTAAACGGATTTTCAGTCATCAATCCTGCTTCTACAGATTTTTCAATCTCGTTGTATAATTCTTCTACAGATCCGATGATCTTTTCCTCCTTCAGATCTTCTGTTCTCCAGATTGGCAAAGGAATTCCCCAATATCTTGAACGGGAAAGATTCCAGTCGTTTACATTCTCAAGCCAGTTCGCAAAACGTCCTTCTCCTGTAGATTTCGGCTTCCAGTTGATTTCTTTGTTTAAATCTACCAAACGGTCTTTTACAGCCGTCATTTTCACAAACCATGAATCCAGCGGATAATATAATACAGGCTTGTCTGTTCTCCAGCAATGAGGATAGCTGTGAACATATTTTTCTACTTTGAAGGCTTTGTTTTCAGTTTTCAGCAAAATTGCCAGTTCTACATCCCATGATTTTTCGGGTGCAGTTCCTTCATCGTAATATTCGTTCTTGATGTATTTTCCTGAGAATAATTCAGGAACATTTTCTCCCTTGATAAATCTTCCCTGTAAATCTACCAGCGGAACAAGATTATCATTTTCATCTTTTACCAACATGGGCGGAACTCCGGCTTCTTTTGCCGCTTTCGCATCATCCGCACCAAAAGTAGGCGCAATGTGAACAATACCTGTTCCGTCTTCAGTGGTTACAAAATCTCCCAAGATCACTCTGAAAGCTTTTTCAGGAGTGTCGTTTGGAGTAAACCACGGAACCAACTGTTCGTATTGAGTTCCTGTTAATTTTTCTCCGGTAAATTCTTTTAAAATCTGGTAAGGAATGGTCTTGCTTTCTGAAGTGTAGTTCGCGAAATCTTCATCTGTTCCTTCCGCATATTTTTTTCCGAAGTTTTTATTCAGAAGAACTTTTGCCAAAACAACAGTTACCGGCTGGAAAGTATATTGATTAAAAGTTTTAACCACAACATATTCAATGTCTCTTCCTACAGCCAAAGCCGTGTTGGAAGGCAAAGTCCATGGTGTTGTCGTCCATGCAAGAATGTTTACATCTCCTTCAATATCATTAAACAGATCGGAAGATCCTTTCTTTACTTTAAACTGCGCCACAATCGTAGTGTCCGAAACATCATGATACGTTCCCGGCATATTCAGCTCCGCAGAAGAAAGTCCTGTTCCTGCTTTTGGAGAATACGGCTGAATCGTGTAACCTTTATACAGCAGATCTTTGTTGTACAATTGTTTCAACAGCCACCAAACCGTTTCCATGTATTTTGATTTGTACGTGATGTACGGATCATCAAGATCTACCCAATATCCGATTTTCTCGGTAAGGTTATTCCATACGTCTGTATACCGCATTACCGCTTCACGACACGCTTTGTTGTAATCCTCAATCGAAATTTTTCTGCCAATATCTTCTTTAGTGATTCCTAATTCTTTTTCCACACCAAGCTCTACCGGAAGTCCGTGCGTATCCCAACCCGCTTTACGGAAAACCTGCTTTCCGTTCTGGGTCTGATAACGACAGAAAATATCCTTCAACGCTCTGGCCATTACGTGGTGAATTCCGGGCATACCGTTTGCTGAAGGCGGACCTTCATAAAACACAAACTCAGGTTGCCCCTCACGAATCTCAACACTCTTATTGAAAGTTTTATTCTGTTTCCAGAATTCTGCGATGTTCTCGGCTACGTCAATAAGGTTGAGGTTTTTGTACTCTTTAAATTGGCTCATTGTAATATATCAATATCGTTGATTAATTAAGTTGGCAAATTTACTAAAATTTGTCGGTTTATAATATATGTTTTATTTTGATATTTCCTATTAAAAACTTCTGTTTCAGAAAAATAAATGAAAAGATTAATTTTTTGTGAACAATCAGGGGTTGATTATAAACTTTTGAAGAGTTTTTTAAACACAGATAGCACGAATGTTTTCACAAATACCGCAAATTTCTCATGGATGTGTATTGATAAGGGCGGGCTTTAGCCCGCTTCAATAGTAATATTTCAAATTGGTTTTAACCGAAACTTACATTTTCGTTTATTAATTTAAACGCAAAATTTATTTGATAAGCGATATTTTCAGGCTTCGCGAAGCAAATTATTTGCCTTTGCCTTCTAAAATAAAAGAATGCAGAACAGCAACTTTGCGTTAACACTTATCGCAAAATACTTTTTACGAATAATAACAAAAACAAGTCATTATCGAAATCCGCAGGAAAATAAATCTGCATAATCAGCAAAACCTGCGACAAATTAAAATAAACTAATAAATTTGTCTTTTAAAAATAAAAACCATTGGACTTTTATCCATCCATCGAAAGATCAGACATTCAGGAAATAAAAAAGTTTCAGGAGCAGAAGCTTCAGGAGCTTTTGGCTTATCTTGAAACTCATTCACCCTTTTATCAAAAGGTATTCAAAGAAAACCATATCCATATTGCTGATATTCAGACTTTGGAAGATCTGCAAAAAATTCCGACCACAACGAAGAACGATATTCAGCAGCATAACGATGATTTTTTCTGTGTGACACCCGATAAAATTGTGGATTACAGCACAACATCAGGAATACTGGGAGATCCTGTAACGTTCGGATTATCAGATAACGATCTTGAAAGATTAGCCTACAATGAAGCTATTTCTTTTGCGTGTGCCGGAATAAAAAAAGGAGATGTAGTACAGATGATTACCACCATCGATAAAAGATTCATGGCGGGACTTGCCTACTTTTTAGGACTCAGAAAAATGGGAGCGAGTGTGGTAAGAATGGGACCGGGAATTCCCGAACTTCAATGGGATTCCATTTTCAGATATAAACCGAAATATTTAATCACCGTTCCGTCTTTTTTGCTAAAAATGATCGATTATGCCGAAAAACACGGGATAGATTATAAAAATTCCAGTGTTTACGGAGCTGTTTGCATCGGGGAAAGCATCAAAAATCAGGATTTTACGGATAATATTCTTTCACAGAAAATTAAAGAAAAGTGGAATGTTAAACTTTTTTCAACCTACGCTTCAACAGAAATGAGCACCGCTTTTACAGAGTGTGAAGAACAAATTGGCGGACATCACCATCCGGAATTAATTATCACCGAAATTCTTGATGATGAAGGAAATCCCGCGAAAGAAGGCGAAAGCGGAGAATTAACGATCACTACTTTGGGTGTTGAAGCGATTCCGTTGCTGAGATTTAAAACAGGCGATATTGTAAAAGCACATTATGAGCCGTGTAAATGCGGAAGAAATACAATGAGACTCGGACCTGTCATCGGAAGAAAGCAGCAGATGATCAAATACAAAGGAACCACCTTGTATCCGCCTGCGATGAACGATATTTTAAATAATTTCAATAAGATTCTCTGTTATCAGATTGTTATTCAGTCAAACGAAATCGGGTTGGATGAAATCATCATTAAAGTAAGCACAGACAGCGATTCCGAGGGTTTTGTAAATGAAGTAAGAGATCATTTCAGAGCAAAATTAAGAGTGAGTCCGAAAATTGAACTGGTCGATTTTGATGTTTTATCTAAAACGGTATTTAACCCGAACAGCAGAAAGCCTATAACGTTTGCGGATTTAAGATAAAGGATAAATAAAATAACCATGAGAAAAACGATATTTCTATTTTTAGTAGCTTTCTCGTCATGCTTAATGGCACAAAGAGTAAAAGTCATTACTGGAGATTATAACTTTTTAAAAGATCAAAAATTCATTAAAGTTGTTTTCAAATTTGAAGGTGTTACTTTTGCTAAAAAGAAAATTACAGAAGAACAATATATCAATGAGAGAATGCAGGAGATTGAAAAGAGGGCAGGAAAAAAAGAAGCTGAAAAATGGAAAAATGACTGGGAATTTTCAAAATCTAAAACTTTTCAGGATAAGTTTTTAGCTTCATGGAATAAGAATACCAAAATTGAAGCATCTACTGGTTTCAAAAGAACAAAATACAATCTAATTGTTGAGCCGACATGGATCTCTCAAGGTATTTTTGGAGGAATTGGAAGTATCCCTGCTGAAATGAATTCTACAATGACTTTTGTAGAGTCAGAAAATCCAAGTAATATTTTAATGGTTATTGAAGGAATAAAAGCAACCGGGGATAATGGGATTGGTATTCCGAATAATAATGATCGAATTGCAGAATGTTACGCAAAAACGTCTAAAATGTTAGCGTTAAAAGTAGATCATTATGTTAACAAAAAATAGATTTTAAAATTTAAATAAACGATGAAAAAAACATTCCTATCCTTTCTGGTTTTTTTAGCCTGTGTTCTACATGCACAAAAGATGAAAGTGATTTCCGGAAATTTCGATTTCCTGAAAGGGCAGACTGAACTGAACCTTAAGATGGATTACAACCATGTAACATTCTATAAAGAAAATGTAGATGAGGCAGGCTACATTGCTAAACAGGAAAAAGCTATCCAAAAAGCAGGAAAAAGTCCTGAGGAATTTGAAAAGTGGAAGAAAGACTGGGAATATTCTAAAAATACTCAGTTTGTAGACAAATTTTTAGCTTCCATGAATAAAAACACGGATATTAAAACTTCTGTGAACAATTCATCTGCAAAATATACTCTTATAGTGGAAACTATCTGGATTTATCCGGGATGGTTCGGTGGAATTATGAACCAGCCTTCAAAACTGAGTACCCTTTTAAAATTTGTAGAAACAGAAAATCCTTCTGATGTTTTACTGGAAATCGAAAGTAAGAATGCTCCCGGCGATAATTTTGTGGGACTTCCAAATAATAATGACAGAATTTCGGAAGGATACGCCAAAACAGCAAAGACTTTGGCTCATATGATTGAAAAAAAGATTAAATAATCTGAGTCGGGATAAGTCTTCTTAACCGCAATGATAAACAAAGAGATTCAATTATCAAGGATTCAGCTTTTAAGATATACAAAGGCGTAAAACTTATCAAAGTAATACCATTTTTGTGTTTTTTAAATAAACGAAGTGCCTTTGTTTAGCTT
>APMI01010447.1_pt1 | contig 10227 bp, 7 predicted proteins | sample 667938 | NCBI WGS metagenome assembly APMI01 (sample SAMN01084076, study PRJNA167559) | wastewater metagenome | biome: Wastewater | place: Denmark: Ejby Moelle, Odense | collected 2011-11-28
CGCGTCGACCGCGGATATTGGCTATCGGGTGCGTGTGCCATTCGGTCGTGGTGAAAAACTTGGGGTGATTGTTGAGGTCGCCACCGAGAGCGACTGGCCACTGGATCAATTAAAGATGGCAAGCGAAATCTTGCGCGATTTGCCGCCATTGCCCGCCGATTTTTTCAAGCTCTGTGAATTTGCCAGTACTTATTATCAGGCTGCCTATGGCGAGGTTCTCCTTCAGGCCTTGCCAGCTGGTCTGAAACGTCTCGATCCGCCAAGTCGTCGCAACGCTCGCATCAGCGCAAAGCCTGCCTCCGTGCAAGCGCCGTTGCTGACCGACGAACAGGCAGAGGCGCTTGCCGGCATTGATCCAGCCGCTGGTTTTTCGGTTCATCTGCTACATGGTGTGACGGGCAGTGGAAAGACCGAGGTATACCTGCGCCTTGTTGAACAAGCGCTTGCGGGCGGCAAGCAGGCCCTGCTGTTGGTTCCGGAAATCAACTTGACCCCGCAGCTTGAAGGCCGGGTGCGTGCCCGCTTTCCCGATGCCGGCGTGGTATCGCTTCACAGCGAATTGGCAGAGGCCGCTCGAGAGCGCAACTGGCGTGCAGCATTTGCGGGCGAGGCCAGCATCATTCTGGGAACCCGGCTTTCGATCTTTACCCCGCTTCCCCGATTAGGCCTCATTGTCATTGATGAAGAGCACGATTCATCATTCAAACAGCAGGATGGCATGCGTTACTCGGCGCGCGATGTCGCGGTCTTTCGGGCTCACCAGCTTGGCATACCGATTCTGCTCGGTTCGGCGACACCTTCACTGGAGTCGTGGGCAAACGCTCAGGGGGGCCGCTACGGTCTGCTAAAGCTGAATCAACGGGCAAATCCCGAAGCGACGCTACCTGAAGTACGCATACTTGATACGCGAAAGATGGTTTTGAAGGAGGGGGTCAGTGAGCCGTTGATCGCCGCCATCAAGGAACGTCTGGCCCGCGGCGAACAGAGCCTCGTTTTTTTGAATCGTCGTGGATACGCGCCGGTGCTGGCCTGCACTGCCTGCGGCTGGATCTCGCGCTGCACGCGCTGTGCAGCAAACATGGTGCTCCATCTCGCAGATCGTCGCTTGCGCTGCCATCACTGCGGCTGCGAACACCGTATCCCCAAGGCTTGTCCGACCTGCGGCAATCAGGACATTCATCCTTTCGGCCGTGGCACGCAGCGCCTTGAGGTCTGGTTGCAGGAGCAATTTCCGGGAGCGCGCATCCTCCGTGTTGATCGCGATTCAGTGAAAAGCCGCAAGCAATGGGAGGCGATGCTTTCACTTATCCACGGCGGACAAGCGGACATCCTGGTCGGCACCCAGATGCTGGCAAAGGGACACGATTTTCCGAAGTTGACGCTGGTCGGTGCGCTTGGTGCTGACGCTGCACTCTATGCCGCTGATTGGCGCGCGCCGGAACGCTTGTTTGCCCAGTTGATGCAAGTTGCAGGGCGTGCAGGGCGTGCGGAGCTCAAGGGCGAGGTGCTGATTCAAACCGAGTACCCGGATCACCCCTTGTTCGCAGCCTTGGTCGATCACGATTACCCGGGATTTGCCGCGCAGCAACTCAAGGAGCGCGAGCAAGCAGGATTCCCACCCTATGCCTTTCAGGCAATGCTGCGTGCCGAATCTCCGGAGATGGCGGATGCCATTGCGTTTCTGAAGACAGCAGCTGCGTTACCTGTCATTGGGGATCACGAAAATATCCTGATTTACGATCCGGTGCCGATGAAGCTGGCTCGATTGGCCAATCTGGAGCGTGGCCAGTTGTTGGCTGAGTCTCATTCACGTCCAGCCTTGCAGCAGTTTCTGCCGTGCTGGCGAGAGGCCATTCAGGGCATCAAGGCGCCTTCAAAGTTACGCTGGCATATCGAGGTTGATCCGCTGGAGTTTTGAGACAGCGTTGGCATCATTTCCCCACGCCTATACGGTAAGCAGATTTTTGTCGGTCGGTCGCAAAAACCAGATGAGCGCTCCAAGCTGGCCGCTGAGTAAAGCAAAGAAAGTCAGCCGGAAAGCAGCGATAGTGCTCCAGCCATTGGCTTGAAGGGTATCTACAAGCGCACCGATCCCCCATTGAAGGCCGAATGCACCGACGAAAACGAGCAGATTCAGCGATGTATTTGCCCGTCCGGAAAGGGTGACTGGAAACGACTGCGCAACCAGTGAATAGGAAATGTTGGAGAGTGAGAAGCAGGCGCCCAGGACAGGCCAAAGTAGGTGTCCGGCGAAACCCGGCCGACTGGCGATCAGGCAGAAACAGGCGATAGCGAGCATCATGGCGCCGCGATAGATTTTCTCCAGCTTTATGCCTCGATGCACTAGGGCGGTAGCGAAGAAACCCATGAACAGGAATCCGCCGAGCATGGCCGCACTGATCCAGGTCAGTCGGGTCGCAATTGCTGCGCGATCCAGCCCTTCCAGCACGGTCATCCAGCGTGATGCCCACAGACCCTGCACGGCCATGAAACCGCCGGTCATCCAGAAGCCCATCGGGGCATAGCGCCAGAAATGGCGATCCGAAAATACCATCCTGACGCCGGCAAGTTGTTCCTTGAAGCCTGCGCCCTTCGTCTCGCTGGCTTTGTCTGGCACTGAAAGCCAGATGGCGGTCGCGACCAACAGCGTGGCAGTTGCAAGTCCAAACGCAATTTCCCGCCAGCCAGTAAAGCCGAGGGCGAACTCAAGTGGTTTGGATGCGGCCAGTGCGCCCAGGCCGCCGGAGGCCATGATCCAGCCGGTCAGCGAGGCCTGTCGGTTGGCTGGAAACCATTGGGCAAAGGCTTTGAATGAGGCCATCAGGCAGGCGGATACGCCAAGCCCGATCAGCGCCCGGCCGATGGCCAGGCCGCTCAAGGTAACTGACATGGCAAATACGGCAGCACCCGTGGCTGCCAGCAGCAGCAGCCCTGCTTCGACTCGGCGAGGCCCGAAGCGGTCAAGTAGCATGCCGAGCGGCAATTGCGCCGCACCGAAGGCGAGAAAATAGGTACTGGTCAGCAGGCCGAGCGCGTTGTCGCCGAGATCAAGCTCCTGTGCGAGTACCGGGCCGATAACTGCGTTAGCCGTTCGAAAAAGGTAGGACAGGAAATAACCGGCAGCAAAGGGCAGGAATAGCCGGACCCATAGGCGATGCGTGTCGGGGGAGTTCACGTCTTGTCCCGTTCCACGTGAAACGGCTCGGATGATGAGACTGACTTTTTCTGATTTTTGCGCAGCCAATCGATGCGAGTGACGATCTTTTGCTTCCATTGATTGGCGATACCAGTGGTAGTTGCCAGCCTTTCAAGGTCGGACAGGGCGGGGCGGTGAGATTGCCAGCAGATCATGGCCTCTGCCAGCGTGAAAGCGCCTTCAGCCGCCATCTCCAGATCAAGATCATCACCCGGGGCAACATGGCCGGGGGTAAGCACTGACCAGTACCAGCCTGTCAGCCGCTGCTCGGCAATGTAGGCTGCCATGCCGTCACTCGCGAAGCGCTCATCAATTTTCCAGCAAGGATTGCGCGGCTGGCAGACTTGCAGGCGAGCACTGCCGAGGCGCCAGATGTCGCCAATGCGGACGCCGTTTTCATCGAGATTGAGCGTCGAGATATTTTCGCCGAGGCTGCCGATGACTAGTTGCGGTGCAGCATCAGGAAAACGCTCGGCAAGCTTGGCGTAATGGCTTGCCGGATAGAGGTGAACCGCTTTTTCCGGACCGCCGTGGACGCGTCTGTCGGCTTGAAAGTCGCCGACAAAGCCGTCCCGGCGAAGTTCGAGTGTTGTGCCAACCCGCTCCTTGTACATGCCCGTCGGGCGGCCGGACTCAGGAAGCGGCCGAATGCCGCCAATGAAAAGGGTAACTTGAATCATGATCGCCGGATTTTGCCATCAATCCCATAACCATGCGGCGCCACGAACGCCCGAGGAGTCACCATGGGTAGGTGGCAGAAATTTTGTTTCAAAAAAGTCGGAAAAAACGTGTTGACCGCAGCATTCGGGCAAATTCCGGTACAGCCGCTGCATTTTGGACACACCTCCACCAAGCACAATAACGTCGGGATCCAGAAGGTTGATGACGCTGGCCAAGGCCCTGCCCAGGCGGACTTCATAACGTTGCAGGGTCGCTTCGCAAGAAGCATTGCCCGAACTAGCGCGACTCTCTATTTCTGCGGCACTCAACAGTTCGCCGGTATGGCGCTGATGATCCGCGGCCAGTGCCGGTCCTGAAAGATAGGTTTCTACACAGCCATGGCGACCACAGTAGCAAGCCGGCAAGGGTAGATCGTCGGCTGTTGGCAGTGGCAGAGGATTGTGTCCCCACTCGCCGGCAATTGAATTGGCACCGACCATGACTTGGCGACGTATCACGATGCCGCCACCGACACCGGTACCCAGAATGACGCCGAAGACGTTTTCAACATCGCGTCCGCTGCCGTCGATGGCCTCGGAGAGTGCGAAGCAGTTTGCGTCGTTCGCAAGTCGCACGTCGCGTTGCAGCAAGGCTTGGAGGTCTCTTCTTAGCGGTTTGCCGTTCAGGCTGGTCGAATTGGCGTTTTTGATCAGTCCGGTGAGGCGCGACTCGGCGCCCGGAATGCCGATTCCGACTGTTCCGGGTTGTCCAAGCTTGTGTTCGGTATCTTCAACCAGGGCGGCAACGGCCTTCAGTGTTGCCATATAGTCACCTTGCGGCGTCGCGACCCGTCGCCGTATGAGTTCGCGCCCATCCTCAGCCAGCGCGATGACCTCAATTTTGGTGCCGCCAAGATCAATGCCGATACGTAACATCGTGGATTTCTGTACGCTAGACCCGAACAGCGATGCCTTTCACGTTGCCATAAGTGGTGGTCAACGTACGTAGTACGCTGGCACCGACCTCGAGGAGCAAGGCAAATAAATTGCGCTCGGAATACAGACAGACGGGCTGTCGAATATCGTATTTTTCGGCAAGTGCCGGGGAAAGCTCGGCAAAGCGTTGATCGATTGTCAGCTCACGGTCGGCGTAGCCTTCACTCAATTCTGAATGCAAGCCAAGCAAGGAGATGTACAGCTTGCCGCCAATTTTTAGCTTGAGCAACAATTGCCGCGCAACCCGGAGAGCCTCATCGTAAGGCAGGGTGCATAGGTCGCTGCCAAGAACGATGATGTCGAACGGCTGGCCATGTAAATCCACTGGAAGATCAGACAACGCGCCAGCAGCAAATGAAATTTCGTCGCGCATCCCGGCGGCCAGGATTCTGCCCTCGATTTCCTGTTTATGGCTGAGGGTATCAGCGACAACGACCTGAGCGCCAAGACGGGCAAACTTGATGGCCATCTCGCAACGCTTGTCAGTGAGGGTCAGTACTGAAACCTGCCGATCAACCCGCTGACGTTTGACGCATTCCTCCAATGCAAAGCGATCAAGTTCGTCAGCCCCTGTCTCCAGTGGATTGGCTGTAATATTGGACGTCATATTTTGTTGTCTCCCTTCAGCTCATTGTGCACAAGGCTGGATAGCGTGACAACCAGGAATCAACTCAGCGAAAGGAAAAAGAATGCTAGTACGCTTTTTATCCAGTGAAACAGGGGAAATTCTGATGTTCGCGGAAGCAGCTCGTCCCTTGCTGCAGGCTATTGGCAAGGAAACAACTGCGCGGGGCACCTTTACCCAGGCCGAAATGGCAGATGCCGCACGGCGCTTGAGCGAGGCGGTGAAGAATGCAGATGCGCCCCCACCTCAAGATGATGAGATTGACGAAAAAACCGGAAAAAAGAAGGAGCCTGTTGTCGCAATCAGTCAGCGTGCCTGGCCGTTGATCGACATGCTGGAGCGCACCAGTAAAGGTGGCTCCAAGGCAAATATTGTCTGGGAAGCCTCGGCTGACTTTTAAGGTCGATGTTCAGCCAGCCTGATCAATAGCAAAACCGCGGGCGATGCTTTCGATCACGATGCCCAGCTCACCTTCAAACTGGCCAAAAATGCTTTCGGATGGCATTTTCCCAGCATGCAGGGCATCTTCAAGCACCTTGGCGGCGTTCTGCAAATCAAGCGCCCCAATCGTACCGGCCAGTCCCTTGGTGCTATGGGCTCGCCGCTCCGCTGTCGAAAAATCGCCGGTTGCCAGTGCTGCGCGTATGAGTGTCGGTTCATCTTTGAACCTGGCGTAAAAATCGCGCAATACTTTTTCGTATAGCGTTGCCTTGTTCATCATCCGTTTCAGGCCTTCGGCCTTGTCTATGCCCGGCAGGTCAGGAAATCCATCGGTTGAAGTCATGGAAGTGGTCTCTTGTATTTGGGCATGGTTACTTGATGCTTGTTTGGGTTGCCAACGGCTCAACATATGTTGCAATAACTCAGGATCGATCGGCTTTGTCAGAAAGTCGTTCATGCCTGCGGCCAAGCATCGCTGACGTTCGCTATCCAGCGCATGCGCCGTCATTGCGATGATCGGCAGATCGGGCAGGCGTTTGCTGGCACGCAAGCGGCGGGTGGCCTCCAGGCCATCCATTTCCGGCATTTGGACATCCATCAAGACGATGTCATAGATGTTAGCCTCTTCGAGCAGTTTCTTCAATGCACGCGCACCATTGTCGGCCGTGTCTACGGTGATTCCAAAGGATTCCAGTATCTCGCAGGCTATCAGCTGGTTGGTTGGCATGTCATCAACAAGAAGGACACGCAAGCCGGCAAGGCGGGCGGCATGGGTTGGCAATGCGGAAGGGCTGTTCTGATGGCTTTCGGCAACCAGCTTGCCGATCTGGGTGGCAGTGACTGGCTTGTTAATAACGACATCGAAGCAGCCCAATCGCCTGTCCCCTTCGAGAAGTGCCGTATCCGCTGCGGTGACCATGACCAGTTTGGGCGGTAGCAAGGTCTGGCTACGGATAGATTCAGCCAGTTCCAGGCCATCCATGCCCGGCATGTTGAGGTCGATGGTGACGAATTTGAACGGTGCGACGCGTGCCTCGGCGAGTAGTTGCAAGGCCTGCGCGCCCGACTCGGCCGGAACAGCGGTGTAGCCGTTTTTCTCAAATAGCCGGATAAGGATGGCGCGTGAGAGCGGGCTGTCATCAACCACGAGCGCACGCGACATTGCAGCCCGTGGTCCGACCTCATGCTCGCTGCCCAAGCCCAGCTTCACCGCAAAGGTGAAAGTACTACCGACCCCGGGCTGGCTGGTGACCCAGATGTCGCCACCCATCAACTGGGACAGTCGTTTGCAGATGGTCAAGCCCAAGCCTGTCCCGCCGTATTTTCGGGTGATTGAGGTATCCGCCTGGGTGAATGCCTGGAAGAGATTCTGTTGTTGTTCCTGTGACAAGCCGATTCCCGTGTCCTGAACATCCAGTTCGAGCATGACCGAGCAGCTGTCACAGGGCACGCGGCGGACGAAAACTGTAACCGAGCCGTTGGCCGTAAACTTGAGCGCATTGCCAATCAGGTTGATGAGGATCTGGGCCAGCCGCAACGGATCGCCGACGAGGCGGGGAGGTACTTCGGGCTCGACAAGGTATTGCAGCGCCAATCCTTTTTCCTGGGCACGATGCAACAGTACGCTGGCCACATTGTCGAGGACTTCGTCGAGTACGAATTCAGTGGCTTCAAGCTGCATGCGCCCGGCTTCAATCTTGGAAAAATCCAGGATGTCGTTGATCAACCCGAGCAGCATCTGGCCGGCATTGTGTATGCGCGCCACAAAGTCGCGCTGCTTTGCAGACAGTTCGCTCTTCAGCAAAAGGTGGGCGAGACCGATTACCGCGTTCATCGGGGTACGGATTTCGTGACTCATGTTGGCCAGGAATTCGGCCTTGGTATTGGCTGCCGATTCGGCCACTTGCTTGGCTTCGGTCAGTGCGATTTCGGCAAGTTTGCGCTCGGTAATGTCTTGTAGCGTTTCGATGGCGCCAACAATTTTGCCGCGCTTGTCACGTAGCGGTGCAGCGGTGAAAAACAACCAGCGATTGAATTTCGGAAAGTAGTCCTCGCCTTCAAAAGCGCCCTGCACAAGTTCTGATTGCCTGAATTTGCCGGCATAGAGTGATTCAATCCCAGCCATTTTCCCGGCCATCACCAGGTCGGCCATGATTGGGCGCTGAGCGGAATAAAAGGCCTTCCATGAATCACGCGTGCCAATCATGTCACTGGCCGGAACGCCGATGATTTGTTCGCAGGCGGTGTTCCAGTGAGTGACCGTGTGATTCTCGTCAAGCACCAGCGTTGGCACCGGGCTGGCCTCGATGATTTTGGCGAGCGAGCCGCGGGCAGTTTCCAGTTCGGCCGTGCGTTCCTGGACCAGTCGTTCGAGATTTTCGCGATGCGCTTCCAGCTCGCGCTCAGCGTGCAGCTTGTCGGTAATGTCGCGAACGAAAAGTACAATCCCCGACGATCTGCCGCTCGAATCCATGATGGTCGTGAATGCGGTCGCCGCATCAAACCGGGTGCCGCCGACGCGTTGCATCGGGAGTTCTCGATTGACGATGAAACCGTTGAACTCTTCTGGACTGTCCAGCAATCCGGCGGCTTCACCGGCATCTTCGGCGTTCGCAGGAAGCAGATCGCCGATCCTGCGGGCGCTTAGATCATCCATTTCGTCCAGCCCGAACAGGCGATGGGCCTGCTGATTGGCCATTTGCAGTCGACCGTCCAGGCTCAATAGCAGGATCGCATCAGGGGATGTTTCGACCAGGGTGCGATAGACCTTCTCGCTCCTTTCCAGCTGGTAATGGGCAAGGCGCTCGTCGGTGATGTCGAGGACGAGAGAGAGTATGCCGAGCAACTTGCCATTGGCGCTGCGCAGGGCGACGTTGTACCAATTGCAATGGAGGAGCAAGCCATTTTTACCAAGTGCCGGACCGACATAAATGCCATCACCGCTGCCGCGCATGACCGCGCGGACGACTTCGGTGAATGTAGTGTGCTGCTCATCGGGGAGCAGGAGCCGGTGCACCCGCTTGCCAATGACTTCTTCCGAGCGCCAGCCGAACATCTTTTCAGCGCGGCGGTTCCATTCGGTGATGCTGCCCTCGCGGTTCCACAGGATGAAGGCGAGGGGGCTGGTGTTATAGAGCGCCCGAAAGCGAAGCTGGCTGTCGCTCAGGGCGGCTTCCGCCTGCTTTTGCTGGGTGATCTCGATAAACGTGATGACGGTCGGGCCGATTGATGCTTCCTTTCCGGCGGCGGGCGGGCGAACTTCGAACCAGTGCCAGAGACCGCTGCCGTGCTTCAGGCGAAGGCTGAAGCCGGGGTGCCCATGCGTCGCATTGTTCGACAGGTGCTCGAACAGCGCACCCAGTCGCTGACGATCATCAATATGGGCTAGTGCGAGCCAGGCCTCAGGCGTTTCGGGAAGCGCGTCGCTGGGGTAGCCGAGGAGCTCGTGGAAATTTTCCGAAATCTGCAGATAGCTGGTTTCTGGGTCCCAGAGCCAGCAAGCAACCCCGGCGGACGCCATGGCTGCCGCTAGCGCTTCAGCCGGCATCCTGCGCTGATGGGACATGTTCCGGGGGACGCGAAGCTAGAAGAGCTCGATGTCGTCGCTCTTTTCTTTCATGTCCGCCATGAATTTTTCGACCGCCTCCTGCACCGGCATGCCTTGCATGACGGCTTCGAACATGGCGATTTCTTCGCGCGTCGAATACTTGGCCTTGATCTTGTCCTGCAGGCCGACCCATTCGGCAGGGTTGAAGAGGCGGCGGCTGTCGGCGACCAGGTCGCTGAGATCGCCCAGGCTGATCCCGACGTGGGCCAAGCGTTGCACCAGTTTGTCGTAGAACTGGAAGGCGATGATGGCTTGGTGAACCATGCCGGAAACGTGCTCGGAAACGCCGATCAAATTTTGCTTGGCAGCCCCGACTTCGCCCAGATCGGGCAGGGTTTGCACGGTGTCAGAGATCATCCGCATGTAACCGGCCATGGTCGTGAAAGAGTCGGTCAACACCTCGACGGAGGAATTGCTGTCCTTCATCGCCGCCTCGATCTGCACCGCGGAAAGCTCGAGCATCAGTACCGTCTCGCGGACCTGGCTCCAGTTCAGGTCCGGCATGTGGGCGCTGGTACCGCGCGGCAGATTCGTCTCGTCACTCATTTTTTTCTCCCTGATACTGGGCGGAAACTATAGCGCAATTCGTGGCGGGCGTTCTAGCGCCAAACCGGTGGTAGTGGTGGATTTTTCATTTGGCGTGATAATTCCCGGATGGAATCTTTGAAAAATTTCGTTTTTGCCTTGTTTTTCGGGTCGACCG
>APMI01070056.1_pt1 | contig 10227 bp, 5 predicted proteins | sample 667938 | NCBI WGS metagenome assembly APMI01 (sample SAMN01084076, study PRJNA167559) | wastewater metagenome | biome: Wastewater | place: Denmark: Ejby Moelle, Odense | collected 2011-11-28
TAATTATTTTATTCACTTCACCGATGCCTGAAAACTCTTTTGAGATGGTTAGATAAAGAAGTTTACCATCTTTTCTTACTTCCATTCCTACAATAGGTTTAATTCCTACTGCTTCACATTCTTTCTTGAAATCATAAATTCCGGTAACCGTATTAATATCGGTTAATACCATTTGTTTGATCTCTAATTCATCTGCCTGTTTTACCAATTCTTCGATTGATAAAGTACCGTAACGCAGACTATGGTAGGAATGACAATTCAAAAACATAACTGAAAGATTTTTAGCGTTTATTTTCCAAATCAAAACCCGAAGCACGACCAACCGCATTAATTCCGAATCGGTTTTTTAGATAATCCATTGTTTGATATAAACTCATTTGTTCTTCGGTATCTTCAAATAGATTCATTTGATGATTACCATGAACAAGTCCTGTAAACCTGATTCCTATTAATCTAAGTCTCATTCTTCTAGTGTAAACCTTATTGAAAAGTTCCAGGGCAACTCTTGACAAAGTATGATCAGCGGATGTATAAGGTACTTTGCATTGTTTAGTTTCAGTATCGAAATTGGCATACCGTATTTTAACTGTTACTGTTGAAGTCAGCCATTTTTCCTGTCTTAATTGATAGGTTAATTTTTCGACCATCTCGGATATGAGTCTTTTTAATTCGATAACATCCATTGTATCATTAGTAAATGTGGTCTCTGTTGAAATTGATTTTCTTTCAGAATAAGGTATAACGGGATTTTCATCAATACCGTTCGCCTTCTTCCAAAGTTCTTTCCCATTTACACCAATCATTTGTTGAAGAACTAGTACCGGCATTTCAGATAATGTATGAATGGTACGAATTCCAATCCGTGACAATAACTGAAATGTTTTATCTCCAACCATTGGAATCTTTTTAATGGATAATGGATTTAGAAAAGGTTTTATTTCCGTTTCTTGAATTTCTAATCTTCCAACTGGTTTTGCTTCGCCTGTACCTATCTTTGAAACTGTTTTATTGGTTGATAAAGCAAAACTTATTGGAAGTCCGGTTTCTTTAGTGACAGCCGATGCAATTTCTTTTGTCCACTGATAACATCCGAAAAACTTATCCATTCCAGATAGATCCAGATAAAATTCATCTATACTTGCCTTTTCCATCACCGGAACTTTCTGTTGGATAATTTCTGTTACGGTATGGGATAAGTTAGAATACATTTCATAATCACCACGAATCACCTTCGCATCCGGACATAGTCGAAGAGCCATTCTTATCGGCATGGCTGAACGTACACCGAATTTCCTTGCTTCATAGGAACAAGACGCAACAACTCCACGGTCACCACCTCCTATAATTAGAGGAATACCGTTAAGTTGAGAGTTGTTAAGCCTCTCGCATGATACAAAAAAAGTATCCATGTCCATATGTACAATCGCACGATTCACTTTACAAAACTAGATACTATTTGTATCATTTTTTATATATTTGCAGATACAATTTGTATCAATGTCTATTTTTTCAGATAACATAAGGTTTTTAAGGACTCAGAAAAATTTATCACAGCAGGAACTTGCGGATCAAATTTTAATGAGCCGGGTGCGTTATTCTAAATATGAGGACGGACGTTCGGAAGCTCCTTATGAGCTGCTCATCAGAATTTCGAAATATTTTAATTTAAGTATTGATCTGCTTCTTACTGTGGATATTAGGAAATATCCGCTAGAAGATGTATTGAAACTACCGGACAACAGGATTGTCCTGCCAGTGGTCGTAGATCAATTGGGAAACAACAGCATTGAAATTGTCCCTCAGAAGGCATCTATGGGATATTTGTCAGGTTATAGTGATCCAGAATATATTGAAAGTTTACAAAGGATTTCATTACCCTTCCTTACAAATGGAAAATACAGAGCTTTTCCAGCTCAGGGAGATTCGATGCCACCATTTAAAGATGGCTCTTATATTATCGGAAAATATGTTGAAAATATTGATGACCTGAAACCAAACAAAAGTTATGTTTTTGTGACTTTGAATGATGGTATTTCTTATAAAAGATTTAAAGCTAAAAAGGAAAAATCAATAACTGTTGCTGCCGATAATTCATTCTACCAGCCTTATGATATATCTTTAAGCGAAATTGTAGAGATATGGCAATATGCTTCAGGAATCTTCCCTAACGATTTTGAACCTGATAACTTTGAAAACTATAACTTGAAGGATATGTTTTTAGTTTTAAGGAAGGATATTGAGCTGTTAAATGACAAACTATCAAAAAACTAATTATATTTTTAACAGTGGTTTTGTGAGATTTTTAAAGTGGTCGGATCTGATTACTTTATTTTTTCGATATAATTTCCCAAAATGTCGTATCACTAAACAAAGTTTCATAAATTTACAAAGTATGAGTTTAATGTAACAAATTATGAAAATAGGATATGCCCGGGTCTCGACCAAAGACCAAAACTTAAATTTACAGATTGAAGCACTTGAAAAAGCTGGCTGTGAAAAAATTTACCAGGAGAAAATTTCCGGTACAACAAAAAATCGTCCGGAACTCGATAAGATGATCGAACAGTTTAGAGAAGGTGATGAACTTTATGTCTGGCGATTGGATCGATTAGGGAGGAGCTTAAAAAATATTATTGACCTCGTTTTAAGTTTAAGTGGTAAGGGTATTATTATAAAAGGTATAACTGATGGAGTAGATACTTCTACTATGAACGGTAGACTCTTTTTAAATATAATGGCATCCTTATCTGAATATGAGCGCGAGCTGATCCGAGAGAGAACCAATGCTGGTCTGCAATCTGCAAGGGCGAGAGGTAGGTTAGGAGGCAGGCCGAAAGGTTATACCAAAGAAACAATTTCCAAACTTTTGCTTTTACGTAATATATATAAGGATATAACAAAACGTCCGGAAGAAATTTATAAACCGTTTGGGTTGACCAGGGCAACATTTTATAGGTATGCTAAAATTCTGGATAATCATACAGATGAAGAAATAAAAAAGATGTCAAATAAAAAATAGTAATTTTACAAATAAAGAAGTGATACACTAAACCATGAAAACTACATTTCCTTTCAAAGAAGTAAGAAAAGATATCAATAATACAGATAAACTTCTATCAGTTATAAAATGAAACTTGCATATTTTGTTACATCAGATTGATAATTACCTAATAAACTCTCAATAACAATGTCAAATGATTTAGTTGCTTATTCAAGGGCTGGCGATGTATTTCATTATCGATGGGCTGCACGTCGTTGTTTATCATTGATTTATCCTAATTCTTCTTTACAATCTGTAGTCATAGAGGGCTCAAAGGAGGATAATAAAGAAGGAGAATATGTCATTGATGTTTCTGAATACTATAGTACGAAATTAGATGAAAGTTTTATCAAGTATTACCAGCTTAAACATACAACACAACAGAAAGATAGCCCATTTGTTATTAGCGATTTAAAAGATACGATAGAAGGTTTTGCAAAAAGATTTTCCCAACATTTGCAAGAGGCTAGAATTCCCAATTACTCCTTCTATATCGTAACAAATAGAGCAATAGAACCTACATTTAAAAAAAATATTATTTGTTTAGCTGAAGGAAAGAAAGTTAATAACAGATTTCTACAAACAATCAAAAAATATACAGGATTGAATTCTGTGAATTTGTCTAATTTCTGTTCACTTTTAGAATTTCAAGATGGTGAGGGCGATTACAATAATCAAAAAAATGAATTGAGATGGGAGTTATCACAAATTTTTGCTGGTGCAGTCGATAATGCGCTGGTTGAAAATATTGTTTCTCTTGTACATGAAAAAATACTACCGGATTCCAATAGAATAATTTCCCGAGAGGATATTTTAAAACGTTTTGGTTTCTCTTCTGAAAAGGAACTTTTTCCGGCACCTGCAATATGGGAGACATCCGAACATATTGTTATAAGGAAGGAACATATGCAGCTTATTGACAGTATTTCAAATTCTGAATATCCGGTAATTGTACATGCCTCTGGCGGAATTGGCAAATCCGTTTTCTGTAGAACAATCGTGGATACTTTACCTTCTCATTCTGTGGCCATAGCTTACGATTGCTTTGGAGCAGGACGTTACAGGAATCGCAGTGAGCCGAGGCACAGACATAGAGATGCATTAGTTCAGATTGTAAATGAATTAGCGGTCAAAGGGTTATGCAATCCGATTCTTGTCCAGGATAATACTCAGGATAGTAATATCATGACTAAATTTTTATGGAGTATTGAATCAGCAGTGAAAGCTTTAAAGAAGACAAACAATACTGCCAAATTATTTATTCTGATTGATGCAGCTGATAATGCAGAAATGGCAGCGCAGGAAAATAGTGATCCTTGTTTTGCCAAGGAATTGTTACGTGAAATTATACCAGAAGGATGTAAACTTGTTTTGCTATGTAGAACAGAACGAATTGAATTACTAAAACCCTCCTCTAAAATTTCTAAGCTAGAACTTAAAGCTTTCTCAAAATCAGAATCATTATTAAATCTAAAAAAATGGTTTCCCGAAGCAGATCACAAAGATGGTTATGAATTTCATCGTCTGACAAGTGGAAATCCACGTGTACAAGCAAATGCTCTTACTGTTAAAGCGTCAACTATTGCTGAATTATTAAATAGGCTTGGACCTGCAAAAATAACTGTCGAAAAGCAAATAGAATTGCAATTGAATAATGCAGTATCAGTAATTAAAGATCAGTTATCAGAATCATACCAGGACCAAATACAAGCAATATGCATGGGGTTAGCAAGCTTACCACCTCATATCCCGATAGAGATTTTAGCAAAAGCGGCTGCAGTAAGTAATGAAGCAATTAAAAGCTTTGTTTCTGATATAGGCCGGTCACTATGGTTATCTGATGCTTCAGTACAGTTTAGAGATGAACCTACCGAAACATGGTTTAGGAAAACTTTTTTTGCTGAAAAAGAAAATTTTGAAACGTACATCAGTGTGCTAGAGCCATTAGCTAATCAATATACCTATGTAGCAGAAGTATTACCTCATTTATATTTACAGTCAGAGAAATATCAAGAGTTGATTGAGCTTGCTCTTTCAGAGGATTATTTACCACAAGATAATCCAATTGATGCAAGAAATGTAAGGGTATATCGATTACAATTTGCCTTTCGTGCCGCACTTAAGGCTAAACAATATGATGATGCTATTAAAGTTGCTGTGCGAGCAGGCGAAGAAGTAGCAGGTAATCAAAGACAACTTAATCTATTCCAAAAAAATATTGATTTATTGGTTGTATTGCAGAACAAACAAAAAGTTCAGGATATTGCATTTAAGAGGTCGTTGGTTGGTGAATGGAATGGCTCTGAAAACGTATATACGGCTTCTTTACTCTCAGGAATAGAAGATTATAAAGGAGAAGCAAGAGGTTATCTTCGCGCTGCTATAAATTGGCTAAAAATATATTATGAAGATTATAGAGACAAAAATGAAGAATATTGGCAAAATAAGGTTACTTCGGATGATATTTTAGAAATTGCTTATTCATACATTAATATCTATGGTATAAAAGATTGTATTACTTTTCTCAATCGTTTCAAATCAAAAGAATACATTTTTGGGGTTCTAAAAAGTTTAGCAAAGAGACTTATTGATTTAGGTAATTTTAAGACACTTAATGATTTGCTAGAAAATTGTATAAGAGAACCATATTATGTACTAGCTTTTATTGACGAACTTGCGAAAATTGGCAAATTTCCTGAAAGAAAATACCTTCAGGATTGTTTAATCCTACTTTCTTCATCAAAAAGTAGGATTAAGAAACCAGATCAATTTTACAGTAATACAAGTTTATATTCTGCAATTGTAACTTTTATTGAGGCTTGTGTCTATAACAATTTTGAAGCTCATACCCTTCTTCGAATATTAAGATATTATATTCCAGAAAGGGCATCGACATCAATCTATAAAAGTTATCAATCAATAGAAAGGACACTTTATTTGAGAACGCTAGCATTAAGAAGTTATTTAGATAAAGAAGAAGAAATTAATATAAAAGCTATTTTACCTAAAAACCTTCTTGACATTAAGAAAAAAACACGTGAAGACCAAGAAGAAGTAAAAGAATTTCGCGAAGTTATATATAGTCTATTACCTTGGTATTTACTTCGGATAAAAATTGTTGGTCAAAATTCATTAAATTTTTTAAAAGAAGTTTCTATTGCTCAACAAAAATCAATTAAAGCAAGAAGTGGCAGATATAAATCTTATGATACTCTAGAAAATGAAATAGCAGATGCTCAATCTCTAATTATCATTATATCTACTAATATAAAAAGTGAAGATCTGATTTCTTTCTATAAAGAATATATTAAAGAAAATAAAAATTTATTGCTTTCTGATGAATTAGCACTAGTTAGAACAGCATTTAGATCCTCTCATATTTTTAATATAAAGGAAGATCTCGAATCTCAAATTTATTCCAGAATTAAAGGAATAAATAGTGATGGGCCAGAGGAGATGGCTGAAAGATTTATTGGGTTAGCAAGAGCAGTATTAAATTTAGCCCCTGAGGATGCGAGTGTTTACTTTGAAGAGGCTGTAAATATAGTATCGAAATTTGGCGATGAGATTGTGTTGAGATGGCAAAGTGTAGTTTCACTTTCTAAACAGGCTTGTTTATCACAGAATGTTTCGGATCAACTTGCCTATCGATTTATTCGTTGTGCTGAAATAATCTTGGATTACGGAAAAGAATCAGATTGGGATAGTAGTGAAGCAATTGTAGTTTGTACCAGAATGTCTAGTGGGATGGGATTAGCTGCATTAAGTAGATGGCGAGATAAAAATGTAGGAGAATTTACGAATCAATTGAAGGCCTTACTGACAGAGCTACTATCATCCGATAAAATTTCTGCTCCAGAAGCATGGGGAATGACAAGGTTCTGTTCTGATCATCATCATAAAAACTTACTTTCCTTATGTCTAGAGAAAGAAAAAGAAATAAAAGTCAAGGAACAAATTTTTGCTGATGCACTTAACCTACTTCAAATTCAAGGAACAAGCCTTGAGTATTACAAAGAAATTGAACAAATAGCCTTACAGAATAATATTAAGAATGATGTTCTGAATGATATATTAACTACTTCTCAAGATAAAAAAGAAATTGTTACACAGAATTCTGGTCGTAGCATACAATCTCTAAAAAAGGTCACAGATAAAACAGACTGGAAAGATTTATTTCAGGATTGGGATATACTTATTGTTGATCAATTCGAAAAATGCCTTAAGGCGCTGAAAATAAAAGGAAAACACTCTTTCATTGACATTGAAGACTTTTGGCAGAAGATCTTTTTAAGATTAAATAATAACGATTACTTCATGTTTATTGATGTGCTACTAAATTCATCAATATCCCGCTATGAAATTGCCCTATTTTTCAGGTCACTTCCCGAAGCATTTAAAAATAAGGTGAGTTTTAGGAAAAAGTGGCCTAGCATTATTAAACATTTAGGCGAAAAGTATGCTTCAGAACTAACTGGGAAATATTCTCTAGATATTTTTATCAAAGATCTTAGTCTCACTAAACACGAAATACTTCAACTTAAAGATGGTATATGTGAAGGATTAGCTAACGGGCAAGTATTTTTTACTTCTGATATGTTTTTTGGTTTTGTCAGTATTGCCACTCCATTCATCAGTGCTAACCAAGCTATAGACTTAACCGATTTTGCACTACAAAGATTTGAAATTCATATTAAAAAAGATTTTGGAGAAGGTGAATGGTCAGATCTCCCATTAACTTCAAAATCTATTACTAATCAATTAGCCGGTTTTATTTGGTCTGCACTTGGTTCTCCAGAATCAAAAGAACGTTGGAATAGCGCGCATGCCTTAAGGACTCTTTGCAATTTTAATTGTATAGAAATTTTTCATGAATTGATTAAATGGTTAGAGGAAGAAAAAGTAGGTGCCTTTGGTCATGTTAGATTTCCATTTTACCTATTTCATGCTAAAATGTATTTGTTTATTACTTTTGCTAGAGTTTCAAAAGAGAAACCTGACTTGTTGATTCCTTATAAGAAGTTGTTTATCCATTATGCAATGGAAGAAAAACATATTCTTATCCAAAAATTTGCAACGGAAATCATTCTTAACTTACCAGAAAATCAGAAAAACGACTTCGATCCTGAAATATTGAGGAAGCTGCAATCATTTGGCAAAAGCAATTTGCCTGTGATAAATCTTGAATATGGTGAAACAGTTGATAGTTATTGGCATATTAGAAATAACGTCAATACTGACCATGACTTTCATTTCGGCCTCGATATGGGAAGCTATTGGTTTAAATATCTAGGAGAAGCCTTTGGAATATCTACAAATCAGATTGAAGATTTAGCAGCACAAGTGATTATAGAAGATTGGAGATTAGGACATTTTAATGGTTATAGAAACGATCCTCGAAATATTTTATGGGATCAGTCACATGGACATAGAGATACTTGGTATCATAAAACAGATTATCCAAGAACTGATGATGTGACATTTTATCTATCGTATCATTCAATGATGGTAGTTGCTGCGAAGCTTCTTGAAAAAATGTCCCTTGTTTCAAAAGGAGATTGGAATGACGGGTTTGATTATTGGATGGAAAGACATCTACTTACTTGTGAAGATGGGATGTGGTTAGCAGATTTTCGTGATCCGGTGCCATCAAAGCGTCCTGAATGGATGTTCGATAATAATAGTAATTGGAGATCAGACATTCAGGAGCAATCTTTTTATAATGCATTAGTAACAGACTCGGAAACCGATGATATATGGTTAAATGTCGAAGGTGGTTGGGAAGAGATTCATCACTCTAAAAATGAAAATATTCATGTTAGATCGGCATTGGTTTCCAAAAGCAGTTCTTTTTCATTAATGAGTGCTCTTCAAACCTGTAATGATCCTTATGATTATAGATTACCAAATTATAAAGAAAAAAATAGTGAAATTGATTCTGTTCGCTTCAAATTAAGAGGTTGGATTGAAGAATCTGATTCTTCTAAAAGATTTGATGATTATGATCCTTATGCAGATAATATAGATTATCCTCCTTATATTATAGGTGAAGAAATAAGAGATAGATTGAAGTTAAAATCAAATTATATAGGAAAGGATTGGTTTATAAATAACTTTTCAATAGCTGTTCTTAAATGTCAAATTTGGAGTAGTTACAGACGTGATCTCAGTGAAAACCCTAATCAATCTGGAAAAGTATTAAAAGCATCGCTATATTTTTTAAAACATTTGTGTAAAACATTTGATTGTAATATCATCATAGAGGTTGAGATAAAGAGAGATGTCACATATAAATATCGCAGAAATGATGATAATTACGAATATTTAAAACCAATACATAAACTATTTTTATTATCGGAAGATGGAAAACTCAGAACAACAGAAAAAGATTATAAACTTAGGTAAACTCTTTGTAAAAGAGCTTCAATTAGATCCGGGTGTTGATACATTGTCGCGATGGATGGCTCATTATGTTGCAGAGAAAATATCATACACAGAAAGTTCTACAGGAACTGCTCAACTAGAAGCAAAAAAAGAGTGTTTTGAAGTGATCCTAGAACTTTGGAAGCATCGACATTTTCTTCCTCGCGAAAGGAGGCCATTACATAATTTTGAAAGTATCATAGAAACACTAGCTAAATTAGATCCTGAAATTGAAGAACCTTATTTTTACACTGCATTACGTGGAGATGAAACTCCTGAATTTACAACAGACCACTTGGATGAAAAATCCGTAGAAAAGTTGTTGGATATTGCTAAAGAAATTGATAAGACCGCAAGAATATGGATTGATTATTTACTAAAGACTGCAGCTGATAAAGCTATGGACAAAAATACTAAAGAATGGTTAGAAAATGCAGTAGAGTTGGATGACAAAGCAGATGTAGAAATAATTATGGCTCTAGTTGACAAGGGTGCCTTCCAATATAATGAAGGCAATAATGAAGAGTTTTTGAAAAACTATGAAATCAAAAGACTACAAAAAAGAATTACTCAACTTAAAAAATATTTTGAGTTAAATAAAATAATATTAGCAAATTATGAAAATGATTTAAATAATATCCTATAGATTACATTACAAGTTATATAATAAAAGATTATAATTACACATGAATATTACCGATACTATTGCTTTTTTTGCTTTATTGACTTCATTTTTTGCTTTATTCTTTTCTTGTTTTGTATGG
>APMI01007741.1_pt1 | contig 10226 bp, 6 predicted proteins | sample 667938 | NCBI WGS metagenome assembly APMI01 (sample SAMN01084076, study PRJNA167559) | wastewater metagenome | biome: Wastewater | place: Denmark: Ejby Moelle, Odense | collected 2011-11-28
CTTACTGCAAAAATACTTTGCACCTGTCGCTGTGTAGTGACTGGCCTCATTGGAGGATATGATTTTTCTCAGTCTGCCTAAAAACGAAAAAACGCCTGCAAAAATTGTCGCATATGTTTTGAAATATCTACATTGTGTTGAGCAGAACCGGGCATATGCTATTAATGTCAACGTCGTTTGCCTGCAATCAATTCAACCAGTATTTATGAAACAGAGATGCTTGTTTTTAATCACAATGTTTTTTGCAACAATATCAATGGCTCAACCTGCCAGTACAACATTTAGCAAAGCCCAATTGCAGGATAAAATAAAAGGTGGGTGGGCCGGGCAAACCATTGGGGTAACTTTTGGTGGCCCTTATGAGTTCCAGTTCAACGGTAGTTTTATTGGAGATTATCAACCATTGAAATGGTACGATGGCTACTTAAAAAAAACCATGCTGAACAACCCGGGTTTGTATGACGATCTGTACATGGATGTAAGTTTTGTAGAAGTATTTGAAAAATACGGGATGGATGCACCGGTTGATTCATTTGCCAATGCCTTTGCCAATGCCGGCTATGCACTCTGGCATGCCAACCAGGCTGCACGGTATAATATTCAGCATGGGATTGCGGTACCTCAAAGTGGTTACTGGAAGAACAATCCTCATGCAGATTGCATCGACTACCAGATAGAAAGTGATTTTGCAGGATTGATGAGCCCGGCAATGCCCAACACTGCCTCAGCCATCAGCGACAAGATCGGGCATATCATGAATTATGGCGATGGATGGTATGGCGGCGTATTTGTTGGTGCCATGTATGCCCTGGCATTTTCAAAAAATGATATCAATGAGATCGTAACAGGCGCTTTAAAAACAATACCACCCCAAAGTGAATTTTACCAATGTATCCGTGATGTGATACAATGGCATAAAAAGTATCCCGGTGACTGGAAACAAACCTGGCTGGCAGTACAGAAAAAATGGGCCAATGATATCGGCTGTCCTGATGGTGTATTTGCCGCTTTTAACATTGATGCAAAAGTGAATGCGGCCTATGTGGTGATCGGGCTGTTGTATGGTGCCGGCGACTTTACAAAAACGCTGGAGATCGCCACCCGTTGCGGACAGGATACAGACTGCAATCCATCCAGCGCCGCTGGTATTTTGGGAACAGTACTGGGTTATAATAAGATACCTGCGTATTGGAAAATGGGATTGAAGGAAGCGGAAACGATCCCTTTTAAATATACCAGCATGAGCCTGGAAGGTGTGTATGCCACCAGCTTTAAACATGCGCTGCTGAATATTGAACGCAATGGCGGAAAAGTATCAGGCAACCAGGTAACCATCAAAACGCAATTACCGGTGGCCGTAAAATTTGAAAAGAGTTTTGAAGGAGTTTACCCCATAGAGAAAAAAAACATTAACTGGTCGGATGATAAAACGGAGATCAGTTTTGACTTTACCGGAACCGGTTTTGCATTAAAGGGAGAAACAGCAGCATGGGCAGGTTTATCGGCTTATGTTTTTAATACTGAGTTGTATGTAGATAATAAGCTGGTTGAAAAACCACAACTTCCGGCGAATTTTACCACACGCCGTGCGGAGTTGTGCTGGAACTACGATCTGCCCAAAGGCAAGCACCTGGTAAAACTAAAAATACTCAATCCTTCGAGAGAGCTTTTTTTCAGGGCATGGGAAGTGATCGTGTATTCAGACAAAGCTACCGATGGAATCAAGGCGAATGAGATCAGTAAGTAATCTTTAAATCAATCATTTATAAATCACATCAGGTACATTTCATTAATCCAGATCGCAGAAAAATAACAAGCATTAATTATTCTCCAGTATTTTCCTTTGCTTCTTTTTCAGCGGAAAATTATTAGAGGCGATCTCACAGTAATCCAGCACCAACTTACAGGAACTGTTTTCCACCACCTGTATCACCCCGGCCAGGTTTTTATTTTCAAGACAAAACTTTGCCATGGCTGCGGTGTATAAACCGAAAAGATCAGCATCAGCTACAATTCCCTGCATTTTTTCTGATATGATAAATTTGAATTCTTTGCCGGCGGTCATCCATTTCACCAGGAACTGCAATGCGCTGGCCCTGTCCTTATCTGCTTTTTTAAAGGGAGTGGAAAGCAGGGTTGTTGCTGCGTGTAATGCTATGGGATTGGCGGCCTTGCAATCGGCAGGGGTTTCGAGTTTGATATCCTGGTAAGGATAGTAAGTTTGACTGAATGCGATACTGCCGTTCAACAGGATGGCAATAAGAAAAAATATCTTGATCATGCGTAAGTGAATTAATAAATACTGCCGTGAAAGTAATACATTTTCAGCTACGCCACCAGGAGACTGGTTGACCCCACAGGTTGACGATCAACACAGGATAACTACACAGGACAATAAAACACAAGCCCCCAATTTGCATTGGGGGCTATAACACACACTATAATTAACAAACATTCTTCCATATTGCATTTTGTCATCCAAGCCATATTTCGACAAGCTCAATATGACAGTCTATGACAATGCAATAAATATCAATCCGGTTTTTTACCGTCTAAAAAAGTGTTGATGGTGCTGATCTCAGCCTGGTTATGCTCGTCACTTTTTACCGTGTAATTACTGTAAAAACTTTCTACATCCGCCAGGGAGTTGTGCAACTCCATATTGCGGCGAAGGTAAGCTGGTACCTGTTCAAACTCGTTGTTAGGGTCGGCCGCGTTAATATTGAATGACAAATTACGCAGCTTGGTGATCCTATCGGCAGCCCGGCGCCTTAATTCTTCCGCTTCGTCCTGCAGCGCAGGCTCCTCAACGGACGACATTGTTAGGTTGGGCTGTTGTGTTTGCTGTACCAGAGGCTTTTCCTCCGCCGCTTCATGGGAATCTTTAACCACCATCTGCATTTCAAAAACAGGTTCGTCGGCCTGTGGAATACTCTGCAGAGGGGTTAGTTCCTCGGTAGTATTGGATTCTGGGGTTGGCTTTACCTCATGCACATAAATGTGCTGTGGCTTGGCCAGGTATGCACCTGTTGACGAGACAGGCTTGCTAGCGTCTTTATTAGGCTCTTCGTGAACGTTAGTTGCAGGCGTTGCAGCCCTGGCAGGCTCCTGGGCCTTTTCCGGTGCCGGCACCTGCGGTATGTCAAATACAACCGTTGGTAATTGATCAACGGAGGAGGAGATTTCAAAAAACACCGGAGCATTGGAAGAATCAGCTTCAGCCGTTTTTTCCGGTGTAAGTGCTTTCATTTCGACAGATGTTGTTCCCGTGGTTATAACAGGCTCTTGCATGGCTGGCATATCGGGAGCTGCCAGTTCCATTACTATTTTTTCCGGTGCGGCCGGCTCAATGGATTCTTCTTTTACTGCTTCGGCAACAGGTGCTTCCATCACAGGTTCTGCAACAGGTATCTCAAATTGCAATACAGGCTGCACCAGTTTACGTTCTTCCTTTGCAGGGATGTCGAGCGACAATATGATCTTGTCTTCTTTCTTTTCAACCTTAGGCTGGTTGATGGTTTTTGCAAAAGGATCCTTGTGTTCAAAGCCAGTTGCGATCAGCGTGATACCGATCTCAGCGCCCAGTGTATTGTCGTATCCCAAACCAAGGATCACATCTGTTCCTTCACCGGCCCTGCTTAACAGGTAAGCCTGGATCACTTCTACTTCATCCATGGTGAACTCATGTTCGCCTTCGGCTGAATTGATGTTGATCAGTATCCACCTGGCACCCTGGATATCATTGTCGTTGAGCAATGGAGAATTGAGTGCATTTTCAATCGCTTCCTGTGCCCTGTTTTCACCTACACCGGTTGCACTACCGAGTATGGCTACCCCGCCATTACTCATTACCGTGCAAACGTCGGCAAAGTCAACATTAATCTGGCCGGTACTGTTAATCACATCCGTGATGCATTTGGCAGCAGTAGCCAATACATTGTCAGCTTTTGAAAAAGCTTCCTTCATTTTGAGGTTACCAAACTGGTGACGCAGTTTATCATTGCTGATCACCAGCAATGTATCCACATGGTCTTTCAGCAGTGTGATGCCTTCTTCAGCCTGGGCCAACCGTTTTTTCCCTTCATAAGCAAAAGGAGTTGTAACGATACCCACGGTAAGGATACCAAGGTCTTTACAAACTTTTGCTACGATGGGCGCTCCGCCTGTACCTGTTCCACCACCCATACCCGCAGTGATGAAGGCCATCTTGGTATTCACTTCAAGGATGCGTTTGATCTCTTCCAGGCTTTCTTCTGTAGCCTGGCGGCCGATGTTGGGATTGGCACCTGCACCCAGCCCCTGGGTTAAATGTGGCCCTAACTGTATTTTATTCGGCACGCTGCTTTGTGCAATGGCCTGTGCATCTGTATTACAGATAATGAAGTTTACGCCTTCTATATTTTGCGAAAACATGTGGTTAACAGCATTGCTGCCACCACCACCCACACCAATTACCTTGATGATGGATGATTGTTCTTTGGGCAAATCAAAATGTATCATAGTTATAAAGAAGCCCCTCAGTCCCCAAAAGGGGAAATCAAGAAGCACTTTTTAATATTGATCCTTTTATTGGCTATTCAAACATCGCTGAACAACATTTAAAAGATCAATGGTTAATTAATGGTATTAGTAAAAAAAGAACTTATTAATTTTATTCTCTTTCTTAACCCCTCCAAATGGAGTGGTTTTGGAAGGCCTTACAAATGTGCATCCCCTTCTTCTTTAAACAGGTCGATCAGGCCATTTTTAAAAGAGTCCATAAACGTTTTTAATGATTTACGCTCTTTCACTTTCGGCATGTGATGCTGCTCTTCCACCATTACTGCTTCTTCCTGTGCTGCTGTATCCAGTTTTTCGTCTACAGGTGGACGTTGTAATGATGCAGGAACCTCAACCCTGCGGAATTTTTCTTCAAACTGCTTGTTCTTGTTCTCGTAGTCGTTATAACCTTTCAATATCAAACCGATACAGGTACTGTACATGGGCTTGGTCAATTCATCGATATGGCCACTTGCCAAATGCTCGTTCGGGAAACCGATCCTTGCATTCAAACCGGTAACGTACTCTGTCAATTGAATTAGATGTTTCAGCTGAGATCCACCACCGGTAAGGATCACTCCACCGTTGAGCAATCTTGTATCCAGGCCAACCTGTTTCAGGTGGTAAGAAACAAAATCCATGATCTCACTCATGCGTGCCTGGATGATGCCGGCCAGGTTTTTTACACTGATCTCTTTGGGCGGCATACCACGCAGACCCGGAATGGTGATGAATGCATTTGCTTTGGCTTCATCCGCCAATGCACTACCAAACTGAACTTTCATTTGCTCAGCCTGTGTTTTCAATACACCCAAACCATTCTTGATGTCGTTGGTAATATTTTCACCACCAAATGGAATTACTGCAGTATGCTTTAAAATACCTTCATAAAAAACAGCGAGGTCGGTTGTACCACCACCAATATCAACAATGGCAACGCCTGCTTCAAGATCCTGGTCGCACATTACAGCGGCCGCTGAGGCCAATGGCTGCAATACCAGATCCTGCGTTTTCAAACCAGATTTTTCCACACTCCTGTTGATGTTACGGATGGCATTTTTATCACCAGTGATGATGTGAAAATTGGCGCCCACTTTTACACCGCTATAGCCGATCGGGTTGGGGATGTTCTGGAAATTATCTACGGTAAACTCCTGTGGGATCACATCAATGATCTGGTCACCTGCAGGAATGTACGTGCGGTACTGGTCAGCAATCAGGCGATCGATCTCTTCCTGGCGGATCTCTTCTTCTGTATTCTGCCGCACAATATCCCCCCTTGTTTGCAGGCTTTTGATATGATGGCCTGCGATGCCTACATATACTTCGCTCAACGCAAGGTTTGGATTGGATGCATAACAGTTTTCCAACGCTGTTTGAATGGCCTTGATGGTTTGGTCGATGTTCAATACCATGCCGTGTTGTACGCCATTGCTGTTGGCACGGCCAAAGCCAAGTATCTCCAGTTTGCCATATTCATTCTTACGGCCTGCAATGGCCGCAATTTTTGTGGTGCCTATGTCGAGGCCCACAATAACAGGATTGTTATTCCCGTTATCAAATGTGTTGTTTTGTTCGCTAATCATAGTTGTATGTGTTTGTGTTTGTGTTTCGTTTTTATGCTGTGTTGTTATGCTGTCTTGTTTGTTCCACACCAGCTTCAGATCTTTGGTCATCATGCTTGTAAGCCTGTTCTGTTATTTTTTCTTTTTGGTAAAAAAGAAAAAATACGCTCTCTTGTACCGCATGCCATTTTTATCTATCCTGTTCTCTATTCAATTTAAAAACTGGTCCGTTTTCACTTTCAATTTCCCATTCTTAATTAATACTCATTCTGCTTCGGCATTACTGCTTTGGGTTTAGAAAGAGGTGTTTTCGCAGGGACTGGTTTAGGTTTATTTGGCGCTGGTTTTTTGTCATTTGTCAGTGGCTTTGCTGCAACCGGTTTCGGCTTAACCGCCGGTTCTTTTTTAACGGCAGGCTTCGCCGCTGGCTTTGCTATTGTTTTTGCAACAGCTTTTTTGTTGGCCGCAGCGCCCGGGTTTTTCATGGGTAACGGATCATTTAATACAATTGGGGCAATAACCGGAATACCTTGAGGTTTATTCAAACTGCTGGCTTCAGGGGCATTTGAAGCTTCCTGGTTATCATCCCGCTGTATCGATTCCTGTATCAGGCTGAAATCTGTTGTGTTGTGTTCATTGTCCTGCAGCATCATCTGCATGGAATCATTCGCCAGGTGCTCCGCCGTTGCCGCGATCGCCTGCATCAATTGAATGGTACGCAGTGAATCTGCCGCCTTGTCCTCGGCGCCCTTTCGTTTTGCTACCACCTGTCCTGCGTATTGCACACTGATCAAACTGTAATAATTCCAGCCGCATTTGGTCATCACTTCCTGGTAAAATAATTTCAGCTTGCTTAATTTTTTTTCAATGTCTGTAGCATCACCAAAAGCAATTACACTGTTCCCGATCTTAGGGATCATCTCGAAATTCCTTTCTGCGGTGATATCCACCTGGTCTACCAGTGCCATGGCAAAAGAATCCTTTTGCAGGGCCATGCTCAACTGGTATACTGCTTTCAGCAAAGCGCTGTCTGCTTTGGAAAGCACTGCTTTGTCTGAAGGAAAGTTGGTGAATACCGGCAAGCGGGCAGAAAACTTTTCACTCAACGGCAGCATGGCCATACTACTGTCGATATAAAATGTTGTACCGGCCGCTGAGAATACCCTGGCCACAGGTTCTCTTTCTGAGATCACTACCTGTAATACTGCATTGTTGTCAAAGAACAGTTGTGCTTTTTTTACCCAGATGTTTTTTTGCAGGTCGGCTTCCAGCGACTTTAAGTTGAAAAAAGAAACCGGCTGACCCACAGGCGAACCATCAATGTATTGATTGAGCGCATTGATCACATCTGTTTTATCAACAAAAAAATTATTACTCACTCCTTTAATGGCAATGTTAAGCCCGGTGCAGGTTTGCTTTTCTTCTTTGTTGATGGCAGCAACCAGCAATACGGCAACACCCGCTCCCATGGCGATCCACAGCGAAGTCAGTATCCATTTTATAATTGTTTTCTTTTTTGCCATACCCCTATCCCCTAAAAGAGGATTTTAACATTCGATTATTTTAAAACGCTTTATCAATTCAAGCTTCCAATATTTTTTTGATCGGTTCTACCAATGTATCAATATCACCAGCGCCTGCTGTGATGATCAATGCGCCTTCAAAACCTTCTTCTACATGTGCTTCCTTTTCCTTCTGCAGGTGCTTTAACAGATCTTCTTTACTCAACAGCATTTTAAATTCACTGTGCATCCTGTCGATGATCATCTGGCTGCTTACTCCTTCCATCGGTAATTCCCGGGCGGGATAAATGGGCAGCAAAATTGTTTCATCAGCTATGTCAAGCACTTCTGCAAATCCATCTGCATGATCTTTTGTTCTGCTGAATAAATGCGGCTGAAACACTACCGTACATTTTTTATTGCCGAACAATTTTTTGGCACCTGTTATTAAGGCCCTTAATTCTTCAGGGTGATGAGCATAATCATCGATCATCACGGTGCTGTCATTCTTAATGATGTATTCAAACCTTCTTTTCACTCCTTTAAAATCTGCTACCGCCGCTTTTATTTTTTCTTCCTCTATTTTTAATGCTACTGCAACTGCAATGGCAGCTGTTGCATTTTCTATATTGTGCATACCGCCCATGTTCAGCAATACATCTTTTACCAACTTCTCTTTTACATTTACATCAAAAACATAACTGCCATTCCCGATACGGATGTTGTGAGCATTTACATCAGCCTTTTCATTCTGTACATCGTAGTTGATATGATTCGGCGCTTTTAAGTCAGCACTTCTTTTTAAACCATATTTGCTGATGAGCAATCCGCCTGTTTTTATTTTGGCCGCAAAATCAATGAACGCCAGCTCCATATTTTCTGCCGTGCCATAGATATCCAGGTGATCAGCATCCATTGAACTGATGATGGCGATATCCGGATTTAATTTCAAAAAGCTACGGTCGTATTCATCAGCCTCAGCTACACAAACATTTTTTTCACTGCTCCCCGAATTTGTCGGGGCAGGCCAGAAATTGCTGTTGTAGTTTACTGCGATGCCTCCTAAAAAAGCATTGCAGCCATACCCGCTGTGGCGAAGTATGTGAGCGATCATTGTACTGGTGGTTGTTTTACCATGTGTGCCTGCCACGCATATATTAAAACCTGTTGCCGTTACCGCCCCCAGCACATCACTTCTTTTTACAATGTTGTAACCATTGTTTAAAAAATAGTTCAGTTCGCTGTGGTCTTTTGGTATGGCCGGCGTGTACACTACCAGTTTTGCATGCTTGTCAATGAGCTCCAGGTTATCTTCGTAATGGATCTGTATGCCTTCTTCAACCAATTGTTTGCACAGGGTGGTTTGCGTTTTATCATAGCCGCTTACCGCAACGCCTTTCGAATTGAAATATCTTGCCAGGGCGCTCATACCGATACCACCTATGCCGAGAAAATAGACGGCCCCCTCCTGACCTCCCCTGGTGGGGGAGGAAGTTAACAACGCCACTATTTCATTTACACTTTTCATTTTTTTGCTTCTATGCTTTTCAGTATTTCTTTTGCTATTGTTTCATCCGCATTGGTCACTGCCAGTTTGCTGATGTGTAGTTTTAATTCAGTTTGCAGTTGTTCATCTTTTGCAAGCCCAATGATTGCCGGCACCAATTTTTCAGTTGCGTCACTGTCTTTTACCATCAGTGCTGCGTTCCTGTCAACCAGTTTTGTTGCATTGACTGTTTGATGATCTTCAGCAGCATAAGGAAATGGTACAAACACTGCCGGTTTTTTTACGACACAGATCTCACTTACACTCATGGCACCACTCCGGCTGATGATCACATCTGCTGCTGCATAGGCATTTTCCATCTGGGTGATAAAATCATTTGCCCAGATGTTTGGCCTGCCTTCGCACCTCGCTTTTGCCTGCGCTGCATAAGGCTTACCTGTTTGCCAGATCAACTGCAGGTTATTGTTGCCAAAATCTTCAAGGTGCTTGTCGAGTGCTTCATTGATCCCTTTCGCTCCAAGACTTCCGCCAACAGACAGGATGGTTTTTTTTGCCGGATCAAGTCCAAAAAAACGGATGGCTTCTTCCCTGCTTACCTGGCTGTTGGTAATGCTTGCCCTTACCGGATTCCCGCTGATGATGATCTTGTCCGCAGGAAAAAATTTCTCCATCCCGTCGATGGCTACAAAAATTCCCGTTGCCTTTTTGCCCAGCAGCATATTGCTTTTGCCGGCAAAGGAATTGCTTTCGTGAATGAAGGTGCTGATGCCCTGTGATTGTGCAAACCGCAATACCGGGAAGCTCGAATAACCACCCACGCCGATCACCGCATCCGGTTTAAATTTTTTGAAAATGCTTCTTACCTGCAAAAAACTTTTTACCAGTTTGTAAGGCAATCCAATATTTTTTATCAAAGAACTCCGGTTAAATCCTGCGATGTCTAACCCTTCTATTTTATAACCTGCCTGGGGCACTTTCTCCATTTCCATTTTCCCTTTGGCACCTATAAACAAAATCGACGCATTGGGCCGTTGCTTTTTTATTGCATTGGCAATAGCGACGGCAGGAAAAATATGGCCGCCGGTACCTCCACCTGCCATGATGAACCTGCTT
>APMI01049546.1_pt1 | contig 10226 bp, 10 predicted proteins | sample 667938 | NCBI WGS metagenome assembly APMI01 (sample SAMN01084076, study PRJNA167559) | wastewater metagenome | biome: Wastewater | place: Denmark: Ejby Moelle, Odense | collected 2011-11-28
TCCGCTCGGGGCGTTCGCCGCGTTCGCTTCTTTCTGGCCGGGGCGGCCTGGGTGAACGTTCGTTGCGCTGGCTGCCCTCGGCGGCTTCGTTGCGCGCTCCGCCGGTAGCGCGGGGTTCGGGTCGATCGGGTCTGTCGCGTCGTTCACCGCGTTGTCCGCCGCGGCTATTTCGTCGTTCGCCCCGCGGCGCTTGAACCGCCTTTGCCGGCGCGACCGCAGGCTCGGCCTGAACACTGCCAGCGGCAGGCGCGGGCTTCCGGTTGCCACGAAACCAGCCAAAGATTTTCTCCATGATTCCAGGCGGTTGGGCGACGCCCGGCGCCACCGGATGGCTCGGGCTGATTTCAGCGCGCGGCGCAACGATCGGCGCAGGTTGATCGGGGCGGATTCCCTTTACCGCGGCCTCCATCCTCTGCGGCCGGTCTTCCGCGGCTTGCGCCGATGGCGGCTGGTAAGTCGGGTCTGCTGGCGCGTCGACCATCTTGTAGGACGGAATCGCGATGTCCTCCTGGTTGAGTTGGTCGTGGCGCAGACGGGCCAACTGATAGAACGGGGTTTCCATGTGCTGATTGGGAATCAGCAATACGTTAACTTTGTGGCGCAGTTCGATGGTTTGAATGTCGGCGCGCTTCTCGTTCAGCAGGAAGGTCGCGACGTCTACCGGAATCTGAACATGCACGGCGCCGGTGTTTTCCTTCATCGCCTCCTCTTCCAGGATGCGAAGAATATGCAGCGCCGCCGACTCGGTGCTGCGGATATGCCCGGTACCGGAGCAGCGCGGGCAGGGGATGTAGCTGGTCTCGGCGAGCGCGGGCCGCAGGCGCTGGCGCGACAGTTCCATCAGTCCGAAGCGGCTGATCTTGCCGGTCTGGACGCGGGCACGGTCATGGTGCAGTGCATCGCGCAGGCGGTTTTCGACCTCGCGCTGGTTCTTGCTGCTTTCCATGTCGATGAAATCGATGACGATCAGTCCGCCCAGGTCGCGCAGACGTAACTGCCGCGCGATTTCGTCGGCGGCTTCGCAGTTGGTCTTGAGCGCGGTCTCCTCGATGTCGGCGCCGCGGGTGGCGCGGCCGGAGTTCACGTCGATGGCCACAAGCGCTTCCGTATGGTCGATCACCACGGCGCCGCCCGAAGGCAGCTCGACCTGGCGACCGAATGCGGTTTCAATCTGGTGTTCGATCTGAAAGCGTGAGAACAGCGGAACGTCGTCGCGATAACGCTTGATCCGGTTGACGGTCGCCGGCATGACGTGCCCCATGAACTGCTGGGCCTGCTCGAACACATCGTCGGTGTCGATCAGGATTTCGCCAATGTCCGGCTGGAAGTAGTCGCGGATCGCACGGATTACCAGGCTGCCTTCCTGGTAGATCAGAAACGCCCCTTCCTGCGCCTGCGCCGCACCCTCGATGGCCCGCCAAAGTTGCAGCAGGTAGTTCAAATCCCACTGCAGTTCTTCAGCGTTGCGGCCGATGCCGGCGGTGCGGGCGATCAGGCTCATGCCTGGCGGCACTTCGAGCTGATCCATCGCTTCGCGCAGTTCGGCGCGATCGTCGCCCTCGACTCGCCGCGACACGCCGCCGCCGCGCGGGTTGTTGGGCATCAATACCAGGTAGCGGCCAGCCAGGGAAATAAAGGTGGTCAGGGCAGCGCCCTTGTTACCGCGCTCGTCTTTTTCTACCTGGACGATCAGTTCCTGACCTTCGCGCAGGGCATCGCGAATGGTCGCCTTGGAAGGTTCTACCCCTTCCCGGAAATAGAACCTGGATACCTCCTTGAACGGCAGAAACCCGTGCCGTTCGGCGCCGTAGTCGACGAACGCCGCTTCCAGGCTGGGCTCGATACGGGTGATGACAGCCTTGTAGATGTTGCTTTTGCGTTGTTCCTTTGCGGCAGATTCGATATCGAGATCGATCAGTTTCTGACCGTCCACGATTGCGACACGAAGTTCTTCTGCCTGTGTCGCGTTGAATAGCATGCGCTTCATTGTTTTGGTCTCCCGCGCGCTACCTCTGCGGGGACAAACCGCGCATCCGTCCGTAAGACGGGAATTAGTTTGGTCGGGTAAGGGTCATCAGACGTCTGTTTCGCAAACTAAATCAGAGGTTTGTCCTAGGCGAATCCTGAAGCGGACGAGGTTGCGCCCCCCCGGCCTTCAGGATCAAGCGATCAGCGTGTCAGCAACGCGCGTCAAGTAAAGAAAAGCTGGTGAAATGAACTAAGATCGCGACTTTGAAACCGCGAGATAACCGGATACTGCGTGTCTTACGAGTTTCTGTGTCAACCGAGGAATGCCGCGAGCCAGTTGCGTCCGGCTCGTTTCCGCCTCCCTGCACCAAGCGTTCCGATCGGTGCCCGAAGGACGGTCTGAGCGGGCCGTTCCATCGGCGAGTATATTTCAGAATGAAGATGTTAAGCAAAGCCCTTCTGGTTAAGCGCGAAGTTATCGGCGAGGAACATGCTGGGCAGCGCATCGATAACTTTCTCCTTCGCATTTGCAAGGGGGTACCGAAGAGCCACGTCTACCAGATCCTGCGCAGTGGCCAGGTACGAGCCAACGGAAAACGCATCGATCCGGCCTACCGCCTGCTGCTCGGCGACGAGATCCGGATTCCGCCGGTCCGCATTGCGGAACCCCATTCCGGTGCGCCCGGCGTACCGTTCGGCACACTGTTTCCAGTCGTCTACGAGGACGATTCGCTGGTCGCGATCGACAAGCCGGCCGGTACCGCCGTTCATGGCGGCAGCGGCGTGAGTTTCGGCGTGATCGAACAACTGCGGCGGCAGCGCCCCGAAGCCCGGCTGCTGGAACTTGCGCACCGGCTGGACCGCGAAACATCCGGTCTGCTCTTGATTGCCAAGACGCGCACCGCGCTGACCGCACTGCACGACATGTTCCGCGCTGGCGCGATGCACAAAACCTATTTGACCCTGGTTAGGGGGCGCTGGTCGAATCCGCTGCAACACGTCAAGCTACCGCTGACCAAATACTTGACGGACGAAGGCGAGCGCAGGGTTTCGGTGGATCGCGACGGCAAACCGGCCCATTCGATCGTTCACCTGTTGCGCCGTTGGGAGACGTTCAGCCTGCTGGAGGTGGAACTGAAGACCGGGCGGACCCACCAGATCCGAGTACATCTTGCGCATCTTGGCTTTCCGCTGGCGGGCGACGACAAGTACGGCGACTTCGGTTTGAACAAAGATCTCGCAAAGGCGGGCCTTAAACGCATGTTCCTGCACGCCGCGCTGCTGAAGTTGGCACATCCCGTTTCGCGCCAGCCGCTGGTGCTTTCGGCCCCGCTGCCCGGTGACCTGAGTGACTTCGTTGCGCGGCTGAATCTCGACCAGCGCGTCGATTTCGAGGCGACCGATGCCACGCCGGTTTGATCTGATCGTCTTCGACTGGGACGGCACATTGCTGGATTCAGCGGCGGCGATAGTGCTCGCCATTCAGTTGGCCTGTCGCGATCTCGGCGTAGCCGAACCTGACGATGCCGGTGCCCGGCAGGTGATCGGGCTTGGCCTGGTGGACGCCCTGGCGACCGCCATTCCGTCGCTACCGCCGGCGCGCTATCGTGAGCTGGCCGAACGCTATCGCTACCATTACCTTTCGCGGGATCATGATCTGGCTCTGTTTGACGGAACGGCCGAATTGCTTGCGGAACTGCATTCGCGGGGCCATACGCTGGCGATTGCCACCGGAAAGAGCAGATTGGGGCTGGACCGGGCCTTGGCGCACAGCGGGCTCGGGCAATGGTTTCATGCGACCCGTTGCGCCGACGAGTGTCACTCGAAGCCGCACCCGGAGATGCTTCTGGAACTGATGGAAGCGTTGGTTGCTGAGCCCGGGCGAACCCTGATGATCGGCGATACCACGCACGATCTTCAAATGGCGCGCAACGCCGGCGTGGCCGCACTGGCGGTGGGCTTCGGCGCCCACCCCGCCGAACTTCTGCAGGCAGAATATCCGGTGGCATTGGCCAGTTCGACCGCCGAGCTGGCGCACTGGCTAAGACTCAATGGATAGTCGGGGTCGGATCTGTGCGAGCGCCGATCTGGTCGAAAGAGGGCCGGGCATTCGGTTCGAAGTGAAACGGGCCGGGGAGGCCGTACCCGCATTCGTCGTTCGCTACGACGGGCGGGCTTACGCCTTCCTCAACCGATGCGCGCATGTTTCGGTCGAACTCGACTGGGAGAACGGTCAGTTCTTCGACTCGGCGCGGTTATACTTGATTTGCTCTACTCACGGGGCGCTGTATGAACCGGATAGCGGGTATTGCGTGGCCGGCCCGTGCAAAGGGGCGAACCTGACCGCGATCGCGGTCCGGGAACGGGATGGAGCGATTTTCGTGGAAGGCGTTACTGAATGACAGACGGTAACAACGAACCGAATTGGGAGCGCCGGGTGCTTGAACGGCTTGCCTCGGAAGCGCTGGTCGAGCAAAGGCGCAAACGGCGCTGGGGCGTTTTCTTCCGCCTGCTGACGTTCATTTACGTCGGTGTGATCCTTTGGATGTTGAGTGGTATCGGGGGCGGCACGCCGAGCAAGCTGACTGACGGCAAGCATACAGCGCTTGTCCAGCTGCAGGGTGTGATCGGTCCGAAAGGCGAGGCGAGCGCCGAGAACATCAACCTTGCGCTGCAGTCGGCCTTCGAGGCCAAGGGCGCGCAGGGGGTCGTGCTGCTGATCAACAGCCCGGGCGGCAGTCCGGTGCAGGCGGGCTTGATCAATGACGAAATCCGCCGTTTGCGTGCCAAGTATCCGAGCACGCCGATCTACGCGGTGGTCGAGGACATCTGTGCCTCCGGCGGTTATTACGTCGCGGCGGCAGCCGACAAGATATTCGTCGACAAGGCTTCGATCGTCGGGTCGATCGGCGTGTTGATGGAAGGCTTCGGCTTTACTGGCACCATGGACAAACTGGGCGTCGAGCGCCGTTTGCTGACTGCCGGCGAGAACAAGGGCTTCCTGGATCCGTTTTCGCCCCAGGAGCCGCGGCACCTGGAACACGCGAAATCGTTGCTGGCGGACGTGCACAAGCAGTTCATCGAAGTCGTGCGCAAGGGTCGCGGAAACCGCCTCAAGGAAACGAGCGACATGTTTTCGGGATTGATGTGGACCGGTGAGCAGAGCGTCGCCAACGGTCTCGCCGATTCTCTGGGCAGCGTGGACTTCGTGGCCCGCGAGGTAATCAAAGCCGAGGACGTGCGTGACTACACGCAGAAAACCAACTTTGCCGAACGCTTCGCCAGGCAACTCGGCGCCTCTTCCGGCGAAACCCTACTTAACTTCTTGTCGCAGATGCGGCTGCGCTGAGTCCGCCGCCTGAACCAGGAATACGGTCGGCCGTTTGTCGATTGCGGGCGGCGGCGCGGGACGCCACAGGGCGATCGGGCGGGTAACGATCGACTCGGTTGATGCGGTGATGTCGGTTGCGACGCAAAGCAGCGTGTCGGTTAGGCAGGTGGCGACGAGCGAAGCAAACAGGCGTTGGTTGCGGTACGGGGTCTCAATGAAGATCTGCGTGCGATGTCGTTCGCGCGATTCTCGTTCCAAGCGGCGAATGGCGTCTTCGCGGGCCGCATCGGCAATGGGCAAATAGCCGAGAAACGAGAAAGACTGCCCGTTGAGGCCGGAGGCCATCAAGGCCAGGAGTATCGATGAGGGTCCGACCAGGGGAACGACGCGCAAACCCCTGCCGTGCGCAGCCCGAACGAGTTGCGCACCCGGATCCGCAACCGCGGGGCAACCCGCATCGGACATAAGACCGCCATCGCGACCTTCGACCACCGGCTGCAGGAGTCGGTCAAGATCGTCATTCGTTGGTCTTTCCGGCAGCGATTCAATCCGTACGTCGCGGATCGGCCTGTGGAAACCGACGTGCCGGAGTTCGCTTCGCGCTGCCTTGGCGTTTTCGACGATCAGGTATTCCAGGGCGAAGCAGCGGGCGCGCACGTCCGGCGGCAGGTAGCTTTCCCAAGCAATTGGCGCAAGGGAGGCCGGGATCAGGTAAAGGGTTCCGGCTGTCACGGTCGGTCGGCGCCGGTCAGGGAAGCGGCACTCCCTGATGGCGCAGCATTGCGCACAGCGCGATCAGCGGGAGTCCGATCAGCGCTGTGGGATCGTCTCCGCGCACATGCTCGAGCAAGGCAATCCCCAGTGACTCGGCCTTGGCGCTGCCCGCGCAATTGAAGGGCTGATCGGCATCGACGTAGCGTTCGATCTCGTCGCCGGAGAGATGGCGGAAGCGGACTTCTGTCGGCACGCACGCTGACTGAGTGCTTCCGGTGGCCGAATCAAGCACGGCCACCGCGGTGTGAAAAATGATTTCTCTTCCGCTCATTTCGGCCAGTTGAGAGACGGCGCGTCGGCGATCTCCCGGTTTGCCAAAATACTGTCCCACCGCAAAGGCGACCTGGTCGCTGCCGACTATCAGCGCGTCGGGAAACCTGCCCGCGATGGCGTGCGCCTTGGCAATTGCCAAGCGTACAGCGGTGTCTTGCGGGAGTTCGCCAGGAACTGGCGCCTCGATTGTTCCGGGGTCTGCGATGTCGAACGGAATCTGCAGGCGCGCAAGCAATTGGCGGCGAAATGGGGACGTCGATGCAAGGACGATTTGGCGCCGCTTTGTGTCCGGGGCCAAGGAGTGTTGAGCCATGATCGGTAGCGTGGACAACCTTGCTCGGTAGGGACCGCGCGCGGCAGTCTAACTTTTGACAGGGGAATTCCGGCGATGATACCATCGGCCGTTTTTGTCCCGTGACGCTTGGCTTATTGATCCATGGGCGTTCGCCCGAACTTCAGGACATCGTGATGGGGCCTTGGAAGTGGCGGATATGCCTCGCCTGTCCGGTATGGTTGCGCAATGCGGCGGCGTGTTGGATGTTCATGCGGCCGGTTCCGTTGGTGAGGACAACCGGGCCTACGTGCATGTCAAGATTTCCGGTTTGGTTTGGCTGACATGTCAGCGTTGTCTCGATCCAGTCGAGCACATCGTCGGGCACGATGTTCTCTTCCAGTTGTGGCCGGCGGGCGCCGAGTTGCCGGATGAAGAATTTTTGGAGGATGCGTTCGACGCGCTGCCTGTCGGAGAGCAACTGGATCTGGCGCAAGTCGTGGAGGACGAAGTGTTGCTTGGACTGCCGCTTGCTCCGCGACATCAGGCTTGCCGGCTTCCCCGGTCGGCACCGGAGCAGCTCGAGATTTCGCCTTTCGAGGTGTTGAAAAAGTTGAAGCGCCAGCATTGATTGCGTTGGCGCATAGAAAGAACGTCAAGGAGTAGTGATCATGGCAGTACAGCAAAACAAAAAATCCCCGTCCAAGCGCGGCATGCATCGAGCCCACGATTTTCTGGCCAATCCGCCGCTCGCTGTCGAAGCGACTACCGGAGAAACGCACCTCCGCCACCATGTTTCGCCTTCCGGCTATTACCGCGGCAAGAAGGTTCTCAAGACCAAGGACGAATAGGTCGGTGATTCCGGTAGCGGTCGACCAGGCATGAACCGGCGTCCGCTTAGAGTCTATTCGGATCCTGCTGCGCACCAATCCCCAGCGTAGATGGAAGTCAAAATCGCGATTGACTGCATGGGCGGCGACTATGGCCCGGCGGTAACTCTTCCTGCTGCCTTCAGCTTCCTGCGCCACGAACGTGATGCCGCGGTGATCGCGGTCGGGCGCACGGACGCGCTCGGCCCGTTGATGAAGGAGGCTGCGCGCGAATTCGGCACGCGATTGCGGATTCGCGGCGCTTCCGAGGTGGTCGAGATGGATGATCCTCTTGCCTTAGCGTTGCGCGGCAAGAAAGATTCGTCGATGCGCGTCGCGATTGACCTGGTCAAATCGGGCGAAGCGGATGCCGCGGTATCCGCCGGGAACACGGGAGCGCTGATGGCGATCTCGCGGTTTGTGCTCAAGACATTGCCCGGTATCGATCGTCCGGCGATTTGCTCTGTCCTTCCGACCATGAAGGGTGAGACCTACGTGCTCGATCTAGGCGCAAACGTGGACTGCGGTCCCGAGCACCTTTGCCAGTTCGGTGTGATGGGCGCGATGCTTTGCGCTGCGGTTGAGCATAAGGAACGCCCCAGCGTCGGGCTGCTCAATATCGGCGAAGAAGACATCAAGGGGAACGACGTCGTCAAGCGGGCCGGCGACTTGCTGAGATCGAGTGGCCTGAATTTTTTCGGGAATGTCGAGGGTGACGACATTTTCAAAGGAACCACTGACGTGGTGGTGTGCGACGGATTCGTGGGAAACGTCACCCTGAAGGCTTCGGAAGGACTCGCGCAAATGCTCGGTAGTTTCCTTCGGGAGGAACTCTCGCGCAACTGGGTAGCCAAGCTTGGGGCGATGGTCGCCATGCCGGCGCTCAAGGCGTTCAAGCGTCGCGTCGATCATCGTCGTTACAACGGCGCCAGCCTGCTCGGCCTGCGCGGCATTGTGCTCAAAAGCCATGGGTCGGCCGATGCCTACGCGTTCGAGAAGGCGTTGCATCGGGCTGCCGAGGAAGTGCGCAACGGTGTGCTCAAGCGCATCGAGGCGCAGCTGGGTCAGAAGCAGGAAGCCGCCGCATGATCTATGCAAGAATTGTCGGAACCGGAAGCCATCTGCCGGGCGACCCTGTGTCAAATAGTGACTTGGCATCTCGCGGAATCGAGACCTCGGACGAATGGATTGCCGATAGAACGGGAATTCGATTTCGGCATTTTGCTGCCAAAGGCATCGGGTCCAGCGACCTTGCGCTTGAGGCGAGTCGCCAGGCGATCGCTTCGGCCGGAATCGACTCCGCGACGGTCGACCTGATCATCGTGGCAACTTCGACGCCGGACGTTATATTTCCCAGCACGGCGGCATTATTGCAGGACAAGCTCGGTATTCGTAACGGCGGCGCGGCGTTTGACGTTCAGGCTGTGTGCACGGGTTTTGTCTATGCACTGGCTACGGCCGAGAAGTTCATCCGCTCGGGGTCGCATCGTTGCGCCCTGGTGGTTGGCGCCGAGGTTTTCTCGCGGATTCTTGACTGGAATGATCGTGGCACCTGCGTGCTGTTTGGCGACGGGGCAGGCGCGGTCATACTTGCCGCATCGGACTTGTCGGGCGGAGTGCTTTCGAGTGCGCTCCATGCCGATGGCAGCCATAACAATATACTGTCCGTGCCGGGGCAAGTAAGTAGCGGTCGCGTCACGGGGTCGCCGTTTCTGCAAATGGACGGGCAGGCGGTGTTCAAGTTTGCCGTTAGGGTGTTGGGCGACGTTGCGGTGGAGGCAGCGGAACTGGCCGGGATCGGGATTGCGGATATTGATTGGGTCATTCCTCATCAGGCGAATATCCGTATCCTGCAAGCGACCGCGCGTCGCGTCGGCATTCCGATGGAGAAGGTAATTGTTACCGTGGACAAGCACGGCAACACGTCGGCCGCATCGGTGCCGCTGGCTCTGGACCTTGCAGCGAGGGATGGGCGCATTCGTCCGGGGCACAAGGTGCTGCTCGAAGGCGTTGGCGGCGGTTTCACCTGGGGCGCTGTTCTGGTCGAATTCTAATTTTCGCGAGCGACACGTTGATGAAATTTGCGTTGGTCTTTCCCGGGCAGGGGCATCAATCCGTAGGCATGATGAAGGCATATTGCGAGGAGGCCGTCGTGCGCCGGACCTTCGACGAGGCATCTGCGGCGCTGGACCTCGATCTTTGGAACATGGTCGCGACCGGCCCCGCAGAGGTTCTCGCCCAGACTGTCAATACCCAGCCGATCATGCTGACGGCTGGCGTTGCCGTCTATCGACTGTGGCGCCAGCGCGGCGGAGGCGTGCCGACGGTGATGGCCGGGCATAGCCTTGGCGAATACTCTGCGCTTGTAGCGGCAGGAGTTGTGGATTTTTCCGATTCCGTCGGCCTCGTGCGTCTGCGCGCTGAGGCAATGCAGATGGCGGTTCCGTTGGGCGAGGGGGCGATGGCGGCTCTGCTCGGATTGGAGGAGCCCGAAGCGAGGGCCGCTTGCGAACAGGCGGCCCAAGTGCAGGTTGTCTCCTGCGCCAACCTCAATGCGCCCGGCCAGATCGTCATTGCGGGGCATACTGCAGCGGTTGAACGCGCGGTTGCAATCGCCAAGGAGATGGGCGCGAAGCGCGCCGTGATGCTTCATGTCTCGGCGCCGTTTCATTGCAGCCTGATGAAACCCGCTGGAGAGAAGCTGAAGCATCGCCTCGAATCGCTGCATTTGCGGCGGCCG
>APMI01052210.1_pt1 | contig 10225 bp, 16 predicted proteins | sample 667938 | NCBI WGS metagenome assembly APMI01 (sample SAMN01084076, study PRJNA167559) | wastewater metagenome | biome: Wastewater | place: Denmark: Ejby Moelle, Odense | collected 2011-11-28
GGGGTGGCGATAGGCCAGCCGGTTTCCCGCGCGCGTGGGGCGCGATCCGAAATGCCGCTCTAATCTTTGATCAGTCTGGAAGGTAATGATTTCAGGTGGTTACAGGCCGTGCGACTTGCACCAACAATGTCGCACGACTAACCGATTGATTTCATTAGGTCGGCGTTTCGTTCTTGGTCAGGCTCATCACGCCGCCATCGTCAGTCCGCTCGACCTGCATGTCGCCGATCATCATCACGCCCAGGACGCGCTTGTCCACCTTGAGTTCCTGCGGCCGCTTGCTCTCGAAATACGGCATCAACTCGGCATTGGCCTTGAGCACCAGCTCGTGCGCTTTCGTCACCAGGGCAGCGACGCCATCGAGCTTGCCTTCCTTCGCGAGCTTGAGAAGCTGCATGCTCGGATCCGCGCTGACCTCCTGCCCTGCCATTTCGAGGGCCAGCCGCACGGGATCGGCATTCGCCAGGGCGGCGAGGTTGAGACCCGGATGCCGGTATCCCATGCGCATCAGCGTGTCGGCAAATTCCCGGCTGGCCTTGTTCTGGCTGCCCTTCGGCCTCCCGCGCCCGTTTCGCGCGGCCGAGATTGTTTCCGCCACATGGCGCACCGGGCCGGCGAAGAGCGACTGCTGCTCGTCGATCTCGTCGAGCATGAGGGACGGCTGCTCGGCCTCGGCGACGGGCTGGGCCAGCTGCTGGGCAAGGTCAGCCATCGCGCCCTGGACGATTGCCTTTGTCGTGCCGACCTTCGCGGCCCGCTCCGGATCCGGCTCGATCGCCGGCGCGCCGGAATTTTCGCCCGGCGTGTGTGCCTCGTTAAGCCCCTGATTTCGACCGTCGTCCGCCATCGCCGCTATTTCCCTATTTCTTTATTCCGGTTACCGCCCGTAACCGGAGGTAACCTATTCGGTAACCGCATATCTGCTGGAAAATCAGGAATTTATCCCTCTCGGTTACCGGGTTACCTCTATCTCTCTTCACGCGTATCCACGCGCGCGCGCGTGAAAACTGCTCATATTGCGGTAACCCGGTAACCGTCTGCGCAAGCCACTGTTTTCCTTGATTGATCCCGGTTACCTCATCGGTAACCGGCTGGTAACCGGTGGTAACCACCCGCACCCATCCGGCGAAGCAACCGGCCTCGCCACCATCCTGCGCACGGCTCTCGCCGCGTTAAGTGCCCGCGCCTGGTTTCCTCAGACATCGCGTGGACGAGCGGCCTAGGCGGTGCTTTGGGCGTCACGTGGGTTCCGCTCGGCTCGCTCGACGCGGCGCGGGTTCCGTTTTTGACCAGCCAAGGGCGGGGGAAGAGAGTTAACTGCGGCGGCTATCAGGGCGGGGGAAATGTCGGGATAAGAACAGGGTGTGGGCGATCAGTAGTCGCTTGTGTCGCGCAGCTCTGCGGCTTGTATCCAGGCGGCAGCCGTCCAGGTCTCCGCACGATACAGGATCAGAAGCAGCCAGCAGCCGACAGCGATCGAGGCGATCCAATTGACGACTGGGACACGGACGAGGCGGTGGATCCAAACGCCGGCATAGACAGATCCCGCCAGGCAGCCGATCATGGCGGCCAGATGGAACAGATGGCCCAGAAGCCGCCCCAGATACCAGGCGGGCGCATCGATAAGGATCTCAAAGATGTTCACGTCCAGGCTCCCCAGCGGCTCCGGAGGCTAGCAGCAGGGCGCGGGCATGGAAAGATACAGAAAGCCCGCCGGATCGCTCCAGCGGGCTCCTGCGAGCGGGTAAGGGTCGAGGGCTAGTGTAGCCCCGCGGCCGTCAAATTGCGAAGCATCTGGGCTCTTCGCTCGAGAAGGTCTTCCCTCCAAGCTAGCGTTGCGACCAGGTGCGGATCTACCGAGCGGACCTTTTCAAGCTCGGCCGCGTAGCTCATACCACGATTGACGGCGCAAGCGCCTTGCTCCAGATGGCCGTCATCACAGCCGAATGAGTGAATACGACCGCCTGCGGTGTCCAGGCCGTGGGCCGCGTAGTAGAGCGGGCAGAACTGAATGTTCTTGTGCGGGCACCTGTGAGCCATCAGGTTCTCCATCGCCAAGGGCCGCATTTCCACAATCGACCGCGGATCCGAAGCCGCCGCCGATGCTGCTGGACCTGGTCTTGATGATATGCCGTGAAAAGCGCTGCCAGCGCCTGCGCCATTGCTCCGAACATCACTCACTCACCCACTTGTCATAACCCTGCAGGTCGACCAGCGTCACCTTCTTTGCAGCGCGGTTGATCTTCATTGTCTGCTTGTTGTCCGCCCGGCGCAGCACCACACCCTCTGGCGCCTGCTTCAGCGCCATGGTCCAGCCCCCGCGCAGATAGTCGCTGTCCGCGAAGAGCCGATCGAGGTTATCGTCGCTGATCGGAATTGCCAGCGAGTATCCTTCGGCCGGGTCGCCCTTGTCGCGCAGGCCGAGCCCCATCAGCGCCAGGCGGGCGCGGGCTTCCTGCAGCGTCATCCACTCGCTGCCCTGCTCGAGCTGCTCGAGCACGCCGCCGACAGTCAGCTTGTCGCCGCCCTTATAACTGTCGAGCTTGGCGCCGAGGATCTTCTCGATCACCTCCTGCCATTTCGGCACCTGGTCGCCGCGCTCGGCGGCCGTCGCGTGCTCGAGGATCTCGACGAGGTGGTCGATGTCGAGCTTGCATTCGCCGACCGCCAGGCCGTCCTGCGGCAGGCCGGCGTCGATCATGCCCTGCTCGCCGACCAGCAGCTCGGCGCAGGCCAGCACCGTGCCATAGGTGTCGATCGCGCGGGCATCGAATGGCAGGCGCGGATCCGAAAGGATCTGCCGCCACTTCGGCAGGATATGCCAGTAGAAATCGTGGAACCCGTCCATCAGCTGGCGCAGGATCATCCGGCCGGCCGTGTCGGAGATCACCGGCTGCGTCGTTGTCTTTTTCTTGTCGAGCGCATTCAGGTTGAGGATGATCATGCGCGTGCGGTCCTGGACGCCCAGCACCGGCGGCATGATGGCCGAGAACATGAAGCTCGAGCGCAGCTCGAACTCCGTGCCCTCCCCGTTGGCGCCGCCGCGATAGCCCTTCGCGCCCGAATAGCTCTGCCGCGCCAGCTCGACGATCTGCCCTTCCTTGGAGGAATGCGCCTTGCGCTCGAACTCGTCGACCGCCACCGGCCGGCTGTCCTGCTTCAGGTTCTGGTAGATGCCGGCGGCCGTCGTGTTGGCCGTGGTATAGAGCACGTTGCCGAAGAGCGCCCGGATGATGTTGTGCAGCGTCGATTTGCCGACGCCGGCGCCGCCGGTGGTGAACACGATCGGCCGCACCTCGAGCGCGCCGCCGAGCAGCGAGGAGCCGATCCAGCCAAGCAGGAAGATCGGGTCGATATAGGGGCGCTCCCAGTTCCAGCTCTGCAGGTCCTGCAGCAGCTGATGCGCGGGGCTGTCGTAGATGCCAATCGGCGACTGCCAGGGGTGCAGGGTATCCGCGTCCTGGGCGTAGAAATAGCCGTCATATTCCCCGGGCTTGGCGGCCGTCAGCTGCCAGTCGGTCGCGCGGTTCTCACCGTTCGTCTTCACATCGACGGAAAACAGAAACTTGCCGGAATGCCAGATGAACTTGTCCTGCGCCTTCCAGCCGCCGCGGCCGCGCACGTTCTGTTGCGGATCGAACAGGCCCTTGCGGCCCGCCTCATTGATCAGCGCCATGGCCGCCTTGTCGCGCTCGATGCGCTTGACCTTCGGTGGCAGCGGATCCCCGGTCTCGGGATCGGTCTCCGCCTTGCCGAAGGCCGGCCAGGCCCACATGAGATAGTTCAGGTGCGGCGCAAACAGCCGCGCCAGCGTCGGCAGGTCCCAGCGGGTCACCGCCTGCATTTCGCCGATCGCATCGATCACATAGACGGTCTCGCCCTTCTTGCCGAGCACCGTCACCGGGCAGTCCGGCGGCATGCTGTCATGCGGCGCGCCTGGCCACTGGCCGGGCTTGATCCCGTTGCGGGCGAGGTTCGGATCCGGATCGTCGAGCGCCTTGACTTCGCCCAGCGCCTGCATGGCATCGAGGAAGGTCGCGCGGACGGCTTTAACGCCGCCTTGTGCCTTTGGTTTTTTAACTGTCATGTCCGCCCGCATTCATCGAGGTATCGGCCGCCGCGCCGTCGCCGGCGCGGCGGGCATGGGTCAGGCCGTGGCGGCCTCTTCCTTGTCGAATTCATGCAGCGCCTGGCGCAGCAGATAACCCTCGAGCGGCCAGATCTTGTTACGGGCGTTTTCGCGCGCGATTTTGCGGCCGATCTCCTCGTCGAAGTTCTCGGCGCTGGCGGCCGCGCTTTCGCCTGTCACGCAAAAGCCGTTCTGCAGCTTCAAGCAGCAGATGGTCAGCGTGGTGCCCGGGAAGACATGATAGTCCTCGGCCGCGATCGCGGCGTCGATGTCCGCCGGCGTGAGGCGCGGCGCCTTCAGCCCCTTCGCCTGGATTTCCTGCTCTATGGCCTGTTCGTCCTTCATGGTTCTCTCCTCGTTTACCGCCGGCGGGATTGCCGACGGCGATCGCCGCCGCGCCGAGGCGCAGCGGGCATGGGTCAGAATGGAATGTTATCGTCCATATCGCGTCCGAAACCGCTGCTCGGCTTGAGCAGCGCCGCGTCGAGTTCGTCGTAGATGAGGCCGGTTCCGTTCATCCGGACACCGACGTGATCTTCAAGTCGCTCAGGGGCATAGACGACGTTGACGAGCCAGTAGCCTTCCGGATCGCTGCAGCTCTTAACGAAGCCCGTTTCAATGACGGTCATAGGGAAGCCGCCGCTTTTCAGGCAGACGAGATCGCCCGTCTTGTAGGGCGGGCCTTCCTGCGGCGCGATCATCGGCTCAGGCGGCGCAGGCTGCTTGAGCTGGTCCGTGACGGCCTTTCTCAGACGCCCCATCAGCCCGCCTCCTCATCGACGAGATCATAGGTCGCGGCAAAGATCTCCGGCTTGCAGGGATAGATCTCGCCGTTGACGCCCTGGATGATCCAGTCGCCAATCTGAGCCGTCATCTTGCCTTCCTTCGTGAAGACGAAGAGCGGCCCGTCACCGACCCCGATCTCGCAGGACAACGCGCCCTCCTCGGGCTCGTTGCCGTCGCGGCCGTCATCCTTGTTCCAAGCGTCATGCGCCCAACTCGGCCAAGCGCTATTGTCGGCGCGGGCCTCCTCGGTGAGCTGGAAAGCTTCGACAACAACCGGCTTTTTCCGATACTTCGCCATCAGCCGCGCCCTCCCCATGTCGCCATGGGCGCATCGACGAATTCCATCGTCGTCTCGTCGATCGGCACCGGTGGCCGCGTTTCCGCCACCGCATTCTCGCGGGCGATCCGCTCCCGTTCGGACGCGACATAGCGATCGAGGCCGAGAAGAACGCCGGAAAATGCCGTAAAGGCGATGCGCTCGGCCTGCGAGATCTCGGCCGACGAACGGTGCTTTGAGAGCACGAGATGCTGCGCCAGGACCTCCGGCGACGCCCGCTCGCCGATCTTGCGGACATAGACGGCCATCTCGTCATAGGCCGCGTCGGTCATCTGCGGATCGAGCGCATCGGATCCGCGCATGGTTGCCTCGAGCCAGGCGCCATGAATTAAAGCCTCCTGGTACGCACCGACCGCCCCGCAAAGTGCAACGCGATCGAGCGTCTGGTCGCCATGATCAACCGGATCAACCCCGTCAGCACTTCCATCGCTGTCGTTCACCGATCCATCATTGCGCGCGGCACTATCATCGCCTGGCAGATCCAGCCCAGCATCCACCGCTGATACTCCTGCAGGTCCTCCACCGCCGTCTCTATCGGCAATGGCAACAGAAGCATCCCCGTTCCGTACATCACCATGTCCCTCGCCGCTTGCGTCGGATCCGTGGTCACCCTCGACGACAGCGGCCACACCGCCTGCTCGATCGCCTTCGTCAACGGCATCGGGCTGTGCGTCGAGCTGCTCGCCAGCTCCTTCTCCAGCGTCCTCAGATCCCTCATCGCCATCTGCGCCGGGCTCCTGCCCATCGGTATCGGTTCCACCGGCATTAGCATCGCCGGCAACGGCTTCCTCTGCCGATATCTCAGACGATGATTGATCATGTTCGCCTGCGTCATCGCTCACCCCCGCGCTCTCGTGTACCGGCGCCGATGCCACACCTTCCGGCGCTTCGGTTTCGGCTTCGGCACCCGGCTCTCCGGCGCCGTCGACCACGGCAATGCCATCAGCCTCGCCAGACGTTCCCGCCGGTTCGCCCTGGTGTTCCGCCCCCTCTGAGAGAGCGGCGCCAGCACCGTCGCCTTCCACCACCGGCGCAGGCGCCGATGCATCATGCTCCGCTGAAAGATCCGGCTCGAGCGCGCCCGCGACAACCTCTGCAGCTTCCGTTTCATTGGCATTTCCCTTCTTTTTCGCCATGTCAGTCTTCTCCTGGTGGTAGGTCGATCATGCCGAGCGCTTGCATGTAGGTTTTGAGGATCGCTTCCTCCTCGAGGCGCTGGTCGCGGTCCTGCCGGCGGATCGCGATAACCCGCTTGAGGATCTTGGTGTCGAAGCCCATCGATTTGGCCTCGCCATAGACGTCCTTGCGGTCGTCGTTCCGCGCCTTCGCTTCCTCGTCGAGGCGCTCGATCCGCTCGACGAAGGCACGAAGCTGGTCGCGGGCAACGCCATGGGCGTCGACCCCTGAATTGTGGCCGGCGCCGCTCATAGGGCACCTCCCGGAATGCTTGTGGTTCGGATCGCAGCCGCGACCGCGCGGCACGTTTCAGGCTCAAGGTTGAAGAACATGAGCTGCCCCCGGCACGGAATGAGCGGCAGAGGGAAGGCATCGCGCAGCACGAAACCGTAGCGGCCAAAGAACCAGCGGCTTTCCATTTCGGTCACGCAATCGACGATCCGTGCCATGCCGACAACGCCACCGCGCGGCATGGCCATCTGAGCGTCGTCGTCCTTGTTGATCTCGGATTTCGAGACGCCCGCATGCACGATGAACCAGCCTCGGCCCCTGGTCGGCCAGTCGCGGTTCTCGACATCCTTCCCGTCATGGAAGATGTGGTGCGGGTACGGCTGCTTGATGCTGAGCGCCTTGATCTCACCAGCAGCGACGCGATCGGCGAGCTGAATGAGGTCAAGCATCGGCGCACCCCTTCGCTTTTGTGGGGTAAAGGTAGACAGGGATGCCCCCCTGCCAGTCTCGCCTCTTGTAGAGGTGGGCGCCGCCGGTCTTGAGCGCTTCTAGGCCGCTGGGCCGAAGATAGCCGACTGGCTCGTTTTCTTGCTCGCGCTTCCGGGGATGGCGGCGGCGCCTGTCACCATACATGTCCAGCCATTCATAGCCGTGCTGAGGGTGCCAGCCGGCTGCGCCGAGATCATTCACGACGATGCAAACGCAGCCCGGATAAATGCTGTAGAGGTCTCGAAGAAATTCCTCGATACGCTTATTCGTGTAGAGCGGCCCCTTTTTGTCGGGCGTCATGCCGTGGCGCTGCACGATGATCCATGTGGGGGACGAGGTCTCAGCCATGCTCAGGCCCCTTCGCTGCTGGGGTGGCTGGAAGAGGTTGCCAATGGGTGGGAACTCGACTGGTCGGATAGATTACCTCCGAGCTATCGTTTTCTTCGTACCAAGCCTCCGGTGCGAACTCCTCCTCATGATCGCCGTATTCGTCGGACCACTCGAGCCGTGTGTGGTAGCAGGCGGTGACGATGCGCCAATTGCCAAGCTCATTCTGATAGGCCACCAAAAGCTTGGTGTTCTTCGGAGCCGTCTCGATCGGCTGCCAGCTAGCGTTTCCTCTGTTCGATGCAGCCCATTCGACGAGAGCCCGGAGATCGGCAACGGTCGGCCATATGCCAGCCAGGATTTCCCGCAACGGGGTTTCATCGGACGGCTTGAACCGCGCAGGCAGGGCATCGTGGATAGCAAGAGCCCGTGAGAACGGCCGGAGCGCTTCCGGCAGCTTGTCGTGATCTCTACTCATTGGAAGCGTCCTTCGGTTTGCTGGAGGCTTGCGGTAACGCGATGCGGAAGAAGCCATCGCGGGTCAGTCGGCCTTTGTAGGGCTGGTCCCAGTTAAGGCCGTAGTTCCGAGCGTCGTCGGGATGAATGATGAGGCCGTCGCTGGTCTCTTCGACACGGACAACGACCACCTTCTGCTTTGGGAAGCGCCTAAGCATGGTCCTGCCCCTTCGCATTGCTGGCGGTTGCCTTGGCACGGAAGCCGGCGGCATTGCGATGCCCACCACCGCCGTTGGCTTTGGCAATCTCGGAAACGTCCATTCGGTCATCCATCGACCGCAGCGAATAGGTCACGCCGTCATAGGAGCGAACGATACACGCCGCGAATGGCGCGTCGGGATTGCGCTGGAGAAGCTGGTTCGCGGTTTCGGAAACGAAATCATAGGAGCATGCCGCCACCGGTACATCGTGGCCGCCAATGTTCTCGACGAAGGCAGTGTCGCAGATGTTGCTGACGATCATGTCAACATAGCGCTGGATCGCTGCGCCCTCGGCTGCAAGCTCGCCGGCGTCGAAGCCATCCCAGACGTTGAAGTCTCGGGGATGCGACCGGATCGAAATGCATATTTCTTTCGTCGCGGGCAGCGCGAAGCGCCACAGGTCTCGATCCTCTACGGCGGCAAACCAGCCGGGCATAGGCATATCGCCGAAACAATATTCCCATGCGAGGCGGCAACCAGACTTGTTCATGTCGAAACAGACGCCCACGCCGGCAAGAAGCCTGTCAGCGTACCGCTTCTCGAATGGCCCGCCGACGCATTCCAGCCTGGTGAAGTCGGAAAGCTCCGCCTCAGCCGTCTTGTGGTGGTCGAGCACGATGATGCGCTTCGCCTCACCGGCGAGCCGCTGCATTTCCGGCTTTTTGAACGAGAAGTCTACGATCAGGACATCCTTGCCTACAACGTCCGGAATGTCGGCGCCGTATTGGGCAGGGATGAACTTTACGGCATCGCCAAACCTTCTCCAGACCGCGTAGGCGGCGGCAAAACCATCGTCGCAATTGGCGTGATAAATGCAGATGTCGGGGATCATGGCTTAACCCCAGAATGTCCTGTGGAGGAGGCGCGATCGATCTTCTCGATCGCGGCAATCAGAAGAGCGGCAGCACGCACCAGGTTCTCCCGGTGCGACCGCGGCTTCCACCACTTCGACGACCAGGCCCAGATGTCATTGATGAACCAATGGCCAACGCGCCGGCAGTCGAACAGCGCGTAGGACGCGGCGGCGCGCTCGAGCTGGCCGTCGTCATATTGATCGTCGTGATCCGCCGTGAAGCCTTCGACGTTCTCCTGCCGGTCGCGTTCCGCCATGACGTCGGACATCGCCTTGGAAAGATCGTCGGGATCGATCCAGCCGGCCTCGATCGCCGCCTCGTATGGACTGTCGTCGGGTTCGCCAAAAGCTTCGTAGCTCACCTAAACCTCCTGTATCAGGTCGTTGAAATCGTTACCCTCGATGCTGTCGACGGCGATCCATGGCTTGCCGCTGCGGTCCATCGCCTCGCAGACCTGGTCGAATTGCTTTTCGGTGGTCTTGTGCTTGAAGTGGTCTTTCAGCAGCACGATCGACGAGACGCAGGGCAGCCAGACGGGCGCATGCAACATGTTGGCGAGGCTGCCGGCGGCCCAGGCGCGCGCTTCCGGCGCCGTGCGCGCCATCGAGGCCGTGGTCTCGATGCCTTCTCCCATGATCAGGGGATGCGCTTCGCGCGCTGTCTCCGGCGGCTGGCCCTCCGGGCCGTGGGTCAGGCGAATGATCGCGCCGCCATCCCAGGGACCAAACATCACCTTGGAGTTTTCCGTCTTGGGATCGACGATCGGCAGCTTGCGCGGCCCCATAGGGTCGAGGAACGTCATGTGCACCGCCGAAACCTGCCCGGTCGGCAGGCGGCCGGCCGCGTAGATGCAGGGAAAGCGCGGCCCCTCGACGATCTTGATGCGCCGGCCGTTTTCGTGGCGAAACTGCGCACGCGCCCAGAATTCCTGCGCCTCGGTAAAGCGAAACGTCGCCAGATCCCGGTTCGGCCAGGTCTCGAGCGGTATGCCCCGCACCGCGAAATACCGGCGGGCATAGGCCTCGGCCGTGCTGGCCGCGCCGTCCTGATAGCCGCGATGAAACAGCTTTTCGGCTTTCAGCATGCGGCCGATCCGCTCCTCGGCTTCCTTGCGCTCGGCCTCCTGGCGCGCCTCGGCCGCGCGCGCGCTCATCTGGCGGCGCTGCTGCGGGCGCATGCT
>APMI01005366.1_pt1 | contig 10224 bp, 7 predicted proteins | sample 667938 | NCBI WGS metagenome assembly APMI01 (sample SAMN01084076, study PRJNA167559) | wastewater metagenome | biome: Wastewater | place: Denmark: Ejby Moelle, Odense | collected 2011-11-28
CAGGTGATCGAAGGCGAATGCATCCGGGAAGCAGGATCGGAGCAGCGCCTGCCGTGATCAGCGCAACTTGGGGTTCAACGAACCCCGGTTGTAATCCTTGTCGCCAGGCATAATCGTCCGGCCCACGCCAAAAATGCCGCCCTGCGCCTCTGCCGGACGCAGCTTGTTTTCCGGAAACTCGGCAGCCACTTTCTGAGCTGCCGCGGCCTTTGCTTGATCGACAAACTCCCAGCGACCATTTGGAAAAAGACGTACTTTTTGACCGTCGACCGTCGTTGCAGCCAGCGGCGTACGGTCAAGTTCAGCGGCGAGGCACTGCCCTGCCGCCAGTACCATGATCAGCGCAAATACGGTTTTCATAGCTTGCCTTCCACCCAGGCCGACACCGAAGCCAGGGCAGCCGACAAGCTCTCCGGCTGCGTACCGCCCGCCTGCGCCATGTCCGAACGACCGCCACCCTTGCCACCTACCTGCTGGGCAACCATATTAACCAATTCGCCAGCCTTGACCTTGCCGGTCAGATCGGCCGTCACGCCAGCAATCAAGGTCACCTTGCCGTCAACCACCGAGGCCAGCACGATAGCAGCCGACTTTAGTTTGTCACGCAGTTTGTCCATGGTTTCGCGCAGGGTCGTGACATCTGCGCCTTCGAGCACTGCCGCCAGCACCTTGGCGCCCTTGACGTCAACAGCACTCGACAACATGTCGTCGCCCTGCGCCGAGGCCAGTTTTCCCTTGAGCGCAGCAAGTTCGCGCTCGAGCTTTTTGACCTGATCGAGCACGGCCAGCACGCGGCCCTGGACATCCTTCGGCAAAACCTTGAGGGTTCCGGCCACGCCACCAAGAGCACTTTCCATGTCCTGCATATAGGTCAGCGCGTTGTCGCCGGTGACTGCTTCGACACGGCGCACACCAGCCGCCACGCCACCTTCGGCTGTAATGCTGAAAAGGCCGATGTCGCCGGTGCGCGAAACGTGGGTGCCGCCGCACAGTTCGCGCGACGAGCCGATGTCGAGAACGCGCACGTCGTCGCCGTACTTTTCGCCGAAGAGCATCATGGCACCGAGCTTCTGGGCTTCGGCAATGGGCAGGACACGGGTTTCGGTAGCAACGTTGGCGAGAATCTCGGCATTGACGATGTTCTCGACGCGGCGAATTTCCTCGTCGGTCATTGGCTGATTATGCACGAAGTCGAAACGGGTCTTGTCCGGATCGACCTGCGAGCCCTTTTGCTGGACGTGGTCGCCGAGCACTTCGCGCAACGCCTTGTGCAGCAAGTGAGTCGCCGAGTGGTTGCGCATGATGCGCTGGCGGGCCAGCACGTCAACCTTGGCGCTGACGCCATTACCCACCGAAATGGTGCCGGTTTTGACAACCCCATGATGGCCAAAAACGGCGGCCTGAATCTTCTGCGTATCTTCGACGGCAAAGATGCCATGCACGGACTGCAGCACGCCACAGTCACCCACCTGACCACCGGATTCGGCGTAGAAGGGCGAGTCGTCAAGGACGACGACGCCCATTTCACCTTCGTTCAGCTGATTGACCGCAGTACCGTCCTTGTACAGGGCGAGCACGTTGGCCTTGGTTTCAAGCGCGGCGTAGCCGTGGAAAGTCGTGGCTGGGCCGTCATACTCGAGGTTGGTCGCCATCTTGAACTTGCCGGCGGCGCGCGCCTGTTCCTTCTGGCGTGCCATGGCGGCATCGAAGGCGGCGGCATCGACGATGATCTTGTGTTCGCGACAGATGTCCTGCGTCAGATCCAGCGGGAAGCCGTAGGTGTCGTGCAGTTTGAAGGCCATATCGCCGTTGAACACACCGCCCTCGCCCAGCGCTTTCAATTCGCCCTCAAGAATGGCCATGCCATGCTCGATGGTTTCGAAGAAGCGGTCTTCTTCCTGCTTCAGCGTGGCGATGATCTTGTACTGGTTCTGGCCCAGTTCCGGATAGGCCATGCCCATTTCAGTGACGAGATCGGGCACCATCTTGTGGAAGAAGGCGGCGCGGGCGCCCAGCTTGTAGCCGTGGCGGATGGCGCGGCGGATGATCCGGCGCAGGACGTAGCCGCGGCCTTCGTTGCCCGGAATGACGCCATCGGCGAGCAGGAAGGAGCAGGCGCGGATGTGGTCGGCCAGCACTTTCAGCGACGGGGAATCCATGTCAGCATCGCTGGTTTCTCGGGCTGCTGCCTTGAGCAAGGCCTGGAATAGATCGATTTCATAGTTAGCGTGCACGCCCTGCAGCACGGCGGAGACTCGCTCCAGGCCCATGCCGGTGTCGACCGAGGGCTTGGGCAGCGGATGCATGACGCCGGCTTCGTCGCGGTTGAACTGCATGAAGACGTTGTTCCAGATTTCGATGAAACGGTCGCCGTCTTCTTCCGGCGATCCCGGGGGGCCGCCCCAGTGCTTTTCGCCGTGGTCGTAGAATATCTCGGTGCACGGACCACAGGGCCCGGTGTCACCCATCATCCAGAAATTGTCGGACGCGTAGCGGGCGCCCTTGTTGTCGCCAATGCGGATGACGCGCTCGACCGGCACACCGATTTCCTTGGTCCAGATGTCGTAGGCTTCGTCGTCCTCGGCGTAAACGGTGACGGTCAGCTTGTCCTTGGGTAGCTTGTAGACTTCAGTGAGCAGTTCCCAGGCGTACTTGATGGCATCGCGCTTGAAGTAGTCGCCGAAGCTGAAGTTGCCGAGCATTTCGAAGAAGGTGTGGTGACGTGCGGTGTAACCGACGTTCTCGAGGTCGTTGTGCTTGCCGCCGGCGCGTACGCATTTCTGCGAGGTCGTCGCCCGCGTGTAGGGACGCTTGTCGAAACCGAGGAAGACGTCCTTGAACTGGTTCATCCCTGCATTGGTAAACAGCAGCGTCGGGTCCTCGTGCGGCACCAGCGAACTGGACGACACAATCTGATGGCCTTTGGAGGCAAAGAAGTCGAGGAACTGCTGGCGGATTTCGGCGCTTTTCATAAGCTGTCGGCCCTACATGGCGTTGAATTCGGAATCCGTGATTTTAAATGAAAGCGTGAAGCTTCGGCGAGACAAGGCCCAAAACGAAAAACCCGCCTGTCGGCGGGAATTTCGCTTTCCACTGTGCTCAGTCATCAATAGCGGCGGCGCGGACGATCCACCCGTCCATCGTGATTGAAGTCATGTTGACGATCATGCTTCTGCGCATAAATATGCCGGCTTTGTACGTTCTGAGCGTGATTCAGGCGAGCACGCTCGCGGCGGGTGACCACGCCATCGGCCTTGGCTCGGTTTTCCATGTTATCGACATGTTGCTGACCACGCTCGAGGCGATTCGCCTCGCGTTGCGTCAGGCTCCCTGAAGCAACGCCCTGATCGATGCGGCGCTCCTGGTTGGCCTGGCGCTGATCGACACGCGGCGTGTTGGCCTGGGCAAATGCCAGTGCCGGCAGAACGAGGGAAAGTACAGCAAGCGTCTTGATGATTTTCATGATTTCCTCCTGATGAATAGGGCGAACTCCCTGGAAACCATTAGAAGACAAACCAGCCTAAAAATCAGCCGCCTAAATGCAAGCCTTTGTAAGCACTTGTTTCGGCGACAAAGAGATCAAGTCGATCGGTAAATATGGCACTGACGCCACGATCAAATATTGATTTTGCCGCTTTTTTCCCGTTGACCGTGTAACACAGGACGGGAATGTCATTAGCCTGCGCTTCGAGCAGTACGTCGTCGCTCAACTGATCGGCAGCGCAGTGCAATGACACCGCCCTCATACGTTCTAATGTTTCCCGCCAATCGACCGGCGCATGCTCATACAAAATGCCGCGGGGAATGTTTGGCGCCAGATCACGAGCAATTTCCAGAGCCTCGAGCGAAAACGACGAGATCAGCGGAACAACTTTTGCGCCCTGCCAAAGGATTTCAGTCATTTGGGCAACCGTCTCTGCAGTCTGTCGTTCGAAGCCGCTCGCCGGCTTGATTTCAATGTTCGCCAACAGGCCATATTCCCGACAAAGGGCTGCCGCCTCGGAAAAACGGGGAATGCGCTCGCCATTTCCCGCATCCAATAAAAACAGCGCGTCGTCAGACGTATCACAAACACGCCCTGCCCCGCTGGTCGTGCGCTCCAGTGTCTCGTCATGAATGAGCACGGGCGTACCATCTGCCGACAACATGACGTCAAATTCGACGGCCTTGAATCCCATTCGTGCAGCAAGCCGGATGCCGGCCAGCGTGTTTTCCGGCGCCAGCGTCCCGCCGCCACGATGAGCAAACCAGCGCGGCAGCGAGCGCTTCATTTAGAAGGGCTGCGATTTCTTCAGGGCGGGCTTGGCCCCAAGCAGGGCATTGCCGCGGTTAACTGACGTATCCAATGCTGCCTTGGCCGGCGTTTTGTCTGCCCAGACAGCTTCCAGCTCTTCATTCGCAATGATGCGCACCGGGTCGATGTTGGCGACACGTACTGCCGGCTTGCCGCCATTGCCCTTCAGTGAGGCGTAGGCGATCTCCAGTGTCTTGTCGTCATCCTTGAGCACCTTGCTGTGCGTAGCAGCACGAGCAGCGGCCGTCAGCGGCAAACCGCCGTATGCGCGAACCATTTCAACCTGCATTTCCGGCGACAGCAGGAAAGAAACAAATTTCGCGGCCTGCTTGTATTGTGCCGGCGAGCGACCAGCGCCTACCCACAACGAAGCCCCGTCAGCCAGCGAGGACTGACGTCCACCATAGACATCATCATGATACGGTAGCGGTGCAACGCCCAACTCAACGCCCTTCGCATCACGGAAATTGGTGAATTCCCGAGAGTCGGTGCTGATCATCGCGCACTCACCATCGTGGAACTTGGCACTGGCCTCGTCACGACGCCCGAATAGCTTGAAGTAATTGGCCTTGGTCCAGGTCGCCATCATGGCCAGATGCTTGACTTGTGGTAGTCCATTGAAAGTCAGCTGCCCTTTTTCTGACATTGCCGGGACACCGGAAACAGCACTCACGTTATCAATATGCACCCAGACCGGCCACGACGAGGTGTAAGGGCATGCATAGCCGGCATCCTGGAGTTTGTCGAGCATGCCCTGCATTTCAAACCAGGTCTTTGGCGGCTGCTCCGGATCCAGTTTGGCCTTGCGGAACGCATTCTTGTTATAAAACAGCACTGGCGTCGAATAAACGACGGGTAATGCAACCAGACGTCCTTTCGCATCGACCACGCCAGCCTTCAAATCGCCTGACAACTCGCCGAAATTCAGCGGCTCACCGGCCTTGGCCATTACGCTGTAGAGGGGAACAAACTGTTTTGACTGACTGAGGACATCGCTCATGTCATAGCGACGCACCAGATTCAGGACTGCCGGCTTGCTTCCCTTCTCCAGACGCACCAGCTTCAGGGTGCTGCCTGATTCCTTGTTGAAGCGGTCTACCACCGCTTGCAGACGATCCTCGCCAACCGGGCCCAGATTGTGTGCCAGCTCAAACTCGGCAGAAACCGCCGGGGCAACTGCCGTGGCGGCGACATGCTTTGCAGCACGCTTGGCCGGTTTGGCCTGAACAACGGAACAAGCCAGTACCAATGTAATGGCGAGCGACAGTGGACGGATGCAATGCGACATGAGTACTCCACAAAATCTTAAAGGGCACAATTATAACTGGCGGGTGAATCGATGCATCACACACATCTTTCGCAAATATGCGAAAATCCCGCCATGATCAAGCGGACTTTACTTACCCTCATTTTCCTGAATCTGGTCGCCTGCGATCAGATCAGCCAGAAACTGGGCATGGAAGACCCGGCAAAAAAAGAAGCGCGCATGGAACCGGAAGCCAAGGCCGTCGGTAGCGCCTGCCGGCAATCCGGGCGGGCCATCGAGGACTGTTACTCGATCTACAGCTGGCTGCCCAAAGCAGGCATCTACGCCGGCTGGCGCGAAATGGATGAATACATGCGCGAGAACAAGCTGGAGACCATCGTGCCTTTGTTACCGCCACCCGAACCGCCCGGCAACCGGAAAAAGAGAAAGCCCGCCGCGCAGGACACCGCTCCTGACACTGACACCAAGGCAGAAAGCGGAACGAAAGCCGACGCCGAAAAAAAAGCTGACTCGCACTAATTCCGCCGTCCAATCAAACTGACCACGTCCAGAGGGCAATTTAATGAGGCTTCCAGCGTTTCTGGGCGGAATCCGCGGCAAGCTGATCGCAATTTTTGTTCTGATCAAGGTTGTCCCGCTACTATTACTTGCCTGGTTTGCCTGGTACGCGACCAGCCAACTCGGGCAGGATGTCTCGAAAAAAGCAGGCAGCATGGCCGATGCAATGCTGTCAACCATCAAATCGGTTGGCAAAACGGTCACCGACGACTCCATCCGCGCCCTGGACCAGCGTTCCCGCGAAGCCATCGAGTCCTTGACAACCGACGCCGCCAAGGAAATTGCCACCTTCCTTTACGAGCGTGACGCTGATATTCGTCAGGCGGCGGCCCTCGATCCATCCGCCACCAGTTTCCGACGCTTCTTGAACGAGCGAAGCCGAACCATCTATCAGCATGGACCGTGGAAGCTGGCCCAAGATGGTAAATCCTGGGAGCCTGAACAGGTCGCTTCCCGCACAGCTACAGTGACACGACCAGTCCTGCCAGACAACGCAAAGGACTTCCACGCCCGCCCACCCGAGTATTTCGGTGACAGCGAGATGCGCCCGCTCTTTGTCGAGATGACTTACATTGACCTCAACGGGCAGGAAAAAATAAAGGTTACGACTGGCCAATTAACGGAAAAAGGCCTCAAAAATGTGGTCGACCGTCGCAACACCTTTATCAAGGCGGAAACCTATTTTCCCGAGCTCAAAAAACTCAAGGCTGGCGAAATCTACGTTTCCGACGTCATCGGTGCCTACGTTCCAACGCAGATTATCGGCCCCTACCTACCGGCTACGCTGGAAAAGGCCGGCAAGCCCTTCAAACCTGAAGACTCAGCCTACGCGGGCACTGAAAATCCGGTTGGCAAGCGCTTTCGTGGCATCGTGCGCTGGGCCATGCCGGTCGTCAGAAACGGCCAGATCAATGGCTATGTCACCCTGGCCCTCGATCACGACCACATCCGTCAGTTCTCGGACCGCCTGATGCCGACCGAAGAACGCTACACACCCATTGCCGACGCCATCAAGGGGAACTATGCCTTCCTTTGGGACCACAAGAGCCGCTCCATTTCTCATCCACGTGACTATTTCATTGTCGGATACGACCCAAAAACCGGTCTGCCGGCAACCCCCTGGATGGATGACGAGCTCTACACCGAATGGCAAAAAAGTGGACAACCATCGTACGAATTCCTTGCCGGCATCCCCGCATTTCGTGACCAGAACCTGAAACGAAAGCCCGCCCGCGCGCTTGTGCAGGCTGGCACCGTTGGCCTCGACTGTCGATACCTCAATTTTTCACCGCAGTGCGATGGCTGGAACGCAGTCACCGAACATGGGGGCTCAGGTTCGTTCGTCATTTATTTCTCGGGGCTGTGGAAATTAACCACCGCCGCCGCCATTCCCTACTACACCGGCCAGTACGGAAAAACCCCGCAAGGCTTCGGCTTCGTCACAATCGGCGCCAATGTCGATGAATTCCACAAGGCAGCTACAGAAACGGCCAGCCAAATCAATACACTGCTGGCGCAAAAGGACGCCAGTTTCAAGACCCAGCGTGGCGAAATGCTTGACCAGATCCAGCAAAGCCTGACCTCGACTGCCTTCGGCCTTTGGGCATCGACCTTGCTGATGGTGGCCATCGTCATCGGCATTGCCATCTGGATGGCCAGCCTTCTTACCCACCGCATTACCGCCATGATCTCCGGAATCCACGCCTTCCAGCAAGGTGACCGCACCCGCCGCCTGGATACCCGCTCAACCGACGAAATCGGCGAACTTTCCCGCTCCTTCAACCACATGGCCGACTCAGTCGAAGAGTCGTTCAAACGGCTTGAAGAAGCCAAGGAAAAGGCGGAGGCGGCAAGTCGCCAGAAATCAGCCTTCCTGGCCACTATGTCACATGAACTGCGCACGCCGCTCAATGGCATTCTCGGTTTTGCCGAGCTACTCCGGTACGAGCTGGAGAATCCGGAACATCGGAGTTACATCGACATCATTGAGCAGAGCGGCAGCCACCTGCTCAATCTGGTGAATGAAATTCTGGATCTGGCCAAGATCGAATCGGGCGAAATGCGCTTTAACCAGGTCGCAACGCCACTGGCCAGTCTGATTACCGATTGCGCTGCCAGCCATCAAGTATCGGCACAAGCCAAAGGCCTGACATTTGAACTGAATTTGGCACCAGACCTGCCGTTAGCGGTATCGACTGACCCTACGCGGTTATGTCAGATACTGAACCATCTGCTGAGCAACGCCGTCAAATTCACCGCGACCGGGCAGATCAGCCTGATCGTTACGCAGCGTGAGCACGAAATCACGTTTGCGGTTCGCGATACAGGCCCCGGCATCCCGCCCGAAAACCACGAAATCATCTTTGAGAAATTTCACCAGTTGGCCAATTTTCTGACGCGTGAACAGGGTGGCGCCGGCCTTGGGCTGGCACTCGTCAAACAATTGGCAGAACACATGGGGGGACGCGTCACGCTCGATTCTGAAGTCGGCGTCGGCTCGACTTTCGCCGTACACCTCCCGCTCAACCAGCCCCTATAGCCTGATCGCGATATCGTTGTCCGTCTCCAAAGCACACACTTGCTCGCCCAATTTCTAGCTGACGATTTTTACGCAGGCAACAAGCATCCGGCTGTTGCACAGCAGGGTGGCGTATAATCATGCCCCATGTCTGAAATCAATACCTTAGCCGGCGATAACGCCGTAGTCATCGCTGCCGACGCAGTGCCTGAAATCACCTTTGCCGACCTCGGTCTGGCCCCGGAGCTCCTGCGTGCCGTCCTCGACGAAGGCTATACCAAGCCAACGCCGATTCAAGCGCAAGCCATTCCGCTCGTCATCAGCGGCAAGGACATCATGGGCGGCGCCCAGACTGGCACTGGCAAAACCGCTGCCTTCACGCTCCCCATCCTGCAGCGCATCCTGCCCTTCGCCAGCAGCAGCCCTTCACCGGCAAAACACCCCGTACGCGCCCTGATTCTCGCCCCGACCCGCGAACTGGCCATGCAGGTCTTCGAATCAGTCAAGACCTATAGCAAGCACACACCAATCCGTGCCATGTGCGCCTTCGGCGGTGTCGATATCAAACCGCAGATCGCCGAGCTGAAGCGAGGTGTCGAAATCCTCGTCGCAACACCGGGCAGACTGCTCGATCACGTTGAAAACAAGAGCGTCAGTTTCAATTCCGTGCAGGCGCTGGTCCTCGATGAAGCCGACCGAATGCTCGACATGGGCTTCGTACCCGATGTCACGCGCATTCTGAACATGCTGCCCGCCCAGCGCCAAAGTCTGCTCTTCTCGGCCACCTTCTCTGAAGAAATCAAGAAGCTCGCCGATACGATGCTCAAGTCGCCGGTCCTGATTGAAGTTGCCCGCCGCAATCAGGTGTCCGACACCATCACGCACCGCGTCCATCCGGTATCCGAATACGGCAAACGTGGCCTGCTGACCAAGTTGTTGCGCTCGGGCGACATTCGCCAGGCCATCGTCTTCATGCGCACCAAGCAGGGCTGCTCGCGCCTCACCCGCGAATTGCAGCGCGCCGGCATCAAGGCGGATGCCATTCACGGCGACAAGAGCCAGCTGGACCGCATCAAAGCACTGGAGGCGTTCAAGGGCGGTGAAACGCATGCGCTCATCGCCACCGACGTTGCTGCCCGCGGACTGGATGTCGATGACCTGCCCTACGTCATCAATTATGAACTACCTCACACGCCGGAAGATTACGTACACCGCATTGGCCGCACGGGTCGCGCCGGGAAAATGGGCAACGCCATTTCCCTGGTCAGTGCACGTGAGGTTTGTTATCTGGTCGACATCGAAAAACTGATCAAGCGCCCCATCGAGCAAATCGAAGTCGCAGGATTCGAGCCCGAGCCGGAATACGAATACCCCCCGGGCAACAAGAAAAAGCGCAGCGCACCAGTGGTTGCCCCGGTCGCCCAACGCCCCGAACGCGGTGAGCGCCCCGAACGCAACAATGAGCGCTCAACCCGTCCGGAACGTAGCGAACGAAATGACCGGCGCCCGCCACGCCGCAACCCGATGATCGCGGCAGATGGTTTTGACTTCAGCAAGCCGTATGAAGACAATTCGCCACGTGGCGAG
>APMI01024959.1_pt1 | contig 10224 bp, 8 predicted proteins | sample 667938 | NCBI WGS metagenome assembly APMI01 (sample SAMN01084076, study PRJNA167559) | wastewater metagenome | biome: Wastewater | place: Denmark: Ejby Moelle, Odense | collected 2011-11-28
GAAACTCATACGTTTAGTGCAGGTTATGGAGGTGCAACTAAAGCAATGAATCTCAAGCCAGACATGATCACGATTGGGAAAAGCATGGGTGGAGGTATTCCATGTGGAGCCTTTGGAGTTACTCAAGAAATGGCTGATAAAATTATGAGTGCTAAGAAAGTAGATCTTGTCGATGTTGGTGGAATAGGAGGAACTTTAGCAGGGAATGCACTCTCTATGGCTGCTATCAGAACGACCTTATAGAAAGTGTTAACTGAGTAGGCATTTGAGCAAATGATCAAGCTATGCACCAAATTCACAAAATAAGTACAAAATCTTCTCAATAAATATGAAATTCCTTGGTCCATCAGTCAGCTTGGAGCCAGATCGTAGTACCGCTTTGTAAAGCCAGCACCAAAAAATGGAGGAGATTCCATGAAGGCCAGTGATGATTTGCTTGATGAATACATGCATCTTTTCATGTTGAACAGGGGTATCTTAATGACGCCATTCCATAACATGGCTTTAATGTGTCCAAGCACCACAGAAAAAGATGTTGAAAAGCATACAGCATTATTTGAATAGGCGATGATCAACCTTAGTAAAGTTTACATCAAGGGCGGAAAGTTATGAATTAACAGTATTGTGATTTGTTAAACATATTTTTAAAATAATTATTTTATAAAATGTAAATTCTAAATATTCATAAGAAAATTTTATTCATCTTGAGGCCCGAGCAAATAAAGCTTTAAGCCTTCCTAATTCACTTCTAAGATGATCATTTAATTTTTTCTACGCTTACTATCTTAAATTTTTCATACGAAGCTGCATTAAGTGTTCCCCTTCCTTCTTTTTGGCTAATAGTTTGTTCATATTTACGCTCATGCTTGTTTGTATATAATTCATAGCACTCTCATTCTTCTTCTTCATTGACTGAACTCTCTTGCGAAGAGTGTAGTCAAGTGACTCCTCTTTTTGTTCCTCTATTTTCTTCTTCTAGTTATCAATCAAATAGTTAATTTGAATAGCTTCTGCAAATTTGCCCTCCTTAACTAACCATTTTTTCTTTTCAACAAGCTCTCTCAATTTAGTAGAAGTTATTAACGAGTTTCTCCTTGCAGTCTGAACTAATTTGCTAGATTCAAATGATAATTATTTGATTTTTTCACTTTTCACTTTTTCAATTTTTTAATGCGTTTGAGTTTTAAACTCACCGAGATATTTTTTCCATTCCTCTTCAAAATTTTGAAATTGATTATTTTGTGTCCTATTCATCTATTAAAATATTTTATCATGCTCATCTAGAAGTCGCAATTTCCTTCTTTCTAATTAATTTTTTGTTATCTGCTTTATACGATCTATAATTTCTTTAGCTTAATTGAGGCCTTTACCATTATCACTTTCGCATATGTCAATACATTTGTTTCGATACTGCGCTAACATTTTCACAAATGCGAGAACATATGCACTATGCTACTCAGGGACTTCTAAAATACCAAGCACTGAGAGAATGTCATCAAACTAAAACCTTGAGGCGCCACTTTCCTCCAAGCCAAGCGAATAGAAGTGAGTTAAATTGACTGCCAGTTTATTGAGCAATCGTTCCAGCTCATTGAAAGTTACAAAGCCCTGATTGTTTGAGTCCATTTCATTGAATAGTGACAGTACTTTATTGATGTCATGCTTGAGAATTAGTTACTAGTTGCTGCGTTCTGATTTGAGCATGGCTCCAATATGTAGCTGCTGTTATTATTACTCACTTTAATTATATTAATCCGAATCTTCAATTGTAAAACTTTCTCTCACTCAATAATTGCGTCTACAATACGTATTATTAGCTAGATAAATTCAATAGAACACACAAAATAGATATCATTTCAGTTGATTGCTCACTAAACATCATATTTGGCAAATAGATTTTATGGTTTCGTCATTGCTTTTAGCTCGATATTGTTGCCAGTTGGGTCCTTAAAAAACATAGTGTATTGCTATCCAGGGAAACCAGCAAATCTCAAATGAGGTTTCACAATAAAAGATGTTTTAGCATTTGTGAGTAAGTCTCGAGTCTTAAACCAATCATTTACTTCTAGGCAAAGTCCAAAGTGTGGCACTGGGACTTCATCGCCGTCGACTGGGTTAAAATGGTCTTGTGGCTTGAAATTTTAGCCTGCAAAATGGCACACAAGCTGATGACCAAAGAAGTTGTAATCCACCCATGATCCCTTCTTACATCTTCGCCCTTCTGAGCAGCCCATCATTTTACCATAAAATTCGACTGATTTAGCGATACTATTGACTGGAATAGCAAGATGGAAAGGAGGAATCTTCATAACAGATGGTTTGTTATAGCTAATTATTGATATACGATTTAGTAAATTATTCTATACCAATCCTGTTGAATATGAATAAATTTGGATGATGAACAGGGATTATAACATTTTATTGGAAATATTCAGTAAATCATTTATCAGTTCATACATAAGGATTCCATCCGATGTAAGTACGACCGAGGATGTTTTTATCAGTTGCTATACTTATTAGTTCATGAACAACATCTGGAATACTCATTTCTTTCTCTTTTGGTCTGTTTTGACCCCAAAGAGCACTCTATAATGCTTTCGCGTATGAAGCATGCTTATGGCGTGAATTTTTCAGCATATCATTCAAAAGTATTCGCGGATTTTCACCTTCCAATTTCTTCCTAACACTTGCGATTTTTTCAGAAAATAAAGCTTTTTAGGGTGGATCTTGACTACTCGAAAACTCTGGTTGTTTAGATTGAGAAGTTGCCTTTTTATTCGACCAGACCCACTCTAATAACGGGTCATCAACAAAAACTTCGCAATAATCCGAAATTAGGGACTCGTTTTCCGAGAATATTTAAAAGCTTGCGATCATACTCTTCTTAAAGATGCCTTAAAAACCGATGGGTTCCATAAGCTACTCAAAAGCCTTAGTTAATCGAAACGGAATAAGTTAAGGAACTCCTAATTAAAAGCTAGCTCCAAAGCTGTATCCAAAGTCAATAGGCACAATGCTGGCTGAACTCATGTGGATCAGGAAGTTCTCAAGATGCCGATCTCCTATTCCTAGAATATAAGTAACACAACAAAGAACAGCATAGTTGGCTATGAATGAGTTCTTAATGTGCAAAAAAGAATCATAGTTCTTTGACAATCTTTCTAATGCTCTCCTCAATAACCCATAAGGAATGTGTTTCTAGCAGTCCACAAAGCATCTTACCACATCAAATTTGTTGGCTCCCAGTAAAGCTTTGTGTTGATGGTTGGGATCTTTGATTGCAGGATTGTTTGGACTGAGTCGATTCAATAATTCCATTCTTAATTCAAATGCTTTATTCCTTTATTTGAAGTTTACATTATCAGATCCTTTCAGGATTTTAAATTCAGTTTATAGAAACTATTTGAGGGTCTGTGATTAATCGACCCACTCGAAAATTCCCATCATTTTTTTCACTGGAGTTACCTAAAATCTTCTAATTTATAGCTGTTTTTTGGAGCATTCGCTATTTCCCTTGAGAATTCTGTTCATGATTTAAAATAGTTATTCGACTCTTTGATCGAGACGAACATCCTCACCGGCTTTGACTAGTAACATGTACTTTTTCTCATCTGAGCCGTATACGGTGATTCGTCTGGGGCGCTGCTTCGACTGCAAAGTAAACAGAGAATGATCAAATGATTATATGTACAGTTTTTTCCAAGGTTTAGGTTCCTCGAATTTTCGATAGGAAGTGCCCGGTATTTATATTCTGTTCCAGTCGTTGAAATTGTATTATTCGAAAAAAGTACTACCGTCTGATATTTTAGTAAAATCTCTCATAAGATTGGCAGCGTTGGGGTTATCTTTCTTGGAAGGATCGATATTTGCAAGAATTGTTTTCATGTCGGTCATTACACTTAGATCATTGGATTTTATTTTGTTTAAAACTCGTACGATTTTAGGCTCGTAATCTTGAATAAATTTTCTATTATACTTGCCTAAATATTCAGAGTGTTGAATTAACTCTGTAAGCTAAACAACTACATTTTCTCTTTAGTATTCGATACTTAAAAACTTGTTTAAAGATTATCTCAGTCTCACTTCTGGATATTGAAGGAGAACAAGTGCTTCAATGAAGAGGTAATTTATTCGCATTTTCTGTCTGAGTTCTACGGAAAGCTCGCTGCAAAATTCAGTGTGCCGATCTTTTCTCTGCTCATATGAACAGTTAAAGTGATAGACTAGGGCTTCCGGATAGAGTATCGATATTTTTTTGAATAGATCTTCGAAGTAGTGGGTGAGATTAGGATTATCGATAAATTTGATCATCTGCGGAATGAAATACAAAAAAATCCATACCGGTATTTTGTTGCTGTTGATAGTCTCTACGAAATATTCTCCCACATGCAAGGGGTAAACCTGAATAATCTTAATTAGCTTCATAATTAGCGAGAATACTAGATTTTGCTGCAGGCTACTCATACTAGCTGTGAAGTCAGAAATTTAAATGCTAGTGAACAGAGTCTACACAAACAGGTAGGACAATCTCTCCGGTTGCAAACTTTTACTCATCATAGCAGTCCGCACCTAAGTGTATTTTTCTTTGTCAGTGAAGAAAGTCAACATCTTCTCCAGGAATAAAGTAAATTTGAAGTACATACTTTTTTTGTATTCTTAAAATTACTTACTATTCAAAGCCTGAGATGTAAATAGTCTGTTGCAACTTTTCTTCAAATCATTGTAATTGAAGTATATCAGTTACATTTTATTAACAATGTCCGAAGTGTTTATGCTGTCTGATGAAAGTGCAGATGATAAGTAAGCTTCAAAGAAACTATTTTTTAATGATACAAATTTTAACCTCTCCAACTCGCTAATTTGTGAATGACTGGAATCCATCTATCTTTTGACCAGATTAGCTACTATTTAATATTCGTAAAACGATTTAGTTTTTTGCATGAGCAATTGTCTCAATTTGAGCTTGGCAACAGAATCATAGAAATCCCAAATAAACAGCTCTTTCTAAAATTTCTTAAAGTTCAAAGCTTTCTTTATCAAAGTTTCTGCTCCTCCTAAAAGACCTTTTTCTACCATTCCGTTGGCGATCTGAATGAGCCAATCAATTGAGTACCTGCAAGTTAGTCTTTTTTCTAAACTAAATTTAGCAGCCAACAAATCTGAGAACATCATCCTGCTTTCCAATATCTGTAGGAAAGTCAAACTACTATCATACACACTGTTAGGCTGTCGGTTTGACCATTTAGAGAAAAGCTACTCGCACGATTCTTTTGTTTTTTCACTTAAATCTTTACGATAAAGCTAAAGAAACTCTTCCAGCTCATATTTTCTTTGAACTTATTCAATAAGTCCATGCTTAGAGTTAAAAGCAAAAGAAGAAATTTTTTTCCATTCAAGCGAGAAGCTCTCAATGGACTTTTGAAGATGATGATATGACATATCATAATCCTTTTAAAAAAGAATATGTAAAACTGATTTCTAATACTCGTTTTTAGAACCGTGCATGTTCTTCATTAAGCTTATTATTTTTTAAGAATTTTTAGTGTTCTGAAGTGCAATTGTGTATATTCTTTGTTAATTTACAGAGAGTTGATTAGTTTCAATTTTGGTGCTCATTTGTTATTCAATAATCTGCCATTGACCAAGTATAGTATTGCAATCAATTTTTTCTCTGGCAATAAATTATTGAATTCTTTTGCACGAAATCTATTCCATTGCACTGTTGAAGTATACTTCGCTGGTTTTAAAATTGCCAAGTTTTTTCTAGTTGAGAGCAAGCAACAATAATTTGCGATCTTCTCCCTCAACTAGCTGCATAAGAACACCATAAATTAGGTCCTCTTCGTCTATTTGCTGATAAAGGTCTGCGAGATCTCCCCAGTTATTGTATATTGCTTTCTTCCACTCTGATTAATTTTGAATGTCAGGATGCTTGAGTGTCTGAATTTGGTTCTCTTATGTGAACACAATTGCATAATCGAGAGTGCTGCTTCTCAGAGCTATGTCCTTCATACTGAAATCGATTTTTTATTTTTGAGTGTGACACAGATAAATTAAACTTTTCTACAGGGTTGAAATGAAATTGTATTCGCACTTTGTTGAGGACCTCAAAAGCTCACAAATTACACTTTTGAATTACTCTTTCTTTTATTTGCGAGAGTTTGAACAAACTCTATTGAAAATAATAACAAAAAGTTAAGCTGCAAATTAATAGTCACAGCCTGCCAGAAACAGCATGGGATCGACAAGATCTTTAGTGGCTATTTGAATATCAGGCAGTTCACCCAGCTTATATTTACGTACCGATATCTGTTTACTACCATGAGTTATCACAAAAGTCTGATCTCCTACTCGATTATCTGTTGCTTTATCAAACTTTTTATTAAATCGAACTTTATTATCGACGACAGAAACAGGTTTATTGTGCATACCGATGTTGCTTCTGGCAAATTCATCCATATGTTTATTGCGTTTTTTTCGCACGCCTGCTAATATTTAATTAATCTTGCTATTCTGCTGAGTGTCTGTTGCAGACTATTTAAACGAATTGTTTGATGACTGCTGTGCCACGTTATAGCTTGACTCAAAAGAAGGATGATAGTCAGACTGGCTCGCCAAAACTGTAAAAATTTGTTATTCTTGAGACATGTATGAATTTTGTGATGCTCGAATTATACCTCTCAACTTTTCAGCATTTTGAGTCGCTCCGATACTTTGTTCAAGAGTGCCATCGGGTCTTCGATTTCTGACTGCCGCTGTCGATAAAGTAAAAGCAGGAGTAAAAGGTTGTGAGTTGTTATAAAACTTGAAATTCTTCCGGAAATCCCAATCATAAAAAGCTGTAACATCAGCTAGAGGCTTTTCAAATCTCAGTCTTGTGTAATCTGAAGTATCTTTAACAAAAGAGAAAATAAGAGGCACAACATTAATGAGCCAGAGACTTTCATTATCAGGATCATATAATCTGGTTAAAATTTCTATCATTCTGGTAGCAGTGTCTTCATAGTTTTTAGATTATCTCTCGAATTCCTCCATAATAACTTTTTTAACATCCTCGTGTTGAGAGCCCAAGCCTCTAAGTAAAGTTTTACTCAACTTTTGATTTAAATGTCTAATTTAACTTGTTTTTGGCAAATGAACATCATTAGTAAAATCTTTGAGATAAATTAACATTTTGTAATAGCAAACTACATCTTTTGAATTGGATGATTTGGCATATACTCTTTCAAGCTCATCATAGATGTAATAAAATGTTTACATCACATCTTTATTGATGAGCACTTCATTCTTACTGCACTAACTGATGAGCGTAATTAGACTAGACTGAACTTCCTGAGTGTCTGATAATAGCTTTGTGATTGAACCTCGAATGGCCATAAATATGTGAGGGATGAAGCCTAAACTGTTTGCCTCTAAGCTATACTTGCAATAGTCTCGCAAAATTTATATAATTTGTCGTCGCTCTTATTTGCAGTATGTAGACAGTCCGGATTCGACTTGGCTGTATAGTAAACCATTTTATAGTATGGCTGGGAATGTTTAGCATACGAATAAGGTGCATAATGAAAATCTTTATTTTGAGTTTCGATTAGATTATTCTAAATTGATTTTAGCCAGGAACTTACAAACCAATTCAAATAATTATTTTGATTACTCTTTGTCAACATTACAATTGGTGACAAATTTAAGTAGATTACCTAGAAATCCTGCAGCTGCGATTCGATATTTTTTAACAGTTTCAATTGACATTTCGAAAATGAGATTCAACAGCCCTTATTTTCTCATGCTGAAGTAGAATTTGTACTTCTGAAGAAGTCCAGAATTTTTGCTAAAGACATCACCATCGTCTAAAACAGGCACACCCTCATCAAGACAGCATTTGAGCACCACAGTTATGCACATCCGCCATTCAAACTTGTTTGTAATGTTAGCGCTAGGCACTCCACTATTCTAGGGCTTGGGTTTCTAACTCGCTTTCAGCATGTTGATAACAGTTGACTTGCTGACCCAAATATCATTAATTTTTAGCATTTCTGTCATCAACTATATGTTGTAGTTGTAAATGTAGTTGTTAGGATGCGGTAGGGCCTTAATTACCTTCATTAAAATTATGTTCATCTCCGATACAGAATCTGGTTTATATCCATTTTTGATAAATTCAAGCAGCTGTCTTAATGTATCCCTAAAGAAGTAATGAATAAACTTGCCTCCGTTTTATTTCAGGACTAGATACTTTACTAATGCTTGAGCCCATATTGTCTGTGAGAATATTTGAGGTCTATTAAGTATTAGTTTCGTCAATAAAATACGGACAGAGAGCGGACAGGTGTCGCTCATAAGTTATTCACTGAGAGGATTCATCCAACCTGGTAATGTTCCATCATAAAATTTCTCATGCATAAAATCAACAATCCTTAACAAATTGATCATGCATGGATGTTTGTTTACAGTATCAAGTTCCAATTGATTAGCTTCCTTGCCTTAATTCGCTACTTATGCATTTTGTTATTAGATCAAGGCAGCCTCATTGTTATCAGCTAATGAAGCCGGCACAAACTCCTCCTAAATAGCATATAGTGAACTTTGCCAGTACTTCTCCTTAATTCTCTTGTTAAGTTTCTTGTTTATTTTTGTTACTGGTTTCATTAGCGAAAAATTAGTCTAAATTTCAAAATTGAAGTCTTATTGTTTTTCATCCGCTATTTTCTTCCATAGGATGCCTTTAGACTAAAATATATAGCTTTGAAAGTGCGCCTTGTTTGATTGAGTTGAAATAAAAGTTACTATTAAGCAATTGTAAGCACCACAATAAAATTTTCGTAAGTATTCTAATGCGTATTTTGGTTTTTCTTGTTTTTCGTTCTTTAAATTGATCTTCTATTTTTCTTCATCTGTAGTTTTCCTATCATATTATTTGAAGGTAATTTAAACTTGTTACATTTGCTTACTAATTTAGCCAGGTTTTGGCTTCAAGTACTCTATGCAATATTTTATGAGCTATTTGTGAAGCTCTCGTTTGTGAATCTATTCCATGTTCTTCTATTTTCTCGGCAAGTTTGAGTACAATTCTTATAAGATTACAAAAGCAGCTCTCTTAAGCTCCATTTGTAAAATCAGTTCCTTTATTGAGCTCAAAAAAGGAGTTATTGGAGATTTAATGTAGCTATTCAACAGATTGACAGACTCTTATTGGAAGAATCGGATTAATACTTCTTGTTTGGTCACTTTAATAGCTTTGATAAGTATTTTATCAACGAATATAACTCGAATATTGGCCCATGGATCCTGATCAAAGCCAGGAGTCTCATAAAACTTGACCATCCACTTGAAATCAGCTTCCTGCTCTTGAACATCCTTTTATTTATAACACTCACTGATGCATTAATGAATGAGATCTTCCAGCATGTCAGCATAAAACCCTTATAGCTCTTGGTCCTTCAAAAGTATGAAAATGAACTACAGGTACTTGATGTTGTTGGAAAGGATCACCATCGACTTGAATATCTTTAAGTAGCTCGTGCATTTGTTTCTGGCATCCGGTGTTGTCAGTTTAGAAATCTTTGTAGGCACATAAAAATTAGTCAGTTTCGATAAGCAACTTCTGTATTATTTAATGAAACTCAAATAATTTTCCTACATTTCCTTCGACTTCTACTGTCTGATAATCAGCCCTGCTAAATTTAAAGCTTATTAATGCATATCAGCAGAGTAATCTAATTCTAATCCTTAACAAATTAGTCTGTAAGTGTAGACTTCAAAATTTTGCGATTAAATGTTGAACTTGTTAGTATCTTCAAAAACATAAAAGCATATCTTAAGCATTTGACTGATGATAAATGCTTTTTATTTTTTCTAATTCTACCTCTCCTGCTGTTCAAGCTCGGTTTATGATTTTATTGGTTCGAGACCAACTCCGATTAGGTTACTTTGTACTAACTCGTAGAGATCTCTTCTTTATCGTTACGGCAGCATTTTACATAGGACAAAAATAAGTTTAAGAAATGCATTGTTCGATTTTGCTAATCCCACAATTCTAGTTCCCACTGCGAACCAGTTCGCAATAATCGATTTCATTATGCTTTTTTCATATTTTTAGAAAATGAAACTCTACTTCTTTATGGCGGAGAGCAGGAACTTTCGGATAACCTCGTAATTTTATGCGTGCTAAAGTATATACCAAATGAGCATTGATTTTTTCTAGTTTGAAATTTGCTTTTCACCAGG
>APMI01009375.1_pt1 | contig 10223 bp, 10 predicted proteins | sample 667938 | NCBI WGS metagenome assembly APMI01 (sample SAMN01084076, study PRJNA167559) | wastewater metagenome | biome: Wastewater | place: Denmark: Ejby Moelle, Odense | collected 2011-11-28
TGAGACAACCCAATGATTACTGCGTGGGATGAGTCCCGCCCAAGCAAGTACGCCACCAAGACCAAGCCCGGACGTTGCGGCGAGTGCGAGCTTTGACCAGTCAGCAAGCCAATCGGGATTGTCGAGCCGGGAGAAGAACGCCGGATCCATCGTGAGCGCGCTCCAAGTGTCATGCCCTCCCAGCGTCCATACCGCGAGAGGAATGAAGCCAATGGCTGCACCCAGCAATCCGTAAGACAGGCCATGATCAAGCCTGCGCACAGGGATGGTGGCATCAATGTGCTTGCCGGGTTGCCCGAAAGAGTCGTAGATCGCTGGCTTCATCCCAGCATCTTGTGAGAGATGGCCACTCTGTCCAGATGCAAGAGCTTAGCTAGCGAGTTGTCTCGCAGCTCATGACGGCGAGTTGTGCTTACGAAGTGAACCCCTAGAGCGCAAGGAAATATTTGGGCGTGAGCTGTCGACATTTTGTCTTTTAGCGTTTTCGTCATGTCTATGATTGATTGATAAGCAATGGCCAGCGAGTACCAGTAGGTTGCGCGAAGACGGGCGCAGGGCCAGACCATGCCCAATCGTTGCGCTGGAGGCACATCCCTTCTGCTTGTATATCGAACATAGGATTGAACATCTCGGAGCTTAGCGGTGCCCAATCCGAAGGACGTTGCTTTGAGTGGGACTGCCAGAACCATCGGAAACGATGCTTGGGCTTGCTTTGCGCACAGGACGCGATAGCGCTGTCTAGTTCGTGATCGTCCCCTTCAACCCACAACACGGCGTTGTCGAGTCCTCGGTCTTCCAGGGCATCCATGACGGCATATGACACTGCAGGGCAACCCTCTGACATCCCAGCCCACCCAGTGCGGACGTAGCTTGCTGGATGAAGCACGACGGCGCGTTCTCTGGCGGTGTCATTAAAGCCATACATCATGCCGTCCAGCCGACGACGGGTACTGCCATCTCGAGTGTTCCGGTAGGCCTCAGAGACTTGGTACAAGCCAAGTGAGGTCATCAGAGACCCAGGCGTGTTGGAGAACATCTGAGCCTTGCCTGTTCGGGTGGGATCTGATCCCCGTCCGTGAGCCACTTCCGTACGCAGGACCACCGTGCTGCTGCGTGTGTCGATAGCCCACAAACGGCGAGCCGATGACGGCAAGCGCATGTCGGCCACGATCAGCAGGACCACAAACGGCGAGCCGATGACGGCAAGCGCATGTCGGCCACGATCAGCAGATTAGGATTGCGCCCCATTCTTTGAGAACACGCCAACGCCTGTTGGGCGTGGACTCGTGTCGTCTTGGACATGCCATCAATTTTAGAAGGCAGCGCAGCAGTGGCGTTGAATGCCACCGCTACCAATCCAACTGCCCACCAGGCCCTCGCTCCGGTGATCATTGTTGGCGAGGCCGAGTCTGCTGCTGGCTTTCCACCTCGGAAGCCACATTGGCTCTGTGCTGTGCCCTTGTCGCCTGTAGGTCGTCATTGAGCTTGTTCAATGCTGGAACGCGCTCGGCTGCCTGCTCCAGTTCGACCTTAAAAAGTTCTTTGTGCTGAGCCTTTGCCTCTGTCATTACGTTGTCTAGCTCACCATCAGCAAGGACACTGATCTCTTCCTTGCGTTCCGCGATGTACTCTGATCCGGAGCCTTGGAAGTCTTTGAGAGAGATGCGGGTGCGCTTGCGTTCTTGAGTCTCCTGGCCCTGCTCGGGTTGAGCTTGTGATTGCTCGGTTTGACCTGTTTGGACTTGCTCAGGCTGTTCAACGTGCTGCGACTGCTGCCTTGCCGCCTTCATATTTTCCATCTCCACGACCGCCATGGTGCGCATGTAGTCGTCCCGATGGACTGCATTGTTGCCTTCCTTCTTCGCATAGGCGTCATACGCAGAACCGTACTTGGCGTGGACTCCCTCGAAGTAGCCTTTGATCTGCTCTGGAGAGGCGTGGTTCATAGGCGGAAGCCACTTGTTCTTGCTTAAATCATGTTCTTGAGAGCTAGGGGCCCAGTTGATCTGCCAGTGGGCAGCTTCATTGGCCTTCCACATCCCCTGCTCTTTGTCTGACGCACGGTTTGATGGGTTCTCGGGGTCGGCCTTGAATACGCTGTACGCGTCCTTGTCGTTGCCCCTGAACGTCTCCAATCGATCCCATTGCTTGGCGTCAATAGGAGCCATGGAGTCGAATTTGCGATCCTCGGGGTTCGGGTCTGCTTGGAAGGCGGCGTCGTAAAAGTGCGCGTAGGGCTCATATCTCCTAGCGCGGGACAGTTCGTTTTCGTGGTCTGTAAAAGATGACATAAGGCTCCTTTAAGCGGCTTTGTATTTGGCGAGGTAGGTTGGTATTTCGTGGGCGAAGATTGGCTTGGTCCGTGCGAAATCAATACGGTCATGCCCGGCTCGGTTGAGGATCATCACGGCCGTTCCTTGGACTGCTAGCTGGCTGTTCAACTCCCAGTCTTCCAGCACCAACTCCTCGACGTACTCACCGCCAGTGAAGACAGGGATGTAGTTCTGCTCATCCAAGTCATCGCTTGACACTTTGCGCGTCAATCGGTGCATGCCTAGGGTTGGCTTGGCGTCTTTCACGACGATCTGGAAGCGGGTTGAACCCCGACGATCAAGGTCGCGCAACGCCGCTGCCGATGGGTGATTGGGGTCGGCGTAGACGGAGTTGTGATACACCTCAATGCCCCGTGAGGTGTCAATTTTCGCTTGAGTAGACACGGGCACTTTAAGTTTCTTCACCTTGCCCGCACGCTCTTGAAGAACGGAGTAGGTTTTGGGAGAGGACTTGAACGACACCAGCGTGCGGAAGTTGTTGAGGAAGCGCATTTTCGCGTCATCCCCTTTCATCACCGAGTCCAGCGACTCGAATGTCTGGGCGGCATTGACGAAGAAGAGCCCCAAGGAACGTGAGATCGCAGTGAGGTCAATTTCCGACTTAGACACCATGTCCTGGCACTCATCAGTCATGTCCATGACGACTGTTTGCCCGGTCATCTTTTCCCACTCGTCGCCATGCTTCTGACCGCGTTCGCGGATGGCGTGGAATATTCGCTGCTTGACTAGCTTGGAGATAACCATTCCGGTGTGCGCGTACTGCGTGGCAGGAAGGTTGATACCGAGCCACTTGCCATAGACGACTTGCAGAACGTCAACACCCTCTTCGGTGTCAGCCCAGGATTGGTCGCCACAATCCTTGCCATCAATCATGTTGCCTCGCAAGCGATCACTCTTCAAAAACCCGACAATGTCTTCGTTGACGTTGGTCAGGAAGGACGAACGCTGCTCAGACTCCATATTCGGCCAGGTGGTCTGGAAGTATTCAATGGCATACGAGAGGACTCTGCCGCTATCTTTCAATGCCGGATGGACCGAGTTGGGATTGATCAAGGTGCGCTCTTCTGTGGGGTCATAGCCCAAGTATTCGAAGAGCCCGAGCGCCCTATCATTTGGACGCCACGCGCCACCCTTTGCCATCACAGGTACTGCGAGGATGTTTTTCAGGATGGAGTAGGCAGAAGGCGTCCACCTGTACGCACGCTCTTTGGCGAGATGGACTTTGGTTGTGTCAATAATCTTAACGAGGTGAGTTAGTTGGGCTTGGATCTCACTATCGTTTCGACCACTGCGCTTATATGACTCAGCTTGGGCGAGGAAGAAATCCACCTGCTGTTCATAAGATAAATACTGGCCTGCGTCATCCAGACGTCGTGCTCGCTCATGAAACACCAAGGCTTCGAGAATGGTAAGCGCGTACAAGTGGAACGTGCCGGCGCCCTTGACCCAAATTGAATCCTTGTCGTCCATTGACGTGCCATTGGACTCTGCGAAGCCCTGAGCCACCATCTCGGCAGTTAGGCCCTGGAAGGGTCCGAACTTCGTTCCAGGTTCAATGATGATGTCCAGTAGTGCTCGCATTTCCGCGACTAGCGAACCCTTGCCGTCAGTGAGGATGGCTCCAATTGCCTCAGGCAGAGTTTTCAGCTTCAACGCTACCGGACGCAGCAACGAACTCGTCTTACCTGTGCCCGTCGCACCGAAGACAAAGACATGGGTTTTGAAGTCGTTGAGGGTCAGGCCCATCATTTGCCACGGATCAGGAGCGACAGATAGATCCGCTTTAATCATGACGCCAGATGCTTCAGCCAAGGACACGAAGGAGGAAGTATCACGCGCCGCGTTTCGAATTTGCGCCATGCGTACCGGTGCCAACTTGCCCAGCACCTCCCCTTGGCCAGTGGTTGACCCGGCCCGCGTCTTGCTCTGTATCTCCAGGGCAGCGGTACGGTCCTTGAAGTTGCCTAGGGTGTAGTAGAGCGGATAGGCACAGGCCACGATGAAGAGGCCAATTGGCTTCACTGAGTCCAGCCAAGCAGGCAATAGCCCGAGAAGGAAGTTCAGCCCTACTACCAGCGCCACAATTGCCACTCCATGCTTGAGTCGGGATAGCAGTGAGAAGAGGCCTGATTTCTCTGATCCTCTCATGGCGAATGCCACCAGCAATAAAACGACTAGGCCTATGCCCCCTGCCTGCATGAGTAGCTGTAGACCTCCAATTTCAGCGAGCCCTGGGATCTGCGAAACACTAGCCATGCCTCCAAGCAGCATTGGGATGACACCCGACACGAACAGAAGTTTGGCGACAGTACCGGCGCTCTCTGCTTGGTAGAGCACATACATGTGCAGCAGAAGCAAGGGACCACAGATCACAACGGCCAAGCCAGGACCTAACACTGGGATCTGGAAAAGCGCATAAGCGGCGGCGAAGATCACTGGGAACGCGCCCATGACCAGCGACGTTGCAGTGGAGTCCCAACCCCGGAACAAGTCGTCAGGGCGGATGTAACCGTTGGTTGAACGGCCATCGACGGTGCGCTGCCAATTTGACCCCTTCGTCTCCAAGTCTGGGGCCGCACGTGGGAACCATTTAGCGAATGCCCAACGCTCCTCGTCAGTCAGAGTCTCTTGCAAGTACCACTTGCCATCTCTTTCAATTACACCTTTTGCCAGCAACTCCAGATGGTCTTCTGGCTTCACATAGAACAACGGCTCATTTGCCTGGACAGGCGCGAGATTGACGAGATCCCCACCCTGGACGATGTACTCATAGCGCTTCTGCGCTCGGGCGTAGATGCCAGCTCTGTGGTCTGAAACGGTTGGATCATACGGGCGACGCAAGACCAACGCCTTGGCACGCTCGAATAGGGAGGCAACGAGATTAACGGCGTCGTAGAGGTTGGGAATGCGCATCGTGTCCTTATTGTTTGATAGCGGCTGTGAGTTCGGCGGTGTAGCGAGTCAAACATCCCTGGCGCCAGACCAGCATGTCGACCCAAGTCATGTTTCCGTTGGTGTCTTTCACGTCGTCTGCAATGCGCTGGCCGAACACCAGGCAACGCTTCACGTCCCAGGTCTCACCCAACGACACAATCTCTGCTTCTTTCGCGGCACAGCCGGTTTCAAGCGCTGAGTAGTGATCTAGTTCTTCGGGCGTTTTGCGAATTCGCAGATCGCTTACGGCATCGACACACTGTTGCGCTGAAAAGGCTTTGGCATCAGCAAGCCAACGCTTGTTCAAGTCCGTGCGCTTGGCTTGGTAGGCCTTGGCCTCATCGGCCGCGACTTTCGCCTTGTGTTCCTTCCAAGCAGTTTCGACACCCGTAGTCGTCTTGTGGATCAATCCGCCACTGGCCACCAAGGCAGTACATAAGATTGCCGTGTTCACGAATGAGGCAACCGCGACTTGCTTCTCTTCCTCGTCGCGCAACTGCGCAGTCCACAACGCACCGATTTCCCACTTGTCGTTGCGCTTGCGGGGGATGCGATCAACAGGCAGATCGAAGTAGGTATCAGCGATCCGTTCACGAACGCTCATGTCTGGACTAGGAATGTCCTCAGCCTTTGGGCCGCCAATGAAAGTCCGTCCGTACCAAGAGAGCACCTTACTGGCCGTGAACCGACCAGGCTCTCCGCGACGCAAGTGTATGAATAGTAATTTCAGCATGAGGGGCCTGAGTGAGGTGGTTTATCCAACGTAGTAGATATGTCGTTTTTGGCAAGTCGCGGACTGTGTACTCACAGACGTTTTTCCAATTTATCCAAGGCATCGTTGGCATCGTCTTGCCATTGACGTTCGGGTTTGGGGGCGGCTTGCTTCTTGACAGCCTTGACTGGAACTTGTGAAACAACTTTCTCAGTGGGTGTCGGTTGTGGCGTAGCAGTCTCTACCACCACCGGTTCAGGCTGGATGGGCTCAGGCGGCATGGGGACTGGAGGCAATGCGACGGTCTCAACGACTGGGGAGCGCTGTAATTCAGCTGGCTTCAACGAAACCGGACTCGGAGCTACCACTTCCGCTGTCGTCTCTATAAGAGTCTGTGATGGCTGCTGACGCACAAAGAGAACTGCCGCTGCTGCCAAACACATGACTATCGCTAGTCCAACAATGACCTGTTTCCGAGAGTGCCAACTTGTTCGCGAGTCCTGGGTCTTTGGTTCATGCGGTACTGCGAGCAACTTCAGTTCTGTGGCCTCGACGGCGATTGTCTCGGGTACCGTTGCCGGCATTTCAGGCTCAGCGGCTACAACAACATCCATCTGTGCCACTGGCGCAACACTGATTTGAGCTTCGACTGTTGGCGCTTGGTAGGGATGACTCTGCCGTTCTGGATCCTGTTGAGGTTCGTCGTCGGGGGCGATGGTCGCCACTGGGCTTCCAACCTCATCGAGCTCTTCAACCATATCCACGATGTCGGCGTCTGCTAGCAACGCCTCTTCTAGGGACTGCATTGGAAGGTCGTAGGCCACTGGGGAAGTTGCCTCTTGCTCCTCCACCACTTCCATTGGTTGGATTTTTTCCGCTGGGATATGGGATTGGATGGACTCAGGCGAAATCTCTGGTGCGACCTGGGGTTGAATAGGTACCGCCGGCTCTGGCTTGGAGAAATCCATGAAAAGATCGAACGCTGGTGGGCTCGGTTCGGTTGGCGAGTTCGCTTCTTGATTCATGGATGCTCCTGGGAATTGGGCCAGCCCGGAGTCCGGACTGGCTGGTGGATCAGGTCAGATCTGGGATTGGAGAAATGACAAGGCGGTTCTTGCCACTACCGCAGCGATCTATCGCCTTGGCTGGGGGAAACACGCCACGGGCTGACAGCTCAGCTAGCGGAACCTGGCAAGCCTTCGTCTTCCCTTCGGCTGCGATCGACAGCGGTTCTTTGGACTTCTTCGCCAACGCTGCGATGCGATCCAAGACGGCGATGGTCTTGGGATCACGGGACGACATCGACGCCGGGTCATACGCAATGACCACTTGATCAAGCGCTTCGGTTGCTTCGCCACTTGTGGCCTGGACTTGCTTCGTGGAGACGACGGCAGTCATGCCGGCCGCTTCGGCTTGCGCTGCTAGCTCGTGGGCTTCATTCAATTGCTTCTTGTAAGACGCAACCGAACCAACAACAGCACCTGCGGCACATCCGACCAGTGCGCCTCGCTTGTCTTGACGGGTGAGCAAGCCAACCAGTGCGCCCATACCGCAGCCGATAGCGCCTGCTTTGAACAGACGCTTCTTGTCGGTCTTTGGCTTCTCAGGCTGGATGGTTTGGCTGGACGGAGTTGAGTCTTGGGCGACTGCTGGTGCTACTGATTGGATCAGTAGAGCGGCAACAGCGAGGGAGAGAATGGAACTTTTCATGGTGTATTTCCTTTCAAAGGGGGAGGTGTGGATAGGCCAAGTGCAATGGGTCGACGGATGGAACTTGTCATCCCAGTGTTGGTGGCACCGAAGATGAACATGTGCGTTTTGCAGTCATTGAGCGTCAGACCAATCAACTGCAAAGGATCTGGGGCAAGAGAGAGGTCAGCTTTAGTCATGACTCCCGAAGCCTTACCTAGCGACAGAAAAGAGGAACTGTCGCGTGCGGCGCTGCGAATTTGTGCCATTCGTACAGGTGGTAGCTTCCCTAAGACCGCCCCTTGCCCACTGGTCGATCCTGCCCTCGTTTTGCTTTGGATCTCCAGAGCGGTAGTACGGTCCTTGGGTTGGCAAAGCGTGTAATAAAGCAAATAAGCAAGTGAGAGCATCGATCGTTTCATGGTGTATTTCCTTTCAGAGGGGGAGGTGTGGATAGGCCAATTGCTTGAGGCGTGAGGTCGGTCGCCGGCCTGGGCGATTGCGAAGTGGGAACGGCTGACTTGCCCTGACCAACACCGACAGCGAACTTCAACGCGGCCAATTGCTGGTCAGTGAGGTTCTTCAAGAACCCGGTGAGTGCCTGGCTTTGCTCCTCCATGTGCCGACTCCTCGCTTCGGCGCCTAGGGCTTCTGTCTCGACAATGCGGCTGAGCACTTTCGAGAGATCAGATCTCAGATCAGCCGCAAGACGGCGGAAGTCATTCGTCTGATCAAGGGGTTTCAGTGCAAGCTCGGCGCACTGCTTCATGAAGGTGGACACGGACAGGCCACGCGCATCGGCCGCTGTCTTATAGCGATCACGCTCTGCGGGGTCTAGCCAGATTGATAGTGATTTTCCCGCCATGCTCAAAGCCTTGTTGCCGTGAAAATGCTTCACAACTCCAAGCTATGAGAAATGTCGTTTTCCGCAAGTACCCCTAATCGCGAGAATTGCGAGGTATGGCGCGGATTTGCGTGAGAGTTGAGCAAATTCCTAACTGGAGGCCTACGAGCGGCCATAACCGCGCTGCCGTTGAGGCTTGGGCCAACTTCTTGTGTCGTGCAGTTAGGCCGTCAATACACGATAGGTGCGTGTTGTCCATGCCCCAGACTGATCTGCTTTGGCTTCGCTGCTTCTTCGCGATATGCCAAGCACGTCAAGTCAATACATCTGCTCTTCGCCTCATCAATCAGCCTTTGATCTTTCGCAGCTGTCTGTTGCCAGCGCTCCATTGGCAATAGACAGCTGCGCGCCTTTTCGCATCATTCAGCTATTCCTTGACTTGCCAAGAACGACATTTTTCACAGACTGAATAGATCGCACTGTATCGATCAACATGACCCCTACCCTCCTCACACTCACAGCCTCAGACTTCCGCCTAGCCGTCATTGCGCTAGACACTCCACGCCATCTGACGCCGCCAATCAATGCAAAGCGCAAAGTGCTCAATGCAGCTGGAAGCCACTGCCCCCTGTGTAGCCAGGCTTACGATTTCCAAGATCGAAGGGGATTTAGCCATCCGATCATCGCGACACTTATCCATACTTTTCTTGGAGGCCAACTCATCCGAGAGAACCTGTTTGCGTGCTGCAGGCGTTGCCAGCAACACCGAGCTTCCGCCGACTTGATCACCTTGGCTCATGTGCCAGATGACCTCCGCGTTCAGCGTGATGCCGCACTCATGCTGTCAACAAATCACCTGCTCCCTCTGCCTGACTCCACTCCACTTCCACAGTTCCGGCAAGCGATGGCGCGTCGCCATGACATGCCCCGCTTTCGCGTCTACGCCGCCCAGTCAGACGATGGATATTGCTTCATCGGGATCACCAAGCGCTATGGAGATGGGGTGTCAAAAGGGCTTGCCCATGTGCTGGCCAAAGTCCCAGGTGAGGCAATTTTTCAAGATGAACGGCTTACGGTCTACCAGCTGACCGATGCCGATTTCCGGCAAGCGGTGTGGTCGTTGATCGATGCCAACGCGTGGGTTATCGCAATAAGCCGGCGAGCACTTCCCCGAGATTTCCTCGACTACTGGTTCGTGTCCTCGGCCAGTATTGGAGAGTTGAGACGGCGCAAGGTGAGTGGGCTAGTCGTGCCCTCAGCACCAGAAGCTAAACGAGAAGTTGGAGCGAGCGCGCTACGAATGAGGCGCTTAGCCGAGCGTAATAGGTGCGCCAGGACTCGAGAGTCGGCTGATATGGAATTGCGTACGGCCGAGGAATTTGTTCAAGAGATCGAAGATCGAACTGCCCGGCAACGACTTGCAGGACTGCCTGTGCCTTATGAGGAAGCGATGGCTGCTATGCAGCGATACGTGAAGGCGTTGGAGCGTCTGAGTTGAGATCAAGCAGCAATCTGTCGTTCGTTCCAGCGATCAATTTGGATCATGTCGTAGTACCCAGCCTCATTGGTAATCGCCATCCGGGCTTGAAGTGATGGTGGAAGGTTGGCGTGTCCAAATGCTTCGGCCAACGTCTTACCCTTGCCCCGTAAGTAGACTGGAACGCCTTTGGTGTTGACTGACCGAATGATGGGACGAGCGCCTTCAATGTAA
>APMI01037481.1_pt1 | contig 10223 bp, 7 predicted proteins | sample 667938 | NCBI WGS metagenome assembly APMI01 (sample SAMN01084076, study PRJNA167559) | wastewater metagenome | biome: Wastewater | place: Denmark: Ejby Moelle, Odense | collected 2011-11-28
TTATCGGCGTTTCGTCAACCGGGCTTCGTTACTCGCAGAGAGACGTTCACAGAAACCGCCGCTCCGAGATGCATCGGACTGCGTTCGTAATCTCCGTCGATGTCGCGCCCGGCGCGTGAATGACGCGCGCAAACACTGCCCCGGGGGCGATATTGAGCGGATGGGTAGGCATGTCAAGAACCAGGAAGCAGCCGTCAGAGAGTTTTTCTCCAACTCGATACTTGCCCTCGTAGCGAAGTCCTCTCCCACCTCGCGAATACACGCCATTGAGGTACCCTCTCGCCTCCGATGCGCCGTCCTGCTTCGCAAAGACGAAGACCTGGCCACCGACTGCTTGCGGACTACCGAGTGGTGAGGTCACCTCGCGGACGAGCTCTCCGCCGCTGACAGCCATAACGTGTTGATTCACTAAACGAGGCATGCTTGAAGCGGCAAGATTCAAGTCCAGTATGAGGCTCGAGCCCTGAAACCGAGGGTTTAAGTCGACAATGTAGTGCTCATGTCCAGACACAACCACATCCGCACCAGCAACACCTCTAAACCCGACGTCGCGTAGCACACGCGCGAGGGCATGAATCTCCCTATCTGCCCCCGAAAGTTCCGCGGGAGCGCCTTCTGTAGATTTGTAGGTGTTGCCAGCGAAACAATATGGACGTAACCGATCCGCTGGAGCGAGCCGCTGCATCGTCGGTTCAAAGACGGTCGTCCAGCTGTTACCCACGCAGAAATGATAGTTGTAAGATCGGCCCTCAACGATACGCCAGGCATATAACTCCCTGGATCCCGTAGCAGCCCGAACAGCCGCTAGGTCGGCCTCGCCCCCAACGAGGTAACAGTCTCGACCTGAGACTCCACTAACACCCTTAACAATGAACTCACTTCCCATCTCAGCACGCAGGTCGGCGTAGCCCATCCGAGTCGAAACCTGGACCGCTTCAGGCACCTTTACACCACGCTTCGACGCATATTCAGTCAGAAATCTCCGATCGGCGACTTCTGTCACCAGGGCAGCTTGCGCAGATTCAACCAGAACACCATTGATACTAGCCCACCGTTCGAGCCGGCGCGTTGAACGGAAGGGGATTACTCGTGACGGGCGCCGCGTTGAGAAGCCGTCACGAATAAGGTCCAGGGTACGGCTCTCAAGGTCATCGCTTGAGACCGACTCTCGCCCAGTGGAGGCTTCTAAACACCTCGACCACGGGGAGGACGCCCGCGTCCCCTGGGCACTGCCATATAAGAATGCGCCTGAAATCGAGACCGGATCAAGAGCCGTCAGCATTACCGTATCGCTACCGCGGTGCCCGAACCACGCGGCCGACCCCTTCAACGACGAATGTCCTCTCACTTGGTGGCTAGCCTATGTGTTAGAGGTGACAGCACGCAGTTCGCTGATACTGCCGTCATCAAAGAAGTAGGGGGGCGGCACTTGAGGATACGGCACACTTGCCCGCTCTGCTAGAAGTGGAAGTACCGCCGCTGCAGCTGCATGCTCTCCACCCAACACTCTTACGGCTGCACCCACCCCGAGCCCGGGCCACCAAAGTCCATAGGATCCCCCTAACCCACCTTTCGCTATGACTTCACCGCGTGTGGCATCCACCAGCGCCGTGGAGTACTGACCCGACCCGCCGTAGAGGTGGGCGTTTCCGATGATTGCTTCCGTGAGCACAGCTCCCCTCCCGCCGCTACCCACTGCGAGTCTGGCGAACCCTCCTGCCACAGAAGCTAGAGACGCTCGAACCGCGGGCATCCCGCAGTGATCCCGCCCGCCGCCGTGCCGAACGTCCGGTACGTAGCGTTCGAGGATGCGGCGGAAGGCCGTCTGCACGGGTCCATCCTTATCTAGGTACGTCGCATCCCCGAACTTTCGGGCGAGGGCGAGGGCGGCGATATGCTCGCCTGAGCATTCGTTTTGGAGGCGGGACTTGACGTCACTAATGCTTGGGAGAGGCGATCCCGAAGACCCGAGACGACGGCGAATTGATGTTCGCAGATCCCCGATGTCAACTCGCAGATCCGTTGCCATTTTCTCCAGAGCCTCCAGGTGCACTTCCGAGCCAATGTGGGAGCCTGCCGCCAGGGCCAGCACCGGACCTGGGTCGCCGGGCAATAGCCCCTCTTCTATTAGTGCAGTCGCGCGGGCTATCTTCGACATGGACCTTAGGAAAATGATTCGATGGGGATTCCCGAAGCTTGCGATAACCCGGCCCGCCATGTCGCACACAGCAGCGCTTCCGAAGTAAGTCCTACCCGCCGCCGTGTCGCGGGCGAGAGGAACATCCCCCCTAGCCGTCACATCATTGCTCAACGTGGGACTACCGTCTTCCCGGAAGGGCCAGTACATTATTCATGCACGGGCTGCACGTGGGCCCGACCGGCAGCCCGAACTGGCGCGCGCTTTCCTCTGCTTCCACAAATACCTGTTGATAATCATATCCCGTCGCACCTCGTCGCTGAGCAAGCAGAGTGCCGTTCAAGGGACGAAATGGAGAGATGATCGGCATGACTCCTCGTACAGACAATTCCCTTGCAGCGGAGAGCGTATCTGTAAGCGGCTCAAGACCTGCCACAAGGATCGATCGAGAACGGATCGGGCCGAACACCCTACCCGCGTGCGAGAGAGCCTCTAGGTAGCGATCGCGTCCGATTCGACGTGCCTTTCCAGGAATGTACGCCGGCCACGACTCCTCGCTCCAAAACTCCAGATTGATTCCGAGCTCGTCGGCTCCCGCCTGAAACAAGTCGTCGATCCAGTGGTCTTGCAGTGGCGCGGCGATCATGACATAAATCGGGATCTTGGCCATGAGGCTATGGGGGGAAGATCGTATCGCGTCTATTATTCTGAGGCACCGTTTAGCACCCATGTCATCGCCCATAGGGGTGCCCCCACCTAGGAGAAGATGCCTGGCGGGGCGGGCATCGTCCTCTACTGCCAGCGCCATCACCTCCAGGAGTTCCTCGACTACTCGTTGCGGGGAGTCGGCCTCAGAATTCTGTCCAATTGAGCAGTACTTGCAGCGCTCCTCCTCCCTCCAAAACGAACATGTCGGGCCCGTGAGGCTATAACAAAGCCGGTCTGCCGAGCACATTTGCGCAATGTTCTCGGCGGCCCGACCCCTTGAATCGAGGAGTCCGTAATAGCTCGGTCGATCCACAGGCGCGACGGAACATGCATACTCACCCACGCTCAATACCAACTGGCCATCACGTGCATCCATGACTACTTTGGAACTCAGCGCGTATTTCTCTGCCATTGGTGCGTTAAGGTAGATATCGTGGCCTAGGTAGAGGTCCAGGCCTCCAGAGACCCCCGACCGCGTACGTAGGCGTTCGGTCGCGGCACCTCTCCGTTCCAGAGAATCGAGGAGAAGTGCACCTTCCTTTGTCAGACTGATACCTTCGGCTAGCGCCTCGAACTTGATCGCTGCGGCGACAACGGCCTCCTCGGTCCAGCCCGCCTCCGCCAGGTATCGCTGGAAGCTCTCCGAGATCAGCAGCGTCACGCTAGATCGACCCGTTATAGGTTCCGTGCAGGCGACGCTCCATCCAGAGTCCCTTGAGCTCATCAGTAAGCCCTTCCGGGAGAGTCGAGGCGCCGCTGACTCGCATGTTTTCACGCACGTGGTCGGGGATGGCCGACCCCGGGATCGTGGAGGAGACGGCGCTTTGGTTCAGCACGTATCCCAGGGCGCCGGTTGTGAACGCGACACCGTGTCGCACAAATGCCCCCTGGATCAGTTCGCTCATGGCGGCTTGATCTTCGAGCCACCCCGGCTTCACGCTCAACGGCCACGAGGCACGCCAGTCGCCCTCAGCGAACTCCTTGTCTGGAGTCCACGGCTGCACGATCGCACCTGAACTGTATGGGCTGCGCGCGATGACGCCGATGCCGTGCTTGGCGGCAAGCGGTAACACTGTGTACTCGGGCTCCTGCTGGAAGGCGCTGAACACCAGCTGGATGACATCGATCCGACCCGCTTCGATGTGAGTGTTCGCGTCCGACGCGCCCTCATCGGGAACCGAGATACCGACCGATCGCGCCAGCCCCTTCTCCTTAAGGTCCTGAAGGCACTCGGCCCACTCCTCGCGTGCGTCCCATGCCTTGCTCCACGTGTGGATGAACAGCATGTCGACGTAGTCGGTGCGGAGCCGCCTGAGGCTTTCTTCGAGCTGGCTGCGGATCCATTGGGGCGCGTAGGCATCATCGATTGGCACCTCTGCCGCCGGCGCGAAGACACCATTCTGCGGCTTGACCTTGGTGGAAATGATGGTGGTGTCCCGCTTGAGGTCGCCCCTCTCGAACATCCCGCCGAGGAGCTCCTCCACGTGGCCGCCACCATAACCGGCTGCACAGTCGATGAAGTTGGCACCCTCCTCCACGCCGGCCAGGATGGCCGCCTTGGACGTCTCGTCCTTCGTCGGGCCCCAAACGTCGCCGCTCAGCTCCCAGGTTCCGATGCCGATCTCGGAGACAGTGATATCGCTGTTCCCCAATTTCCTGTACTGTACTTCACTTTCAGGTCCTTTCGGGTAGTTTGACTAGATACGCTTCTCTAGGCCCAGAGTTGGCTGGCGGCGTGACTCTGCATAATCGTGGGCGAGCAACAAGGCCGAGACTGAGAACCAGGGGGCAGCTGCACTAATCACCCCCTCAAGGCTATAGGCCGTCCATGTGGCGTTCCGAGCCGACCAATAGCGAGCAAGCACCAACTCAACGAGATCGCGCTCTACGGAAGACCCCTCGTATGCAGCGAGGCACTCCCGGCGCGAACGTGGAAGGATCCGTGAAATCCGCTGGTCACCTACTTGATTCGTGTGGGCTACCGTGCTTGCGGCCAAGGCGTCCTCCCAGAACCCGCTGCAAGCCTCCTCCAAATCGACCTGCTGGCTTCTTACGCGGTCGGACCATCTGCGAACAATCACCTCGTACGGTGCCGAGCCTGGGATTTGAAGGGCCTGTCGCCCCCTCGGCGAGATTCGCGTTGCGAAGCAGGCGCCCGGCTTCATCACGCGCGCTATCGCGCTCAGCCAATCACCCCACAAACTCGGCGGCACATTGTCGAACACTTTGTCCCCGACCACAGCGTCGAAAGACGCTTCGTCCATAGGCAACTGAAACCAGTCCGTGTTTACAAAGGTTTCGTTGGGCTGGCGTGGAAATACCTCAGCAGAGCGCGCGAGCATGCCAGGTGAGATATCCGCACAGAACAGAGAGTGAGCCGAACCCGACAGTATTCGTCGCAGAGTTGGTGTGCAGCCCAGCATCAAGATACGACCTGCGGAGCCGTCGCCTAAAAGCTTCACGTAGTTGGAGGCATCGGCCTCACTCGGCGCCGCAGGTGGTTTTACGCTCATCCACTGCTTCGACAGAAGCTCCCACTTTTCGAATGGCGGCATTAAAGATGCTCGTGCAGCTGGTTGATCGGTCATGTCCTACTCCTGGCTGTCCGGAAGGAACGGCAATAGAGCTGCCAACGACCGGAAGCCCGCCGCCGCGTTCACGTGCCCTACGGATCCAAGCGAGACAGCGGGAACGCCCAAGCTCTGTGCAAGCAACTTGCTGTGAGGAATCGAGATGAATGGGTCGTCCTCGCTGAAGAGAACTACCCGTTGCGGTATCCGGCTACGCAGCAGCTCCCACTGGAAGGGCGCCACGAGGAAGCTCGCGTTGAGAGCGTCGTAGCGTTCTATGCCGACCCGATCGATACACCCCGCAACAGAGATGAGCGCGTGTAAGGATGCTCGACGACTTTCGACAAGACGGAGAGCGAATGAGGTCCCAAGACTATGAGTAACGCAGAGGTCGTAGGCCGTAGGCGGCTCGCACTGCAGGTCAAAAGCGGCAAACCAGTTCCCTAGAGAATGGTGCGGGTCAGTGGGCAGCGCCGGGAGGTGCACCTCGTACCCTTTACCTTCCAGGACCTGAACTAGCCACGGAAACCAGTTTTCCCCAGGGTGTCCATCAGTCCCTGGAATAATCAACGCCACTGGCGCGCGATCATCTACCATCACGCCTCCGCCCCTAGTGATATGGCACTAAGAAGCGCAGAGATGTTCGCTCGAACCCCGAACCAAGCAATTTCAAGCAGATCCGACGCAATTTGAGCCGTACGACACGACTGAGCGAGTGTCTCGTTGGCCGATAAAGTTGCCGTCTGCCACAAAGCCTCGTCAATCGCACGACTGGCCAACTCCGTCGCTACGTCAGCGACGTCGCTCCACTCGACGTGGAACGCCAGAAGGGCCCGCAACGCGAGAGCTCCATCCAGCTCTCGACCGTTGGCTGTCCACTCGGCACGCTTCCCGCGCACATAGTAGATGGCCGGTTGTAGCCGGCGATCATCGTGCTCGATACCCACAGCGGCCAAGGCAACGAGAACCATCGAGGTGGCCTCGAGGCGGGTGTTCCATCCGTTGGTACCGCCTGGCCAAGTACCTGCGTCGCAGGCACCACCCTCTTGAGTGGGCTTGAGTAGCCAATCTGCAGTCTGTCGCACTGCTGTGCTGGTGTGGACTGTCTCGCCGGCCGCACCCATTGCCATGAGCATTCGAGCCGTTACCCAAGGAACTCCCTCTGGGAAGAAGCCACCACTAGCGCGCCTCCACTGCCAAACGGCATCAACCAACTTGCCAAGCCGGTCGGCATCACCGCCGCTAGCCTCTGCAGTTAGGCACAGACCGGCGACCCACGTCGAGTGAAATCGGTCGACCTCGTCGCCAGACAGCGTCTTCATTAACGCGCCGATCTTTACGAAGTCGTCACGGGTACTCAGATGGCTCAGGTCGATACGCAACTCCCCGTGCGCGTCGACCTGCCAGACGTCGCGCAGGAAGGCACGACTCGCCGCAGCCATATCCAACTGCCCAACGGCAGAGAAGGCCTGGCATGCGTACATAGCGGAGGAGGGCGTATTTCCCCACGTCGGATCTTCCACCTGCTGCCGCCGGATCCTCTCAATAAGGCTGTTAAAGCACGACCAGACATGCACGACCTGTCGAGAGGCCTCGTCCAAGGCAGCCGTTTCGCGGAACGTGGCCCGGGCGCAGATTGCTCGCAGAGCACCGATCGCATCTACACCGGGAAGGGACTCAAGATAGCCGGTTACCAACTCTTCTGTAGTGCTGAATGACCCGCGCTGAGCTAGCCGCTCCCAAGCACTTCTATTAGACAGCTCGACAGCCACAATGGCGCAGAGCGAACGGTGGCCAAGGCGCATGAAGACGCCTTGAACACGACCGTAGTTTGCTCGAACTAGACGGTCCAGAATCGATTGCTCGATGCCCGCAGCGTGCGCCAGGAAGCGACGCGGAGCAGAAATGTCGAACTGACCTAGGGCAGAAAGGACTAGCAGGGCCCGCTCGAGATCGTCGCCGTTGATATCCACATCGTTGGCCACTTTAGAGAGAAATGCTTTAGCCAGCCTCGCTTCGGATGCCTCTGCGAGAAAATCCGGCCCTTCCCTCCGCGCAAGTTGGAGGGCGAGTCGCAACAGGTGCAGGTCGTTTCCATACCGCTCCGCGATAGCCCGGCTCTCTTCGGTGGTGATGGCGCCACCGCCGAAGCGCCTAGACATGGTGGCCGAAAGCTGGCGAGGACTGATGGCTATGGTAAATACACCCGCCAGCATGCTGTAGGCATGATTCGCGAATTCACGCCAAGTGGCGGCAGCTACGGTCAATCCTGCACCTTGGGCAAGTCTGCTTGCCTGTCTAATGGAAGCAACCCCCAGGATTAGGTCAGCGCCACCTGGATAGCTCTGCAAATCATCTACCAGAATTACGGTGTTCGCAGGGTACCTAAAGAGGATATCCCGAGCCACTACCGCAGTTGCCAGCGGTGTCTCACCGAAATTCACGTAAAGGACTTCGCGAGAGCCAGGTTCCTCCAATAACTCCTCAGCGAGTTGCAGGATGAGCGTAGACTTTCCGCTTGAGCTTGCGCCCGTTATTAGAACGTGCTGATCGGCGCGAAGCCGACTCGCGGCCTCGTCCAGGTCGGGGTGCCGAATCGGAGAATCAGAGAATGGAAGTTCTTCGAGCACTTTGGAAGCCGGCCGCAAGACTCTCACGTCACGGTCATCGAGGCCCAAGATATGAGGGTCTACCGCGAAATCGCGGGCGGGCCTGCCCTCCGCTAGGCCACGGAACAATTTGAGTGCTACGAGGTCTTCCAAGGTAACGGAACCCATAACCAACTGATCCAGTTCGAGGGGCGCAACCAGCAGGCCATAGCGGCGGACGAAGTCCAAGAAGGTCACGTCGGTGTCTGGGGCAGGGCAGACAGAACTGGGAACGATTCGGAGAACCAAGCCCGTGTGGGCTCGCGAGGCTAGTTCGTCGAGTTCGCGCAACCGAGGCTTCTCCTCGAAAGCACGCCCTCCTTCGACCTCGGCGAGCAACTCGATCTCGATCCCACCTAGATCTAGTGGTGCGGCAGCCAGGAACACGCTCGTGTCTAGGCTTGAAGGCACGGGTTCCCTGGCTAGGGATTCGGGATCAACGATGGTCGTTAGAAGTTCAAGTGCCTCGCGCGCGAGGTTCGCGTTGGCGTCGACGTCGTCAGGCCACGCTCGAAGCCATCGACCCATTTGCCGGAGACGTGTATAACTGGCCCTCTCATCTTCCCTCAGCCTCGCTGATTGGGCTGGCCGGTTGTTGTTGGGAGAGGACGCTAGTTCCACGATCGCGGCTGCGAGTTCATTGAGCAGCCGGGGGGTATTGCGCTTACCCGTTTGAGCCGTATGGCCTGTGTCGAGTTTCTCCGCAACTGCCACGCGCCGATCCGTCAGGTTCTTGTCCGCTGCAGAATCGCCATACAGCTGCGACAGCGCTTCCGAGACCACCTGATAGGAGAAGTCATGCTTATGAGCCCTGCCATCCTCTCCGCTCGTGCGTCCCTTTCGCCGCCCGATGGCCATGATGGCCTCCGTGAGGAGTTCACGCCCAGAGCGTTGGCAACCTCGCGCCAGCGCGAGAACGGTAGGAGCCTTCCCCTGAATGGCATTGTCACTCCCAGCTGAGGGCAGGAGGGCGGCCAGCTCGTGCACGATCACGGACAGATCAACCGTCGCAGGTCGGATCGCGGACTTGGCCATAGCCCTCAGACTAGGTGTCCGTAGGGGTGCAGGTCTTCTGGTGTCAGCAAGTACGGGGCAAGAGGCTCCAAGTGTCACGTAGGGCCATCGACTGATCAGTCGCACGACGGTTGAAGCGTTTCTGATCGTCGAGATCGGCAGGAGTCCCGTTCCACTCCAGGTGACCACCGACGGTGGATGTTGCTGATCCCTAGGCGTGTGGCGCAGTTGAGGCATGAGCACTCGAAACCGCAAGACGCGCAACCGTCTCCAGCGCCGTCACAGTAGCGCTGCCGCCCGCCGCCGCTCCCAGCCGCATCGGGTGGAGCCAGGCGGCCCGTCCGTCGCGGCCAGTCCGGCTCGCGACTCTCGACCCCCATGATGATCGTCGCAGCCGCCGTGGTGCTGGCCGCTCTGGCCGGCGTGGGATACGCGGCCGGGATCTTCAAGGGCGTCACCGACGTCGTCGACGTCGTCCGCCACATCGTCTATACCGCCCCCACCGGCAACTCATCGGGGCTCTCGCTCCCCAGCTCGGTGAAAGCCGACCTCCAGAAGGTGGGCCTGGCCCAGGAGAAGGTGGCCATCACCCGTATCGAGGGCGACGGGTCCTCGTCCACCACGGTCGTCGATCTGACCGCCCGTACCGGCGACTCGCCCTCGGACCCCCCGATCAACGTGGACACCAGGGCCCTGCCCAAGATCAACGACAAGATCGCCGCGATCGAGACGAGCCTCAACACCCCAGCCACCAGCGGCGCCCAGTCGCTGTACAGCGGGCTGACGCGGACCGACTTCACCAGCGTGCCCACCATCATCGTCTCCACCGGCCTGGACCTCTCGGCGCCGGTCGACTTCCGCAGCCTCGCCTGGTCGGTCCCGGCCGCCGAGATCGTGGAGCGGGTGAAGAAGGCTGGTGTCCAGCCGGCCCTGCACGGGCCGGTCACGTTCGTCACGGTCCCGACCGCAGGCAGCCAGCCCCAGCTCGGCCAGGCGGAGAAGGACTACCGCAACAACACCTGGCGCGACCTGCTGCTGGCAGCTGGCGCGACGAGTGTGAACTTCATCGACCCGGACTCCACCACCACCGCCGTGGCGGGTCCCGCCGCAGCGCCCGTGGCCACCCTGGGAATGCCGGGCAGGCCC
>APMI01084170.1_pt1 | contig 10222 bp, 7 predicted proteins | sample 667938 | NCBI WGS metagenome assembly APMI01 (sample SAMN01084076, study PRJNA167559) | wastewater metagenome | biome: Wastewater | place: Denmark: Ejby Moelle, Odense | collected 2011-11-28
GCAATGGCGGGCCTCGCCGGGGTCGAGGAAGTGCGCTCTGTGTCGCTGTTCGGCCTCTCGTATGTCGGCGTCTATTTCAAGGACAACGTCGACATCTACTTCGCACGCCGCCTGGTCGGCGAGAAGCTTCAGGAAGCGAAGGAACGCTTGCCGCAAGGCTACGGCGAGCCGGTGTTGGGGCCGAACAGCTCGGGCCTTGGCCAGGTGTTCTGGTACACGGTGGAATCGGCCGACAAGAAGCTCACGGCGATGGACCTGCGCACCCTCCACGACTGGACGGTGCGGCTGATCCTGCGCACCGCGCCGGGCGTGGATGACGTCATCAGCTGGGGCGGTGAAGAGAAGCAGTACCAGGTGCAGATTGATCCGACGAAGCTGATCAAATATGAGCTCGGTTTCAAGGAGGTCATGGAGCAGCTCACCGCCAACAACAAGCAGGTCGGTGGGCAGTACCTCAACATCGGGCGTGAGCAGTACCTCGTGCGTGGGCTGGGGCTGGTGTCGAACACGAAGGACATCGGGGCTATCGTGCTTGCCGAGCGCGAGGGCACACCGATCTACGTGCGTGATGTCGCGACGGTGACCGAAGCGCCCGCGCTGCGTTTCGGTGCGGTGACGCGAGACGGCAAGGAAGCCGTGCTGGGCATGGCGCTCTCGCGCGTCGGCGAGAACGCGAAAACCGTCGTCGACGCGGTGAAGGCCAAGCTCGCGACCGCGCAGGCCGCGCTGCCCGCAGGGGTGAGCCTGAAGCCAATCTACGACCGCACCGACATCGTCGACAAGGCGCTGAAGACGGCGGAGAGCGCGCTAGTTGAAGGCTCCATCCTCGTTGCGATCGTGCTGTTCCTGTTTCTCGGCGAGGTGCGCTCCGCCGTTGTTGTAATCGTCACGTTGCCGTTGGCGATGCTGATGGCCTTCCTGATGATGAACCAGTTCGGCATGTCGGCGAACCTGATGTCACTTGCGGGGTTGGCAATTGGCATCGGCATGATGGTCGACGGCGCGGTGGTGATGGTCGAAAACGCGTTCAGGTTGCTCGCTCATGCGAAGGCGTCCGGTAAGCCGATCAACCAGACGCACCTGATCCTGGAGGCCGCACGCGAGGTGGCCAACCCGATCGCCTTCGCGATCTTGATCATCATCGTGGTGTTCCTGCCGCTGTTCTCGCTCACAGGCCTTGAAGGCAAGCTCTTCAAGCCGATGGCGCTGACGATCACCTTCGCCATGGCCGGCTCGTTGGTCCTCTCACTGACCCTGGTGCCGGTGCTTGCGGCGCTGATCCTCAAGCCCAAGGAGGAGAAAGACACCTTCGTGATACGCCGCGCGAAGGCAGTGTACCTGCCGCTACTCGACTGGGCGCTTGGCAACAAGAAACGGGTGGTGGCCGGCGCAGTGGCGTTGCTGGTCGCCTCGCTCGCGCTCTTCCCGCTGTTGGGCAAGGAATTCATGCCCACGCTGCAGGAGGGTGCGATCATGTTCCGCATCACCGGCATCCCCTCGACCTCGCTGGATGAGTCGATCCGCGTTTCGAACCTGGTGGATACGACGCTGCGCCAGCGCTTCCCACAGGTGCGTTCGGTACTGGCCACGATCGGCCGTGCCGAGAAGGGTGAGACTGCCGACGTGAACTACATGGAAGTGCTGCTCGACATGAAGCCCGAGGCCGAGTGGCCGACGAAGGTCTCGTACGCAAAACTCTCGGCGGACATGCAGGCGGTACTCGAAGAAACGGTGCCGACTGCGGTGTTCGGCGCGACGCAGCCGATCCAGATGCGGGTTGAGGAGCTGATCTCCGGTGTGCGTGCAACCCTCGCGCTAAAGCTCTACGGCGAGGACCTTGCCACGCTCGACCGCTTGAGCGGGCAGGTGAAGTCGGTGCTCGACAAGGTGCCGGGTGTGGCGGATCTCTCGGCCGAGGCCAACAAGGGTAAGCCGCAGCTGGTGATCAAGGTGGACCGTGAAGCGGCGGCGCGCTACGGCGTCAACGCCGACGAGGTGCTGGAGATCGTGCAGTCGGGCATTGGCGGCAGTGCAGTCTCAACGCTGATCGACGGCACCAAACGCTTCGATATCGCGGTGCGGCTGGCTGAGAACTACCGCGCCAACCCGGCCGCGATTGCGGCGATTCCGCTGCGCACCCGCGAAGGCGCCCTGGTGCCCTTCGGGCAGGTCGCGAAGATCGAGCTCGACGAGGGCTACTCCTTCGTGCGCCGTGAGGCCTTGCAGCGCTATGCCGTGCTGCAGATGGACGTGAAGGGGCGTGATGTCGACAGTTTCGTGAAGGAGGCCGATGGGCGTCTGCGCGAGCAGGTCAAACTGCCACCGGGGTACTGGGTCGAATGGGGCGGCGCGTTCGAGAACCAGCAGCGCGCAATGGCGCGGCTCGCGATGATCGTGCCGCTCACGATCGGGCTGATCTTCCTGCTGCTCTACACCGCCTTTAACTCGGTGCGGCATGCGACGCTGATCATCGCCAATGTGCCCTTCGCGATAATCGGCGGCATCGTCAGTCTCTTCGTGACCGGGCAGTACATCTCGGTACCCTCGGCGATTGGCTTCATCGCGGTGTTCGGTGTGGCGATGCTCAACGGCATCGTGATGGTGTCCTTCCTGAACGATCTGCGGCAGCGAGGCCGCAGCATCCGCGAAGCAGTGCGCGAAGGGGCCGCGTTGCGGTTGCGCCCGGTGCTGATGACGGCGACCGTGGCGATCCTCGGCCTCGTGCCGATGCTGCTGTCCACCGGCGTGGGCGCCGAGACGCAGCGCCCGCTGGCGACGGTGGTGGTTGGGGGGCTTTTCACCTCAACGGCGCTGACGCTGCTGTTGTTGCCACTGCTCTACGAGTGGTCCGAACAATGCGCCGAGGCGCGCCGCACGGCTGCGCTCGACCTTGCCAACGAAGGAGTCTGAGATGAAGGAAATCAAAGCCTACGTGCATCGCAGCCGCATCGCCGACGTGATGCAGGCGCTTAAAGAGTCGGCACCCTTCAAGGGGCACAACGGTGCGCACCGCCACAACCTGACCGCTTACGTCGTGAAGGGCTCACTCCAGGCACTGGATGGTCACGAGCAGCACTACTCATTGGATCTGGGCGACGCGGTGATCGACGAGTACAAGCTGGAGTTCGTCTGTGAGGACACCGATGTCGATGATTTGGTTGCCATCATCAAGTCGGCTGCTCACACCGGCCGCGGCACCTGTGGATGGGTCTACGTCGTTGACGTCATCAGGGCGGAGCACATCGAATGAGCCCCTCGAATGCCGCAGACCGCCTACGGAACACAGGGTGCCGACGGCGCCCATGGCTGGCCGCGATTCTGTTGCCCTGGCTTGCCGGCTGTGCCTGCTTCAGCGGCGTCAGTAAGGTAGAGTCCATACCGTTTCGTACGGGCAAGATCGTTGCCGTTGGTCTGCTCGCGGAACTACATCCAACACGGCCCGATCGATGCGCGTGGCCCGGGAGCGAGTTTGATCAGCAGCTCGGCTACGTCGTGATGTACCGCTCGCAGGTGGGCTATCGGACGCGAGTCGTTGCGCTCAACGGCGAGCAACGTGTGAGTATGGGCGATGGGGTGAGCGTGGATGCCAGCACCTGCGATGCAGTCGCTGTGAGCAACGCCGCACTCTAATGTGGCCCACAAGGCTGGACAACGCCGCAACGGATCACTTCCGGGTGGTCCGTCGCGCAGTCCTCGGCGGAAGAGCACTCATGCCTAAACAGGCGCATTGCGCTGTGATGAGCCGATTGCCCCGGTCTGCCGGCAGTGCCTCTGAGAAGTTACCTCCTGTGGACTGCGCGCCGACCAACCATTGATGCAGTTGCTCGCTTCTTTCCAGCAGCCTCAACAATCGTCCGATAGTCTGCAACACTTTATTTACCGGTCGTTGGGGGCTGCCCAGCGTGGTTCGGATGATTGACTTCTTGGTGTTGCATTCTGCGAGGAGTGGACCAGACGACCACCGACCGGAGCCGCGATTGCCGCGACGTGGTCGAACGTCCGCATTGGGTCGGACACTTGCAACCTCGGGATTTCAAAGCTGCCTGTCGAGAGCTTCTCGCTCGCGAGCGCCCGAGCGTCCGCTAAGGCCGAATTTGCGTCCGCAGACTGGGTGGTCCGTATTGGCCGGTTAGTCGCAGGTGCCCGACCGGCAGCATGATCTACTACCACTCCGCGTAGTGACTCGCAGCGCGCGATTATTTTCCGCTTCATCACTAACTGACTAGCAAGCGGCTCTGAAGCGGCTTCCCGTGCGTTCAGTCGGCCACGCGAGACTCGTGATCAAGCGCCAGGGGCCCTCCAATTGGCGGGCCCCTGGCCTGGAGCCTTCGCGCACTGGGAAGCCGGCGGAGCCGAGCGACGTCAGCCGCGACGGCGGCGCGTGATGACCATCAAGCCAGTCAAGGCCAGGACGAGCGAGGCAGGTTTCCGCGCCTATATCCAGCGGTGAACTCCCGATCGAGAAAATTCAGCATTTCAGCTCCCTGGCGAGCACACCGCCCGCCATCCCTCCATCAAACCGATCGCGTCATAGAGCGCGTGGTGCCACATCCCGCCGTGCCGCGCATGCGACGAGACCATGGCCACATGAAAATCCGGGTGTTCCGGGAGCAGGTCAAGATCGACGCAGCCGCGGCAGTTCGCTGGAAGCTCCCCGACCAATCCCACCAGAAGTTCGAAGTCGCCTGTGTAATCGGCGAGCACGGCGAAAGGGGGGGAGGGCGGCCAGCCAGCGCGCGAGTTCCGCCGCCACCTGAGCGCGTGGCGCGCGCAGGCAAGGAACCAGGGCAGTCAGCGGCAGCACCTCTCGTTTCACGAAGTCCGTGCATCGGCCCAGCGGGAAATCGGTGATTTCGGCGTAGAAACGCGCAGCCGAGGGCGCTGCAATTCCTATCGAGATCAGATCCGTCGGCTGCGTGTTGATCAGCGTCGTGAACTCCGTATCAAGGAAGAGCAGGGTGAGCCCTTCGGGCAAGGTCTTGAGGTCCATGTCAGACATCCACGAATGCGGCAACCCGGAACTCGGGGTTCACCATGCCGGGGTAGCCACGCGGATTCGAGAACACCCGCGTGCCGTTGATCTCGTAGTCGGCCGAGTCGTGCGTGTGACCATGCACCCACAGCACAGCGGGTCCCATCATCGAATCGAGTTCGCTGGCGTAAGCGGTCGACACCATGTTGTCGGCGAAGTAGGGATTGACCGACTGCGCGCTTGGTGCGTGATGGGTGACCACCACGGTAGGACTATCAAACGGTGTCGCCAGCATCGTCCGCAACCAGGCACGCGATTGCTCATGGCGCCTGACCGTGTCCTCGGGGCGCAACTTGCGCCAGCCGCCCCGGTGATCGAAGGTGATCTTCCGGAAGTCAGTCATGCGCTGGCGCACGTGCGCGCCTGCAATCAGCGGGTTCGCCCCGCGCAGTCGCAGGTCGGTCCAGAGCGAACAACCGAGGAAGCGAACGTCCTCAATCACCACGGCCTCGTCCTCCAGCACATGCACAGCGGAGCCGCGGGCAGCCTCGCGCATCTTCGTGACCGTGCCGCCGAAATAGCCGCCATAGAACTCGTGATTACCGGCGACCATCACGACAGGTTTGTCCTGCAAGCGGTGGGACAGCACGCAGGCCCACTCGACTGCGCGTGTGCCTGCATCAATGTCGCCCGCAAGCACGACAACATCCGCGATGCCCCATAGACGCTCGTCGGCTTCAAACGCCGGTTCATGCTCCCGGTGCAAATCCGAATAGATCAGGAGTCTCATCCAATCTTCCCTGACTCGGTCCAGCGCTCTCGCGCAACGACCAGCTGACGTTCGAACGCTTCGAGCGTCGACGCGCGTGTCACCGCTGGCGCCTGCTCGATACGCGCGTCCATGTGACTCAGGAACGCTTGCGGGAGTAGATCGTCGAGTTCCAGGCTGGCAACAAGATTGGCGACTGCAGTCCGATCCGCTAAGCGCAGCTTCACGCCCGAGAAAAGCGCCGTTGCCGTCATTTGCTCGATGTTCGCAATGGTGCTCTGGCGCACCTGTTCCCAGTGGTCGCGCACATAGCGCCACACAAAAGGCTGTTGGGACAACAGGTTCATGAGTTCGCTGGCATCGGCGCCGTCCACCACGATGCGCTGGACTTGTGCCGCGATGGCGTCCTGAACCCCTACGATCAAGGTGTCACGGATCGTTTGCAACGCCAGGCGCGTCATCTGAAGTTCGATTGCGTTGGCGACTCGCGTGCGCTCCTGGAACGAGCCGACGCCCAAGAGCTCGCAGACAAAGGCGAGTAGTTCAGGCAGATCGAAGAGGTGTTCATCGCCGATGAGGATGGCGTTCCGGTCGATTGTCATGGCGCTTCCTCAGCAGAACCCGATTCGGCGCTCGGGCGCTCGGGTGGTGTGACACACCTCGATAACGCCGCGCTCGGACTGGATCGCCGCCGCGATGCTGCGTCGGATCATCAGGCGCGCTTCGCGGATGCTTGCCCCGCTTAACGCGTCGAGATCCTGCGCGCGCAGCGCATCGGCGAGACGGTCCTGCACGCCAAACTCACGCAGCATCTGCGCATAGATGCGCTGCAGCACTGCATGGTGTGCCTCGGCACTGGGCATCGGAATCTCGAAGACCACAAAGCGGGAGAGCAGGGCTGGGTCCAGCCCTTCAGTGCTATTGGCTGTCGCAACCCAGTTCACATGGCGCGCATCGATCGGAAGCCAAAGGACCGAACGGTCGCAAAAGATCTGCGCGCTGCGCGGCTCCAGCAGCTGATAGAGCGCACCCAGCGGATCACCGCCGCTGCCGACATGGCTCAGCCGGCACTTCTCGATTTCATCGAGAACGATGATCGGATTGGCATGACGCCCGCTCGTGATCGCCTCAAAGACGGCGCCGGGTCGGGTGTTGCTCCAATACTCGTCGGAACCACCCAGATGGGCGCTGGCCTGCGCAGTCGACATCGAAACAAGCTGCATTGGGACGCCCAGCGCCTCAGCCAGGCGCAACGCATAGTCGGTCTTGCCGACGCCCGGGGGGCCCACGAGCAGCAGGCGTAAACCCGTCACGGACGCGTTCCCAAACTGCGCCAGGACGGCCTCGCGTTCGATCTCCTCGCTCACCTCGGCGAAGTTCGGGTGGCTACCCTTGAGCGCCGCGATGCGATCGGTGAGCGCGCCCGTCACGCAGGCGCCGAGCAAGCGCTGGTGGCCTGAGACTGCCCTCCAAAACACGCGCAACGATCGACGGATCGAAGATCTGAACCAACTGGCCACTCTCCCAGAAACTGGTGTCATCTGGAAGCGGTGAGGGGACCGCATCTGTACCCACTGGTTTCGGGTAGCGGAGTCGCAGCTCCGCAAAGAGTGCGCGTAGTTGCTCCACCCGGTTGGGCGACGAAGAGGTCGGTGACTCGATCACGGTTTGCTCCAATCAATTAGACCTCGTTAGACCTACTATAAGGCGGCGATCCGAATGCCGTCAACGGGTGCCTTGGCACGTCTGATCGTGTCTAATCGCGGAATGGACCCAACATCGCCCCCAGCAGGACGCGCATTGCGCGATATCGCAATCGATCTGATCGAACTGACCGGCCTCTCGCAGCGGGACGTTGCGATCTGCGCGGGCGTGCATCGCCCCAACCTCACGACCTGGCTCTCGGGCAAAGCCCAGCAGCTGTCTGAGGCCAATCAGCTCGCCGTGCTCAATGCCCTGGGCTGGCATTACGGTCGTCTGGCGACCGAGTACGTCCATCGTTGGTGGGTAGCGGAGCGGTGCGATGCGGCAGCGCGATTGCTTCTTGAAGAAGCAAACGCTGGCGCGAAGATCGGCGTTGTCCGCGCAGAGGGATGTTCAGAAGCCCAAGGGGCAAGTGCGGTGCTGATTGCTGACGGGAACCGCGTACAGCGATTGGTGATGATCCGGCGTCCGTTGGCGGCGGGCCCGCCGATACCTGCCGCCGTCGACGCCCAAATCCTGGGAGTCGGGACGACGCTGAATGCGACGTGGCCGGTCGATGCTTGGCAATGGAGCGAGCTAGAGCGAGACCCGTTCCCCGACGTGCTTGATACGTTACCCGATGCTGCGTTCCTGGAATTGCTCGGGGCGCCGACCTACAGTCAGCCCGATTCGGATGAGGAGGCGCCGCCGATTGATTGGGACTTTGAACTGAAGATGACCGTGGCCAACTGGACCGACTCGGAGCGAGACGACTGGGTGGCGCTGCTCTCCGCGCTTCAACAATCCGGACTGTCGGTTACGTCGATCGCTCGCAGGTTGGGGCTTGCGATATCGCCTAAGCGGGTACCGGCGTCGCGCTATGGGCGGTATGGTCAGATAGTCGAGAAAGACTGAAACGGAATCCAATCAAGCGCTGGCGCTTGAGATTGGTTGGGTACGCCAACGCCTTGGATGGCCGTGCTGTTGCGCGGTGAGTTCGCGGGCTAGCAGGGCAAGTCCAACTTATTCAACCGGCCGCCCTATGCGAGCGCATGCCATCGATCTAATCGAGAGCGTACTGATCTCGATTGCGAGGTTTCGTGTCTCTCGCGCGGCGTCGACTGCGAGGCCATCGGCGTCGTACGCGCGATGAAGGCGTCCAAACGCAAGATCAAGCAGGGACTGCCAGCACTTCATCGCACTGCAAACAGCGTTCACTGCCTCGCTCGATTGCGCCACTCTTCAGTCATGGAGGGCTGCTTCTGCTACCTGAAAGTCGCCGCTATGTAGCGAACACTCGACTTGGAGCTCGAACGGATGAAGTGCTGCGGCAACGGGCGTTTGCCTGGCGTCGGCTGCAGTTGGATTGCTGGCTGTCATAGTCCTGGACGAGCCAATCAAGAGAGAAGGGCCCTGCAGCAAGATAGCGGTCCGTTCCACACGGGCGATGCCCACATCCACGGATGCCATCCGTATGCAAGGCATGATGCGATTACGACCGAAGTGGAGCGTACTCGAGGCAGCTGCCTTGTCAGGTACTCTCTTCGTTTGCAATGCCGTACAGCACTTGCCCCGTCGGTCCGGCGTCCACCGCACCTTCGCAATGTCCCGCCTGGTCGTCGAAGAAAAAGTCCGGTTCGAATGCCTTGAGAAACGGCCCTTTGGGCAGTCCCCCGAGGAAACAGGCTTCATCGACTTCGATGCCCCAGTGCAGCAGGGTGCGGATTGCGCGCTCATGGGCGGGTGCGCTGCGGGCGGTGACGAGCGCGGTGCGGATGCGCACGCTGTCGTCCCGGTCACGCGACTGCAGCGCATGGAGTGCCGCGAGAAAAGGCTTGAAGGGTCCGTCAGGCAGTGGTTCATCGATACGACTCACCTCATGCGCCGCAAAGCGCTCAAGACTCTCGCCCTTGAACACGCGTTCAGCCTCATCGCTGAAGAGCACCGCGTCACCGTCGAATGCGATGCGAATCTCGTCGGGGTTGCGCGCCGCGTCGGCCGCCGAGGCCGGGTACACCTGCGCCGCCGGGTAACCCGCGAGCAGTGCCGCGCGCACGTCCTGCGGGTTGGCGGAGAGGAACAGCGAGGCGTTGAGCGGTGCGAGGTACGGGTGGGGCGAGCGGCCGCGGGTGAAGATGCCGCGCTCGATCGCGAGCCCGTAGTGCTTGGCCGCGCGAAAGATGCGCAGGCCGCTGACCGGGTCATTGCGCGATGCAATCACGACTTCCACCGGCTGAGTGCTGGCCGAGTTCAGCCGCAGGAGCTTCTGCACCAGCGGGAAGGCCACGCCGATGGGCGGTGCGGTGTCGAGCCTTTCGAGTTGCAGGGCGCGATAGGCGCCATCGTTCCCCGCTTCGAAGACTGCGTTCTCTGATTCAAGATCAAAGAGCGCCCGCGAAGAAATGGCGACGACCAGTTTTCCGGCAAGGGTAGGGGGCATCGGGGTGTCTTTCCGTTCAGGGGGCGGGCATCAATGCCAGGGCGTCGCGCGCAGGCGACGCCACGCCTGCGGCAGCCAGGTGAGCGCCGGCAGCGCGAGCAGCAGGCAGAGGGCCTCGGTGTGCTCCCACGACAGCAGGTCTTGCATCGGATTGGCGTCCGAGAGGGGCCACCAGGGGCGGATATCGCTATGCACCATGCCGTCGAGCAACAGGTGGGTGAGGGTTCCGGCCAGTCCCCCCAGCAGCGCCTGGCGGGCGCTGATAGCCAGCTTCAGCGCCTTTTCCGCAAGGCCTCGGAGCGGCACGCAGGCGAGCGCAATCAGCAGCGCACCGGCGAGCGTGTGCGAATAGCCGTGC
>APMI01041944.1_pt1 | contig 10221 bp, 6 predicted proteins | sample 667938 | NCBI WGS metagenome assembly APMI01 (sample SAMN01084076, study PRJNA167559) | wastewater metagenome | biome: Wastewater | place: Denmark: Ejby Moelle, Odense | collected 2011-11-28
GGGCGCAGGCGCCGGGGACGTCGTGGGCGCAGGCGCCGGGGACGTCGTGGAGCGGGTGGGGGTCGGCGTCGGCCTGAAGGGGGTCTTCGTCCGCCGGGGCCAACGGTGCGAGCGCGACCGGTGCTGCTCAGGGCTGTCCCAGGCGGCCATCTGTCCCGCGGCGTACGCGGGCGCCGAGTACGAGGCCGGGCGGGTGTCGCTGGCGCTGGCCTGGCCCGCCGCAAGTGGGACGGCCAGTGCTGCGCTGGCCACCGTGGCTCCCAGGGCGAAAATCGACCTGTTAAACGTCATCTGAGCTCCAAGTAGGGGAGTTCCGTCGGGGTATCCGGCCTATCGACCAGGCCGCGCTCCCCCGTAGGCGTACGGCATAATGGACAACCGTCCAGCTATGAACGAGGACGCCCGAACTTCAGGGCTTCGCCTGGATGCGACGAGGGGGTCGGGATGCAACACCGGGGGTTGATGAGTCGGCGCGCGCGCGGGAGAACAGCATTCGCCTTCTGTGGCGCTCTGATCTTGGCCGCTGCTGGTGGATGCGGTTCTCCGCTGTCGACCGACGATGCCGCTCCGCAGCGGTTCATCGAGGCACCCATCGTCAGTTCGGCGGCGCGCGAGAAGTTCGGCGGTCGCGCCGACGAGGCCTACCAGGAACTCGCCAGGTTCTCGATCGACGAGTGGCTCGTGCCCGCCCTGGTGGATCCCGTCGCACCGGCGCCCCCTCCGGAGGCGCTGAGCGATGGGATCGTGCAGCACCTCGACCCGGCCACGGTGCCACACTGGCAAAACAGCGTGATCGCCGCGCTGCAGGGCAACGCCGCCGAGGTTGGCACAGTGCGCATGCTGCGGTTCTACGACCTGCAGGCGCCGACGTTGAAATTGCCCGACGGCGGGAAGTCACCCATCTCCGGAGAGAGCATCACCGGGGGAACCGTCGAACTTGGTCAGGTTCGCGCCGATGGGATCACGCCGCTGGTCGTGACGTTCCGGCAGCGAGCACGACTCAACTTGATGAAAGGTCGCTCCCCCTACGCGGTGAAGCTGCGCAAGAAGGTCACGTTGACCGTGGTGCCATCCGAGCAGGCGGCGACTTCTGCAAGCTCCCCCGGGGCGTCGCCGACGGGTGCGTCCTTGGCTCTCCCGCCGCACCCTGACCGCAAGTGGCTCATCACCACGTTCATCGGCGACATCACCACCAGTGACGCAGGCGAGGACAGTCCGGGCGACGACGAGCCCGCTGAGAACTAGCACTACCACCCGACGCGACGTCATCGCCCCCTGACGTCCGGACGTTGGCCGCAGCGGTACCCCGCGCTCGGCGCTTAGCGCAGTGCCCCTGCCGCACGGAGGGCTGCGGTCGCCGACGGGAGGTGCTCCAACGCGGCGGCTGCGTCGGCCGGTGTGGCGATCTGCCAGGCGGCCCGTCGGATGTATTCCTGAATGGCCGCGTCGAAGGCGTCCGCGCCCGCAGCGTCTCGGGCCTGCAACAAAGCCCGGCCACCGCCGCCATAGACGGTGTCCACATACTGTGCGTCCGCTCTGCCTCTGCGGGACCACTGCTCCATGGACTCCCCCACGGCCCCCTTCACGATGTGCCCGCGGTTCTTGGTCGTGCCGGACCGGTCCACCACTTCCTGCGCGTACGTCGCGAACGCCTCGTCGAGCCAGGGGTCCCGGGCCTGGTTGTTGCCGACCAGCCCGTAGAACCACAGGTGCGCCAGTTCGTGGGTGATGAGCCACCGGTCCTTGTCGGGGTCGACGTCGGCGAACTGGATCGCTTGGCCGAACTCCACGCCCTCGCTGACGTCGGGCAAGATACTGAGCGAGACGTGGTCCGTCGGGATTGGACCGAGGAGACTCGACAGTCCGTGGAGTGCGCGCCGAAGTGCCGTGTCCCAGGCTCCCGCGTCAGCGCGCACCCGGCCTCGCGGCAGGGCCACCGCGATCGTGAGCCCATCGGTGCTGGTGCTGGTTACGTCGATGTTCCCCACGGTGAACGTCACGTCGCGCACCGCATCAGCCGTGAAACGGTGCCGCGTGCGGCCGTCCGGCGCCGCCGACGGCGTCCCCTCGGGCCGACCGATGGCGCCGACGGCGTACTCCGAGGGCGCGTTGACGTCGAGGGAGCGCAACCGGAATACCTCGCTGGTCGCGGTCTCGCCCACGACGTCGACGGCGTCATCCCGGACCCATCCATCGGCCCTCGTCCAGGCCAGCATGGGGTAAGCCGAACCGAGCCAGGCAATCTGCTCCCGCCTCGAATAACCCACCCGTTCGTCCGTTCCTGCGCCCAGGCGAATATCGAACGACACCTCGACCGCGACCTCTTCGCCCTCGCCGCGACACGCGGGCAGCGTGGCCTCAACCAAGGTGCCCGGAGCACCCCGTGGGGCGCCCGCTGAGCTGACCTGGAGCGGCAGATTCCTGCCGTCGACTCTGATCGAGTTGACGGTCAGCGCGTTTCCGGTGCGGGCCGTGGCCGGCTTGTTGGCCCATGATCGGAAGACCAGCTCGCAGATGCGCTGAGTGGGTGTGAATGTCACCTTCTCTATCCCACTGGCCGAGGACAGGTCGTCCGCCATCGTGAAGCTCAGGTCGATGACCGGCCGGTCCGCAGGGGGGGCCGGGTACGGATCATGGGGTCGGCTCCCTGAACCGCACGAGGCGAGTCCGGCCGCCACTGCTGTGCACAGGACCGTTACTCCCAGGAGTTGCCACCTGCGTGGGCTCACACGCTTCTCCTCGATCGTGCCGCCGTCGAGGCCACCGTACGGCGGATGAGGTCGATCGCGAGATCTCGTCCATCCCGGGGGGGCGGGCGAAGGCCGATGGCTGTGAACCAATCAGGCGTCGCCTCTGGGTGCGGCCCGGCGACGCCGACCGCGCCGTCGCCGACGCGACAGACGGCCGCCGCGCAGAGTCCGTTCTGGTAGGTGGCGAGGATATCGACATGCGGTGATTCGGGCACCAGAATCACGGGCCCGTCCTGGAAGAAGACCTGGCGCGGCTGGCCCGCCCAGGTGAGGCTGACGATCGTGTCCCGGTCGTGTCGAATCTCGGCGTCCGGGGAGATGATGTACTGGTCCGTGTCGCCCGGGAGCAGACCCAGGCCGGGGTCTCTGCCAGCCAGGTAGGCGCCAAGGCAGAACCCGATGTAGGCACCGCCGCCGGTCACGAACTGACGCAGGAGGCGTCGTGCCGGCGCCAGATGTGGCCAGGCCTCCTCGAGTTCGCCGCCGCCCGGCTGGACGTAAACCCGGCACGCCGCCAGCGTCGCCTTGTCGAGGCCGCGCCGCTCGCCGGGGCCGACGTAGTCCGCCGTGAGCCCAGCGGCCCGGACCACCCGAAGTGCAGCTTCGGGGCAACCAGGGCTGCTCGCCGGCCCGCGATAGATCACCGCATCGACATCCTGCGAACCGCGGTCGAGACGCCAACACGTCGGCAACCTCATCGACGAGACAGAGCGCGTACAGCCCTCCCCCCCGAGGACGGTGTGGACGTGCCGGATTGGGGGCCGCTCGCAGAGCGATGCGACGACTTCTTCGGGGCCAGGCGGTCGACCAGCCGCTTCAGGACCTCCTCCAACGGTCCCCGCCGGAAGAACCTCGACCAGATCAGCGCGAAGATCACGAGACTGGCGACCTGAATGAGGAAGTGGACGCCGTCGGTCAGGTCACGGAGCTGGCCCAGCGCGAGCACGTGGATCGAGTAGAGCGTGAGGGTCATGCTTCCCGGCAGGGCGAGCAGTGTGAATTGATGGCCGAACACCGTGGCGAGCGCGAGGCACCCCCCGATCACGGCGCACGACGTACCGATCGTGAACAACAGGTCCATGGGAGTTCCGGTGTGCGGGGCCAACACGCCCAGCCACCACCAGGAGTCCGCGGGGAGGGTCCCGTCGCCACCGAAGACCAGGTATTCGGTGAAGACGTCGAGCGTCATCGTCCCGGCGACACCGTTGGCGAGGCGCTCTCGCAGGCCGAAGCCGTCCACGAGGACCGATGACAGGACGGACGCCATGAGGGCCAGGAGGGTGCCGCCGGCGATCAACTTCGCGATGACCAAGCGCGACCGCAGATCCGAGCGACCGATGGCCATCCCGATGCAGATGTAGGCGAACCAGGTGATGGCAGGGAAGCCGCCTGTGAAGACGAGCGTGTGGAAGACTCCGGCCGGATCGGCCAGGGAACCCAGGCCGAGGTTGACGGGCTCAAGAGCTCCGGTGCCCGCCCGGACGAGCTGGCTGAGGACCGGGCCGACGATGGTCCAGGCTAGTCCCAGGATCAGGAGCCTGCGCGCGCTCAGTGGCACCAGCGCGGCAGCCATGATGAAGAGCATTCCCAAGTAGGGCAGCACGACCATGACATCCGCGATGTCCACGACGCCACCGAGGGCCAGGCCGAAGAGCACCAGCGCAACGCCGCGGATCAAGGGAATGGCCGCGGTGCGAACCGCCGCGGCGTCGCGAGGCGGCTGCTGCCGGCCGGTCATGAAGGCCAGGCCGACTCCACCGAGGACGGCGAAGAGGGCGGATGACTTGCCGTTCGCGATGACCCACGCCGGACTCATGGCACCGGCCTCGTCGGAGGCCTCGATGGTGTGCACCGCCACCATGCCCACCAGGGCAAGGCCGCGCGCGACGTCCAGGCCGACGAACCTCGCCCGCGATCGGGACTGGCGGCGCGTGGGCAACGGTGCCGGCTCTTTGGCCAGCGTGCTGGGATCGCACTGGTGCGGGAAGTCGGCTGCCTCCTCGGCAGTCGTGATGGGACGCTCGGTCACCGGGAGGTCGTGGGCCGTCCCGGTGCGGCTCGCGGGGGCAACACTGGTGGTCACGGGCGCACTCCTGAGGCAGATCGGGACAGTTGGGCGGGGATTCCCACCCAATCGGTGCCGGCGGGCAGGGACTCCCCCTTCATCACCAGCGACAGGGGCGCCAGGTGAACCCCTGAGCCAACGTCGCTGGAGTAGAGCACTACGGCGCGCGTGCCGACGCTGACATCGGCGCCGATACGGACGTGGTTCATCTTCATGACACGGTCTTCGAAGAGGTGGGTCTGCAGCGAAACGGCCGCGCCGATCGACGCGTCGTCGCCGATGTGGACCAGGTCGAACTCGGTGAGGTACGTCGTGTCGATGAGGGTCCGGCGACCCACGGAGGCGCCGTACAGTCGAAGGACCGGGCCAAGGAACGGGGTGCCCTGCAAGAACATCAGCAGGGCCGGGACTGCGGACGCCTCATAGACACCGGTCACGAACTCGGTCCGGCGTACGAACCCGTTCCACAGCGGCTCCACCCGGTCTCGATACCGACCGACGATGACCCATTTGAGGGCGGCGACGATCAGGACGACCGCGAAGCTTGTGCCCAGCGCCACCGCCGGAACGGCCCACAGCATCAGCCAGGCTGAGGCGCCCCCCTCCGCCAGCATCGACGCGATGAGGAGGGTGGCGAAGAGTGCTGTTGCGAGGATCGACGCGGGGAGCACGATCCGCAGGGCTTCGATGACGTATCGACCCCAGATCTGCCGGCGGCTGGGAGCGAAGGTCTGCGCCTCGCTGAAGTTGTCGTAGACCTCCCGGCGGGGCAGATAGATCGAGGGGCTACCCAGCCACGACGTACCGGACGGGACACCCGACACCGGCGGAACAGAGCAGGCCCCGAGCAGCGAACCATCGCCCAGGTGATTGCCCGAGGGGACGAACGCCGCGTTCCCGACGAAGGCCCGCCGACCGATGGTGGTGGGTCGGAAGGCGACGTGGCCGTTGCAGTACATCGCGCTGCCAACACTCGCCATGTCGGCTACGAACGACTCCTCGCCGATGGTGAGGAGATCCGGATCGATGTTGGCGATGGTGGAGACCTCGGCCCGGGGGCCGATCGTGGCCCCGAGCCGACGGAGCCACGGTGCGGTGTAGAGCGTCGAGTACAGCGTGTTCGTGAGGAGCAGGCTCAGCGACAACAGCTTGTCCGCGAACCACTTGGCCACGCCCAAGGGGGAGCGCAGGTGATGGATCCCGATGGGCGTCTTCGGGAGTCCGAACCGCCGCAGCGACAAGATGATCAGGCAGGACGAGGCGACGAACAGCGGGCCGGTGAAGAGGGTCGCGATGAAGGCCGCACCTGAGTCGAAGGTCAGCATCACCCACCACACCACGGTGACAACCGGAAGCATGGCGGTGAGCGGAGCGAACTCCAGGGCGACGAGCCCCCAGGCGAACCGGTTCTTCAGGACCGGCGTCCACTCCCGGGGGGCGTCGTCGCAATCGGCCATGATCTTGGTGATCGGCTCCTCGGCGGAGGGCAGGCGACGCACGGGAGCACCGCACCAGGTCTGGCCGGCGGGGATGGCTTCGCCGGGAAGGAGGGACGACTGCTCCCGAAGGACGGCGTGGGCGCCGACGTCACAAGGCCCCACCAACACGCAGTTGGCCGCCACGGTGGCGGTGGGCCCGAGGCGCACCCGCCCGATGACCAGGCGTCCGGCCTCGATCTCGTACCCCTGCAGGTGCGTGGCATAGCCGACCGTCGCGTTGTCCTCCAGCTCGACCATCCCCGGCAGCGGGATCAGTTCGGTGCCGATGTGGCAACCCTCGCCGATGCGGGCTCCCGCGAGGCGCAGGTACGGTGCGGCGTATGCCGACCCGGCCAGATTGACCATCGGCGAAAGCGCCATCGACTTGCCGACGAGCCACACCCGGAAGTGCGTCAGGCCGTAGAGCGGGTACTCCCCCTCGTGGAGTCGCATCCCGAGGACGCGCGCGACGACGAGGGGCAGGAGCCAGCGTTCGGCCAGGTAGGCCGCGGGGAAGGCCAGGATGATCTGTTGCAGCATGGCGAATGAGGGGACGCCCTCGTGCCAGGCGTAGATCAGGGCGATGGGCGCGGTCGTGATGGCGATGATGACGAAGATTGCCAGGAGCTGCGCCATGCCGAAGGCCGCGATCCGCCACCTGGGGGCCCGGATGGCGGGCGCTCGCCTCGGCGACGAGTCCACCCTCGTCGGGTCCCCGTCCGCGGCCATTCCAGCGAGGTCGAGATGCTGCGCCAGGGCCCGGATGGTCGGGTTCGCATAGAGATCGAGCACCGACATCGGCGCGCCTCGGGGGTCCTCGCGCAGGCGCGAGGTGACCGTGGCGGCCACGAGCGAATGGCCACTCAGGTCTGCGAAAAAGTCCGCCTCCACGGAGATCTGCTCGGGGTCGAGCTTGAATGCGGCGGCCCAGACCTGGCGAACCCATCCCTCCATGGCCGTGTCGGGTTCGACGATCTCGCCGGATCCGCCGATCAGCCGTGGCGTGCTGGGGTCGGGCAGGGACTTACGGTCCACCTTGCCGCTTGGCAGCATCGGCATCTCGTCGACCCACTGCAGGTAGCTCGGAACCATGTACTGGGGCAGCACCTCGCGCAGTTGCTCGTGCAGCCTCGCCAGCCGAGCGGTGCTGTTGCGGTCGGTCCCGGCAGTCGGCACGAGATAGCCGGCGAGTTCGTCGCCGGTCTCGGGCGACTTCAGGTGCTTGACGGCCGCCGTGTGCACATCCGGCTCGCGCATCATGACGCTTTCGATCTCGCCGAGGTCCACCCGGTGGCCGCGGATCTTCACCTCGGCATCGGCCCGGCCGAGATAGACGATCTCTCCGTCTTCCTGGATCCGCGCGAGGTCGCCCGTCCGGTAGACCCGACCCTGCGCCGGATCGACAGGATGGGGAATGAAGCGGTCGAACGTCAGGTCGGGACGGTTGAGGTAGCCGTTGGCCACCCCGACCCCACCGATGCAGAGCTCCCCGTCCGCACCATCAGGCACGGGGCGGCGCTGTTCGTCGAGAATGAGAGCCGTGTAGGTCGGCACGGGAATGCCGATGGTGACGGGGCGGCCGGGTTCGAGAACGCCGACCGTGCACGTCACCGTGGCCTCTGTGGGGCCATAGGTGTTGAGCATCCGCCGACCTGGCGCCCACCGTTCGACGAGCTCCGACGGGCAGGCCTCCCCGCCCACCATGAGCCCGCGAATCGAGGGGATCGTGCGTTCGACCGTCGACAGAACGGTGGGCACGCAGTACAGCAAGGAGATGGCACGCTCTTCGAGAAAGGTCGTGAGCCCGGCGCCCACCCGACGACCGTCGGTCGGTCCGGCCACCAGGGTGGCGCCCACGGCCCAGGTCGGCCACACCTCTTCGATGGCGAAGTCGAACGAGATGGTCATCCCCTGGTAGACGCGATCCCCGCGGCGCACGTCGTACATCTCCGTGATGACGTGCAAGAAGTTGCAGATGCTGGCCTGGCCCACGTCGACGCCCTTGGGGCGTCCCGAGGAGCCGGAGGTGTAGATGATGTACGCCGTGGGATTCCCACTCATCGGCAGTTGGGGACGCCCGGGGGCACCCGCGGCCACCTCGTCCCACACCGAATCGATCAGCAGCGTGGGGCTCGCCACCTCAGCGACCACGTCGACGAACGCGGAGGTCGTGATCAGCAGGTCGAGACCTGCATCCTCGGCGAAGTACTCCACTCGATCCGCCGGCGACGAGGGATCCATCGGGACGAATGCCGCGCCCGCTTTCTGGATGCCGAGGAGGGTCACGTACATCTCGTAGGATCTCGGCACGAGGATGCCGATCCTCGCCCCCGGCTGGACGTGGTGAGTCAGCAGGTAGTTGGCCAGACGGTTCGCACAGCGATCGAGTTCGGCGTAGGAAGCCCGGCCGCCCTCCCATTCCAGCGCGACGGCCTCGGGATATCGGTCACACGTCGCCTCGAAGTAGTGGTGCATCCTCGCCTGGAGCGAGGGTCGCACCCCGGAACCGCCGACGGGGCTGAGGCCAGAGCTCACGTGCTCGGTCGCCGCGTTGGGGAGCATCCCGTCCAGAGGTGTGTGCTCGCCCCGGCCCAATCTCCTCTCGGCCGCGGCCTCTGCGACGTCGCGTTCACCGCCCTGCCCACGCAGCACCGAATCCTGCACCCGCTCCCCCTTCACCCTGGTCCCCTGAAGCGCCACGGTCGCCCCCACATCGGGGTCCGGCCGCGGCAGCCTGCCAGTCCTCAGGAGGCTAGGGAGAGCCTGAACGGTTGTCCAACTTTACGATTCCGTAACCGCACACGAGCGGTCCTGTGCCTCAGGAGTATCCGCACGCACGATCCGGGAAGAGGGCAGGTCCGCCCCCGACGGCGACCCGGCGCGACATGAACCACGCCACCCGATGTGATATCCATCACATGCGGGGCCGCAAGCGCCGGTCCACGGGAGTCTGCATTGCCTGGTGGCCGTGGGCACAATGCTGGGATGCGCCGAGGACTGCCACGACTGGTCTGGGGGGTCCCTGATGCGTCGCTTGTGGCGCACCCCCTGCTGGACCGCACGGAGCTGGCCTATTGCGCCCGCCTGACCACCGAGGCGGACCGCGCCCGGCACGCTACCGGTCGCGTCCTGGCCAAACTCGAGGGTGCCAACCGCCTCGGCGTGGACCCGCGGCGCCTATCCGTGGTCCCCGATGTGGGGGCGACCGTCGGGCGCCCGCAGTTGTTCCTCGATCACCGGCCCAGCCCCGTGCACCTGTCCATCGCGCACGCAGGTCGGGTTGTGGTCGTCGCCCTCGGGAACATCCCCTGCGGGGTGGATGTGGAGGAGATCGCTGCCCTGGCCCCCGCGCTCGACACGAGCGTGGCCTTCTCTGCGCGCGAACGCGCTCGTCTCGCCGAGACCGTGCCCGAGGAACGTCTGGCCCTGGCCGCCCGGTGGTGGACGGGCAAGGAGGCGGCGCTGAAGGCGGTCGGCGTGGGACTCGCCGTTGAGGCGGCGACGATCGACGCGGACTGCGGCACCACCCGTGTCCGAGCGCTGGGGAGCGTGACCACCCTGCGCCTGATTCGTCCCCGGGCCCCGCTGGGATATCTCGCGTGCCTCGCCGTCGTCACGCGCCGCCGACCGGCGAGGCCAGATCGACGACCGTGAAGCCGGCTGATCTCACCGGGGTGCTTGCTGACGCAAGCGACGCCTCGGCGCTCATCGCGGCCAGCGCGGCGGGGGCCTCGGCCAAGCCGACGACCCGACCGATCAGTCGGGCCAGATCGATCCCCGCGGTGCGCACCTGGTCCAGCAGCGCCGGATAGTGCTGGGCGGCCAGACCATGCACCCCGCGGATCTGCAGTTCCCGGGCGATCACGAGCCCCATCGGCACGGCCGGCGCGGCATCGTCGCCCAGCAGGAGTCCGACCTGCGCGTGCCG
>APMI01002216.1_pt1 | contig 10219 bp, 10 predicted proteins | sample 667938 | NCBI WGS metagenome assembly APMI01 (sample SAMN01084076, study PRJNA167559) | wastewater metagenome | biome: Wastewater | place: Denmark: Ejby Moelle, Odense | collected 2011-11-28
TAAACCAGCTGTGGCTGGGTGTTCCCGCCGGTATGGCTACGTCGCGCCCCCCGCGGGCGCGTGGATTGAAACCTTGGAAATGAGGCTGGTAAATACGAAACTGGCGGTCGCGCCCCCCGCGGGCGCGTGGATTGAAACGATCCTATAAAATGTATCCCGCTCACGTGCTGAGTCGCGCCCCCCGCGGGCGCGTGGATTGAAACATTAGATGGAATGACGGCGACAAAATTGGTCGAAGTCGCGCCCCCCGCGGGCGCGTGGATTGAAACCCGTTATATATGGTAGGGAAAGTTGAGGATGAAAGTCGCGCCCCCCGCGGGCGCGTGGATTGAAACCTACCTTGAAGAAGGGCAGATTTACTACATACAAGTCGCGCCCCCCGCGGGCGCGTGGATTGAAACGTTGAAGTGCCTGAAAAGTAGGTGGCAACTTCCATGTCGCGCCCCCCGCGGGCGCGTGGATTGAAACAAAGTACGGCCAAACAATCCATGCCTTTGCGGAGTCGCGCCCCCCGCGGGCGCGTGGATTGAAACAATAAATAAATATGGTGTTGAAAATTGCGAAGCGGGTCGCGCCCCCCGCGGGCGCGTGGATTGAAACATGTGGAACGCTGGCATCCTGGATGAAAACCCGAGTCGCGCCCCCCGCGGGCGCGTGGATTGAAACCTCCTATATACGTAATAGTAGCTCCGGAGCAAGTTGTCGCGCCCCCCGCGGGCGCGTGGATTGAAACCAGTACATTACTTCCCTGCTTGCTACCTGTCAACAGGTCGCGCCCCCCGCGGGCGCGTGGATTGAAACGTACTACTTTACACAGCCTGGTACAAACGCCAGGTCGCGCCCCCCGCGGGCGCGTGGATTGAAACTGGGCCATGTATTACAGCCTGGCCGGGCGGGTGGTCGCGCCCCCCGCGGGCGCGTGGATTGAAACGACACTCTGTGATTTTTTGATCAGCGATGCAGCGTCGCGCCCCCCGCGGGCGCGTGGATTGAAACATTTTACCGCCACTTCCTATACGATTTCCACCTAGTCGCGCCCCCCGCGGGCGCGTGGATTGAAACGAAATACCAGCAGACCCCGCCGGTGTATTCGAATGTTACGTCTCCCGTGGGTGCGTGGTATAAAACTGATTATCTCAATCCTATTGTAAACTGACTTTTGTGCTCAGTATTTCAAAGATACAATTCAAAAGCAAATCACAACGTTTGGAGTCATTATTTTGCGCATTTATGATAGGGCTATAAAATTTGCCTGGTTTTATCAATAAAAAGCAACATAGTGGCTATGCTTGCCGGTAAATTGTCCACCCGCATAAATATCGCCATCTTCATCCAAGGCAAGTGCATTTATTGGCGCATTAGCGTTGAGTGATCCCAGATCAATCCATTCCGATCCATCCCACCGGGCAACAAAAAAGTTGCCCTTACTATCAGTGAAATCGCCAGCCGCATAAACATATCCGGATGCATCGGTAATAACAGCATTAATGGATTGTTCCGGGTTCATGATTTTCATATATTCCCAGGTGCTCTTATTCCATTTTACCATATTATAAAAACTCCCATTATTGAAGAAGCTTCCTCCTGCATAAACATTTCCTGCATTATCAACTGCAATAGTTTTTATTTCACCACCAAGATTGGAACCTGAGCCTCCAATTATCGACCATGTATTCCCATCCCATTTTGAAATGTAAGAACCAGGCTGACCTTTCTCAATAGTTCCGGTAGCGTATACTGCACCTGTATTATCAACTGCCATGCAATATACAAAACCCGTGAAGTATCCGAGTTTTTTCCATGAGTTGGTACTTTTGTGCCACATCGCTATAAATGGTTTATTCCACCCACCAATAGAATCTCCCGATGCATAAACATTGCCATGTTGATCGGTGACTATTGCAAAGATGCCATTGTTAAATAGTGGTTGTTTAGCCCCACCAAGTTCGGTCCAGGTTTCTGAGGTTTCTGACCATGTAATAACATGATGATTTGGATTTGTACCGGCAGATCCATTCATGCCTTGCGCATAAATATTACCAGATGGGTCAGTAGCCATAGGATGACGAACTCCATGGTTGTATAGAGAAGAGCCTGATCCAAGTTCACTCCATGTATTGATGCTTTTCTCCCATCTGCCTACAAAATACTCGCCATTACTATTTATGAAGTCTCCTGCTACAATAATATTACCATTTTCATCTGATGCAATTGATTTAATAAATTCATGAAAACCAAAGTCACCAAGTGCTTGCCACTGTGATTCTGTTTCTGGATCATCCTGATTATCTGTGGGATCGCAACAGGTAAAAACCCTCGAGGTAAACAAAAGAAGAATTACGGCTAAAAGTTGAACTGATGATTTCATTTTCGAAATGTCAGTGATTATGGTGCTGACTCCGCACCTCAAACCTTTTTATAGTATCATGATTGAAATTATTGTTACAAGAATCCATTAACACAACGCTCACAGAATGCTATCTCAAAAAAGAAACTAACTAAGTCGCCTGCTTTTTATTTAGTGATCATAAATATAGGAAAAAATGACTAGCTCTGTGTAAGTGTTTGAAAATAAATTTTTTATCAGTGCTTTATATCTATGTTTAATATTTATATCAATACTATCAATATGCTTGATAGGGGACGGATTAAATCATACATTATGTCATAATCCATACAAAAGTAAACTGCCACCATAGAGCTATTAACTCTTAATCAATGGGTCAATCGAATTTGATTCTGCTAATAGCTTTATTATGCGGATATCAGCCACACGCATCATTATTTATTACTTCTTTTCGAAAAATCCGGCGGCCTGAGACCTGCTTTATCGCGCAGTTTCATAAACTTTTCAAAAAACTTGTCTTTTTTCGAATACGCCCTTGCAAACTTTAAAACCTGCCCATCTTTGGTTTCCAGTTCAAAAGTATCTTCTGATTTCCAAATGATCCAGTAGCAAACGCCTTGTGCCTTATCGTTCTTATAAATACACAAATCACCATCGTTAAAAGTATATATTCCATCGTTTAATTCTATATGCTGATCCCAGGAATCGGCGTTTTCAATGATGTTTTCTTTCGTTGGGATTAAGCGATACCCCCTGAAGGGATTTTTCCATGCGTGAACTTGTAAACCAGATCGGTACTATTATTTCCCTTTTCAAAGTCCTGGTTTCTCCATTTTCCTACGGGTGATTGTGCGGATATTTTGCCCGAAACTAATATATTCAATACCAAAATTATTATACAGGATTTGATAAAATAGTGCATTCTCAGTGAGCTTTTAAGATTTTTATTTCGTTGTAATTAGAAGAATCAAAGATACAATCTAAACGCAATAGAGGAAAATCATTGCATATTATTTTTATTTCCTGTAGGTTTGTTTAACCTAACAATCATTTATCTTTTTGCAGATGCAGACCCCTTCGCTCCGTAAATTTGCATATCTCTCCATCGCAGCTGCAGTAGCAACCATATCGCTAAAATTGCTGGCCTGGTACCTGACCAATTCGGTTGGGTTGCTGTCGGATGCGCTTGAGTCGTGCGTGAACCTGGTGGCTGCCGTAGTTGCGCTTTTTATGATTATACTCACCGAAAAGCCTGCTGACGAGGAGCATGCTTTCGGCCATCATAAAGCTGAGTATTTTTCGAGCGCAATCGAAGGCGGTTTAATCGTACTGGCCGCTTTCAGTATTATCTGGTCGGCCGTACCCCGGGTACTTCATCCTGTGCCGCTCGAAAACCTGGGGTGGGGTTTGTTTGTAGCTGTCGGCGCATCGGGCATTAACCTGGTAATCGGGCTGGTATTGCTCAGGCAGGGCCGTAAAAACGCTCAGCGCTGGGTTTGCTCGATTCGGCCATACCCGAGGCCGATCGTCAGAAAATAAACGACACCTTAAATCCACTGAAACTACAGGGCCTCGACTATCATTCGCTGCTTACAAGGCAGGCCGGGCAGCGAAAGTTTATTTCGGTGCATATACTTATGCCAGGGTTGTGGACCATACAAAAAGGACATGATTTGATCGAAAAAATTGAAGCCGATATCAGGGCGCTTTTTGATGCGCCTGTAACGGTATTTACACACCTGGAGCCTATCGAAGACCCGCTTTCGATGAACGATATAGGCATCGACAGGAAAGAGCTTACTTCATAGTTAAAAAAGAACCCCGCAATGACAAACATTGCGGGGTTTCTGTTTACAGTTTAAAACATAAACTATGGCATGGCCGGTGCCTGTTTTGCTTCGGCAGGTACCTCGCCGGTAAGCGTTTTCAGATAGGCAGCAATTTCGCTGTTTTGTTCGGGGGTAAGCTCTTTATTTAATTGACCTTTAGCCATTACCTGTATGGTTTTGTCAAGTTCCTTCACACTTCCATCGTGCAGGTAAGGCCAGGTTTCGTTAATATTGCGCAACGAAGGCACTTTAAAAAAGTATTTGTCGGCTTCGTTTTTGGTAGCCTGCATTTTACCCGGGTCGTCGGTGGTACTGCCGGTAAGTTCCTTGTGTGTGCCAAACAAAGGATATTTCTGAAACATATTACCCCCCTGTAACGGGCCATTGTGGCAGGCTGTACAACCGCTTTCGACAAATGTTTTGAGGCCTTTCAGCTCCTGCTCATTTAGTGCGGTAGCATCGCCCGCAAGAAATTTGTCGAATCTGGCAGGTGTAATCAAGGTACGTTCAAAAGCAGCAATCGAATTTCTCAGGTTAGTAAATGTAACCGGGTCGTCTTCGTTAGGGTAGGCAGCCTTGAAAAGTTTTACATACCCTTCATTTTTTTTCAGGCGGGCAATAACTTCTTTTTCGGCGGGCATAGCCATTTCGGCAGGATTCATCACGGGCCCTCCGGCCTGTTCTTCAACATCTTTCATGCGGCCATCCCAGAACTGTACAAAATGCAAGGCTGCATTAAAAGTAGTAGGCGAATTGCGCGTACCCGGTTTCCCGTTGTCGCCTGGGCTTGTCGGCTTATTATCAACCCCATAAGTGGCGATATTGTGGCAGGTGTTGCAGCTTTCGGTATTGTTTTTCGAAAGCCTGTTGTCGTAGTACAGCGTTTTGCCCAGCAGTACTTTTTCGGGTGTTACCGCGTTGGCGGGATTGGGGGCTTCAGCCGGCAATGGCTGTAAAACCGTTTTTGCCAGCATCAATACAGAGTCGGCATTTACTGCGGCCTGCTCTTTGTTTTGATTGCTCTTGCAGGCAACACTAAATACCATTGCTGCAAGCATTGCTAAGGAAATCAGTTTTTTCATAACAATCAGTTGTTTTAGTAAATAAAAATTAGTGGATACTTATATGAATGGTTTTAAGGTTCCGGCCCTGTTTAGTCGTCGTCTTCATCTTCACTGCTTCCGTTCTCATGCAACTCATTCTTTTCTGACTGTGGTGTTAATTTCTGCGTGGTTAGGCTGTAAGGAACTATGATCAAAGCGGCAATAATTCCCATGGTTGCCAGCACTTTCTGGAATGTATTTAGGCTTGCACTTTCGGCTGTCATATTTTTATAACCGGTAAACATCGATGTAAGTGTGCCAGCCTGCCTGTTAAAAATAAAATCGACTGTGTTCCCGATTAAATGAAGGATAACCAGCACAATAACAATGTTTACAGCTATTTCGTGAATTTCCTTTAACGTATCGGAACTCATCCCGATCTGGATGGAACGGAATAACCCCTGGCCATCAGCGGCTAGCAGCAGCGCACCTGATACCACAATGAGCAGTGTGCATATAATGATCCCAAACATTACGAACGATGCCCCCGGATTATGCCCGGCATGCTGACTTTTACTGGTTTTCATATCCGTAATAAATGCTTTTAGCGCTTTCAGGCCAAAAGAGAAATCGGTAAACCGGGAATATTTCGGTCCGAAAAAGCCCCAAATAATTCTGAACGCAATTAATACGCCTACCATATACCCGACAGAACTGTGGATATTAAGTAATTCATCCTCTTCGGAAACAACGTAAGCAACTACCATTCCTGCTACAAGCAGCCAATGGAAAATTCGTGTGGGTAATGTCCAGATGTAAGTTTTCATGTGGTGTGATTTTTAGTATTAAAGTTAGAAATTATTGAAATTGAAACATTTTTATTCTTCCGGTTCGTAATGTACCTGTACTTCACAGCAATCAATTTGCTGGGTAATAAGGTCTTCGAGCTTGTGTGAGATGGCATGCGCCTCGTTAATATTCAGTTCGGGGTCTACATGAATGGTGATGTTCACAAAAGTGCCGGCACCGGCAACCCTTACCTTCAGGTCGTGGAATTTTAGTACTTCGGGTACTGATTGTACAAGTTCAGCAATTTCACTGCAAACCTGCGAAGGGCTTCGGTCGAGCAGCACAAATACAGCCTTCTTACCCAATTTGTAGGAAACTGAAAGTACTATGATGGCAACGCCTAAAGCAGCTACCGAATCGGCTGCATAAATGCCAAAGTTGGCACAAACTAACCCTGCCAAAACCACGGCTGAGCTCCAGATATCAGTCGAAAAATGCAGCGCATCGGCCTCCAGTGCCTGGCTGTTATATTTCCGAGCTACCTTATATAAGGCCCTCGATCGCGATACATCCACAACAATGGAGATGGTTACTACCAAATAACTCCAAACTGTGATGTCGATGAGGGTGTTCCCTGAAATCAGCCTGTTTAAGGCTTCGTAAACAATCCATACACAGGTTATAACCAAAAGAATGGTTTCAACCAGGGCCGACAGGTTTTCGATTTTACCATGTCCGAAATGATGATTTTTATCGGCAGGCTTGTCCGAAATGCGAACTGAAAAATAGGTGATAACTGCAGCCACCAGGTCGAGCCCCGAGTGCAATGCCTCGGATAAAATGCCCAGGCTGCCGGTGAACACCCCGATGATAAGCTTAAACGTAGTTAGAAAAATAGCTGCTATAACCGATAGGCCAGCCACTTTCTTTTTCTCTTTTACCATATGTATTGTTTTTATCCTTTCAGCAATTTATCAAGTAAGCCTTGTAATCCGTTGCCGGTAAAAGTTTCCCAGATGGAGGATAACAAGGGAAGCAAAGCTATAATCAGTAGTATAATCAATAACACGGCTGCCAGTATGATGGCAATTGCTGCTACTTTCACCAATGGGTTATTGTTTATTTTGGCCAGCAGCACCTGCCAGTCGAAACTTTGTTTTTGATCATGCCTGTTGCTGTATTGGTATTCGTGCTTGTTGTGGTAAAATGCTTGTCTGTAATCATGATGAGGTTCATGATCCCGGTGCTCCTTATAATGATGAAAGTGTGGTTTGCGTTTAGCTTCAAAAAAATCTTCTAAATCCATGTGTGTGTGTTTAAATCATGCCTGAAAAATCCCATCAGGCCAGGTGGTTCCATGGCTGATGGTTTACTTACTTGGAGCAGGAAAGTTAACAGGATGATTTGGGTGGCTGCCAGATAGAGGACAGGTACGTGCCAGGCGTATAATGAAAATCACGGGCCAGTTGTATAGTTGAGGCTGGCTGGTTATCCGTGCGGGAATCGTTGGTTTTTTGAAAAAAATGATCAGTAAATGAAACATGCTGGTGGTGCGTGCCATCCGGAACACTTGTAACCGGCCCTTGCACAATATGAGTATCAGTAAAAAACGAAATACTGTCGTCAACACTCATAAGCAATGCAATAAACAATGCTGCAAGTGAGACTATATATTTCAGTTTCTGTTTCATTGGCACAAACTTACATGAAATCGGGCGGAAAAGCAAAACAACAGAATAAAATTCTGATTTCTTTAATCGCGGAATAAAGAAATACTGATGTTATGGAATGGAGGAAAGGAATTTGCATGTAAAAAACTTACATTTCGGATGTTGCTCTGGAGGTGTACAACAATTTTGTGAACTATATATGCGTTTGTTAACATATAACAACAGTTGACTAATATTAATGTGCTTAAATTCAGGCTGATGCATTTGAGATGGATTGATAAATCTGGTATTTTTTTAATCCGCGCCGGTGCAAATGGTACTCTTTATGGAGTTCAGGCTAAAATTTAGACTGTTTCTAAATAGCGGTGTTTTCTATAATTACTCCTGCTATTCAGTTAACTTTGGTATACATGATTACCGGAATTGGTTACATTGCTTTAAAAACTGCTCTCATCATGAATAAAACTGCTCACCGTATTTATCTTTCCCTGCTTACGTTAATTGTGTTGTTTGTTTTTACTATGATTGCCATCAAAGGGTATTCATATTATAATACCAGCCTCGTGGACAGGTATTTTCATACGGATGATGGCAGTCTGAAGCCAAGTGGCATATTGGGCCACGGTATGGGGATAATCGGTTCGTTATGCATGATATTGGGTGTTGCGCTTTACATGCTGCGTAAAAGGAGCAGGACCTTGTCGCGAATAGGTATACTGAAGCATTGGCTCGAATTTCACATATTTCTTTGCACGCTGGGCCCGGTACTTGTGCTGTTTCATACTTCATTTAAGTTCGGCGGTATTGTAGCTATCAGTTTCTGGAGCATGGTTGCCGTTTTCCTTAGCGGGATAGCCGGGCGATTCATTTATATCCAGATTCCGCATACCATCGAAGGCCGGGAGCTGAGCCTGAACGAAATCAGGGAAATGAAAGTGGATATCGGTAAGGCGCTGGCGTCGTCGTTATCTCTTGATGATGAAAGCCGGCAACTGATCCTGGCTTCTGCCACCGTGGCTAAAGGAATTCATTACCCGAACTTTTTACAGCGATTCTTCAGCCAATGGAAAGAAAACCGTAAATCGATTAAATCGGTGAAATCGGTGCTGAATAAGAAAAACATTGCCAAATCGCAGCAATTGGAAATATTGCGGCTGGTAAAAAACGAAATTTCGCTTAACCGACGCATCGAACGCCTTAACTTTATGAAAAACCTTTTTAAATACTGGCATGTGGCCCATTTGCCCTTTGCACTGGTAATGTTGGTTATTATGGTGATTCATGTGGCTGTTACTCTTGTTTTTGGTTACCGTTGGATTTTTTAGTTATGGATGAAATACTGCTCGAAAAAGTCGTGATATATTCGCTGGCAGCCCTGCTTTGCCTGATAGTGGTTTTTATATACCTGCGTAAGCAAAAGCGTGATTCGAAAAAAGTGGAGGCCAAAATTGCCAAAGCCAAAGAAGAGGGATTGTATGAGCCTGTTTCGCTGCACCCCGTAATTGACGAAAACAGTTGCATACGTACCGGCGCGTGTATTGCGGCATGCCCCGAAAAAGATATTATCGGCATCAGGGACGGGAAAGCTACCACTATTAATGCTTCGAGGTGTATCGGGCATGGTGCTTGTTTTCATGCATGCCCAACCCAGGCTATTACACTGGTGATAGGCACCGAGCAGCGGGGTGTGGAACTGCCGCATATAAACCAGAATTTTGAGACCAATGTCGACGGGATTTTTATTGCCGGCGAACTCGGCGGCATGGGCCTGATAAAAAATGCCGTGGAACAGGGTCGGCAAGCTGTTGAAAATATAGTAAAATCGTTGCGTAAGAGCCACCAGGCCAATTACGACCTGGTGATTGTAGGTGCAGGGCCTGCGGGGATATCGGCTTCGCTTACCGCGAAAAAAAACAACCTCAGGTTTATAACGCTGGAGCAGGATACCCTGGGCGGAGCTGTGTACACATTCCCGCGGCAAAAAATTGTGATGACTTCGGCCATGGACCTCCCACTTTACGGTAAGGTGAAATTTTTCGAAACCAGTAAAGCCACCCTGCTCGAAACCTGGAATGCCGCACTGCAAAAAAACAATATCGTTATTACTGAAAATACGAAAGTAGAATCAATCCGCAGTGAGGACGGGATTTTTATCGTCGAGACCCTGGGCGGGCAACAAATTACCACAAAGACGGTGTTGCTTGCCATTGGCCGGCGCGGTACCCCGCGAAAGCTGGGTATTGAAGGTGAAATGCGCGAAAAAGTTGCCTACCGCCTGCTGGAGCCTGAAGATATCAGTGGTAAAAACATTATGGTTGTGGGCGGTGGCGATTCAGCCATCGAATCGGCATTGCTGCTTGCCGATCAGAATACGGTTACACTGTCGTACCGGAATGCATCGTTCAGCAGGCTGAAACCTAAAAACAACGATATGATCAGCGAAGCCATGGCTTCGGGCAAGGTAAAAGTATTTTTCAATACCAATCCCACCTGCATTAATACCGATTCGGTAGTACTGGCCACCAGTAAACCGGGCGAGGA
>APMI01019592.1_pt1 | contig 10217 bp, 5 predicted proteins | sample 667938 | NCBI WGS metagenome assembly APMI01 (sample SAMN01084076, study PRJNA167559) | wastewater metagenome | biome: Wastewater | place: Denmark: Ejby Moelle, Odense | collected 2011-11-28
TTACCCCCAAGTAAACCAGACTCATCTCGAAATGATTCTCTCAGCTGATGTACTCCCGGCACTGATGACATTAGAACAATTAGCGGCTTATGAGCATCGCCGTATTTTTTATAGATGCCACTTGCGATTGATTTTGCCCTTGTAACGGCGTAGGGATCATTGTCAGCGCCCATAAAGTAATCAATGAAAATGATAGGTGGGCGAATGTCGTCAGGAATTATACCATCTTGACCAATTGGGATTAGTTCAATATCCACTTCATGTAGATGCCTGGCAAAAGCAGACAACTGATCGCGCTTTTCAAGGGTAGAAGCAAACAAAATAGTGTCACACAATTGTCTTAGAGGTTCTTCAAGGGATTCGCGGTACTGCCATAACTTTATTACAACACTTTCTCCTATTGTTTCAGGCTCAGTAGGTTCGATCTCCGTAAATTGGCAGAACAGACGCCAGATCTCCCTATCTGCTTGGATCTCAGACCAGAAACCAAGCAGCGTCCCGCGATCAATAGGCCATGGTAAATCATATGCGTCATCAATAACGACCACCTGATTCACGCCCTTGTCACGAAGCAGACCGATGAATGTGGCGTTGAGTGGTGTAAGTGTCATCTGTCCTTGACCTCTAGATTAAGAATGAATGTATTGAGCGAATCCAGTCGGCCTGTAGATGTTGGGGAAAGATAAAGCTCTGCATCGTTGTACTTCGCTATCTCTCGCGAAATATAGAGTCCAAGCCCTTTCCCTTCCCCGGGCGGTTTAGTAGTTACAAACGGTTGGAATATCTCTTCCTTCCGCGCCAGTTGCACACCTGGCCCGTTGTCTGTAAATCGAATCTGTCTTGCCCTTGTATCAACAACAACAGTGACTTCAGGTGTAAATGAGATATCTAGTTTTCGCTGTTGCTTAAGCCAGTACACGGAGTTACTAATCAGATTTTCAAGAATCTGGACAATCATGCCTTTGACAGCAGTAATCTCAAATGCTCCCTTCGCCATATTTGGTTCGACAAGAAACTGCGAGCGGATACCATGACGTCGAAATTGGCCCTCGTGAGATTTCATTATTTCATCAACCCATGCAACAAGATCAAATTTCTCTTTTACTTGTCTTCCAGAAATACTAAGTGGATCAAGAATACGCAATCGCTTTTGAAGCGTTTTGAGCTGTGATTCGAGAGTGCCGAACAAACTACGTATATCACCGGAAAGATCACTACTAGTCCGGCTAGACAATGTCCTCAATGTATGTGAGGTTGCACGATTAAGCTCGTGTGCAAGAATCTCGACCATAAGCCCCAAACCAGCCAAATGAACTATCTGGCTTCGTTCACTTTGGTACTCCTCGGCAAGCTGCTTCACTTGATTTATCAAAGTGCGGATTGCAGTAGTTGAATCATTGATTCGATTAAGTATAACCGTCTCGCTTGCAAGCTGCGGGTGTTTCTTCAGTAACAATTGTACGTTGTGTTGTACCTGGCGTTCCTGCACCCGTGCGCGCACCTCAAGATCGTCGATATCCAAGACTTCCTGAGCATGAACTTCCTTATCAGCAAGGTCAAGAAACGGCTTGAACTGAGACCAGAAAATATGTTGTAACAGCTTTTTTAGAGTACGCGCCTCAGGGTTGTCCCGCAACCCCTCACGGTTTGTCTGGTCTACGAGTTGAGGATTGCCGGACGATGAAATATCGACCGTTCCGATAATCTGCCGGCGATTGACCTTATATCCCGAGGCACCCAATGCCTTTTTATCAAGGTTCAACCAATCATCCTCAGGACCACCATAGGGCTTCACCCGAAAACCATCGCGGTACATCATCAATCCGCCAGCCCATTGGTTTACCAGTGCGTCTACTCGCTTACGCTCACCTATGCCGTCGATCGTCTGGAAAAGGCGCCGATTAAACCAATAGAACTTCACAGAGAATGGGCCAAGAGATTGCAGGGTTCGCAATGAGCCTCCCTCTGTGATGCTAAGGATATCAGCTACTTTCACTTCGAAAACCTTTTCGCGCTTTCGTAAAAGGTACTGGATCTGCCCAGCAAGTCGAGGCCCATCTGGGCCAGTGAGCGAAAAGGTTGCTGATACTATGGCATGGGCGTAAGTAAAGACCGACTTGTCAAATGGAGGAATTACGACGACGCTACCGTTAAAGCGCAAGACAATTGGATAACGGGACTGAGGGGTGAATGGGTCAGTTAGCTTGTTGAACTCTTGTTGTGCAATGTCCAGCAACTTGACTTGATTCCAATCAGCCACTAGTCCACTAATGCGGATTGCAGTTCCAGATATATCTGGATTTGGCTTCAGAATTCCTAACACTGGGTTGACGTCGATTTCTTCGATCAGATTGTCAGATTCATGAGAGAATCTCGCCCAATCAATTACGAGCTTGTTGGTATGAGTTTCCGCTCTCTTACTCGTCTCAATCGCAAGACGACTCCCCAGACGCATTGCAGATAGACGCCCAACTCCTTTCTCGCCCAAAATAGGTCGTTTACTACTTACGATGCCATGTGAAGCATTGGAGTTGTTTCGAAGTCGCTCCTCGCGTTGCTTTAAGCGGGACTGAGTGCCAATAGTTAGATAAACGTCGTCTAGCTCGTGTAGCGACATACCTTCGCCTGTATCTTCAATGAGAATGTAGTTTGCTTCCTCGAGAATATTCTGAACATCATCCCAAGATTGAGCTTGAGCAAGTTGATCCCAGATAGTATCTGCATATGGAGCCGATACGTCTATATACTGCGCAATATCCTCGCAATACTCCGATATATCCACCTGTATATTGCTCTGCCCACTGCTTCCGATTCGAGCTTCCTGTAGGCGGGAGCGAAACTCTTCTTGAGTGCTAAAGGGGATGCGGACTACAACTGAGATATGAACTCTCTCAGAGCCAGCATCGAAGGCGTTCTTGATAAGCTCATAAAATGCAATAGCATCAGAGCTAATAAGTTCAGCTCCCAGTTGAAGGAGCGTTCTAGCTTTTACACGGAACGGCATATATGTCTATCCGTTGGGTTCTATTTCTGATTTTGTTAATGCTTCCCAAATTGCTCGTGAGACGCCTGCCAGTCCTATACTACCATGCTGATCTAACAGCTTGGTGATTTCGGCTTCGATTCGTTGAACTTCCTGCTCTGCTTCCTCTGGAATGTATATCACTCTATCCATTTCCATCCCACCAACCTGTGTCAGTGCGACTCGAACAGCCGAATTTGGCCGCCCCTTCGCATGGGTGCGGAAGTTCATGCTCTCAACACGCAGGAATTTTCCACTGACTTGATCCAATTCCTGATAGAACATATCCTCGTCACTGTCAATCCACTTGGTTGGCGGCTTCGCGCAAAGGAGGCTTCCTAATGCCTCAACCCATTCAATATCAGGAAGTTGCCGATCAGCGAGGCGGAGGCAAAACGCCTTTAGCTTCAACTCTTTTACTGCAAGTAAGAGGCCCTCAGCCCGTTCGGCTAATACTGCACGGACGGTAGAAAAAGGGCCAGAGAGATCGAAGCATCTGGCAAGCGATTCTATCATACGATCCTGTAGTTCAGGATACGCCGCGCGCAACTCAGCTATTGCTTCCTTAAGTACTTCAACAAAATGTTTGAGATCGGTTTCGTCAGAGCTCCCATCCACCGCAAACGGCGAGAACCCACAAGCTTCGGGAAGTTGGTAGAAAAGGAGGGGTGCCGGTTCACGTGCATTCCGAAGAGCCTCTCGCACTGCCAGGGCTTCAGCCCCAAGCTTCTTCGTTTTTTGAGTATAGGCCGGGAGCTGAGCAGCAAACACAGACAGTGGTCGCACAATGTCCAGAAGGTCAATCTTCTGAGGCGACTGCATTCCTAAGGCTTCAAAAAGCTTGCTGAATAACTCAAGCCGCACACTTGTCATCTGACAGTATTGTAGCTCGAATGTTTCAGGGGCTTTAATCAGGCGGTGAAGGTCAAATCCAGTCACTTGCCGAAGAAAGCGATCGTCTTCATAGATCGCGATATCTTGCTCATGAGCTAACACAAAAGAGGCCAACAGAATAGGAATGATGCCGTCCCGAATACCATACCGCGGCTGGCGTAATCGCTCGAAAATCTTTGTGACGCGAACCCGGCTATCAGGTCGCTCTACAAGAATATCACGAATTTCTCCAAAAGCCGGTCGAAGATTGCAGATATCCGCGTTCCTTGCTGGCTCACTAAATGTGAATAGCCCATCAATCTCCTGGTGAAGACCTCCCTTCTTCAGAATGGAGAGATACATGGACATTTCGGGCGGCTTCTTGCTCGGATCCATCCCCAGCATTGGCTCCAATGGATGCTCAAACATCCGCTCAAGCAACCGCATTCTAGCTGCGGCAGCCGCCGAACTAAGGGATCGCCTGTTAACGAGCTCATTCAAGATCTGTGGAGCCCAGTCATAGATCTCGTCACACACATCTGAGAGATATGATAAGAGTTGCTTGCCGCTGGAGATATCAATCGGACGACCTTTGCGAAACCACCGCAGTTCTGATGTCCCTGTGAAATTCCGAAGCCCGACAAAACTCTGGATACGCTGTTCAAGAGTTCGTGTTGAGGCTGCTATTTGGCGGGATACTTCTTCAGCGGCATACGGATCGTGTGTGAGATCTGGTGTGTTTTTCGCAATCCATTCCCACTTTTGGACTTCTTGGAGGAGACCAACCAAATTGTTCAAGTTGCCTGGCACCGCAATGAGGACTTCAGGACTGCCAACGAGGGGAGCCAGCTGCAGCGCTTCCTGTCTTTCTTCCTCAGTCTCGCACAGAGGAATCAGAATTAGCCCGTCAGCGGCATCTACCGTTGGGGATTCACGAGAAGCAAGATCCGCAGATGTCACATAGTGGACATTGAAATGGCGCAGATTCCCAGTCTCAATGTAATGGCGGCGCGCAACAAGTGGGCGTGTTTCCAGATAGTTCTGAATTACCTCAGCGATATGCCCCGGATTTCCTACTGCTCGACCGGCAGCTTCATACGACTTGTCAAGATTCACACTAGTATGTGGCCATAAGCAATAGCCACCAGCCTCACCTCGAAAGTAGAGAATCCGCTTGTCCTTTCGGAGAACTTGAAGCTTCTCTTTCGCTTGCTTCTTACCGACCACTCCCTTATCAGAGATAGCCAGCACAATTGCTTCTTCAGATGCGAGAAGATTGTATGCATCGATCAGGTTTAGAAGCCCTACCGTTTTGAGAATCTGCATCCCAATTACATCGTCGACAGGAAAACTTTCAATCACTGACTCTATATACTTCCAGTGACTTCGGTAACTTTGGAGGCCGAGTTTATGCCCGAAGGTTGCACGGGCATAATCATAGAGATGGTAAAGCCGGTAGAACTGCCCCTCAGCTGCCGGGCGCTCCGCAAACTCACGTAGCCCAAACGGCTCATCTGAGAAGAGGAAGCTGAATAATGACCGCTCGTTTTGTCCGAATCTGCTGAACAATCTCACAAGGATGGGGAGCACAGTAGGATGCAAGGGGTATGTCTTGGAGATCTGCGCAGCAAGACGCGATACAGACGATGCAGCACCATACCACCCGAGAGCAACCGACTCATGCAGAGCGTTCTGTGCTTGCTGGACTAATTTATTCGGGAGAGCTTCCTCATGGATGCCTAAGGCTTCAACAACTAACCTGACACTCTCTTCAAGAGGTTGGTTGAAGAGCAGTTCCTGATATCGCCCGGCTACTTTTTCCCACTCCTTCTGCACAGGTTGAGATAGACGGTCTGCATATGCGTTGAACCCTTGGTGGAGCAGTCCTACAACAAATAAAGGTGCTCTGTTGCTCCGGTCAGCTATTTCTGCAAGTTTTTGCAAAAAGTAGATATCCTGACGCTCAGGGTGCAATGCAGCGAATTCGAGGAACTTACCGAGCTCATCGAGAATGATAAGTATTCCACTCTTTTTCCCCGACTCTTTGATATGGGTTGTTGCTTCCCCCAAAAGATCGAGAGTCGCTTTGTCACCGTCCTCTAAGCGGGCAGGGTTTTCCAACTGCGCCTGGAGGCGGTTCAGAACAGACGGGGGTCTTCCCCGATCGCAGGTTTCACGTATCGCTTCATACAAGGAGCGAAGCAGTGCTGCACTTAATGGCTCACGTGCTCCCGTAACCAAGACAGGTAGCAGGGAAGGCGTCTTTGAACTATCGAGACTCATCGCTTGCTGCAACGGTGCTGGGAGGGCATTTGTGTTACCAGCAAAGACATGAGCAAGCATCAGCCCGAACGACGACTTGCCTGACCCATAGTCGCCGGTAATACGCCACGACCGTTGCGTCGAGGACTCGACTAATCCCTCAGTCATTCGCAGGAGATTCAGACGATTCTGTTCGGTAAGTATATAGCCTTGAAGCGCAGAAGGATCGGTGAAGTCGCGCTCAAGATAGGTTGAACGCAGGAAGCGATGCTTGATGTTGAAGAGGTCAGCAATCTGCGGATTAGTCATGGAGAACCTCAGGATAATACACCCTTTCTAGGAAGTTCTGAGTCATCTCATCTTCTCTTCGGGTAATTTGCTGCATGGCCGCAGAATCGCGGTATTGGTAGAAGTCATTGGAGTCATCAGCGATATGTTCTAGTCTGTCCCGAATATCTGACTCCGGTAGCTTGAATAGTTGCCCAGGGCTCCCTGGCATAACCGCAACATCACGAAAGCTTAAGCTTCTCTCGTTCGGATGATACTTTTGCCAGAAATCTTGTAAGCAGTACAGAAAGAGCTCAGGTGTAATATCCGGTTTTGGCTCTCGGCGAAAAGCATACACAACTTCGCGTTTTCCAGTTTTATCAAGGACACGCTCTCCCACTTTTACGATAAGCTCCAATTCAACCAACGGACAATCAAGATTGTCTTCGCGGAGGTCTCCTTTGGGACTTCGTGTGGGCACATAGGTATGAAGGAAGGTATCAAAGTGTTGCTGTAACGTCACATCCGAGAGCTTGCGATCAAGCTTATCAGCCTCCTGCCTGAAAGTGCGGAGCACTTCAGTTCGGCTAATTTCGGGATGCTGCCAGCGATTCAGCAAGAAGTTCCACGCGAACAAAGGATCATCAACATGCGATGACAATTGCCAATGGATGAGCCACAAGGTTCGGACATCTTCTAAATAAGGGTCAAATCCTTCTTCTGCAAATATAGCGTTACCGAAGTCAGTAGTCTCATACCCGCTAGTCGTTGGTGCAGCTACACCGGCCATGTGAACCCAGAACCGCATAGCACGCACCATGTTTTTCCCAACACCAAGCTCAACGATAGCAGCTTCTTCATCTGCAAATACTCTTCCATTGGATCTTAATGCCCGGAACGCTTTTGGAAGCCAGGCATAGCGACACGGAAAAGTTTCATGGCCGGAGAATCGATCTTGCATACGACGCCTTTTTCAAACACGATCGTCAGGAGGAACGAGACTGGATCAGGCAGCTTCCTGGAGTTTCACTATATGCTCGTGCAGTGGTATTAGTAGAAGCATTTGGCGGCGAGATTTCAAGACGTCAACTACCTCAGTATCACTTCGTGCGTAATACACCGAATTCCCATCGGTGAGGAGATACACTTCGGATTCGAACAATTCCCTCCCATAGTCGTGAAGATTGAGGGCGAGCTGTTCTACTTGGCGTGGTGAAAATCCCGAACGGCGCAATTCGCATACAATGAATGCTTTAATGACCTCACTGGCCGAATAGAATGAGGATGGTTGACCGTTCTTGGCGTTTGTATCACGAAATGAAGGCTTCACAAGTCCAATATGCGACCAGTAGTTTACCTGCTTGCGTGTCATCCCGGTTAAGCGCATGAGTTCGCGTATGGTGTACAGTCGTTGTGAAAGACGTTCCCGTACCTCTGTGTCCACCATCACGGGTGCAAGCGCAAATATATTGTCAAACCTATCATTCATAATTCTTGAGCGTGTGCAATTTTGCCGATTTTTGCTCACGCCTCCCAAGTAATTGTACCTCATGTGTCAAGTACAATAACAGGTACCGGTAAGCGTTTCAAGGCAGGGGATTTCATCGGGGAGGGAGGATGAAAGAGCGCGACAGAAAACCGGGAGCGGCAAGACATGTCCGGTTGATGATATGGAAGAGGACTCTAGCCCATTCACTTAAGCTACCGAGTAGCTCTTCGCATCCCTGCGACCCTTGCCTTATTTTAGATAACGCAGCTAAGATAGACCAAGATACCTTGTGATTAGAATCGATCAGATTTTTATGCTGGCAGACAATACATTTCTCCCCTTTGTCGGCTCATGCAGTGAGAACCCTGCCAAGTCCAGACCGCGCAGGAGCCGTCCTTAAACGACGCGCGAAGCGCCACCTCCCATAGGCTCATTGCGCGCTTGCGCGTCAGCGGTCTTGACGGCAGGGTATCATGGCCGCAGCCGACACGGGAAATCCCCTCCTTCTCAAGCATATTGCCCTAATATTTTCGGTTATATAGTGCCGCTACCATAAATATAGCACTATATAAGGCTTGACACAGACGTTCTCATGTACTATTATCTGCACATAGTTCGATTCCCTCCCTGATCTAAACATCCAACTGAACATTCTCTATGACCACACATTTTGTTTTCCCAAAGCCCCAGGATTGGAATACCTTCGAAGACATCGTCTGCGATGTCTTCGCGCGCAAATATCAAAACCTGAACCTTCAGCGGTATGGCCGGAACGGGCAGCGCCAAAATGGCGTAGATATTGCCGGACTGACGACCAACGGTATCCTCGGTGTCCAGTGTAAGCATCATGTTCATGGCGATCTAGATACCAAGGAGATAGACGGCGAAGTCACCAAGAGCGAAAAATTCCAGCCAGGGCTTACCGAGTATGTCATTGCAACCAGTGCAGACCGCGATGCCAAGGCCCACGCACATGTCTTGTCACTCACGACCCAGCGACAAGTTGCAGGCAAGCACCCCGTGACTCTCAAATTCTGGGATGACATCTGCTCCTGGCTCTCAGAATACCCGGATTTGGTCTATAAGCATTTCACCAAGTTCTTTCCCCCGCAGGAGTTGGAGCATCTCCAACTTAGCGCTCTCCGGCAGCAATCACGAACTGCTCTGTCATGGCCCTGCACTCTTGACAATCTCAAATCCCAGGTTGCCCAAACCCTCGCTACGGTCGGCAAAGTTGATCCGTACTTGCTCTCCCTGGGGTTCACCACATTCGACACCGTTTCCTTCAGCGAGCCAGTGGATTTGACGGTGCAGATGTCAGGGCTCCTTAGCTCGGGAGATGGCGCAGCGGATGAGTTCAAACAAGCCTCCGATGAACTTAAACAGGTGCGAACGCTCGTTGCAGACTCCTATTTCTCCAAAAATCTGCTCGTGCAAATACAAGCTCGATTATCATATGCCTTTCTGTTTGGCTGGACATTTCGGAAAGTCTCTGGTTTCAGCCTCTCAGTTGTCGCCGGTCAGGAGGTGTGGCCAAGCGGCGGCCTCATTCTCTCCCCTACCCACCTGAGTGACGATGTACCCGTTCTGCTTGATGGGTCAAGCAGTGAGGTCGTGCTTGTCCTCAATATCAGCCGCCACATCCAACAGTCAGTGGCTGCGCATGTAGCGAGCTGGGATCAGCAACCTAAGGCAATTCTCAGCTACCGGCTCGACAGTCATGAGATAACGAGTGCAGCTCAGGCAATGACTCTGTCCCTAGAGATTGCCCGTAAAATCAAGAACCTCATTGACAGCTGGGGTGTGCGCAAGATTCATCTCTTTGGTGCTTTACCCGCCGCACTGGCAGTGCTAGTAGGGCATCACCTCAACGCCATCTGTCCGATTGACCTGTACTATATGGACGAGACACGGAGCAATTACAAGCTAGGCGGGACATTACTTAATTCAATGTGAGACACTATGACAAAGCTTAATTCGCTTTTCAAAACATTTCTTAGTAATATTGAGCCCGACCCAAAAGCGGTTGGCTATGCTCAGGATGCCCACAAACCGGTTCGTGACGCTCTTTTCGATGACGAGAAGTTTGGACAATATGTAGAGAACACCTTCCTGTACGGCTCTTACAAGCGTCACACCGCTGTCGGAGATATCAAGGATGTTGATATCGTTGTCCTAACCAACTTCGACACAACCGACCCGAAGAACACACCACAGAGCGTCCTACGAAAATTAAAAGAAGCACTCGCCCGGCACTACGATGATCCGGAGAATCCAGAGTATCAGCGCCGTTCTATCCGCATC
>APMI01062315.1_pt1 | contig 10215 bp, 7 predicted proteins | sample 667938 | NCBI WGS metagenome assembly APMI01 (sample SAMN01084076, study PRJNA167559) | wastewater metagenome | biome: Wastewater | place: Denmark: Ejby Moelle, Odense | collected 2011-11-28
TGTGCGATTTAGAAGTGAATCAAATGCTATTTTTATTATTATAGTATTTTAATTTGTTAATCCTTTTATAATAATTGCTTTTTAATTTAATTAAGCTCAAGCATCGATGAAAGTATAGCTTTATTTTAAACTTAACTAGCTGTTTTCTTCTATTGTTATTATTTTAGTGCTTTAGTATTTTACTATTATTTATATTTAGTACTTTATAATTATAGACTAGCAAATTTATTTTTCATGCCTGCGATAATATTGTTCAACAGACTAATCTAAATTTCCTGACTGTCACTATTTTCCTATAATTAGCTCTTCTCTAACTTCAATATAGAAATCTGTTACTACTGACTCTTCATAGTGTTTAATATAGATTGAGTGTGTGATTGCAGAGACTGAACTTTTTATTAGTTAGCTGACTGTATTGTTTAAATTTTAGTCGATAATTATTACATTTGTAATTATTGTTTCTGGATTGTCTGCTGGGATTGTAATAGTTAGGATTGTAATTCATTGCATTTTTTAACAATTTATTACTTTTATAAAGCTAATTTTTTGTTTAGGGTTGTGAAAGCTTATTTTTATTAATCTAAGGCTTCAATACTTCTTTTTCTTTAAAATTATTTAGTTAATTATTGCTCAGCTTGCTATTTTGCATTATTATCTGCTTATTTTAATTTATTCTCAAATGTTTCTATTTGGATGTTTAAGGCAGCTACTTTCTATTAATAATTTTTAACTATATCTATAAATTCATTAATTTTCAAATCTTTTTAACGAATTAAATTAATATTTAAGGTATTTTACTATTTGTATTTAGTAATCTAAGATTCCATTTATTGTATTTTATATTTTAACTCTGTCACTGTATTATCTTACTTAATAGCTTATTCTTACTTATTAGCATCATTACTTAGATTATCTGGTTATGCTTATATAATTTATTGTTATATTTATTTTTCTTTCTACTTGATTCTACTCCTGACCATTTAAGTATTCATGCCCTAGATATACTAATTCAATGATTTGATTTCCTAAATGTATTTATTAATTCTTTACTAATATTCCTATTTTTCTGCTTTACTTTACTATATTTTGCTTTATAACCCATCTTTCTACTCTTTAGCTTTGTCCTCATTTTATTAGTATTTTTATATTTATATCTGTTGCTTGTTCACTGTCTGCTCAAGATGGAAACGTAATTTTGATATTGAATTTACTTGGGCTTACAATTGACTATTCAGATCTACGTACATTTTATTTTATTGCTACATCTGTAATATTTTTGTCCTTAATGATTACTTTTAGCTTTAGAAATTTGCCAGTGATTGTTACAGTTTTACAGTGTATTATGATAATTTTTAAGATAGTTATTTACTCTTTTGATCTTCAAGTACTTTCAGTAAAGTTCTTATATTCTGTTATGACTATAATTTAAGCTTTTAAGTTTCTTGCTCTAATTTAGATTTAGAAGCCTCCAAATCTGAAGCAATCTTACTCTTTGAACTGAGCTCGTCCTTTAGTACACTATTTTCCATTGAGAATGCTCGATGTAGTGCTGAGATTTTACCATACTCATCTTACAGTGACATCACTCTTTCCTCCAATGAATCGTGTGATTGTTGCAGTCTTCTTCTTTCAGCTGCTATTCTGATGAGCTAAGCTTGCGTTTATTTTAATTTAGAAGAGTACAGTTGCATTGAAGCATTTAATAATTATTATGGTTAATCAACTTACTTTATTACGAAATTTTAAGATGGTTCACTACCAAAATGTACCGATTACTGTTTCTATGATGGAAACTGCAGAAATTATAAATTAAGACTTGAGTTTAAATCTATACTAACTTGTCTACCAACATGCTTTATTAGTTTACTCATCTCTTATATTTTTGCTGATTTTTATAATAATTCTGCTTTGAGTCTTTATATTTACTTCTTCAGATTCGAGTTATTTGAGCTTTAACTGGCAAGACTCATTTTATCAGAATCTGACTCGACTTTGGTCTCTGATTTAGTCTTGAGCTTTTGTTATAATTCTAATATTTAATTATCTCTAACTTTTATCAGCTTGATATTTTATTGTAATAAAAATTACATTTTTTGTTTGATTTACTTCTATTTATTGTTCTCTTCTGTCAACTATTCTATCTTCTTCGTGAGTTATTATGTATTTTATGAATTTTTGTTATCATTTTGGAAAATATGTTTCTAATAATTCTCACGTAGTTTTTTCTCTTAATCTAACTATTTCTTTAATGCTTAGTTTTAATTACTTAAAGTTTTAAGCTTACTTTGAAATTAGACTTCATCATGATGAATAATTGGTTGAGGATCTATTTATACTGACTGCTCATCTAAAAAATCAGGATTTTATTTATTTTTAGCATGATTTCGCTATTTTACTAATTCCTACAGTTGATGCCCGATATATTATAGCCGAGATGAGCTAGTCTGCCCATTGAGTTGTTACCCAGTTTATTTATGAGCATCTTCCTATGAAACACCATCAAGTTCGTGCTGTTGTGAAGATCTGATACTACTTGCTTGAATTTGCTGACTTCTCAACATACGGTTAGTATCTCGCATTTTCTTGAGTAAGTTTCTTTATATTCTTTACTTTTCCTTAAGCTTAGATGCCTTCAACTATATTTATTTAGCTTATTATTGCTGTCTGATACTTCTGGCCATATACTAATTAATGTCAAATTTAGTATTGGATAACTGTGAGGTAGCTAAATGCATTGATGAATTCGATTTGGATAATGGATCATCTCCAGTTTTCAATGTTTTGACTAAATATTTTTATCTCTCATATTTTTATTATTTCAGTTTTGCAAGCTGACCTTAAAGTTAATCAATTCTACTCTGATATTTGATACAAATTTAGGCATATTGTTCAGCATTCATAACATTTTGTTTCTTTTATTATTAATTGTTAGTGACTATTTGTTTAGTTTTAGTTTTGCTCATGAGACTGCCATGTGATTTATTCTTACTCTCTTTATACTGCTGATTTATATTAGTACTGTCTGTTTTATTAGCTTACTTCGGTGATTTATTCAGAACTGTGCCTATGCCTGCGATATTATTGTTACTGCTGTTGTTGGTTTAGGGTTTTGCTTGGGATTTATTAGTATTTGAAAAATTTGGGGTCTGTTTCGGGTAGTAAAATTATTTTGGTCTGTTTGGACGCATGGAGTGCTTTATATTGAACTGTGCTTCAATTATTATTTATTTATTAACTTATATCTATCCAAAATAAAACCATAAATCAAATACATATTGGCATGAATATTCAGAGCCTAGATTAATTTAGTGATTTGAATAATGTTAGTTTGCAAACAAATAAAACAATCAAAATAATTAACTCTGTTTCCAATGTTGGTTGAGATTATATTAATTATACTTATATTATAATTGGCAATATTTAGTGGCATGCTAAATTACATCAATAATACCAGAATCTTAAACAAGTTCACATTAGTTCTCTCAAAGGATTCGAAAAGTAGTAATAGAAATATCGACCTATTAATTAAACCCGTTTTAGTTAGCAATCATAAAGGAATCAATAATATGATAGGATATGCTAACAATATTTTTACTTCTAAAGGAATACTCAGTCTTAGTATTGCATATAAATGTAGTTCGAAAAAGTAAACAAATAGTCCAAAACCAAATAACAGGAGTATCCATAGCTAGAGATTGAAACAGCTATAACAGTAGTAGTTGTAGTAGTTGAATAGAAAAATAAATACTACAAAAGGGTCATACAATCCATTCGTACACCTTTATATTACTGATGCAGATACATTATCTCAAAATTAATAAATTTACCATTGGTGCACTGCTTATGATGATACTACCATGCTGGGTGATATGGAAATTATGGACCACTGCGGGAGTATGGCATGTTGAACAAATCAATAGAAAATTAGTACAAATTTAAGACAATAATGAGAAATAAGCTGGAAATAAATAAGTAGCATAAAAAGCAAAATATTATGATCAATAAATTAAAGTATAACAAGTAAAAAGATTAGCATTAGTGTCACCTAGCTACTAATAAAAATATGTCGGACCACATATTTTGAATATGTTTTTGTCATATTACCAGCAAGTGACAGCATAATCAATTTCTTCAGCTTTGGCTACAAAAATAACAAACTTATCAAACTCATTAAAAAAATATGAATATAAATCATAATAATAATATAGTATTAGATGTATTGCTAGTGAGTAGCCAATACTTTTGTGTCTTCCTAACCGCAACATAATAATATCTAAATCATTACTACGTTCGCCTACACTAACAGATTTCCAGTTATAATTTTTATTACTTCTGGGTTACAAACTATATAAGCAAGGGTACCATGCTCGTACTTTATCGATATCAGATCTGCCAATATTCTGGAATATGAAGTAGATCAGCAGTTAAATTAAACTACGGCAACTGTATGCCAGGCATTACAAACGCAATTAAATACTTGATTGTGTAATTATTATACTATCCATAGATTGATTTATTAAAAATTAGGCTAAATGTTATGAAAGGGGGTGATAAATAACGATAAATTAAGGAATTGTTTAATCAGCTTAAGATTATTAATGATTAGCTTGCAAAGAAAAGCAATAAAATTAGTCCGTAAAATATTGTGTCTCGATTACACAAATATTACATCTTTGTCAAAATATAATGATTTATTCAGCAATATTGATACTTAAATGGCAAATTAGACGAAATATTATTGAATTAATTTTTATGGCTAATTGTTAGTATCGATATATGTGACTGTCAACAGAGTAACCGATGTTAATCTTCATACTAAAGTCTCCAAACTCGGGGACTGTTAGTAAAAAGTGTTAACTGAAGACTTGCTTTTTAAAATAGTCATGAAACAAAATGTTCTAATCTAGATTTTGCTTATTAATTTTATCGATGTGCTTATTTTAAGAACATTGGTGTAAAATATTCAATCACAGTCGGTATACAGTACAAAGCTAATAAAGATTTAATACGATTAATACATGAATGTATATTTATATTTAAGTGCAGCCTTCAGTGTGAAATAAATTACTGGATTTGATAGCACTCAATATAAATATCTTTGGCTTTTTTTATTTTAATATTTATTAAATCACAAGATTCGATGTCTACAGGTCTTAAGAGAATTGATCTCGATGGCTAGGTACTTTAAATCCTAGGCGATAGCAGCGCCGCTCTCAGATGGAGCGAAGAGCACGGAGGAGAACTCGCTATTTATTCTGGCGGCTCCAATTATTCTGTCTTGAACTTACTTAAAGGAAGCATTGTCAAGTTCTGGAATGAATTCTTTACAAGCGAGGTTGGCAAGCAACTCTCAAAGGATCAACTCGCTTACTTCCAAAGAAGATTGATCAATCTTTAAAAGCAAGTTGATGGACTCTTAAAAAGAAGAATTCAATTTTCAGTTAAGGACGAAAGAGGAGAGAGGTTCCTTGACTACACCGGACTCTTAAATGAAAAGGAAGTCCAAGTTGTTGAACTTGAAAAGAAAATTCAAAATCTTGAGGAAAGATTGAGAAGAGCATCTCAAAGAGAAAGAGACCTTGAAGCTGAAATTGAAAGACTCAAAAACGTCACTCTCAAATTATAAAAGCCAGGAGTCACCCGCAGTGATATTGAAGCCCTCCTCAGAGGAACAGCTGACTATAAAGCTTTGGAAGCTAAATACAACAGCTTGAGAGAAAGATTCACTGGATTTGCAGGACTCTTGAAGACCCACACTGACAAGCTTAGAGGCTCAGGAGTTGTTCTTGACTTCGAGAGCGAGTTGAACGCTTTGGTCAGAACTGAAGGCATTAATGTTTCTTTCATTAATGGAGTCGCTAACATTGTTGATTTCAAGGACAGAGTTGTTGAAGTTCCAGTTTCTGATGCCAGAACCAAGCACTTGATCCACATGTTGGCAGTTCAAATGAAGAAATTCATCGCCAAATATCCCAAACTTAGAGAAGAGTGTGACGCAAGATTGACCTAATTCTTCAACCAGGAACTTATTGACATCATTGAAGTTGACGAGCTTGACAGAGTTGTTGAAATTGTGAAATACGTCCCTGACATCTACAGAGTCGAAAACGTCTACGCCTTCAGCAGCGAGAAAGCCAGAAGAGTTGAATTTCATCTTAGAGTTCTTCTCAAAGCTCTCCTTGAGGAAATTGAAAAGCTCAAGAGAAGAAATGGTGACAAGATGGTCCTCGATATCGATGAGGGAGTTATCGGTATGATCAATGCAGAAATTATGGATGTTGTCAACGTTGACGATATTCTTAAAGTCTTCAGAGTTGTCCCTAAGATTGTTGAGGTCGAAAAAATTGTCTAGAAAATTGTTGACAGAATCATTGAAGTTCCTCAAGTCGTGCCAGTCGAGAAGATTGTCGAAAGAATCATTGAGAAGACTCAAATTGTTGAAGTCGAGAAAATCGTTCACGTCCCAGTCGAGGTCAATAAATACATCGATGTCTATCATGACAAAGTTGTTATTATTGAAAGAGAAGTCGAGAAGCCAGTTGAAATTCCAAGAATCATTGAAAAGATCGTAGAACGAGTCGTCGAAATTCCAAAAATAGTCACTGTCGAAGTTGTTGTTGAGAAAGTCGTACATGTTTAAGTTCCAACTATTGTTGAGAAAATTATCAACGTGCCTATCATTGAGTACAGAGAAGTTGAAGTGATCAAGGAAAAAGTAGTCGTTGTTGAAAAAGTCGTCGAAAAGATTCTTGAAGTGCCAACAATCGTTGAGAAGATTGTAGAAAAGATTGTGGAAGTCCACAAAGATAACATCTTCCCCGAAAAGAAGGAAGTCGTTGTTAAAGAAATTGAAATTCAAACTGCACGGGAAGTTGTCAATCACATTCAAAAAGTAGCAAACATTGTCGAAATTGTCAACGAGCGACCAGTTATTGTCAATCAAATCAACGAAAGAATTGTTGAAGTTCCTAAGGTGATTGAGAAGATTGTTGAAGTTCGAGTTTAAGTCCCAGTCATCAAGGAAATCAAAGTTATTGAGGAAAAGATAGTTTACAAAGAAAGAATAAAAGAAGTTGAAAGAATTGTTGAAAGACCATTCTAAACTGTTAGATAAGTTGAGAAAATTGTTGAAAGAGGATACAACGTTCCAGTGATCGTTGAGAGAATAAAGAAAGTCCCAGAAATTGTCACTCAAATTGCTATTGAGAAAGTTTAAAACACTAAGGTCGTCGAAGTTGTTGTCTATAAAGACAGAATTGTCGAAGTTCCTAAGATCATTTAAATTGAGACCGTTAGAATTGTAGAAGTCATTGTTGAGAAGCCAGTAAAGATAATGGTTGAGAAGATTGTCGAGGTTCCAAAAGTGATTGAAAGAATAAAATAAGTTAGAGTCAATATCGATAAGATCATTGAAAAGATGGTTGAAGTACCCAAAGTTGTGGAGGTTGAAAAAATTGTAGAAAAAGTCGTTGTTGTTCCAAGAGTGATTTAAAAGATTGTCGAAGTTCCTCAAATTGTTGAGAAAGTTGTCGACAGAGTTATTGTCAACACTCAAATCGTCGAAGTATAGAAGATGGTCGAGGTCGTGTTATCCAAAGAAGTTGTCAAGGAAGTTGAAGTACCTGTGAACCACTACATTACTGAAAAGGATGTAGTTGAAAAGATTGTCGAAAAAGTTGTCCCAGTCGAGAAAGTTATTACAAATGTCGAAGTTGTTTAAAAGTTCACCGAAAAGATTGTTGAATACAAAGTTGAAGTACCAAAGGAAATATTTGTTGACAGAATTGTCCCAATTGCTCATGAAGTCACAAAGATTGTCGAAATTAAGGAACAAATTATTGTACCAGTCGAAGTTCCAGTCCCAGTTAAATAATTCATCGACAAGCCTGTTATTGCTGAGTTCGCAGTTGAGAAAATTGTGCAAGTTCCTCAAATCGTGGAAAAAATTGTTGAAGTTAGAACTGAAAAAGTTGAGGCTCAGATTATCACTGAAACCAGAAATGTGCCAGTTGTAACTGAAAAAATCATTGAAGTCGAAAAGATTGTTCCTTACATCGAAGTCAGATATGAGCCAGTCAATCTACGTGAAGAGAAAGTCGTCGTTAATCACGTAGAAGTTCAAAAAATTGTTCCAGTTGAGACAATCTTGGAAAAAGTCGTCGCAGTCTCTTATGAAATCATTAAGCCAGTCGAAATTGAGAAGATAATTGAAAAAGCAATTGAGGTTCAAAAATTAGTCACTGCTGAAAACAGAATTCCCTTCAAAGTTGAAACCCAAAACGTTGTTGAAGTCTTCAGAGATAAGATTGTTGAGATTCCATTGATTCACTTCGAAATTCAATAAGTGAAAACAATTGAAGAGAAAGTTGTTGCTATTGAGCACAAAGAGGTCATTGCTAAAGAAGTCGAAGTTCATAATGACAGAATTGTTGAAAAAGAAAGACTCACAATCAAAACTGACACTAGAAATCAAATTCAAAATGAAATTCAAATCGTTGATCGATTTGAAGACAGAATCGTACCAATTACTGCCACCATCGAAAAGATTGTTGAAGTTCCATATGTTCTTGAAAAGATCGTTGAGAAGATTGTCATCATGCCTCAAGTTGTTGAAGTTTTGAAATATGTACACGAAATCGTTGAGGAGCAATCTTTGGGTGTTGCTGTCGGAGTTGATGTTTACACTCAAGAAACCAAATACAAAGGACTCTATGGCAAGCTTAAAGTTCAGTTTGAAGCTCTTCTCGTTGAACTTAGAAAGATGAGAACCTCCAACCCTGCCCTTAGAGCTCAAATCGAAATAATTGAAGCTTTCTTAATTGAGTTGGATAAGCTAATTGCTTTCCCCAGAATCGTTCAAGTTGAAAAGGAGAAAATTGTCGAAGTTAGCAAGAATACACCAATTCTTGTTCCTACTCTTGACCTTGAGTCTGAGAAATTCCAAGTTACTCTATCCATGATTGTCGGCAGATTACTGGATGAGCTCTTGAGAATCAGACAACAAAATCCTAACATCAAATTCAACATCGACACTGAAATTTTGAAGATTTTCTCTGATCAATACAGAGACAAGACTGGACTTCTCTCTCAGACCGATGGAAAGTTCGAAGACAAGATCCACAAAGTATACAAATTCTACGAAAGCTTCCTTGACGGTCTCGGAGGCAGCAACCTTTCATGGGAACAACAATTGATGTTCTCAGCTGCTCTTGAGGAAAGACTTATTGTTGCCAACCTTATCGAAGAAGCCAACCTTCAAATTTCTAAAGTTCAATCGATTTCAGACAAGAGAGGTGAAGCATTCAGAGTCATCAAGCAAGCCTACACTGACTTAAGAGGTTCATACGGAAAACTTAATCAAAGATTGGGAGATCTTGCTGTTAACGATGCTTCTCTCAGAAAGACAGTTGAAGAGTTAAGAGTTCTTATTGATAACGGCTATTCTATCTTTGAAAAATTCGGAAGCTTCGAGCCTATGATGATCGGCGGTGAAAGACAACTTTACTTCTCAGCTGGCGGCGATGGTCAAAGAGATGTCACATTGAGAACTGTTGAAGGTGCTGTGACTCACTTCATCCCCATCCACCACGAAGCTGGAGAGTTCAAGTCAGCTTCAATTACTGACTTCGAATTTTTACCAGTCTTAAGAGCCAGACTTGCTGCCCTCTACAAAGAGAATGATTTGTTGAGAGAAAAGTATGTTAAATGGCAAAAAGATGGTGCACATGTCTCAATTCAAGATATTGAAGGAAGAAACCAAATTATTGATAGCTTAGAGAAGAAAATTGTTGAGCTTAACGGTCAACTTAACACATACAAATCTCAGGCATCAGTTTCAGTCAATGTTACTGGCAACGTTCAAGAAAGCGAGCTTAAGATTAGAACTTTGATGTCCAAGAATCAAGAACTTGAATCTCAACTCAGAACCATCAAGCTTGATTATGAATCTAAACTTAAGGCAAAAGAAAAAGAAGTCCAAGAAAGAGATCGAGAAATTCTTTCACTTCAAGAAAAACTCAAGATTGGAGACTCCAGAGCTACTGGATTTGGTGCTAGTGAATACACTCCATCAAGCAAGACCAGTCTCGGACAAGATCGCATGAGCTCAAGCGGATATTCTGGAACATCAGGATCTGAAGGAGGAGCTTATGGACAATACAGCTCAACTGGCGGTGTCAAGACCGGAACAGGCCCCACAGGATCAGCCACTTATGG